>Ga0210097_1000021_pt1 | contig 84654 bp, 78 predicted proteins | sample Joice_CattailNLA_2_FD_185521 | JGI IMG/M metagenome (GOLD analysis project Ga0210097, IMG submission 185521) | Wetland microbial communities from San Francisco Bay, California, USA, that impact long-term carbon sequestration - Joice_CattailNLA_D2... | ecosystem: Environmental > Aquatic > Marine...
AGACTCGAAATCTTTTTCAACCAGTTTTTTTCCGTCTTCCATCACATCGCCCATATAGATCTCATCCTCCTGGTAATTCTCTTTGGGATCCATCAGGATAATTTTTTCCAGAAGTGGCAGATCCTTTTTGATTGCTTCAATTTTCCTGGCCTGGCTTCCCGAGACCACCAACATCCTTGATTCGGAGTGTTTGATACGGAAGGTCAGATCGGCAGGTTCGTTCAGCTGGATGGAAATCGGTACATCAATGGCTCCCAGGTAGAACATTCCCATCTCGGCAACCACCCACCAGGTGCGGCCTTCAGCCAGCAGGGTAAGCCTATCACCCTTTTTAATCCCCAGGGTCATCAAGCCGGCAGCAAACTGATAAACCTGCTCCCGCATCTCTCCATATGTTGTTGGAAGGTAAGTACCAGTCCGCTTCTCCCACATATAGGGGTTGTCATGGTACTTATCGACATTCTCTTCAAAAAACTGTACCAGTGATTTCATTTTCGGTTGTTAGAGTGTTAGTTAAGGCAATATATGAAATTCAGGATAAGTGGCAATATGGTTGACTTGTTATATGTGAATGCGAATGAGATGCCACGACCAACTACTCCTGATTAATTTCGTTGCGTTGTATGTGCAGAATGAGTAGTTTTATCCGGATCTTGAAAACCATGAAAACACTATTGGTCATTGTAGTAATGGTACTGCTGGATACCTCGTGCGGGTGGCTCCGGATCCCGGGGCCCGCGGCTCTTAACGCGCCTGTGGTGGTCTATAAAACAAGAAAAGATTACAGCAACCTGGTGACCGTCCAACTATCAGCCGATGGCCGGACCATTACAGCATTCCCGGCTCCTTCCGATGCTGCAGGACAGAAACCTGTTCAGCTTGAGAACGGATATCTCCTGAAAAGGATGGTGGGTGATGCCTATCTGTCACTGACGATTGACGAATACGCCGGTGCCGGTTGCACATTTTCACATGAGGAGCTGCTACAGCTGGTCATTGACAGGGATCCCTATCTGGAAAAGTATGATTGTTCCGGTTGCACTGATATGGATACGGCTTCAATCAATGCCCTGATCAGAGAAGATGGACTGAATAACTGTAAGTCAATTAAATAGACTTTACATCTCGATGATCTGTTCCCTGTCGGGACCAACGCCCACATATCTCACAGGAACCTTCAGCTCTTTTTCAAGGAAGATGATATACTCCTTCAGTTCCCGGGGGAACTGTTCTTTGGAACGGATCCCGGTCAGATCGGTATTCCAGCCGGCCATTTCAGTAAACACAGGTTTCACATCAGCATCCAGGTCGTATGGCATCTGGTCGGTCAGTTCACCATTTATCGAATAGGCGGTTACCACTTTGATCACATTAAATGAATCCAGTACATCAGTTTTGGTCATGATCAGTTGTGTAACACCATTGAGCATCAGACTGTATTTGAGAGCTACCAGGTCGAGCCAACCGCACCTGCGGGGCCTGCCGGTGGTCGCACCGTACTCTTTCCCGATATCCCTGAGCTTTTCCCCTTCCTCATTCAGTAACTCGGATGGGAACGGCCCGCTACCCACTCTTGTACAGTAGGCTTTAAAGATCCCTAATACCTCACCGATGGAGGTGGGCGCGAGCCCCATACCGGTGCAGGCACCTGCACAGATGGTATTCGAAGAGGTGACAAAAGGATAGGAACCGAAATCTATATCCAGAAGTGTCCCCTGCGCACCTTCTGCCAGAATACTTTTTCCCTGTTCGAGAAACCTGTAGAGTTCATATTCTGTATCCACCCTGGTGAATTTCCGGATCAACTCGATAGCCTCGAAAAACTTCTCCTCATCATCAAGGTTGTACTTGTAATCGTACTGTTTCAGCAGTTGAATGTGTTTCGCTTTCAATGCTTCATACTTCTTCTTGAAGTCAAGGTCGATATCTCCAACCCTCAGGCCATTCCGCCCGGTTTTATCCATGTAGGTGGGTCCTATGCCTTTCAGTGTGGAACCAATCTTGGATTTACCTTTGGCAGCTTCGGAAGCAGCATCAAGGATCCTGTGTGTTGGAAGGATCAGGTGCGCCTTTTTGGAGATCCAGAGGTTTTTGGTCAGATCGACCCCCAGCGCTTCGATCGATTCGATTTCCCGACTGAAAACAATGGGGTCCAGTACCACTCCGTTGGTGATAATGTTTAATTTATCTTCCCTGAAAATCCCGGATGGGATATTGTGAAGGACATGTTTGATGTTGTTGAATTCGAGAGTGTGCCCCGCATTCGGGCCTCCCTGGAATCGTGTGATTATATCATAATGGGGGGTCAGTACATCCACGACCTTTCCCTTTCCTTCATCTCCCCACTGGAGACCTAAGAGAACATCAACTTTCATAAATTGTGAGATTTTTTAAAAATATTTATCCGGAGCACCGGTATTTAAGTCCGGATAAAATTAGGAAAAAACCGGGACTTATTTGTCCTCTTCCTGACCAATCTTACTCCTTCCATAGATATAGAGGGAATGGTGACTGGGCGAAAAGTTGTTGAGTTCACACGCAGTCTTGATAATCTCCTCGATCCTGGGGTCACAGAATTCTATTACATTACCGGAATCCATGTCAATCAGATGGTCATGTTGCATGCACCTGTAGGCTTTTTCAAACTGTGCTATGTTTTTTCCAAACTGATGTTTTACAACAAGACTGCAATCGAGCAATAACTCAATTGTATTGTAAAGTGTGGCCCTGCTAACCCTGTAGTTTTTATTCTTCATAAAGATATAGAGGGACTCTATATCGAAATGGCCGTCCCGGGAGTAGATTTCATCCAGAATGGCATAACGTTCGGGGGTTTTACGATGCCCTTTTTTTTCCAGATAATCTGTGAAGATTTGCTTTACAGTCTCTTTAGTCTCCTCCTGAACCATACTTGGTCTAAGTAAAAATTACATTGCAAGATAGCAATAATTTTAATTTAGAACAGATAAAAGGGAATTTTTACTCACCCACGTCAACCCGGTGGACAGATTCCACGCCTTTGATCTTCATCAGGTTTAGGATCAGATTGTTAAGGTCGCTTGTATTGTGTACATAGAGATCGATTGTTCCGGTAAAAATACCATCATGACCATGCAGATTAATGGTTCTCATACTGATATTTAATTCTTTGGAGATGGTATTTGTAATCGCGTTATATACTCCGAACCGGTCCCATCCATTCAACTGGATCTTGGCCAGGTGGGAAAGCACTTTATGCTGGGTCCACTTGGCAGCTACCAGGCGGTCTCCCTGGCTTGACATAATTTTCACGGCTGTGCTGCAATCTGTGCGGTGAACCAGCATGGTACCATCATCCTGACGAACAGCCACCACTTCATCCCCGGGAATGGGATTACAGCATTTTGCAAGATGATAGGGACTCTCTTCATCACCCACATTCTCCTTTAAGATCAGGGTACCCCTGGAATCATACTCCTCTTTTGGCTCTGTTTTTTTCTGGGGCCTGCCGACGGAGAGGTCCCAGACTCTTACCCATTTATTCTTTGTGTTTTTACTCAGCACCTCCTTCAGATTATCCAGCGAGACGAGCCCGCTTCCAATCTTCGAATACAGCTCATCCTTGTGAGTGGAATCATAGGCAGGTCCAAGCTTTTTCAGTATCCTTGAACTGGGAGTGAGATTAAGTTCTTTCAGCTTTTCAATGAGGATCTGTTTTCCCACTTCAGTTCGGTTCTTGGTCTCGGCCTTGAGTGCATTCTTTATGGCTGTTTTGGCCCTGACGGTAGTCACAAACTGGTACCAGTCCAGCGAAGGCTTCTGTGTATCGGATGTGAGGATCTCTACCTGGTCACCACTGCTTAAACTATGGCTGAGTGGGACAAGCTTGTAATTTACCTTGGCACCAATGGCAGAGTTCCCGATCTCCGTATGGATCTCGTAGGCAAAGTCAAGAGCTGTTGAGTCCTTGGGGAGTGTTATAATCTGCCCTTTGGGTGTAAAGACCATGATCTCAGAAGAGAAGAGATTCAGTTTAAAATCATCAAGGAACTCAAGTGCATCTGCGGTTGGTGCCTCCAGGGTCTCCCTGATTCTCTTGATCCATTTGTCCAGTTCAGATTCTGTTGAGGCTTTGTCCTTATATTTCCAGTGGGCAGCAAATCCCCTTTCGGCTATTTCATTCATCCTGTCGGACCTGATCTGCACCTCCATCCATTTGCCATTGGGCCCCATCACAGTAGTATGCAGAGCCTCATATCCGTTGGCTTTCGGGGTTGATACCCAGTCCCTGATCCGCTCCGGTTTGGGGGCATAGATATCAGTTATAATGGAATATATGTTCCAGCACTGGGTTTTTTCAGGGATATCCTTTTTGGGCTGGAATACGATCCTGATGGCAAAGATGTCATAAATCTCCTCGAAGGAGATATTCTTCTGGTGTATCTTCTGCCAGATGGAGTATATGGATTTGGGCCTTCCTGAAATTTCGAATTCAAAACCATTCTTTTGAAGAGCATCTATAATAGGAAGCGAAAAATGGTTGATCAGGTGATGACGGCGCTCTTCGGTGAGTTTGATTTTTTCAGATATCTCCTCGTATACTTCCGGGTACCTGTATTTCAGGCTGAGGTCCTCAAGCTCTGATTTAACCATATGCAGGCCCAGCCGGTGGGCCAGCGGGGCATAAAGGTAGATGGTTTCTCCCGCTATTTTGATCTGTTTATTCCGGGGCAGGGAATCAAGTGTGCGCATGTTATGCAGGCGGTCCGCCAGCTTTATGAAGATCACCCGTACATCATCTGAAAGGGTGAGGAGCATTTTACGAAAATTCTCTGCCTGAAGTGAGTTGGATTCCTTATCGAATACCCCTGAGATCTTGGTAAGTCCGTCCACGATGGAGGCTATCTTTTTCCCGAAGGAATTCTCAATGTCCTCGATGGTCAGATCTGTATCCTCAACCACATCGTGGAGGATGGCGCATACGGTGCTGGTAACACCAAGTCCGATCTCCTGGCTTACTATCCTTGCAACTTCCAGGGGGTGCACAATATAAGGTTCCCCGGATTTCCTGCGAGTGCCCCTATGGGCCTCATTGGCCATGACAAAGGCTTTCCTGATCAGCTTTTCATCTTTGGCTGATTTACAGTGTGTACAGTCCCTGATCAACTGTTCAAACAGGTCATTGACCTTAGTATCGTCAGTGATTACCTTTTCCCCCATGTTTACAATCCTGTCCTGGTGGACCTTTCACACAAAATTAATGAATTAAGAGAAAGAGTGTTGAATAGTGGATTATTTTTTAATATCAGGGGTACAATACGGTCACATTTCCGGTGAAGGTCCTGAGCAGGCCTGTATAATCTGTGTATTGTATATAGTAAACATAAACAGCTTCACTGACATAGTCTCCGCCCTTAAACCGGCCATCCCATCCCTCACCCGGATCACTGGTCTCAAACATTTTCCGGCCACCCCTGTCCATCACGATCATGACATACTCCCTCGGTGCAAAATCCATCAGGGGCTTGAATTCTGCATTGATGTCATTACTTCCCGGGGTAAAGGCGCTGGGCACCTGCAGGTGGGTCTCTATAGCCACAGCTGTGATATTAGAAACACTTTGTTCTACCGTACCCCCTCCATTCGGGTTGGCAATGGCTATAATCCTGTAGAGCACCTCGCCGGGCTGGAATCCATCGACCACAGATTGGATTGACTCCTGCCACTGGGTGGTAAGCGGGCCCACTGTTTCCAGATCGACGTATTCACCATTTCCGTTTCTCCTCTGTATGATATAACCGGAAAGTCCAGCTTCAAAAAGTTCATAAGGTGTCCAGCTCAGTGTAACCACCTGGTTAGTGAGATCATTTACCAGCAGGATGCTGTTCCCGGTGTTGGATTCGGAAACAACCAGGGATGTGGAACACGACGGCGGTGTAAAAATAGATTCTACCTTGTACTGGTAACTGGTACTCCCGGTTGGGAACTGGTCCTCTATGACCTGTGTGGACTGGATGAGGCCCCATTTTGTATCCACTTCTGTATAAGGCGTACCGGGATTGTTTCTCCGCAATAACCTGAAACTGTTCACTTCTCCAGTAACATCAGCCGAATACTGCACCTCGACCGTGGACTCGTCCAGCACGGTAACATGGTCCAGAACAAGGTAGGATGGTGCTTCAGGGAAGGTTGTCTCGACGGTGTCAATAGCCGATTGGGAGACGACACTATTCGTGTTCACAGTCTCAATATAGTAGTCGTATGATGTATCCACCACCACTCCTGAATGGAGAAAGGTAGTGGTGGAGGGCTGAACAAAATTAAGTAGTTGAAAGGGATCCCCTGTAACAGCGCCATAGATCCTGTATCCGGAAATTTGTCCCTCCCAGCCCTCATACTGTGTCCAGTTCAGTATGTTGGTCTGTGTACAGAGATCAAAATCCACGGTAAGGGCAACGGCCCGCTGCACGTTGTCCTCGAAGATACTCTCATTGTATGGTACTTGATTGTCCTGAGCCGTGACAGAATAGGCCGGGTTTGTCGACCCGGCAGTCATATCTTTATACTCCAGTATACTGGATGGCAGGGCAATGAGTTTCGTGAATGAGCCATCGGGATTCCTGGTATATACATTATAAAAAGCAATACCTGTATCGGTGCTGGGGTTCCACTGGATCAGGATCCCGTTATCGGAATGGTCCACGGTGACCCTGATGATATCCGGTACATCCGGTAACTGGGCCCTGGTGGTAACAGGAAACAGGACCAGGATCGCCAGAATCATTCCCGGACAGATGGTTAACAGGTATTTATTTATTCCGGACATCTGATAATTAAAACGAAATTCCCAACCCATTGTTTTACCTCCCCTCCAAACAAAGTTAATAGAACTAAATTTAACATTCCGCATTGTTCTGCAGGGTAAAATGTTAATTTTGTCAATCTATGTCTGATGGCAGGTTCATACAGTGGGTTAACACATTTAAGATTAGATACTTAACAGGACACAGGGCGCTCTATTTCCTCTCTGGTTTTGTGGGTCTGATTGCTGGTCTTGGTGCAGTGATTATTAAGAACCTGGTTCATTTTATCCGCGAAATCCTGCAAAATGGTTTACAGATAGAAAACGCCTGGTACCTGGTCTTTATTTTGCCACCGGCAGGGATCGCCCTCACGTTGTTCTTTATAAAATATATCAACAAGAAGCCTGTTGGTCATGGCATCCCCGGAGTACTCTTCTCCATATCCAAAAACAACGGGATCATTAGAACCCATAACATGTACTCCAGTATCATTACCAGCGCACTGACAGTTGGATTCGGAGGTTCGGTCGGACTGGAGGGACCTACAGTAGCCACGGGAGGTGCGGTTGGTTCCTATGTTGGGAGGGTACTGAAACTCAGTTACAAGGAGGTGACGCTCCTGATTTCATGTGCCTCTGCCGGCGCTCTTTCAGCCATTTTTAAAGCGCCTATTGCAGGAATTGTATTTGCTCTGGAGGTGATCATGCTCGATCTCACTACATGGGCAGTTGTCCCATTGCTGATCGCTTCGGCCACAGCGGCTCTCACCTCCTACCTCTTCCTAGGACAGAATGTGCTGTATTCCTTTCAGTTAAAGGAGGCATTTAATATGGGAGATATTCATTTTTACCTGATCCTGGGAGTTGTAGTTGGTTTATTATCTGCCTATTTTACAAAGAGTTACATACGTATTACCTCAATTATTGAGAAGTTTAAGAATCCATGGAAGCGGTTGATGGTGGCCGGAGGCGTGCTTGGATTGCTCATTTTGATTTTCCCTTCATTCTACGGTGAAGGGTATGATGTGGTGAACCTGGAGCTCAGGGGGGAGTATTTCCATCTGTTCGAGAATACCTTTTTTCAGGGATGGGGACAGAGTTTTGTCCTGGTAGTGGTTTATATGGTACTTATCATAGGACTCAAAGTGGTAGCTACCACTCTTACCTTTTCAGCGGGTGGCATTGGTGGAATATTTGCCCCGACGCTGTTTATGGGGGCCAATACAGGATTGCTTTTCGGCCTTGTCCTGAACCATATTGGTATCGATGTTTCAGTGAGCAACATGGCACTGGTAGGAATGGCAGGTATGATTGCCGGGGTGGTTCAGGCACCTTTGACAGCCATCTTCCTCATAGCGGAAATCACCGGCGGATACGAACTTTTTTTTCCGCTGATGCTTGCAGCAACCATCTCCTTCGGAACAACCAGGCTCTTTGTGAAAAACTCAGTCTATACGATACAGCTTGCCCAGAGGGGAGAACTGATGACCCACCATAAGGACCGGAATATCCTTCTGATGATGAAGATCTCAGAACTGATTGAGACCAATTTTAAAACGGTACGCCCGGATGAAACCCTCCGCGACCTGGTACAGGTGATCACAACATCCAGCAGGAATATATACCCTGTTGTTGATGAGAAGAACTATCTCAAAGGAATTGTGAAACTGGATGATATCAGGCATATTATGTTCCACCAGGAGATGTACGATACAACTAAGATAAGCGACCTGATGATCACTCCAGAATGGACCATTGAAACCACCGACCAGATGGAGGAGGTGGCCAGGCAGTTCTCGGAGAGCGGGCGCTACAACATACCTGTATTGCAGAACGGGAAATACCTGGGATTTGTCTCCCGGGCCCGTGTTTTCTCCTCTTACAGGGAGATGCTCAAGAATTTTTCCGACGATTGAACGCCCGTTCGGCGGTCAGGTTCTGTCTCTGATTTTAAAATTATTCTAAAGTATTATTTAATTATGTTTGTGAAGATCACTAACCACGCTACCTATGCCAAGTTTCGTAATCAATGAAAAATGCGATGGCTGCAAGGCACTTGATCGCACCGCCTGCCAGTATATATGTCCCAACGACCTGATGGTTCTTGATAAAGATAAGAACAAGGCTTATAACAGGGCCGTGGACATGTGCTGGGAATGTTACAGCTGCGTAAAGATCTGTCCCACCCAGGCTATTGAGATAAGGGGATATGCCGATTTTATGCCGCTGGGAGGAGTAGTTCAGCCTTTAAGAAGTACGGACTCCATCATGTGGGCAGTCCGGTTCAGGAACAAGATGGTGAAGCGATTTAAATTTCCCATCAGGACCACACCTGAGGGCACCATTGAGCCCGATGCCGGATTCAGTACGGGAACAGATGACCTGAAGAGCCCTGTTCTGAGGACAGAACCCGATTCCCTGTAATTTAAAAACGATAGCAATGAACGTTGACAGCTTTGAAACAGTTGTGGTGGAGACCGACCTGTTGATCCTCGGTGGTGGAATGGCTGCATGTGGCGCAGCATTTGAAGCTGCCCACTGGGCAAAGAAATATAACCAGCGTGTGACACTTGTGGACAAGGCTTCCATGGAGCGAAGCGGAGCTGTGGCTATGGGCCTTTCAGCCATCAACCTCTATCTCGGGGTTAGCAAGGGGAATAACAGCGTGGATGACTATGTGAACTATGTCAGGAACGACCTGATGGGGATCGCGAGAAAGGACCTGGTGGCCAATATTGCGCGGCACGTGGACTCTTCTGTACACCTTTTCGAGAAATGGGGACTTCCCATCTGGAAAGACGAATCGGGTAATTATGTGAATGAAGGGCGCTGGCAGATCATGATCCATGGCGAATCTTATAAAAATATTGTTTCTGAGGCGGCCAAGAATGCACTTAAAGAGCTCGGCGGGAATGGCAGCTACTTTGAACGGATCTTTATTGTCGAACCGGTGATGTTTCAGGACCGTTGTGTGGGTGCGGTGGGTTTCAGCGTAAGGGAGAATAAATTCTATGTTTTTAAGGCAAAGGCGGTGCTCGACTCAATGGGTGGCGCGGTTCATGTGTTTCGGCCACGTTCGGTGGGTGAGGGGTTAGGGAGGTCGTGGTACCCCCCTTTCAACAGTGGTGCGAGTGCCTATTTCACACTGAAGGCGGGGGCTGAAATGACCTGTCAGGAGGTCCGGTTTGTCCCTGTCCGGTTTAAGGACGCTTACGGACCCGTAGGGGCTTGGTTCCTGCTGTTTAAATCCAAGGCCACCAATGCCAGGGGGGAGGATTATATGGAGACGCGGGCGGCTGAACTGGAGAAATGGGCACCGTATGGTACGTCCAAACCCACTCCTGCCAACCTGCGCAACTACCTGATGCTGCTTGAGCTGGAGGAAGGCAACGGACCAATTTACATGCGTACGGATGAAGCCATCAAGAAGCTGGTGGCTGAGATCCCTGATGAAAAGGAGGCCAGGCGCAAGATGAAGGAGCTGGAGTCTGAAGCCTGGGAAGACTTTTTGGATATGACAGTGAGCCAGGCCCTTAACTGGGCATCACACAATATAATGCCGGATGAGTCACCATCCGAGATATCGGCATGCGAACCCTATTTTATAAGTTCCCATTCAGGAGCTTCGGGGGCATGGGTCAGCGGACCCGGGGACCTTGCGCCGGTGGAACATCACTGGGGATATGATAACATGACTACTGCACCTGGATTGTTTGCTGCCGGGGATGCTTCCGGAGCATCTTCCCATAAGTTCTCCTCCGGTTCATTTACAGAAGGACGGATTGCCGGGAAAGCCGCCATAGCTTTCTGCGCGGATCATCCCGATGCGGTGGCGATCGATGATGACCAGATTAATGCCTTGAAAGAAAAAGTGTTACAACCTTTAATAATCTTTGAGGAACATAAAGGGTATACCAATGATGAAGATGTGAATCCCCATTATATTAAGCCCAGGATGTTCATGTTCCGTCTGCAGAAGATCATGGATGAGTATGCCGGTGGTGCCTCGGTTGGATTTAAGACTTCTGAAGCGCTGCTAACCAAAGGGCTTGAATATTTGCAGTTTATGAAGGAGGATGCAGAGCGGCTGGCGGCGGGTAACCTGAACGAGCTGATGCGTTGCTGGGAGAATGTGCACCGGATGTGGCAGGCAGAATCCCATATGAGAACCGTTCTTTTCAGGGAGGAGACGCGCTGGCCGGGCTATTACTTCCGGACCGATTACCCGGCAATGAAAGAGGATTGGGAGGCATTTGCAAACTGTCGCTGGGATCCGGGGACCGGTGAGTGGAAGATGATCAAACGCGAAATACTGTAATTCAGCATCTGTTTTGGATAACCCGATATTTATCATTGGAGGAGGGATCAGCGGCATCACTGCCGCAGTGGAACTGGCCGAGGCCGGGAGGCAGGTGGTTTTGATCGAAAAAGAGGATTACCTGGGAGGAAACGTCTCCAACTTCAATAATTATTTTCCCAAGCTTTGTCCGCCTTCGTGCGGACTGGAGATCAATTTCCGGCGCATACGTTCCAATCCCAGGATCAGCTTCTATACAGGGAGTGAGATTCAAAGTATCTGTGGCTCAGACGGTGATTACCGGGTAACTATAAATGTAAAGCCCAGGCTGATCAATAACAACTGCACCTCATGCGGTAAATGTGCTGAGGCGTGTCCGGTGGAGAGACCGGGAATACCGGGTGGGAAATCAGTGGAGAAGGCTGCCTGGATCAAGAACGGACTGGCCTTCCCGATGAAATATACCATCGATCCGGATGTATGCAAAAGAGAGGAGTGCGGGAAATGCCTCACGGTGTGTGATTATGATGCGATCCAGCTGGATGCACAACAGGCCGGTGTAGAACTCCAGGCACATAAAATAATAGTGGCTACAGGGTGGAACCTGTATGACCCGGCAAAGATTGAGAATTACCGGTACCGGGAGGAAGCTGATGTGGTCACAAACCTGGAATTTGAAAAAATGCTTGCAGCCTGTACCAGGGAGAATCAAAAACTCTCCAGGCCATCCGATGGCAGGCTGCCCCTGCGCGTTGCATTTATACAGTGTGCCGGTTCGCGGGATATGAATCACCTTCCATACTGTTCGGCTGTTTGTTGTTCAGCTTCAGTGAAACATGCCCTGACACTGGAAGCCGGTTACCCTGAAATTGAATCCGAGATCTTCTATATTGACCTGCGCCTGTCAGGACGGAATGAAAAGCTGCTGAAGGTAACGGAGGGAAAAGAGAGGATCACCCTTACCAAGGGGAAAGTCGGGCGTATATTGCCCTCCGGCAAGGAAAATGGAGTGTTGCTGGAAGTGGAGGATATTGATAATGGGACCAAAAGGCAGGAGCTGTTTGATCTGGCAGTTCTGGCCATGGGTCTGACACCCGCTCCGGTTGCAGCTGGACTTAAAGAGAACGAATATGGGTTTTATGTGGCCGGTCAGCTTTCGGGGATCATTCCCACAGCCACATGCAAACGCCCGATGGATGTATCTTCATCGGTGAAGGATGCCACAGCTTCGGCAATTAAAGCCATGCAGGGATGACGGGAGCAGCAACAAAACATATGGCCCTTGCGGTATGCACCGGTTGTGATATTGGCAGGTGCATTGATACCGATCAACTGATCGATGCAACCGGCCAGGCTTTCCAGGGCATCACCTGCATCAAACACGGATCGCTGTGCTCCCCTGATGGACAGGCCGGTCTGAGGCGAACGGTCATGGAGAAAAAGGTGGATCGACTGGCAGTTGCAGCCTGTTCTCCAAGGGTCATGACCAGTGCATTTGAGGTGGATGGCCTACTGGTGGAACGGGTTAACCTGAGAGAACAACTGGCCTGGGTGATGGAACCCGGGCACGAGGATACCCGGATGTGCGCAGAAGACCAGGTTGCAATGGCGCTGTCCAAACTGGATGCCATCAGGACCAATGATCCCTATATACCGGATCCCGTCTCTTCTGATATTCTTGTGGTGGGTGGTGGTATTACCGGGCTCACCTCTGCGCTGGAGGGAGCCAGGGCCGGTTACCGGGTTCATCTTGTGGAGCGCTCTGACAGGCTTGGTGGTTATGCGGGACGGATCCACAAGCTGTTGCCCGAAAATCTGGATTCCGCTTCATTAAAGGAACCGGATCTTTATAAGCTGGTCAGTGAAGTAACCGGTCACCCGGGGGTGGAGATCCACCTGGAAACAGGTATACGATCCATTTCCGGTGAACCAGGAAACTTCGAGGTGGTTATTGAAAACAGCCAGGTATCAACACTGCATATCGGTGCAGTGGTAGCTGCCACGGGGTGGAAACCTTATGCACCGGATAAGCTTGCAGCACTGGGATATGGTTCCGGCAGGGTAAAGACCCTGGAGGAATTTGAACAATATGTGCAGGAGGAGCAGCTTCCAAACCGTATTATGTTCATTTTGTGTGCAGGTTCCAGGGATGAGGATCATCTTGCATACTGTTCAACATTTTGCTGTGGCGCCGCCCTGAAACAGGCTCTCTATGTAAGGGAGAAAAACCCCGGTGCCGAGGTCTATATCGTATACCGGGATATCCGCACACCGGGATTCCAGGAGGGATTCTATAAGATGGTCCAGGCAGATGATGCTATTTTCATGACCAGGGGTGTTGTCGAAAAGGTGGATGACCAGGGAGATAGTGTGGCTGTTACAGTGAGCCAATCATTACTGGATGACCTGGTTACCATCCATGCCGATATGGTCGTTCTGGCAACGGGCATGGTGCCAAATACCACCACGGACCTGCAGCTGCAATACCGGCTTGGCAAGGGATTACCTGAACTCGAATATAATTTTTCAGATTCTCACTTCATCTGTTTTCCCTATGAAACAAGGCGAACCGGCATCTATGCTGCCGGGACGGTCAGGGCTCCCATGGATATGGAGATGAGCAGGGAGGATGGAGCCGGTGCCATGATGAAGGCGATCCAGAGTATAGAGTGTGTGAAAAGGGGAGAGGCTGTCCATCCCAGGTCAGGTGATACGACCTGGACTGAGCTCTATATGGAGCGTTGTACCGATTGTAAGAGGTGTACGGAGGAGTGTCCGTTTGGCAGTTATGATGAGACAGAAAAGGGCACCCCTCTGCCCAATCCTGCACGCTGTCGCAGGTGCGGCATCTGTGTGGGCTCGTGTCCTGAACGTGTGATCGGATTTGCGGACTTTAATATCAACAGCGTGTCGGCTATGATCAAGGCGGTCAGCATGCCTGATGAGTTTGAAGAGAAACCCAGGATCCTGGTATTTGTGTGTGAAAATGATGCCTATCCCGCACTGGATGCTGCAGGCATGAACCGTTTAAAATTCAACCCTTTCATCCGGATTATCCCGGTTCGTTGCCTGGGCTCCATCAATAAGGTGTGGGTCTCCGATGCACTGTCGCACGGTTATGACGGGATCCTTCAGATTGGTTGCAAGCCGGGTGATAATTACCAGTGTCACTTTATCCAGGGCAGTGAACTGAACGAAAAGCGAGGAGAGAACCTTCAGGAAACACTGGAGACGATGATGCTTGAACCTGAAAGGATCCGGACCCGGTTTGTGGAGATCACGGATCATCACGGGATCATGGCGATCATCAATGAATATATGGAGGAGATCGATCTGATCGGACCCAATCCGTTTAAAAGTATGTAGGATGAGTACGATTGTAACGGATATCGCATTTAAGAGAGAGCTGGTCAGGCTAAGCGGGGCACAGCTGAACCAGTGCATGCAGTGTGGCAACTGCTCCGCCGTATGTTCCCTGGCCCCGGCCGAAAGACCCTTTCCGCGCAAAGAAATGGTATGGTCGGGCTGGGGTTTGAAGGAGAAGCTGATCGGGAACGTGGATATCTGGCTCTGTCACCAGTGTGGTGACTGCAGCAGTTACTGTCCGCGCGATGTTAAACCAGCCGATGTGATTTCGGCCATCAGGCAGAAGAGCTATCAGCACTATGCACGCCCCCGTTTCCTGGGTAAGCTGGTGAGTAATCCGGCCTGGTTGCCCCTGGCCGTTGCCATACCGGTGGCGGTGATTATTGCCATTCTCTCCCTGGCAGGAACCTTCAGGATCCCGGATGGACCTGTGGACTACTCGTCCTTCTTTCCCCATGGCCTGTTGAATGCAACTTTTTCAGCCATTACCCTTCTCTTTTACCTGCTGGCATCTTTTGGGATCGGAAGGTTTTGGAAAGACATGAAAAGGCAAACCCCGCCGGGTGAAGCCGGGATGAAGCGGCTCCCTGTTTTCACGGTTCTGGGAGAGATACTTTCACATTCCAATTTCTCTGGTTGCACATCCAGGAAGCCGGGAAGATATGCCCACCTGCTGCTCTTTTATGGCTTTGCACTGTTGATCCTGGTCACCCTCTATGCCATCTGGGCGACCTTTACGGATCACTACCCGCTTCCGCTTACCAGTACATTCAAGATCATGGGGAACATCGCCTCAGTCATGATCTATACCGCCCTGGGTATCATGACCTGGCAACGTCTTTCGAATAAAAAGGTATTCGGGAAGAGCGGGTATTCCGACTGGCTCCTGCTGGCGGCAATCGGGCTGCTTACCCTTTCAGGAACAATGGTGCAACTGGCCCGTTTTGGCAACTGGCAGATTGCCTATCACCTCTACTTTTTCCACCTGGTAGCCGTTTGGTTCGTCATCATGTACCTGCCTTTTACAAAGCTGGGACATATATTCTACCGCACGACAGCCATGCTCTATGCACGCTCCATAGGAAGGAAGTAGTCCGGCAGATCAGCTCTTTTTATCATCGTGTTTTGAGTACCGGTCCAGCGCATTGCGTACCGATCCATGCAACAGGAGCAGTCTTTTGGATTCCTCCATATCCAGGCCCAGTTCCTCGCTTATCATTCTTGATCCCCGCTCAACCAGCTTGGCATTGGTCAGCTGCATATCCACCATCTTGTTACCCTTTACCCGGCCCAGTTTGATCATGGTGGATGTGGTGATCATATTCAGGATCAGTTTCTGGGATGTTCCGGATTTCATGCGTGTACTTCCGGTGACAAATTCAGGCCCGACAAGCGCCTCCAGGGGTATATCCACGGATTCAGCCAGCCGGGTGTTGGGATTATTGGTTATGCAGGCTGTAAGGAGTCCGTGCTTTTTTGCATCACGTACGGCCCCGATCACGTACGGCGTTCTTCCTGAAGCTGCAATACCGACAACAACATCATTTTTTCCGGGCTTATATGGGGCCAGATCGCGCCAGGCTCCATGAATATCATCTTCTGCCGACTCCACCGCCTTCCGGATGGCCCTGTCACCCCCTGCAATGATCCCTATGACAATATCAAAGGGAACCCCGAAAGTGGGGGGTATCTCTGAGGCGTCCACAATGCCCAGCCTGCCACTGGTTCCGGCCCCCACGTAGAACAGCCGGCCTCCTTTCATAAGCCTCGAAATAATCCCCTCCACCAGTTTCTCTATCTGGGGGATGATCGAATAAACGGCTTTATGAACGGTACTATCCTCTTTGTTGATGTTTTGCAGCAACTCCCTGACACTCATTTGTTCCAGGTTATCATATTTGGAGGCAGATTCAGTAATGGAGACGGAACCATTCGCTTCCGTGGTGCGTACCCTCTGGTGATAGGTGGCCAATCCTTCAATTGGGGAGGCAACGATAAGACTGATCTTCAAATGGTTCTTCTCCATCACTTCCGTCAGGATCTCCCTGAAATAATAAGCTACAGATCCCGCGAACCCGATCTCCAGTGATCTGAACTCGCTGTATTTGGAGATATTCTTCTTGATAAAATCCTCAAATGCAGCGGAAACAATCTCCCTGATCTCCTGCTGGTCGATATATTTGGCAGCTATGGGAGCCAGTGAAGCCAGGTAACGGTTGGCGTGGGGTTTGTTATAAACGTTTTCAAGGATCTGATCCATGGAGAGACCCTCTTGCTCGATGATGGCCTTTCTCAGGTCGTCACTTATATTTCTTTTATGCAGTGCATTAACAAGCCTTTTCCCGATATCGGCACCGCCACCTTCATCTCCCAGTGAGTAACCCATGGCCGGCACCTTATCAAGGATGCTCCCATCCTTGTAAAGTCCCGAGTTGGATCCTGTGCCCAGAATGCATGCAATACCGCTTTTATCCTGGAAAAGTGCTCGTGCCACACCCAGCAGGTCATCCTGTACCTGGATGTAAGGATGTGTTCCGATCCTCGTTTGCAACAACCTGTGGATGATATCCCTCATCTCCTTGTTGGATACCCCCGAACCATAGAAATAAATCTCATGAATATTGTGTTCCTCTCCCCTGAGATCGAGACTGTCAAGTTCCGCTATTAACTCCTGTTCGCTGGTGTGGTAAGGATTGAGCCCGCGTGTGACCATACTGCGTACCTTCCTGCCGGCAATCAATCTCCAGTCAGTCTTTGTGGAACCGCCATCTGCGATCAATATCATGATTTTGCTATATCAATGGTTTAGGACAAATTACTTGATTAATTTTGTAATTTACAATGGAACCAGTATACTCACCGTCCCAAAAAGGTGTTTCTGGTTCCCGGAATAATGCATTAAACATTTTTGATTACAGGGCGTTATTCTGAGCATAAAGAGCATGGATGAGCAAGAAGTTTTGCAGTAATAGCGACGAACTGGAGGAGAAGGTAAGGGAGAGAAAGGCGAAATACTACTGCAAAAAATGTGATAGACAATCCCCTAAAGAAAAATGGTGTTGCAAACCAAAGGAGATAAAGCGATGATTCTGGCTGCAGGATTGGGTACCCGTCTGAAGTCATTGACAGAAGGAAGGCCCAAGGCGCTTGTGGAATGGGAGGGGAGGTCCCTTCTCGAACATGTGGTCCTGAAGCTTAAAAGGGATGGTTTCACTTCCGTTATCATCAATGTGCATCACCAGGCAGAGATGATCATGGATTTTGTGAAAAGTAAGGATCAATTCGGTATCCAGGTAGCTTTTTCACACGAAAAAGAGGAGCTGCTCGATACCGGTGGCGGGATTGCCAATGCCTCCTGGTTTTTCGGAGATGAGCCTTTCCTTGTACACAATGTGGATATCATCAGTGATATTGACCTGCGTGCCATGTATCATGCCCATGTGAAGAGCAGGGCCACGGCAACGCTCGCTGTGAAGGAACGGGTCACCTCCCGCAGCCTTTTAATGAACAGTGAGGGGTTATTAAAGGGGTGGCGCGATAATCGTACGGGTGAGACAATTCTAGCTGGTTCTTCTGCAGATGGACTTGTTCCCATTGCATTCAGCGCCATTCATATAATGGATCCCGGGATTTTTTCCCTCTTCCCTGAGGAAAAGCGGTTTCCGCTCATGCCTTTTTACCTGAAGCTGGCCAGAACGCATCCTGTGAACCTTTACCGGCACGATCGTGACAGCTGGATTGATATGGGGAAACTGGAATCATATACGTGATATTTTTTAGAGAACTGTATGGAATTAACCGATAAATTGGAAGCGCAGATCGCGCAGTGGAACGAGGAGTTAAGGGATAAAGATCCTGTGGGGGTCATAGGTTTTTTTCTCCAGTATTTCGGCGAACATATCGTACTCTCAACCAGTCTCGGGCTGGAGGACCAGGTCATCACGGAGATGGTGCTGCGTCAAAAGAAAGATACGGAGATATTTACACTGGATACCGGGAGGTTGTTCCCGGAGACCTATGATCTGATTGCCCGGACCAATAAACATTTTGGTATCCGGATGAAGATCTATTTCCCGGAACCGGCAAAGGTGGAGGAGATGGTGGCTCAAAAGGGCATCAACCTTTTTTATGACAGTGTTGAGAATAGAAAATTGTGTTGTTCCATTCGCAAGGTGGCACAGCTGCCAAGGGCATTTAAGGACAAACAGGCCTGGATCTGCGGATTACGGAAAGACCAGTCGGTCTCCAGGTTTTTTAATAAACTGGTAGAGTGGGACGCCAATAATGGCCTGGTGAAGATCAATCCGCTGATCAGGTGGACCATCAAGGATGTATGGGAATATATAAGGGAGCACAATATCCCTTATAACCTACTGCATGACAGGGGCTTCCCCAGTATTGGGTGTGAACCCTGTACCCGTGCCATCGAACCTGGTGAGGATATCCGGGCCGGCAGGTGGTGGTGGGAAAACGATCTGTATAAAGAGTGCGGCCTCCATAAGAAGTAGTTCATCCTTACCGGTTGATCACACCTGAACCTACCACCTCTTTTCCATCATACCAGGCTGCAAACTGACCGGCAGCAATCCCCCGCTGCGCTTCCTTAAATGTAATATAGAGACCCGATCCGGTCATTGTAAGGGTACCCTCCTGGAGTGGTTGCCGGTACCGTATCCGCACGAGGTAGTCCCTGTGCTCGCCGGGTTGCATCTCCAGGTCCTTCCTGATCCAGTGTATCTCTTCAGGGATGATTTTCAGTCCCCTCCGGAAGAGACCCGGGTGGGATTGACCCTGACCAACGTAGATCCGGTTGCTCTGTACATCGGTGGCGATTACAAATAGCGGTTCTTTTTTTCCTCCGACATTCAAACCTTTGCGCTGACCGACGGTAAAAAAGTGTGCCCCCTGGTGTTTCCCTGTCCATACACCATCCTCCCTGTAATAGTGCCAGGGAGAACATATGGCCTCCAGATCTGACGGGTCCTGTTTTTCAGACCTGTATTGAGGAAGGTTGGCCGGGATCTCAAAGATATTGCCTTCCCTGGCTTTGAGTTTCTGTTGCAGGAAAACAGGCAGATGCACTTTTCCTACAAAGCAGATTCCCTGCGAGTCTTTTTTCCCGGCTGAGGCCAGTCCCTGCTCTCTGGCAATCTTCCTTACCGCCGGTTTCTTCAGGTGGCCTAATGGGAAAAGCGTTCTGGCCAGCTGCTCCTGCGACAACTGGCAAAGGAAATAGCTCTGGTCCTTGTTGGGATCGTCTCCGGCCACCAGGTGGTAAGTCTCCTTCCCATTCAGGGTGGTGGTCTCTTTTCTGCAGTAGTGACCCGTTGCCACATAATCGGGTTTGTAGGCCTTCGCAGCTTCCAGGAATGCATCGAACTTGATCTCCCGGTTGCACAGCACGTCCGGATTAGGTGTCCTGCCCAGCTGGTATTCGGAGAACATGTAATCGATCACGCGTTCCCGGTAAGGTTCACTCAGGTCCACCACGTGAAAGGGGATGTCCAGTTTTTTCGCAACAAGTTCTGCAAAAACCACATCTTCGTCCCAGGGGCAATCTGCATCGATCACACCGGTCTTATCGTGCCAGTTGATCATGAAAAGCCCGATGACCTCATACCCTTCCTCCTTTAACAGATAGGCGGCCACACTTGAGTCTACCCCTCCCGATAATCCAACTACAACACGTTTTGCCAATGCTTCAATTTTGCACAAAAATATGAAATTCTAACCAATCCAATCTTTATCTTTACCCAATGCCCCCCCTTGACATATACAAAGCGTCTGCTGGTTCAGGAAAGACCTTTGCCCTGACCATGGAATACCTGAAGCTGCTGTTCGGTCACCCGGGGGTCCACCGTCATATCCTGGCAGTCACCTTTACCAATAAGGCAGCAGGGGAGATGAAACAGCGGATTCTTGGAAGACTTTCCGAGTTGTCCCACTACAGTGAAGGTGATCACATGGAAGAGATGGAGCAACTGAAAGCGGCGACCGGACTGGATGAAGGATCCATCAGCCGCAGGGCAGGCGAGTTGCTGGATATTATTCTGAATGATTATTCCGGTTTCTCTGTGGGAACCATTGATAAATTCTTTCAGTCCGTTATCCGGGCATTTACACGCGAAATAGGGATCCAGCCGGGTTATAACCTGGAGCTTGACCATCCCAGGGTACTCTCCATGGCGGTGGACCGGCTGTTCCAGGACCTGGGCAATCACAGGGAGCTCCAGGAGTGGCTGATACGCTATGCGGTTGAGCGTATGGAAGAGTCAAAATCGTGGAATTTCAGGAGGGAGATCATTGAACTGGGAATGCAGCTGTTTAAGGAATCCTTCCAGGGGTTGTTCCTGAAACATGATATCGCACTTCTGGCTAAACCAAACCTGGATCTCTATTTAAAGAAGCTGACAGAGCTGGAACAGCATACCCGTAATGAAATGAAGACGGCAGGCAAAAAAGCCCTTCAACAGATGGAAAGCCATCATCTTGATCCTGAAGATTTCCTTCAGAAAAGCAGGTCCCCGGCTATGCTTTTTGTAATTGCTGCAAAGGGTGAAGATGTTCTTTTCACCGATTCCAGACTTCTTGCACTCGAGCTGCCTGAGAAGTGGCTCGGTAAGAGTGCATCGCAGGATATGACTGCGCTTACCGGCGATTACCTGATGCCCCTGTTGAACGAAATCTACCGGATGCAGGTGATGTTGAATACCATTTCCCTGATCCGTGCCAATTTCTACACCCTGGGGATCCTGGCCGATATCTGGGAGTATGTCAGGGATTATACCAGGGAGAGAAATCTGTTTCTTATTGCCGATTCCAGCCGCTTCCTGAGGGGGATCATCGGGGGTAACCAGGTTCCGTTCATCTATGAGCGGACCGGCAGTCGTTACCAGCATATTATGCTGGATGAGTTCCAGGACACCTCCCTGTTTCAATATGATAATTTCAGGCCACTGCTGGATAACTCCCTGGCTGCAGGAGAGCAGAATCTTGTGGTGGGTGATGTAAAGCAGTCCATCTACCGCTGGCGGAACTCCGACTGGAAGATCCTGGCATCGGAGCTGGAAAAGGATTTCAGGCACCAGGAAGTACATATTGAACCGCTGCTCAAAAACTACCGCAGCCGGGAGCAGATTGTGAGGTTCAATAACACGGTTTTCCAGCTGGCATCACAATTGCTTACCGAAAAAATAGGCAAAGAACTGACGGGTTCGCCTATTACGAGGGATGAGGCTGAAAGGGAGGCTGAGCGTTTCAGGAGCGCTTATCAGGATGTGGTCCAGGATATCCCCGGTCATAAAATGGGCACGGGCGGACTGGTTAAAGGCGTGTTGTTCGGGGATGAGGAGACTTCATTCAGGGAACAGGTACTGGATGCTGTTCCCGGTTGGGTGGAAGAGATCAGGCAATCGGGTATAGAACCCGGTGAAACAGCCATCCTGGTCCGTACACGCAATGAGGGTGTGGATGTTGCAAACAGGTTGCTGGAGTATGCCAGGGAGAAAGATGAATCCGGGCAGTTCAGGCTGATTTCCAACGAATCGCTGTTGCTGGTGCACAACCAATCGGTCTCGATCCTTGTGTCACTGCTCCGTTACCTGGTCCAGCCCGGCAATGAGATCAACAATGCACTGCTCAAATACTATTGTCATTTGCTGGAAATGGGACCCGAAACGGATACATCCGGACTGTTCGGTGTGGATATTCTGCCGGAACAATTCTTTCCCGAACGGTTTACTGCCCGGAAAGAATCTTTGAAACAACTTCCTCTTTATGAATTGATTGAATCGCTGATCGATATTTTCTCCCTCGGGACCAGGCCTGAGGACCTTCCCTATATACAGGCCTTCCAGGATGTCGTGATCGATCTCCAGCGCCGGGATCCTGTTGGGATACGGGATTTTCTCGACTACTGGGAACAGTATGGAACCAGGAGGGGCATCTCGGTTTCAGAGGAATCCAATGCGATCAGGATCCTCACCATTCATAAGGCTAAGGGACTTGAATTCAAGGCGGTCATCGTTCCTTTCTGTGACTGGGAACTCACCACGGATCACAGGAACTCGGAGATCCTTTGGTGCGAAACAGAGGGCACTCCCATGGACATGATCCCCACAGTTCCAGTAAAATTCACCTCCCGTATGATCCATACGCTCTTCTCTCCGGCCTATTACCGTGAGCGGATGAAGGGTTACATGGACAAGCTCAACCTCCTCTATGTGGCGTTTACAAGAGCCTGTGATTTGCTCTATATAGGCATCCCACGGAGGGAGGTACCGGATATAAAAAGTACCGGTGACCTGTTACAGGCGATTATGAATACGACTCCCGGAAAGGAACCCTGTACAGCTCCTCTTCAATCTTACCTGGAGGATCATACGATTTCCCTGGGTGAGATGCCTGAATATCTGCCCGGGGCATCAGGGGAAGATCAGTGGCAGTTCAGATCCTATCCTGTTAACAGGGATGTCCGGTCATTGAAAGTGTGGCTCAGGAGCGACCAGTATTTTCTGGATGAGGCAGGGGTACTCCGAACCGGTAGGATGTATGGAAATGTGATGCATCAGCTTTTTGCCAGGATCAGGACTGTTAAGGACGTGGAGCCTGTACTCAACGATATGCAGAGGGAGGGACTGGTCCAGGAGAGAGACAGGGAAACGCTGGGAGCGACGATTCACCAAAAACTGAATGATCCATCGGTAAGGAGGTGGTTTACCGGTGGAGCGTCCGTCAGCATTTTTAACGAGCGGTCCATATTTAACGGAGAAGGTTCGGTGTTCCGGCCCGACCGGGTGATTGTGGATGGTGACCGGGTCACTGTGGTTGATTTTAAATTCGGGGAGACTGAGAAGGGATCCTATCTCAATCAGGTCCGCAACTACATGGATCAGATACGCCGGATGGGGTACGCGCAGGTTGAGGGTTTCATCTGGTACGTGATGTTGGATAAAACAGTAAAGATATAGCGGTATGGTCTATTCCTGGGGAACGGAGAGAAGATTGAATACCTACAGCGACTATTTCAGGAGGAATTTCGGTGGGCGGGTTCAGAAGATCACCATCGATGCCGGGTTTAGCTGTCCCAACAGGGACGGAACCTGTGGTACCGGAGGGTGTACTTTCTGCAACAACCGGGCTTTTAATCCCTCATACAATCATCCCGAGAAATCCATTGCCGAGCAGATCCGGCAGGGTATGGCTTTTCACAGGAAGAGATACCGGAAGGCTACAAGATATCTTGCCTATTTCCAGGCTTATACCAATACCTATGCAAAATTGGAGAACCTGGTGAATGTTTACGATCAGGCACTGGCCATCCCGGAGGTGATGGGTATCGTGGTAGGCACCCGTCCCGATTGTGTAGACGATTCCATTCTTGATTATTTCAGGGAGCTTTCGGAACGTTGTTACGTCACGGTTGAGTACGGGATCGAATCGGTGTTTAACAGGACCCTGTTGCGTGTCAACAGGGGACACGATGTGAAGAAGAGCCTTTGGGCTGTATCTGAAACTGCCGGCAGGGGCGTGCGTGTTGGTGGTCATGTGATCATAGGTCTGCCGGGTGAGACCAGGGAGGATTTTCTGGCTATGGCCACTGAACTGTCGCGATGGCCACTGGACAACATCAAGTTTCACCAGTTGCAGCTGATCAAGGGTACAGCCATGGCACAGGAATACCTGGAAAAGCCGCAGGATTTTGAATCTTTTTCTATGGAGACTTACCTCCAGTTGATGATGGAGATCCTTGAACGTCTCAATCCGGCTATGGTGGTGGAGCGGATCGCCGGGGAGGTAACTCCGGGTATGAATTTAAGGGAAGGCTGGGGTATCCGGTATGATGGTGTATTGAAGGCCTTTGAGCAATTGCTGGCTGAAAATGACAGCTGGCAGGGAAAACAATATAAACAGGAGAGATAATGCAGCCCATTCTTGAAACGCTGGCCATTCATCTGGTTAATACATCATCCGGAAATCTGGGTGATACACGCATCATACTGCCAAACAGGAGGGCGGGACTTTTTCTGCAACGGCATCTCTCAGAACACATAACCAGAACGAGCTGGGCTCCACGTATTTATTCTATAGGTGATTTCATCGAGGAGACCAGCCTGCTGGATCGCGCCGACCCTGTTATGCTTCTCTTTACACTCTATGATATTTATGAGGATGCGGTGGAGTATCCCGATTCGCCGGATGAATTCTACCTGTGGGGGGAGATGATGCTCAGGGATTTTGATGAACTGGATAAATACCTGGTGGATGCCGATATGATGTTTAGCAATATCATTGATTTAAAGATGCTGGAAGAGCCCATTGCGGGTCTTGAACCTGATCAGATTGAATTTATCAGGCAGTTCTGGAAAGGGTTTCATGCAGGGGGTCCAACACCTGAGAAAGAAAAATTTCTCAGGAGCTGGGTTCTTTTGCCCCTGTTATACCACAGGTTAAGGGAAAAGCTGATGGAGAAGGGTGAGGGGTACCAGGGCATGCTCTACCGGGAGATTGCAGAGAGATCCGAAAGGGGAAACCTGGATGATCATTGGGGGGGACGAACCATCATTGCCGGATTTAACGCCCTGAACCAGTGTGAAAAACGAATATTTACAGGGTTGCAGAATCAAGGTGCGGAATTCTTCTGGGATTATGACCACCAGTATACTGACAGTGCAAATAAAGAGGCAGGACGGTTCCTGAGGGAAAACATGCGGCAGTTTCCTCCGGCAGCTTCTCTTGAAGAATTTCGCGGACTGGAAGAGGATAAGGAGTACAATATCGTTGAGTTACCAACCGATGTATTACAGGCCAAGACAGTTCACAGGATCCTGGAGTCGAGGGAACCTGAATCTCTCCGGGAATGTACCGATACAGCCCTGGTGCTCTGCGATGAGGAGTTACTTGTACCTGTCATGATGTCACTTCCGGAGGGTGTGGGGGAGATCAATGTGACCATGGGATATCCCATGAAAAACACTCCTGTCTACAGTTTTATCGATTCTTTGATGCGCATGCAGCATAACATCAGGAAAACCTCTGAAGGGAAAGTACAATTCTATCACAGGGATGTTATGGCGCTTCTGACACATCCCTATTTCAAAAAGATGCAGGACAACTCTCCCGGGGACCTGACCGCAGATATCATGAAAAACAACCTGATCATGATTGACCGCGATTTGTTTCAAGGGGAGCTTGAACTGTTAATTTTCAGAACTGTGGAGGGTGCAGCGGGACTTCTGGAATACCTGAGGAGCATCTTTAATCATTTCCTTTCCACCCTCGCAGAAAAAGAGGAATTGTTGTCCGATGCACTGGACAGGGCGTTTATATTTCAGCTTCTGACGCATTTGAACAGGCTTGAGACACTGATATCAAACCGTTCTTCCATTACGGTTGCTATCCTGGAACGTCTTCTCAGGAAATTACTGGGGGGACTTCGTATCCCGTTCGAGGGAGAGCCGCTTTCAGGGATTCAGCTGATGGGAATCCTGGAAACCAGGCTGCTCGATTTCAAGCATGTCATATTGCTCTCTATGAATGAGGAAGTGATGCCGGCAGCTCACTCAGCCCATTCCAATATTCCTTATTCTCTCCGCCTCGCGTTCAGGATGCCTGCCAGGGAGGATATGGACGCCATTTATGCCTACTATTTTTACCGCCTGCTACAAAGGGCAGAGAAGGTGGATCTTCTTTTCAACGGTGGTTCGGATGGATTGCGAACAGGGGAGATGAGCCGGTACCTTCACCAGCTGAAATTCACAAGAAAGTTGGTAGTGAAGAGACCCGGGCTCGAGGTGCGGGCCAGGGAAGTGCCCGCACTCAAGGTGCAGCACACTGCCGATGCAATAGAAAAGTTGAAGAGATATATCATCGATGGGGAAGAGGGGAAATATCTCTCACCTTCCGCGGTCAACACCTATATCGATTGCTCGCTGAAATACTACCTGCGGTATATTGCCGGTATAGGTGAACCTGATGAAATACTTGAGGATATTGATGCTTCAGGGTTTGGTACCGTGGTTCATGAAACCCTGAAGGAACTCTATTCGGGGATCGCGGAGAAAAACGACAGGCAAATTACAAAGGATGCACTGTCGGCACTTATAGATTCGGTAAAACCTGAGGAGGTGCTCAGGTCCGAATTTGTGAAACAACATTTCAAAGGCAGGAAGCGTGAAAAACTGGAAGGCAGGAATATCATCACATTCCGGGTGATGCTCCGCTACCTGGAGAAGATTCTCCGTACCGACCTTACTATTGTACCGTTCGAACTGCTGTCGGCAGAAAATGATTTCCGTAGAAACCTGAGGATCAAGGTGGATCATCAGCCATTTGAGATACGGATGGGTGGAAAAATAGACCGGATTGACAGGGTGGACGGGCGCATCAGGGTGATCGATTATAAAACCGGTCAGGCCGATCAAAGGTTTTCCTCCATTGATTCCCTGTTTGACCGAGATTATGGCAACAGGAACGGAGCGGCCATGCAAACACTGTTTTATGCCTGGCTGGTGGGAGAAGAATTTTCCGGAGAAGAGGTGGTGCCCGGACTCTACGCCATGAAAGCTCTTTTTGAGGAACAGTTCGATCCTGCACTGCATATGACAAGCTTGAAGAAGGAGGGAAGAATTGGATCCTTTTCAACTCTGGAGGGGCAATTTTTACAACTCCTTCGAGGGGTGGTGCAACAGCTGTTCGATCCGGCTGTTCCTTTTGAACAGAGGCAGAATGATAAGAAGTGCAGCTATTGCGATTTTGCTTCCCTGTGTCAGCGGGCCCCGATTGATTAGGATCTTATTCCTGATTTCCTTTCAGGAGGTCGGGTCTCAATTTTTTTGTACGTTCCAATGCCTGTTCATGCTTCCACAGGTCGATTTTCGCAGCATGTCCGGACAGCAAAATATCGGGTACCTTCCATCCCTGATAATCAGCTGGTCTTGTGTAGACGGGAGGGGCTAGTAAACCATCCTGAAATGAGTCTGTCAGTGCCGAGGTCTCATCTGAGATAGCACCTGGAAGTATACGAACAACACTATCGGCGATGACAGCTGCAGCCAGTTCACCCCCCGAAATCACATAGTCTCCTATGGAGATTTCCCTGGTAATCAGGTGATCCCTTATCCTCTGGTCGATTCCCTTATAATGGCCGCACAGGATGATTATGTTATTGGCAAGGGCCAGTCGATTGGCTTCCCGTTGATCAAACCTGGTCCCGTCAGGTGAGGTATAGATGATCTCATCATACTTACGCTGTGAGGAGAGATGTGAAATAGCCCGGTGAATGGGTTCGATAGACATGACCATGCCTGCCTCTCCTCCAAAGGCATAATCATCCACACTTCTGTGCCGGTCCAGTGAGTAATCACGCAGGTCATGAATATGGATCTCTGCGAGCCCTTTCTCCCTGGCTCTCTGAACGATGGAATGGTTTAGCGGACTCTCCAACAATTGAGGTAACACCGTAATAATATCGATGCGCATGGTACGCTGAATTTGTACGAAGATAGAACAGTTTTTTTCTGAAAAAGAGCCTGTTTGATGAAAAATCACTAATTTGTATGGTTTGCGGCCTACTAATCCTCTACCTGTTATGAAAAATTCTGATGAAAAAGATCCTCTGAACGAGAAGAAAAAGGAAGAAAAAAAGAAAGAAACCAACTCACCAGAAACCTTTAAAGAGGAGAAAGACAATGGTACTGAAAACCAGGTTGATCCAGTTGTGCCAGATACCGATACGTCTACTCAGGAGTCATCGGTAAAGGCTGACAGAACCCCTCAATCAGAACAAAAAACAGGTACCGGGGAAGCAGAACCACAACATCCGGATCCGGAACCACCCAAAGAACTTAAGAAATCTGCACCTGCCCAGCCGGCTGCAAAGGAGGGGCCCGCAGACCCGGAACCTGATCCAACTCCACGCAAAGAACTTAAGAAATCTGCACCTGCCCAGCCTGCTGCAAAGGAGGGGCCAGCAGACCCGGAACCTGATCCAACTCCACGCAAAGGCGGTTCCAAACAGTTGATCGATGATAGTGAGGAGGAGCAGAACAATGCCATGTACGACGATGGTTTTGATGACGAGGAGGATTCTGAACCAGAAGATGAGGCGGTAAATTACGGGTTATTGAGTAAAGAAGACCTGGTCAAATTGCTGAGCGAGAAGCTGGATAATCCAGGGAAGGGAAACATCCGGAAAGAGGTTGAGGATATCAGAAGGGTATTCAGTGAGAAGGTAAGTGCTGAAGTGGAGGAGAAGAAAGAACATTTTCTTGCTGAGGGAGGTAACCTGGAAGATTTTAAACCCGTTGAGGAACCTGTGGAGAAATCCATGAAGGAGTTGTTGTATAAATACAAGGGGCTTAAGGCAGAATTTACGCGTCAGCTTGAAAAAAACAAGCAGGAAAATCTTCATAAGAAAAAAGAGGTACTGGAAGGATTCAGGATCCTTATGGAGGGACAGGGGACCTTTGAAGTAACTTTCAGAAAATTTAAGGATCTGCAGAAACAGTGGTTTGCAGCAGGTGTTGTACCGCATCAAAATCTGAAGGACCTGTGGGATTCTTATAATTATTTCGTCGAAAAGTTCAATGATTATGTCCGAATCAACCGCGAACTTCGTGCACTTGACCTGAAGAAGAACCTGGAACTTAAAATACAGTTGTGTGAGAGGACAGAAGCGCTTGAAAAGGAGCCAAACGTAGTAAATGCGTTTAAAGCCCTGCAGAAGAACCATGCCCGATGGAGGGAGATTGGTCCGATACCACGGGAAAACAGGGACGAGATCTGGGAACGATTCAAACAGGCAACCTCGATAATCAATAAAAAGCACCAGGACTTCCACTCCAGGCTCAAGGAGTCTTTACATGAAAATCTTGAAAAGAAAATTGCGCTTTGTGAAAAAACGGAAGAAATAGCGGCTGTCAATTATGAAAGCCATGGGGCCTGGGCTGATAAAACCAACCAGGTGCTTGATATTCAAAAAAAGTGGAAAACCATCGGATACGCTCCCAAAAAAGATAACAATGCGATCTATGCAAGGTTCCGGACAGCCTGCGATGTTTTCTTTAATAACAAAGCCAGGTTTTATGCGGCAGCCTATGAGGATCAGAAAGAGAACCTCAGATTGAAGATGGAGATTGCAGAGAAAGCCGAATCATTGAGTACCAATCAGGATTGGAAAGAGACAACCAATGAACTGATCCGGTTGCAGAAACGATGGAAGGAGATTGGGCCGGTGCCAAGAAGGGATTCTGATAAATTATGGAGAAGGTTCAGGGCGGCATGTGACACATTCTTTGAGAACAAATCAAAGTACTTTGAAGATATTGATTCAACTTTTGATGAAAACATGTCTGCCAAGGAGAATATAATTGCAGAGATGGATGCATTTTCTGTATCAGGTGACCGTAAAAAGGACCTGAAATCTTTGCATGAATTTCAGTCACGGTTCTCTGCCATCGGATACGTGCCATCAAATAAGAAAGATTGGATCAAGGACCAGTTCAGGCTGGCCCAGGACCGGTTGCTGGAAAAAACCGGTTTGGATGAGCACGAGAGAAGTATTTTCAAGTTCCATTACCGGATAGAAAGTATGGTACATGCCCCAAGGGCCGAGATGAAATTGAATTTTGAAAGGGACAAACTGATAAATAAACTGCAACAATTGCGCAATGACATGAGTGTCTGGGAGAATAACATTGGTTTTTTCAAACAATCAGACAGCTCGGAAGAGACCATACAAGGATTTCAGGAAAAAATTGAAGATGCACATAAACGCATTGAGGCGCTCGAGGAGAAAATCAGGATCCTTGATGATATTGAAAATGAAAATTAAATCTTTACTTTTATCCCGAATTTAAATCTGTATCGTTTTGAGTAGTACTAAGTATGTTTTTGTGACAGGAGGAGTAACTTCTTCCCTGGGTAAAGGTATTGTTTCTGCTTCGCTGGGACGACTGTTAAAAGCCCGGGGATTCAGGGTGACAATACAGAAACTGGACCCTTATATCAATGTGGATCCGGGTACACTCAATCCCTATGAGCATGGTGAGTGCTATGTGACAGACGATGGTGCCGAAACAGATCTCGATCTGGGACACTATGAGCGGTTTTTGGATATCCAGACCTCACAGGCGAATAATGTAACTACCGGAAGGATCTACCAATCTGTTATCAATAAAGAGCGCAGGGGTGACTACCTTGGAAAGACCGTTCAGGTGATTCCCCATATTACCGATGAGATTAAAAGGAGAATAACCCTGCTTGGAAGAAAGAATGAATACGATATCATTATTACTGAGATTGGAGGCACTGTAGGTGATATTGAGTCGCTTCCCTATATTGAAGCTGTGAGGCAGTTGCGCTGGGACCTTGGAGCTGGGAATACAGTTTTTATACACCTGACGCTGGTGCCCTATCTCTCTGCTTCGGGTGAACTGAAGACCAAGCCCACACAGCATTCCGTAAAAGTGCTCCTCGAAAATGGTATCCAACCCGATGTCCTTGTATTGCGGGCCGAACATGAACTGGATAAGGATCTCAGGAAGAAAGTGGCTCTGTTCTGCAACGTTGAGCTGGAGGCTGTGATCCAGTCCATCGATGTTTCCACCATTTACGAAGTGCCCTTGCTGATGAAGGATGAGGGGCTTGATGTCATGGTATTAAAAAAGTTGCATGTTGAGACCAACGGACCGCCCGACCTTAAAGAATGGAAGAAGTTTGTTGACCGGCTGAAGAAATCAGAAAAGGTGATCAGGATAGCGCTTGTAGGTAAATATGTTGAGCTATATGACTCCTATAAATCGATCATCGAGTCTTTGACGCATGCAGGCGCCATGAACAATGTGAAAGTAAATGTCCACTGCATCCATTCTGAATTGATTACAACAAGCAATGTTGAAGAGAATTTAGAGGGTTTTGATGGCATCCTGGTGGCTCCGGGATTTGGTGACAGGGGAATTGACGGAAAGATCATCTCAATCACCTATGCACGGGAAAACAAAGTCCCGTTTCTGGGCATTTGCCTTGGGCTCCAGTGTGCTGTAGTTGAATTTGCCCGCAATGTACTTGGATATGCAGATGCACACTCGACCGAGATGACCAATATCACGAAGCACCCGGTGATCGACCTGATGGAGGAACAGAAAGGGGTCACGGAAAAGGGAGGAACCATGCGGCTTGGAGGATATGCATGTTCACTAAAGAAAGGTTCACTTGTACATGAAGCATATAAGACGGAGTTGGTAAGGGAGCGGCACCGTCACCGTTATGAGTTTAACAACGACTATCTTGATGAATACCAGGAACACGGAATGGTCCCAACCGGGATCAATCCCGAGAGCGGACTTGTTGAGATTATGGAACAGCCCGATCATCCATGGTTTGTGGGAACCCAGTTCCACCCCGAATACAGGAGTACCGCACTCAATCCCCACCCATTGTTTATTGCATTCATCAATGCTGCTATCAAAAACAGTAAATAGCAAATTACCCCCCTCCCTGTTGCAATTCGCCGAAAACTGGCGGATTTTGCCTTAATTTACATTGATATACAGGCTAAACCATTATTTTTGTGCCTGAATTTAATAGCTGAAAATGGACAGAAATACAATTATAGGTCTGGGAATTATTGGACTCCTGCTCGTGGGGTACAGTATCTTCACCAAACCACAACGTGAGGCACAGATGGCCGAGCGTGTCAGGCGAGATTCCATTGCTCGCGTTGAACAGGTAAGGGCAATGGAAGCAGCACAACAGGCCAGGGCATTGGTAACTCAAAATGATACTGCAGGAAATACAGCTTCAGATTCGGTTGCAGTTGAGCAGCTGACAGGTGAGCTGGGGGATTTCGCAAATGTTGCAACAGGAACTGCTGAAAAAGTCGTTCTTGAGAATGATAATGTGAAACTGACCTTTTCAACGCTGGGGGGGCGGCCCTATACGGTAGAACTGAAGAAGTACCAGACTTTCGATTCATTACCTGTTCTCCTGTTTGATGGGGACTCCACCATCTTTGCCCTCCAGTTTTTTGCTGAAAACAGGGGTATCAATACGGGCAACCTGTTCTTTCAACCTGCTGTGGAGAAGATGACAGGTGATGACGGACGTACTTTTCAACAGCTAACCATGAAGTTGAATATCACCGAATCGGCGTACATCTCTTTCATATACAGACTGTTCGATAACGATTACATGCTTGACTTTGACATGCGATTCGTGGGGCTGGATCAGTACCGGACAGACAGGATGGAATTCAATCTCGATTTTTATGCTCCTTCACAGGAGAAGGGGTATCAGAATGAATCAATGTATACCACACTCTACTACAGGTTCAAAGGGGGAGATGTGGAGAGTTTTAAATCACGTTCAAAGAAAGAACTTACAGAGGCGACCGAGACCACCCGTATCAGCTGGATTGCATTCAGTCAGCAGTTCTTCTCCACCATCCTGGTAGCCGATGATTATTTCAACGGAGCCTATATGATGCAGGAACGTTTTAGTTCGCCCGGCAAATATGTCCGCCGGTTCTCCACATCGGTGGATATGCCTTATGACCGCACCAGTGACCAGCTTATTGGGATGCAACTCTATTTTGGGCCCAACAACTTCACAAGACTGAAAAGTTACGACGATATGGGTCTCCAGAATGTGGTCACTACAGGAGGTTCCATGATCCGCTGGATCAATGCCTATGTGGTAATCCCCATATTTAACTGGTTGAACAGATATTTCAATAACTACGGGATCATTATCCTGTTGCTGACACTGATTATCAAAGTGGCACTCTTCCCGCTTACATACCGCTCCTTTAAGTCACAGGCTGTTATGCGCCTTCTGAAACCTCAGGTGGATGAGATCAATGAGCGTTATCCCAGGAAGGAAGATGGCATGAAGAAACAGCAGGCAACCATGGACCTTTATAAGAAGGCCGGTGCCAATCCAATGGGTGGATGTCTGCCCATGCTGCTCCAGTTCCCTATACTCTATGCCATGTTCAGGTTCTTCCCGACATCCATAGAGTTGCGGCATCAGGGATTCCTGTGGGCCCATGACCTTTCTACATATGATTCTATTCTGACACTTCCCTGGGATATCCCCATGTATGGTAATCACGTGAGCCTCTTTACTTTATTGATGACTGTGACTACCATCCTGTCAATGCGGTATAATAACCAGGCAGGTGCAGGCGGAAACCAGATGCCGGGCATGAAGAGCATGATGTATATTATGCCGGTCATGTTTATGTTTATTTTAAACAATTTCTCCGCCGGACTAACCTACTATTACTTCCTGGCCAATGTGATCACACTTGGACAGAACCTGCTCTTCAAGCGGTTCATTGATGAGGAAGCCATCATGAAGAAGATCCACTCGAAGCAGAATAAACCGGCCAAAAAATCAAAGTTTGCGCAGCGGCTCGAAGCTATTCAAAAGCAACAGCAGCAGCAGAAATCCCTGGGCGGAAGGAAACCTCAACCCAAGAAAAAGAGCAGGTAGGTAAGGATTTATTGCAACAGTATGTTTCGCAGCGCAGCCATTTTCAGTGCTGTAACAGCAGCTTCATCACCTTTATTACCATACTTCCCACCAGCCCGGTCAAGGGCTTGCTTTTTATTTTCAGTGGTTAGTACTCCGAAAATAAATGGAATATCGTAGTCCAGGTTCAACTCGGTAATGCCGTAGGTCACGCCTTTACAGATATAGTCAAAATGGCTGGTCTCTCCTCTGATGACGCACCCTATGCAAATGACTGCATGAGGTGAATGTTGTTCTGCCACGATTCTCGCACCGTATGGAAGTTCGAAACTGCCGGGTACTGTTTTAACATTGATATTCTCCTCCTTAACCCCATTACTTTTTAAGGTATTCAGTGTACCTTCCAGGAGTTTGGTGGTAATCTCTTCGTTCCATTCAGAGACGACAATTCCAACTTTCATCATGGAGCCGTCGGGAATGGTGGCCGGATCATGGTTTGACAGATTTTTCAGGCTTGAGGACATGGTTATACAGGGGAATGAGGTTACAGGGACATCTTTGATTCTACTCTTCCAATGTATTTTTTAATTTCATTCCCTTCGGGAGATTCCGGGTATGTTGATTCGATAGTTTTATATGTGGCACGTGCATCCTCAAGCTGGCCGAGCGCTTCATAAACGATACCCAGTTTCTTCAAAATAATGGGAGAAGAGAAATTATTCTCATATTTATCGATACCGGTTTTATAAGCAGTTACTGCCTTTTCCAGTTCACCCAGCTCAACATAAGAATCACCCAGGGTGCTGTATTTAGCAGCTCCTACAAGCAGATCATCAGTCTTGAATTTATTCAGCAGAGAAATGGCTTCTTCCTGGTTACCCAGCTGATGGTAGCAAACGCCCGCGTAATATTTTGAAAGCTTCGCTGATTTACTGATCTTATAATCTTCCATAACATTAAGGAAGCCCGGATAGGTGCCGTATCCATTTAAGGCAAGATTAAAAGAGTCCTGTTCAAAAAAGCGCTCCGCATAGAACATATCGGCTGCTGCTCTCTCGTTCAGAGGTTTCAGATAGTACCTGTTCCCGCCGATAATAATAAGCAATACAACAATGAGTCCACCAAGAATGTAGGTAAGTATCTTCTGGTTATCTTCAATAAATTGTTCCGAACGTGTTAGTGCATGTTCAATGCCTTCAAGATTCTTATCCGTTTTCTTCACATTTTTTTTCTTCGCCATCACGCTGATTTTAGTGGTTCTCAAAAACTTCCGCAAAAGTAACCCTTTTTTGGAAAATTGCCGATTATAGCAGCACAAAAATAGTAATTTTGTATATGCATCTGAAAACACTTTCCCTGGTCAACTTTAAGAATTATGAACAGGTTGATATTCCCCTTTCTCCGAAGATCAATTGTTTTGTTGGTGAGAATGGTGTTGGAAAGACCAATTTACTGGACGCCATCCACTATCTCTCTCTGTGTAAAAGCAATCTGAATCCGGTCGACAGTCAGAATATAGCCTATGATGAGGAATTTCTTGTCATCCAGGGAATTTTTGACAGAAAGGGCAGGGAGGAGAATATATATTGCGGGATCAGGAAGCAAAAGAAAAAGCAGTTTAAGCGTAACCAGAAGGAATATAGCAAATTATCTGAGCATATCGGCCTGGTGCCGCTTGTAATGATATCCCCTGCAGACAGCATCCTGATTAACGGGGGCAGCGAAGAGCGCAGGAAATTCATGAACGGGGTAATTGCGCAGTACAGCAGTATATATCTGGATAACCTGATCCAGTACAACAGGGCTCTGACCCAGCGAAACAGCTTGCTCAAAGATTTTGCTCACTCGAGGAACTTTAACCTGGAGATGCTGGAGGTGTGGGACGAACAGCTGATCCGGTACGGTGAACCGATCTTTGAAGAGCGATCGCGATTTGTGAGTGAGATCCTTCCGGTATTCGATGCATTTCACTCACAGGTTTCAGGGGACCGCGACCGGGTGACGCTGACCTACCAGGCCCAAATGCAGGAAACGGACTTCAGGGAAGGTTTAAAAGCCAGCATCGAGAAGGATCGCATTGTTCAATACACCACCTTTGGAGTCCATAAAGACGACCTGGGAATGGATTTGAGCGGTTACAGTCTGAAGAAGAGCGGATCACAGGGACAGCAGAAGACCTACCTGGTGGCCCTTAAGCTGGCAGAATTTGAGTTTATCAGGAAGCTGACCGGCATTCCACCCATACTTCTGCTGGATGATATTTTTGACAAGTTTGATGCTGTAAGAGTAAAACATATCATCGGCCTGGTTGCAGAAAACCAGTTCGGGCAGATCTTCATTACCGATACCAATGAGCAACGACTCAGGGAGATCCTCAGGGAGATCCCCGCAGATCACAGGGTATTCAAAATAACACCTGAAGCCAGGATTGAAGAGATGAAAGGCTAGCCATGGAGAAAAAAGAGGTACGGAAAATAGATTCTCTTCTTCAGCAGTTTGTAAAATCCAACCGTCTGGAGCGTGGACTGGCAGAGTACAGGCTCATGAGATCATGGAAGGACCTGCTGGGCATAACTGTGGCAAAAAAGACAAAATCACTACGGATACAAAACCGTAAACTGATCGTCACTCTCCACTCTTCAGTTGTCAGAAATGAACTGAGCATGATCAAAGACACACTGATCCCGAAGCTTAATGAGGCTGCAGGAATGGATGTTATCGATGATGTGGTGCTCAAGTAATCAGAACCGGTCCTGGGTGGCAAAGAAAAAGGAAGCCTCGATTTCAGCATTTTCATCTGAATCTGAACCATGCACCGCATTGGCCTGCAGGCTCTTCGCAAATTCTTTCCTGATGGTGCCTTCGTCCGCCTTTTCCGGGTCGGTTGCCCCGATCAGCGTCCGGTAATCCTCAACGGCATTTTTCTTTTTAAGTATCGCTGCAACAATGGGGCCTGAGGTCATATATTCAACAAGGTCATTGTAAAATGGCCGCTCTTTGTGAACTTCATAAAATAGTTGAGCCTCCCTCCTGGTTAGCTGCAACATCTTCATGGCGGAAATCTTGAATCCCCCTTCATGGATCCTGTTCAGGATGGGACCGATATGGTCCATGGATACAGAGGTTGGCTTGATCATGGTAAATGTAATGTGTCCTGGCATATTCTTGTGATTTAATCATGCAAATAAACAATTAATCACGGGCATTGTTAAGCCACTTTCAATATTTTTTAACTTTGTTCACTTACAGATGAAAGTACTATGGTAGAAGAGCGCGTTGCTAGAACCATCAGGAGCTGGATTGAATCATCCAAAAGGGTGGCAGTGATTACTCATACAAATCCTGACGGAGATGCAATAGGATCAAGCCTTGCTCTTGCATTGGCGCTTGTAAAGACAGGAAAGGAGGCACATGTTGTTATTCCGGATGGACTGCCGGATTTTCTGAGATGGCTCCCGGGAATTGAACGTTCGGTCACCTTTGCATACAAGAGAGAAAAGGCAGTTGAACTGATTGAAAATGCAGATCTGATCTTCTGCCTCGATTTTAATGACCCCAAGCGGATCAACGGGGTGGATGAGTATCTTCAGAAATCAACAGCTAAGAAGGTGCTGATCGACCACCATCAGAATCCGGCTAAGTTCACTGATATTGCCATATCCGAAACATGGCGTGGATCAGTGGGTGAAATGATATATCTTTTCCTGAAGGCGGTGTTTGAAGGTGATATAATGGACAAAGATATCGCTACCTGTCTGTATGTGGGTATCATGACAGATACTGGAAATTTCAGTTACGGGAGCAGCTACTCAGAGATCTTTCATATTGTTGGTGATCTTCTGAAATATAATATTGAAAAGGACAGGATCTTCTCCAACGTTTATGATGCATTTACGGTGGACCGCCTGAGATTGCAGGGTTATTGCATGCAGGAGAAGCTGGTGGTACTTCCGCAGTATCATACCGCCTATATCAGCCTGACTGAAGAGGAGTTGAAACATCATAAACACCGCAAGGGCGATACCGAAGGATTTGTAAATATCCCCTTTTCAATTAAAGGGATAAAGTTTACAGCTCTTTTTATTGAGAAGAGGGACCGCATCAAGATCTCATTCAGATCACGCGGTAGGTTCCCGGTGAACCTGGTGGCATCAGAGCATTACTCAGGAGGGGGCCATATCAATGCCGCAGGGGGGGATTCCTTCACATCCCTGGAAGAGACCCTGGCCGGTTTCGAGTCTTTATTGCCCGAATATGCAAAGTTACTCAATGATGAATAGGCTGTTGCAGGAAACCGCCTTTATCATGATCATCCTTTTGCTGAACGGATGCAATCCTCCGGTTCAGGAGCAGGAGGAGACAAAGCCCGATCAGCAGAAAGAACAGTTCATACGGGTCAACCAGTATATGCAGCTGAGACAACAGGATCAGATATCGGCCTTCCTGGAAAGAGTGGGGTGGAAAGCGGAACTTACGCCGTCAGGATTGTGGATAGTAATCAGAAAACCGGGTGAGGGTAAGCGGATCGGGGAGAATGATCATGTCACTTATGCATTTGAGTCGACCCTGCTGGATGGGACACCCTGTTACAGAGCCACGGTTCAACATCCCAAAGAGGTTGTCATTGGACAGGGAGGGGTGGAATCGGGTGTGGAACAGGGACTGCAAAAGCTAAGGGACGGGGCGGAGGCTGTGTTCTTTATCCCTCCCCACCTGGCACATGGCAATTTCGGGGATCGTGAAAAAATTCCGGGTAATTCTGTACTGATTTACACTGTGCAGGTTCTGAAGGTTGAATAAGGTTCAGTAATTATATTAATTTTGCACAATATTTTTTATTCAGGGTGGTTTGATATTCATGACCAAACCCGGTTGGTTGCGAGAAGAAAAGATGATGATAATGAACAGAATATACACCGTTGCATTGTTGATTGCCGGTTTAGTTTTCATGGCTCAGTGCACAAAGGTTAATGGAGATCAGGAGAGTAAGGAACAGGAACAGCGGTTCTTTGATATTTATCAGAAGTCCCACTACCCGGATGCAACTCCCCAGGCCAGCGGACTCTATTACGTGGAGAACAAAGAAGGTTCGGGCATCAGCCCCGGCGACAGTTCATGGGTCCTGATCAATCATGTTGCCTATCTGCTCCCTGAAGAAAGAGTGTATAACACTTATTTGGAAAATGTTGCCGATGACAACAATCTGGCGGATACCTCTGCTCTTTATGGCCCTTATAAATTACAGAATGGAACGACCAATGAAGGATTTACCGAAGGGTTGAAGATGATGCGTGAAGGGGGGGAGGCCGCCTTCCTGTTTACCAGCGATCTGGGTTATGGCTCCAAGAATACCGGTAGTGTTACACCTTACACTTCATTAAAATATGAGGTCCAGCTACTGAAGGTGCTGGGCGACGATATTGAGGCATATGAAGCCCAGCAGATCCTCGCCTATACCGATACTATTGCAGGTGTGGATACCATTTATGATGCTGAAAATGATGCCACAATGTACTATGTGGTGGACGAGGCCACAGACGGTGCCCCCGTAGCCATTGACTCCACCATCCAGGTGGCATATAAAGGATACCTGCGTGATGGACGTGTGTTTGATGAATCGACAGATGAAAATTATTACGAGTTCAAAGTAGGAGACTTGGAATCTACTTCCTCACCAATTGATGGCTGGCACCTGGGATTGCAGCGATTTAAAGAAGGCGAGAAGGGCAGGCTGATCATTCCCTTCCCCCTGGCCTATGGTGCATACGGAAAGTATACTGCAAACAGGAATGTAGCCATTCCCCCCTATGAGACACTGGTTTTTGATGTTGAGGTGATCAGTGTGACCGCCGGGGACGGTGATGTCCATCCAACTACGAAATAGACGTCTTACCGTCCGATAAGAAACAGAACCGGTCTTTTATGAAGGGCCGGTTTTTTCTTTATCCAGTCCCCGGCCGACTGGGTGAAGATAAACTCTGTGTCCAGTGTAATATCAGCCGCGATGCAGAGACGTGTAGATGGGTGGCATGTGGCCAGTATGTCGTTCAACAGCGCATCATTGCGGTAGGGTGTCTCAATAAACAGCTGTGTTTCACCCGTTCGTATGGCAGCCTGTTCAATCTCCCTGATCTTCCTGATCCTGTCAGGCTTTTTAACAGGCAGGTAACCATGAAAACAGAACGATTGCCCGTTGAGTCCGGAGGCCATCAGCGCCAGCAGGATGGAGGATGGACCTGATAAGGGGACCACCCTGATCCCCTTTTCATGGGCCATTTGAACCACCACAGCACCGGGATCGGCAACTCCCGGAAGGCCTGCTTCAGAAATAATGGCAGCATCCATCCCCTTTTCAACCCTCTCCAGGAAGGCTGGTATCTCCTCAGCCGGAGTATGCTTGTTCAACTCAAAAAAAGTAAGGGAATCGATATGTATCCCTCCATCCAGCTGTATGAGATAACGCCGGGCATTTCTCACGTTCTCCACAATGAAGAGGCGTATGTGTTTTACAGTTGCCTTTATACCTTCCGGTATGGTTGTTGCAGTATCAGGATTTCCCAGGGTATTCGGGACCAGGTACAGGACTCCTTTCATGTTCCTTATTGAAGAATGAAGTATTAAAAATAGTTATAACTTCGTATTTACAGTAATGCAAGAGATACCAATTGAAAATAACTTTTCTTGGTACCGGCACTTCTCAGGGTGTTCCGGTGATTGGTTGCCGATGTGCAGTTTGCATATCTGAAGATGAACACGACAAAAGATTGCGTTCCTCGATCCTTGTGGAGCACGGGAATCAGGTTGTTTTGATTGATACGGGACCTGATTTCAGGCAGCAGATGCTTCGCGCAGGAGTATCAAAAATGAATGCCATCCTCTATACCCACGAGCACAGGGACCATATTGCCGGGCTGGATGACATACGTGCGTTCAACTTTATCCAGAGGAGTTCCATGGATATATATGCCGAAGAACGCGTGGTAAGGGCGCTTAAAAGCGGATTCTCCTATGTGTTTGCAGAAAAGAAATATCCCGGTGTACCACAGGTTATGGTAAATGCCATATCAACCGATCCGTTTCAGATCGGGGAGATGGAGATCATTCCTATCCGGATGATGCACTACCGGCTACCTGTGCTGGGTTTCCGTATTGAGAATTTTGCTTATCTGACCGACGGGAACTATATTTCGGCAAAGGAAAAAGATAAGTTATCTGGTGTTAAATATTTAGCAGTCAACGCATTGAGAAGGGAGAAACATATATCTCATTTCAACCTGTCAGAGGCTGTAAGCCTGATTGAGGAGGTAAATCCGGAAATGGGATATCTCACACATATCTCCCACCAGATGGGTCTGGTAGAGGAGCTGGAAAGGGAGCTCCCTCCCAGGATCAGGTCCGCCTATGATGGTTTGGTACTGGAATTATAATCCCTGACCAGTTCCATCTCTTTTCCTGAACTGATAAACAGGATGGCTGTGAGGATGCTGAATATCAGAAAGATGAATCCGGCGAGCATAAGTGCCTGAGGTAACGTATATATATCTTTCACCCAGCCCAGCAGGGGCCCGGTCAGGGCAAAAAGCAACCGGATAACAAAGTTCCTTACTGAAAGTACGGTCGCCCTGATATGGGAAGCAGTTATTCTATTGATATAGTCCTTTAGTACGGGTGTGGCATATCCCCTGACCAGGTAGAACAGGTAAAGTACAATGAGTCCAACGGGAAGCCGTGACCGGCTCAGGGCAAGGTACCCTATAGGTAGCAGCATGGCAATGAGCATAACGGATACTCTTTGTCCCACTCTTTTTTCAAGACGGTGTGCTGTATAGGATGAAATGGCTACGGTCAGGTTCAGGGTGGTCCAGAGGATACCGAACCAGGCGATATCGATGGCTGCATATTCAAAGTAGGGTTGCGCAAACCATGCCATGGTAAGGGTCGATGTTCCTGTAATGGCACTGAACAGGATATTTCGCCTGAGAGGCCGATCGGTAAAGAGGGCGAACCTGGCAATCCGGATTATTTCCATCATCCCGGCTTTGATCAATGGAATTTTACGTACAGGTTCCACAAGTGTGATAGCTGCCGGCAATGCAACAAATGCTACAAAGATCTGCGCCACATAGGGAGCTCTTATTGAAATACCGGCCAGAAGCCCGCCCAGTATCCCCGCGATTGCCTCTGCCACATTCCCCAGCGCTGTGATCCGTCCTTCAAACCGGGTATATTCTTTCTCCTTCCCTATATCCAATAGTGAGTCATAAAGCATAGCTGAATCGGCTCCTGAGACACAACTCTGGCCAATCCCCAGCAGAACTTCTGCCATCAGAAAACCCATCAGTCCAAAACTCAGGCTGTAAGTAGTAAATCCCAGTACTCCAAAGACGGCTCCAATAATCAATGTTTTCTTTCGGCCGATTACATCGGCAAGGTATCCTGATGGGATCTCCAGCACCACGATGGCCACCGAATAGACAGCCTGCACGATCATGATATCTTTCATAGACAGTCCGTTGCTCTCATAAAAGGGAACGACGATGGGCATGTAGAGCATGAACCATTTGGCGATCTTGATCAGGTAGAGCCGGAGTATATTCGGATGGATGATTTTTGGCAATGGAGATCTATTTGCAGCAAAACTATAAAAAGCGCGTTGATAGCCCAGAGATGTTTTAGAAAATATTGACTGAATTCGCTTTGTGGCTATCTTTGGATGTAAATATTGGTGATGGGCATGACGGTTATAGAAAAGATCATTGCGGCGCATTCAGACCGGGATAGGGTGATCCCGGGGGAGATTGTGGATGTAGTCATTGATGCGCGCGCTGCGCGGGATTTTGGCGGAGCAAATGTTGTCAAGCATCTGGAGGACAATCAATTGTCCATTGATGATCCGTCACGCACATTTTTTACATTCGATTGTAATCCCACGGGATCGGACCAGAAATATGCTGCCAATCAGCATTTATGCAGGAATTTTGCACGGAGAGAGGGTATCAAGGTATATGATATCGACAAGGGGATTGGTACCCATATCCTGATGGAGGAGGGATTATGTTACCCGGGTTCCACAACTGTTTCCACAGACTCACATGCCAATATCCTTGGTGCTGTGGGAGCATTTGGGCAGGGAATGGGTGATAAGGATATCGCCGTTGCCTGGCACAAGGGTTCCACCTGGTTTAAGGTTCCACCCAGTGTAAAGTTAGTATTGGAAGGCTCACTCGATAAACATCTTAACGCCAAAGATGTGGCACTGAACCTGTTGAATATTTTCGGAGCCAGTTCCCTGCTCGGAACTGCCATTGAAATAGATGGTGATGTTGCTGATGACCTGACACTTGATCAGCGTATTACAATTGCTTCCATGGCCACCGAGATGGGAGCTATCATCATTTTCTTTCAACCCAATCTGGAGGTGATCAGGTATTGTGAATCCCGGGCCATGAAAAAAGTGGAGCCAGTAGCGGCTGATCGGGATGCGGTCTACAAGGAGGTATACCACCTGGATGTATCTGATTTTACACCCAGGATATCCCTTCCGGGAAAGCCTCACAATACATCTGAATTACCCGGGGACAAGGTGTGGATCGATTCGGCTTTTATTGGGAGCTGTACAAACGGGCGCATTGAAGATATGAGGGCCGCTGCCGAAGTACTGAAAAATAAAAGAGTGGCAGAGGGAGTTGTTCTGAAAATTGTCCCCGCCACCGACAGGGTGTGGCAACGTTGTATGGAGGAGGGACTGGTCGAGATCTTTAAGGGATCCGGAGCCCTTCTATCAAATGCGGGATGTGCGGGGTGTGCAGCCGGACAGGTGGGGCAGAACGGACCAGGGGAAGTCTCAATAAGCACCGGTAACAGGAATTTCCCGGGGAAACAGGGACAGGGGGAAGTCTACCTCTCTTCGCCTGCAGTCGTTGCAGCTTCTGCCATAGCGGGTTATATTACCTCAGCGGAAAACCTGCCTGCGAAACCGGAAAAGAGGGAGTTTCCTGTACGTTCCACTGAATCTCACGGCCGGAATAAACATGCTTCCACCACGGGAACCTCCAAACGTCCGCGTGAAGTGAAGGGGCGGGTATGGTACATTCCAATGGATAATATCGATACCGATATGATCTTTCACAACCGGCATCTTTCAATCACCGACCCCGGGGAGATGGGAAAGTATACCTTTGGGAATCTTGAGGGGTATCATGATTTTGCAAAAAAAGTGAAGCCTGGCGATATTATTGTAACGGGCAAAAACTTCGGTTCGGGAAGCTCGCGGCAACAGGCTGTGGATTGTTTTGTTTCTCTGGGCGTACAATGCGTAGTTGCCGAATCCTTCGGTGCCATCTATGAAAGGAATGCCATCAATGCAGCTTTCCCCATTGTAACCTCTGACCATATTGACGTCCTGGATCTGGAAAATGGTGATGTGATCCGGGTAAATTTTGAGACTGGGACCATTCAGAATTTTACAAAGGATATAACACTTGAATCTGCTCCATTTTCTGAAGTGCAAATGGAGATATACCAGAATAACGGATTGTTTTAAAAACAAAGACTATGAGATTGATTATTCCGGAAGGGTACAAATCCCTTATCACATTGAAGGAGACTGAGAAGATACTCCAGATGTTAAAGGACCATTTTGAGGCTGGTCTTTCAGCCGATTTAAGATTGCGCAGGGTTACTGCACCACTCTTTGTATTGAGGGGTATCGGACTGAACGATGATTTGCATGGGAATGAGAAACCCGTGGTATTTTCCATCAAGGATATGAGGGGACAGGAAGCTGAAGTGGTCCAGTCCCTGGCTAAATGGAAAAGGATGATCCTTCGTGATTATGACATCGGTATGGGATACGGTATCTATACGGACATGAATGCACTCCGGCCCGACGAGGAGCTGGATAACCTCCATTCGCTTTATGTGGACCAATGGGACTGGGAGAAGGCTATCTATCCAGAAGAGCGCACACTGGCGAACCTGAAGGAGACCGTAGAAAAAATATGGCAAAATATTAAGCGGACCGAATTTTTCATACATACTTTCTATTCCAATCTTGTTCCTGTTCTTCCGGAGGAGATCACTTTTATCCATTCGGAACAGCTGTATGAGATGTACCCTGACCTCACTCCCAGGGAAAGGGAGGATAAGATAGCCGAGAAATTTGGCTCAGTCTTTATTATAGGGATCGGATACGACCTTCCGGACGGGAAACCTCATGATAAGAGAGCCCCGGACTACGATGACTGGAGCACTGAAACAGTTGATGGTTACAGGGGTTTGAACGGTGATATCATTGTGTGGAACGGGGTATTGAAGTGTGCAGCTGAGCTCAGTTCTATGGGAATACGGGTGGATAAAAGCGAACTGATGACCCAACTGGAGCTTACCGGGAAACAGAAGGACGCTGAACTTCTGTTTCACAGGAGACTGTTGAATGATGAACTTCCCTCCTCCATAGGAGGCGGGATCGGGCAGTCAAGGACCGCCATGCAACTTCTCAGGAAGGCCCATATCGGTGAGGTACAGTCAGCCATCTGGCCGGGTGAAATGGTCAATCATTGCCGGCGATCCGGTATCCAGCTTATATAGAATACAATATAACATGCTGTCAATCTAACATTCTAACATTCTTTCCATGCCTTCTACATTTGTTGAGAAGATATTCCAGGCTCCGGCCGGTTCGATCGTGTTTCACCGGCCTGATCTGATCCTGACGCATGATAACACCGCCAGCATTCGAAGTACGTTTGAAAAGATGGGAGGGGAGGAACTGTTTGATCCGGATCAACTGGTGGTGGTGCTTGACCACAATGCACCACCTACAAGTGCCACCCTTGCAAACAGTTATCAGTCTATCCGTGAATTTGTGGAATTGCATGGCGTGAAGAAATTCCATGATGTCGGGAGCGGAATATGTCATCAGATCATGGTACGGTATGCAAGGCCGGGAATCGTGATTGTGGGAAGTGACAGCCATACCTGCACCAGCGGGGCATTCAATGCCATGGCTGCAGGGATTGACAGGACAGAGACTGCTGGATTGTGGCTCAGGGGCGAGACATGGTTCCGGGTTCCTGAATCGATGAAGATAACGGTTACAGGCAGACTGAAGAAGGGAGTCTATGCAAAGGACCTGAGTCTTTGGATAATAGGCATACTGGGATCGGCAGGTGCCAACTATATGTCCATTGAATATCATGGAGAAGGAGTGGCGACGCTGAATATTTCCGATAGGATGACGCTGGCCAACCTGGCGTCGGAAATGGGTGCAAAAAATGCAGTATTCCCGGCCGATCAGGTTCTGAAGGATTATCTTGGAGAAGACGCCCATGGCGTATGGGCCGATGAGGGGTCTGCTTATGCCCGTGAAATTGAGATTGATCTGGGTGAAGTATACCCGCTGGTTGCCGCACCTCATCATGTGGACAATGTAATGGCACTGGCTGAGGTTGCAGGTTTGGATATTCACCAGGGACTGATCGGGACCTGCACAAATGGCAGGATCGAGGATCTACGTGAAGCGGCTGAAATTCTCAAGGGGAAAAAGGTTAAGCCGGGTGTCCAGTTGCTGGTAATCCCTGCGTCACGTGAAATCTATCTGCAGGCGATCAATGAAGGATTAATAACCACTCTACTGGAAGCAGGAGCCAATGTGCTGAGTTCATCCTGCGGTCCATGTCTGGGAACGGGACAGGGGATACCCGCCGATAAACAAAGGGTGATCTCTTCCGCTAACCGCAACTTTCTGGGTAGAATGGGGAACAAGAACGCCGAGATTTATCTGGCCTCTCCCGCAGCAGTGGCGTTGAGCACTGTATATGGAAAGATATCCGATCCCCGGATAGAGAAAGGTGCTGAGAAATTTCCATACAGGAAGCTGCAAACTGGAACAGCTACCATAGGGCAGGGTGAACAGAGATGTAAGTGCGGAGTATGGAACTATGGAGATATGGATAATCTGAATACCGACCAGATGTTTGCCGGCAACCTTACATATGAAGTTCAGAGTTCAGATCCTGAGGGCATTATACCTCATTTATTTGAAGGCTTTGATACAAACTTCTCAAAAGAGGTCCAACCGGGGGATATAATCCTTGGGGGTGATAATTTCGGTTGTGGAAGTTCCAGGGAACACCCCTCCGTTGGACTTGCCCACCTGGGAGTGAAAGCGGTCATTGTTAAGTCCGTCAACCGTATCTTTTACCGGTCCGCCGTAAACCAGGGATTACCACTTATTGTGTTACCCGTAGCCGTAGAGGCCTACCATAAGGGAGATCAGGTTGATATTGACTTTAAAGCCGGAGAGGTCAGGGTGGGGAAACAACAATTTGAATTTGAGCCTCTCCCCGGGAAACTGCTGGAGATTTTAGAGATGAAGGGGTTGGTCAACTGGATCAGGAGTCAATAACCATCCTCTCTTCGGCCCTCACAGAAAAAGATCTTTTTTTATATCTTTGCAACCTGAAAAGCTGACCACGAATGTTTGGTTCCGTAGCTCAGTTGGACAGAGCAACAGCCTTCTAAGCTGTGGGTCGCGCGTTCGAATCGCGCCGGAATCACAAAGTGATCACGTAAGTAATCACTAAATAAAAAAAGCCACATTCAAGTGGCTTTTTTTATTTAACGGCAGCGATGAGAACCGTTCGAACCGAGACAGCATCAGCTGTCGAGCTCATGAGACTGCGGAGCAGTCGAATAACCGAGACAGCGTCAGCTGTCGAGCTCATGAGCTTATGGAATAAGCGAATAATCGCGCCGGAACCGAATACACCGCAGGTGTATGAGCTCACGAGGGACGAAGTCCCGAGTAATCACATAAAACAACAGGTATTCATTTGGGGCCTGGATTACACTTGAAGATATTTTTATACTGCGGAAGGAGACTACCTGGTGTTGTTCTTCTTAAACCTCTCGGTGAGCTTTACCTCTTCATCTTCAGTCATTGAGGAGGCGAGCTTTAGTTTATTGATGAAGGCCGCTACCTCACTCTCCTGTGCCGGACAGCCTATATTGCTTCCAGGCTCATCAGCATTCACTCCTTCTGCTCTTATAAAAGAGTCAGTTATAAGAGCTCCCTTGTTGTCAAAAATGAGCCAGAACGGGATTCCGGACCTATCTCCCTTATATTTAGCCAGAAGCTCCTCAGCTCCGGGATTCTCAAGTTGCTTGTTTTCCGGTGATTCCTGTACGTCCAAATGTATTATTACAAAGTTCTTATTAAAATAGTCCACACAGGAAGCATCGTTAATAGCGGCATCCATCCTCTTACACCAACCACACCACGAGGCATGAAATATCAGGAAAACAGCCTTGTTCTCCGTTTTGGCAACCGTAATTGCTTTTTCCATAATCTCATCAGCAGTAGCAGGCTTTTCCTGTGAAAAACAAAATAATATTGGAAAGAGGATGATGATCATCAGTGTTGTAGCTCTCCTCATAGTCTTTTGGTTTTAATTTGGGATCAGGATACAAATTAATACTAAAACGGCATATTAAATATAGTGATTTAACAGCACCACTGAAACCTGATCCAACGCGTACCGTGGGATATCACCGCAGGATTTTAAGTAATCCCAATGAGGCCAACGATCCTATGAAATAATATGCTATATCAAGCCATGAAAATGAGTTCCCGAAAAGCGTTACCCCGAGAAAGGTGGAGCGGATTGATTCCAGGAATGGGGGGTGCCAGAGTTGAAGGAATTCAATGGCACAAGTGATCAGTAATACCAAACCCGCGATTTTCCAGGATTTATACCTTGCAGCCAGTAAGGAGAACAGGAGCGACCAGAAAATCACATACAGCACTCCTCCCAGGGAATTATTTACCCAGGTGGCTGCCGGGCCATCATAGATTTTGGAATATAATCCCAGGGGGACGACAACGGCTATTGCCAAAAAGGTCCATTTTTTCTTCAGGATGTAACCTGGTAGATCCAGTAGCATAATTCGCAAAATAATAAAAAGAAACCGTCTCATGTTGATTGATGAGACGGCCTCTTTTGATTTTTACGGTTAGGTTTTTAAATATTTTGGGCTATCGCCATTCCGGCATTTCGGCATTTGAAAACAGCAGTTTTCTATGTTCGCCGTTTGCATCCATCACCCAGATCGATTTTTCTGCCCCGACCTTGTTGCTGGCCGATTCAAAAATGATAAAGGCACCGTTGGGTGAGAACCTGGGATTGGTGTCATTGGTCCCACTTGGTTTGTTCTGGGAGACATTTGTGGATATGCCGGATGCAATATCCACAATAAAAATACGGGCGTCCAGTTGCCTGGATGTTCCGCTCGGGACTCCCATATCCCTGGTATAGACCACCTGTGTGCCATCTATCGAGAAGGAGGGTGCTTCCAGGATCCCTGATACATTGTTGATCAGGACCACCGGGTTGGTTCCATTGGAATTCATCAGGTATATCTCAGAGTCATCCGGGTTAACGCCAACTGTAAGGGCAACTATCCTGTTCCCATCCGGGGAGTAGTCCAGGTCCCTGAAATGCCTGTTGGCCGGAGCTGTGGTAATAACACCCTCCAGGGTACCATCATACTGAATGAAGTATAAACGGTCATAATTCCCGTAGATGATCCGGTCGCCGGAGGGCGACCAGGCCATACCCCGTCCTGGGTTGTTATATCCTGTGATCGGTCTCTTTGATATTTTCTTCTGGTTGGTTCCGTCTCTGTTCATTGTAAAAATATGGGGCTCCAGGTTATCATGTGCCACATAGGCCACCAGGTTATTAAGAGGACTTAACCTGGGCTGCCAGTCATCTGTATAATTTGAGGTCAGTTGCACCAGAGTGTACCCGAGGCTATCGGAAGAGAATATCTCATAATCCCCATCGGTCCTCCTGGTGAACATGAATTCGTTATCGGGCAGGGGCATGGTCCGGAAGCTCAGTACTGCGCTCTTAACCGATACAAATGGATCGTATGCGGTTACCTGCCAGTAATATACAGTATTGAAATGCAGATTCTCAACGGTCAGCGTAGTATCTGTTAATCCTGTGAACAGCTGGGCGTTTTCGTGGTTGGATTCATAGAGTTCAACGTCATAAGTAAGGCTGTCTTCGCTGTTGTTGTCAGTCGCCTGCCAGCTGAGAGTCAGATTTACCGGTTGATCGGACAGGCTGTTGGAAGGTGAAAACAATCCACTGAACTCAGGGGGATCGTTATAAATACTACTTCTGTCCATCAGGATCACTACTGTGGTGGTTTTATCCCTTTGCACTGAAACAGCAACAGATTCAGAGATATACCCATTCTTCTTGGCGATCAGGTTATAATCACCCACATCAATGGTCTTAAAAATAAAATAACCGGCACTGTCGCTGGCTACAGAAACGGTAGGTGGATTGGTGGTCAGAACAGCACCGCTAAGATTTACATCGGAGGTAAAGTCCAGAACGGTCCCATCCAGGATACCTATGGCATTAATATCCAGTTTATCCTCGTTACATCCCCGAAAGAACAGCGTGATCGATAGGGTGAATAGAAGCAGAACGGCAGATTGCAATTTAATGTATCGTTGCATAGTCATTGAATAACATGAGTACTCCGCTTCCCGTTCCATCGCCGGAAAGAGGTATATTATTTATATATATTGCCCTGTTGAATGGTGATCTTCATTCCAGTTGGGCCCTCCTGCGTTACTTTATACCCGATTCCGTCCCTTGTCTCCGTCTGGATCAATTCATGACCATTCCCAAACTGATTGATCTGGAAGTTCAGCATGTCAGCATCAAGTGACTGCTCGATGTAATTGCCATTTCCCTGCTGGATCACCTTGTTGAGGATATGATCGCCCGTATGAGTGCCCAGGAACGTGTTTTCATTTCCCTGCTGGATAATGTCTGTGGCATTGTTATTCCCTGTCTGGTTCAGCTGGAACATATTCTGGGTCCCATCTTGGTAAACATTTGCCAGGTTTGGGTCGTTTTGCGAAATCTGATTGATAAAAGCCTGGTTCAAATTCCCCATCTGCTCCAGTGTGATCCTGTTGAGGTCAGATTGGTCCAGTTCTCTTTTCAACAGCCGGATCTCACTTGATAAGAATTCAAAATCAGCTTCACCGGTCGAACTTGGAATGATAAGCGGTTCGGGATCCTGGCTGAAAGCAACACCTGAAACAAGGAATAGCAAATAACACAAAGAGGCTATAACTCTCCCGGCACATTTAGATTTGTGTTCCATATAGTTTTTTTTAATACCCTCCGGTGAATGCGCGCACCGGAGAGGTATTTTAAACAATGATTCTATTTATCGAAAGCAAATACATCTGCCTTGTATTGCCCTTATAGAGTATTGTATTACAATCCAAACGGATTCGCCATAAGCAATGTTGGATCAGATACATTATGAGAATGCTGTGTCACCGTACTTGAATTATCATTCCCAAACTGATGAACATCGCTAAAATTATCACCACCAACCTGAAGTTGAAGTGATTCGTTACGTCTACCGTCCTGAATAACAGAAGCCATGTTAGGATCAACTCCCTGGTTGTTAAAGAACTGTGCCTGGTAGGCCTCATTGGCCCCACCACCACTCTGGTCAATATAGGCCTGGTTGACATCTATGCCACGGTGCACGGTAATGGTCCCTTTGGCGTTGATCTGGAGTTGCGCGGCCTGGCTTCCATTCCATGAATTCTGCTCGATCAAAGCATCATTCTGCAAACCAACCTGGTGCTGCTCGGCAGTGCTAAATCCATTCACACTGGTACCCTGGTGAATATCTGCATCACTGACAAATGCTCTCCCTCCATAGTAATCCGATGTACCCTGGTACTGCTTGGCTATTCCGCGATTACCATCCTGGTTGATATCTGCATTGATCCATAATCCTTCCTGGTCCACTATTGCAGAATTGCCATTTCCATCCTGATCAACATTTGAATTTATCGGCCCACCAAGAGAGAACCTATTCGGATGGTTTACAACCAATTGATCTACAGTTGCATCGTTGTTGTTTCCAGTCTGATGGATGTCAGAGAAGGCTTCATCATAAGTTTTGGTGAAATTGTTATCCTGCCCCACATCAACTTTGTTCCCGTTTCCAAACTGGGCGGCGTTAGAATTGCTTATACCTTTTCCAACCTGGTCAACAAAGCTCGGGTCATTTCCATTCCCAACAGTAAAGACATTTGAATTGTTCAAATCTCCTGTCTGTGTGACAGCAACGCCGTTAGCATTTCCCCACTGGTCTATGTCACTAAAATTATTCTGAGCAAACAATAGGCCAAATGGTAAAAGCAAGGTCAAAATAAAAATTGTTTTTTTCATAACGTTTAATTTAAATTAGTAAATGATTATTAAGATTTGCGCATTGATTTATTTTCCTAAATAAAAGTTGATTCCGAGCCTGATGTTCCAGTAAAAGTCATTGAACTTCCCCTGGGCCACCTGGTCCACGTAATCCTTAAACATCCAGTAATATCCGGCACTGAGATCAATCCCCGTTTTTTCGGATGGCATGAATTCCCACCCGATTGTGGCATTGGCAAAACCGTTGTTGCTCCACTCTTTCCATGCCTTCTCTTCCCACGGTGAGGGCCCCATGTTAAACAGGAAGCCTCCTCCTCCCTCAATATACGGTGTGAACTTGTAGTCATTCAGTAGCCTGTATCTTACATTCAGCCTCGAGAACTGAACAACAGTGTTATAATAATCCCGTGTTGCCAGCTGTCCCGCACCCAATCCAATATCGAAGGAGAATGGTAAATTCTGCAGGAAACCGACGGAGATCTCTCCCATGGGGCCCATGGTACCCCTGGGGTAATCACCATCATAGATCATAACTCCTCCCGCCAACCCCAGTTTGAACCCTGAACGGAACGGCAGAGATTGAAAGCCGAGGTAGTCGGTTTTTGCATTCTCCTCTTTTTCTTCCAGGTAGTCCCTGATGGCTGCTGTATTCAGGTCATCAGTATCTTTAACCTCCCAGAGATCATCCAGCAAACCTTCAATGATAAGCGCATGCACCGCCTTGTCAATGGCCTCCTGTACGGCAATGCTGGAAGGTTCATTGAATGTGAATCCTGCTTCTGCTTCCAGCAGCCGCCTCAGGGAAACATACCTGAAAATACCTGCATCCAGCTTTTGCGAGAGTATGGTCTTGGAGGTGTGGACTGTTTTTAAAATGCGTCCGGTTGAGGTGGAGATGGCACGCAGGTAAATAGATACGCGGTCTTCGCGGTATTCACCCGATCCTCCGGCTCCGAAATAACGCACACCTGCACCACCGGTCAGTACATTGGTTTCGTAAGAGATGATACCACCTTCAAGAATGATACCCGCAAACAGCAGGGGTGGCAGTAACTGGTTATCATCCTGCTCCGGATCCTGGGCTGTATAATTGGCCCTGCTGGACCGGATTATTTTTCTTTCATTCAACAGGTTACTCAGTCCCTCCCTTTCGATGGGGATAAACCATCCCGACTCTTCGAGCGATTCCAGCAATATAGAGGTGGCTCCCTGCGTGACAGCAGTGGACCAGTTGGCTCCTATATCTGAAGGCTTGTACTGGCCGGTCTGGTCACGGAACTTGTATACGGCCACTACAACCGGCTCCTTGGGTTCGGGAAGGAGCTGCATTTCATCATATGCATTGGAATTGGCTCCAAGCCTGGCATCGGAAGTCTGCAAAGGCTGTCTCAGCATAGGTGTACATGCAAACTGCACAAGCAGTGCAATCAGGAAGATGGGGTATGAAAAATGTTTTGTCATCTAGTAGTAGGGTATGATGATGGTAGTCTCACTACCCGTATAGATGTCAATGATCCGGACCTGCATCCCTTCGGAAATGGGCGAGACATCTATTTCATAGGATCCAAACTGATAATATCCTTCTGTGAGCCCGTTTTCGCCGAACTGGTTCTGATAAAACTGTTGGGTGAGTGATTGAAGTACCTGCCGGTTAATATCATTCTGAAGCCCGGCAAGGGGATCTTCCTGCTGTAAGGCTAAGGCATTAACTTCCGTGAAATCATTCTGTGCCTGCGCCTGTGCAAGCATCCAGGAGTAATTGTAAGGATTTCCTCCAAAGGCAGGATTAATGGGTTGATAGACAAAATCCTGTGCCTCGACGGCTACCTGGATGAGTGCCAGTAAGAATACTGCGGTAATCAAAAGCTTCTTCATGCTCGTGACTATTTAATTTTTGCGCTTAAATATTTCAACGACAGATACCCGATCTGTCAATAAATTCCTGTACCAGCCTGATCCTCGTTTTGCAACTGTGCCTGTATTTCCTCATAGTTTAACAGGAACTGGCTTGCCAGATCCACACTGTATGCAGAAAGCATCTCTATCATCTCCTGGTTAGGCCTGATAAACTGTTTCAGGATTTCAAAGTCGTCGATCATTACCGTAATTTGTGTCCCAATGCCAGGCATGGGCATCTCCTTAATAGTAATGGAGAAATCCTTGATCTGTGTAGGATTATTCCAGCTGGTATAAAATAGATCATAAAAGTCCCTTCCCACTTTGGTGATCGTTTCGTCTAAAATAATTTCATCGATCTCCAGATCATTGGGATCCGGGGCCGATTGAATCTGCTGATCCTGTGGGATTTTAAGTGTGTCTTCTCCTGATTCCGTCTGAGCGTTCAGAGAAATTAAAAATGATGTACTGATCATCAACACTATAGACATTAAGTCAAATTTCATCACTTTAAAGTAATACTTGACAATGCCGGTCCATTCGATTGTATCTCAGTATTAATAAAGTTATGCTTGCACATGTTATTTAACAAAATAAAGCAAGGGATGTTATGAGTCTTTTGATGAACACTGTTCTAATCTCCATGAAATGACTAAAATGCCCGTATAGAATGTGGAGCGCCCATTTTTTGGGGGTTACGGGACTTAAGATACCGTGACGAATCAACCTTATTTGTGGATGAACGCGAAAAAAATCAAGATAAAAATCAGATAATTGTAACCTATTCAGAAAAATGTCCGTATTTTACAATGGTAAATGATTATTTAAGATTTGCGCTTAAAATCTTATTTACCGGGGGGCTCCGAACAGGGGCCCCTTTTGATTCTCAGACACATACATGATACAGGCACTACTTTATTAAGACAGGTAGCATCAGATTGGTCGGGTATTCGGCAGAATGGTAGACTCGATGGGTGGCCTTCTGGAAGGCATCCTCACCGCACTCATAAATGTTTGTAAAGGTCTGGGGATTTCTGTCGAAGAGGGGAAACCAGCTGCTCTGGATCTGAACCATTATCTGATGGCCTTTCTGGAAAGTATGGTTGAAATCCGGCAGCGTGAAGCTCACCCTGGTCACCTCACCTGGAACAAAGGGTTCCGGATGTTCATAACTGTTTCTGTATTTTCCCCTGAAGATATCACCGCGTACCAGCATCTGGTAACCCCCAACTTCTATATCGCGTTGATCTACTCCTCTTTGATCTGCCGTATCGGGAAACTGATCGATCAGCTTAATGACCCAGTCGGCATCGGTTCCGGTAGTAGAAACAAAGAGTTCAACTTCCACAGCCCCGGTTACCGATACTGCATCCTGAAGCACTTCACCCTTGTATACCAGGACATCTGGACGTGTAGATGCAAAGCGTTGATCCTCTGACAGATATTGCCGGTTATAGAAAGTCCTTGCACTCAGAAACGGGGCTGTGTAAGGTACCGGCCTGTCCGGATCGCTCATATATTCATCATACGAGTCATTGGATTTCTCAGGTGCGTCCCAGGTCAGGGTTCCTTCTTCGTTCATCCATAGCTGTTTTCTTACGCTGTATTCAGGGGGCCACGCACTGTAGCTTTTCCACTGTTCACTTCCTGTATCAAAGACCCATGCTTCCGGAAGGTCCATTGAACCACCTCCTTTCAGATAATGGTGAAAGAACCTGTATTCGATCTCATTTTGAAAGAAGTGCGTGTCCTCCTGCCTGAGCGGGATCAAACTTGGATTATCGCTGTCGGGCCTGCTCCAGCCTCCATGTGTCCAGGGCCCCATAACAAGCATATTAACGGCCCCAGGATTATTCTTTTCTATTGTTTTATATGTGTGGAGCGCGCCGGAAAGATCTTCGCTGTCATACCAGCCACCTACTGTAAGTATTGCGGGCGTAATATCGGAGAGATGGGACAGGGTGCTCCTGGACTGCCAGAATGAATCATAATTGGGATGCCCTGTGAACTGGTTCCAAAAATCAATCGTACCATGAAGATAGTTTTCATTAGCGTTCTTCACCGGACCCATATCGAGGAAAAAATGGTAGGCATCGGCGGAGTTGTACTGGAGATGCGAAGGTCTGGATGCGGTGGGTTCAGGCCTCGCCTTTCCAAAGGACTGGAAAAAATTGAAACTCAGGGGCAGCGTTAGTGCTCCATTGTGATGCATGTCGTCCCAAAGGAACCAGTCAGAGATGGGTGCCTGCGGACTGGTACAGACCATGGCAGGATGGGCATGGATAGATCCCATGACGGTATAGAATCCAGGGTATGAGATCCCGCATAAGCCAACCTTACTGTTGTTGTTTTCTATGTTATGAATCAGCCACTCCACTGTATCCCAGGTATCTGTGGTTTCATCCACATCTTTATTGCTGTTATATGCAGTCAACACCGGACGCATATCAACAAATTCACCCTCGGACATAAATTTCCCCCTTACATCCTGGAATACAAATATGTATTTATCCTTTTCGAGGAGGTCATTGGTCGATAAACTGCTTCGTTTCCTCTCACCGTAAGGACCTATTGAGTATGGGGTTCTCTGCATCAGGATGGGATAGGTTTGTGAATGATCCTTGGGAGTATAAACGATGGTGTATAACCTGACTCCATCCCTCATCTCTATCTGGTAGTTGGATTTATCATAATTCTGATCAACATAATTGACCTCCTGTCCACTTAAGGGCATTAATGCGATGATTAACACTGCCAGAAGAGAATGGTACCTGTACATGTTTTTATATTTTAAGAATTTACCCTTCCAAGATAAATAAATGCGTAATACTATATCCGGTTCTGCTATTTTATATAGAAATGGTTGAGCTTTCTTGCGAATATTTGCGATATTTATTACGGAAAATTCACGCTTATTTTATTACCCTAAACGGTTAACTTATGAATTATAGAAAAATTTCAAGCATATCATTCGCGCTGCTGCTCTTTGTGCTGCTGTCCTCATTTACCAGTGAAGCTCCTGTAAAACGATTTTCACCGGAAGGTAGTTGGGAATATTCGGTTCCGGGTGTGCAGCCGGGTTATGAAACCGGAACCATGATAGTTGCGAAAGATGGTAAGGATTATAAAGTTACCATGGCACTCAATGAATACTATCAGGTGGCCGCAGAGAAGGTGGTCTATAAGAAAAAACAACTCAGCTTTTCAGTCTGGGTTGAAACAGAAGAGATTCTGGTTTCAGGTATCTTTGATGAAGATCGATTCACAGGCAAAATAAGATACTCCGAAGGGGAGTTTGACCTGACTGCAGTCAAAACATCTGAATAAGCTGCTAAAAGCGGTAGCTCCGGTACTTTTTTTATATTTACGGAAACATTTGTCCCATGATTGATTCATTCCAGTTTTCTTCGTTTCCCAGGATTATTTTCGGTAAAGGGAAGCGGGATGAACTGGCCGATGCTGTTAATTCCTGGGGTAATAAGGTTTTGTTGCTAACCGGTTCATCGTCCATTCACAATTCCGGTCACGGGGATGAAATAGTATCTGGTCTCAAAGCAGGGAATGTATCATTTAAACACGAGGTTATTGCGCATGAACCCTCACCGCAGCTTATTGATTCAATTGTTGAGAAGTACAGGAATTCCGGAATTGAGGTAGTAGTGGCGGTAGGAGGCGGAAGTGTAATGGACTCCGGGAAGGCTGTTTCTGCAATGATACCGGTAGAAGGATCCATAAGGGAGTATCTGGAGGGAGTGGGTGAAAAGGTCCATCCCGGACTGAAGATCCCATTTATTGCGTTGCCAACCACCTCTGGAACAGGAAGTGAAATGACCAAAAACGCTGTGATTTCTGAAGTTAGGGTTGGTGGATTTAAGAAGTCCCTTCGACATGAGAATTTCATCCCTGAGTTGGCTATCATAGATCCGGAAATGATGCTCTCATGTCCGGCCAAGTTAACTGCTGTATCAGGGATGGACGCTTTTTCACAGTTGCTGGAATCCTATCTCTCCAGCAGGGCAAATCCGATGACCGATGCACTGGCCCTGCAGGGATTAAAACAGATCAAGAAGTATTTGCTGAGGGCGTTCCTGGAAGGCGAACAAAATCTTGAGGCAAGGTCCGGTATGGCACTGGCTGCAATGTTTTCAGGGATTACCCTTTCACAGGCTGGACTCGGCCTTGTACATGGATTTGCATCCCCGCTGGGTGGATGCTACGATGTTCCCCACGGGGTTGTCTGTGGATCATTGATGGCTCCGGTATTCGCTGCAACCATCGATAATCTCCTAGATCAGCCTGATCATCCGGCCATGAGTAAGTTAATTATTGTCAGCAAGGTTTTCGCTGATTTTAAATACAAAAAGGACCTGGAGTACCTGCAGGCGTTCAAGGAGAAACTGATCCACATAACCACTCTTCTGGAAATACCAATGCTTTCAGAATTCGGTTTAAAAGAGGAGGATCTGGAAACTATAGTAAAGTACACATCACATAAGTTTCATCCTGTGATGCTGAGCAAAGATCAAATGACCGATATATTAAGGTCCAGGATTTGAGCCATCTACAATTGCCAGGGACTTAACATTCTTCTGCTCTATACTAAAATAGTACTCATAGATGTGTTTCTCTTCAAGCGTATTGAATGCTGTCCCATCTACAGTCCGGTCGAAATCTTGCTTATGCCATACCTCGGGATTTATAAAGGGGTTGAGTTCGGCATTGTAATTAACCGTCGTGCCATCCTTGTAGAACTTGATAGGATTCTTATCATCATCTTTGATGAGGACAATCAGACTATCGTAATAGAATGAAAAATAGGTAAATCCATCCAGGCAGTCGCAGGAAATGGAATAAAAATCATCCGTTGCTCCTGGTTGGATCCAGTCAGCATTGGTAAAATCGGACGAATAGGGCAGGGTATAAATTGGAATCGTTGTTGCATTCTTTATAGAGATCCAGGTGAGATCTTTGTTGTCACATCCCACCAGTAGCATCAGCACAAAAATCCATATAATCCCTTTCATACTAGTTATTTAGGCAACTCGATCCCCGTATTTGAAATGAATAGCTTAATGGATATGGCCAGCAGGATGATTCCGAAGAATTTTCTCAGAATATGCAGTCCATTTGGTCCTAGTATTCTTTCAAAGAAGGTTGTGAGCCGGAGCACAAGATAGACAATTATCATATTTAAAAAAAGAGCGACCAAAATATTTACCATATGATACTCGGCTCTGAGGGATAGAAGCGTGGTAATGGAGCCAGCTCCGGCGATCAGAGGGAAGGCAATGGGTATGATAGCGCCTCCGCCTCCCAGCTCGTGTTTAAAGATCTGAATTCCAAGTATCATTTCAAGACCCATTAAAAGCAGAACAATAGAGCCGGCGATGGCGAAAGAGGAGATATCCACGCCAAATAGAGCCAGCAAAGGCTCCCCGATGATCAGGAATAACAGCATGATGCCAAAAGCCACCAGGGTTGTTTTGACGGGATAGATTGTACCTGTCTTGCCCTTTATATCCAGGATGATTGGAATTGATCCCAGAATATCGATGATCGCAAACAGCACCATAAAGGCTGCCAGGATCTCCATGACATTTAATTGATCCATCTGCAATTCTTAACTTGGAATTGCAAAGATGCTATTTTTCTTAAACATACTGTCAAAATGTGGTTTTGATAAAAAAACCGGGGGAGTTCCCCGGTTTATGATTTGCATTAATGTAAAATGTTGCCGGTTTGTTATCAGGTGGCCGATTTAATTCCACATCCGATGGCTTTGGTGCTCGCCGGACTGGGATTGCTACCCGATAATATCGCCTGGATGGCATTTTCCACATATTTAGTAGTTACTGATGATTCATCCATGGCATTGTTGTCAATGGCACCGACATAGGCCACTTTGAATGTACCCCCATCATTCTGTAAAAGGTAGACATGAGGTGTATTGGTGGCTCCATAGGATTTGTATACCTCCTGGGTTACATCTTTCAGGTATGGGAATGGATATCCCTTCTTCTCTGCCTTTTCCTTCATTTTTGCAAAAGTGTCCTCTGGTGAAATCTTATCATCATTTGGATCGATAGCCACCACAGGGAATCCTTTGTCGGCATAATTCTTATGAAGCGCAATGATCCTTTGCTCATACGCATTGGCATAAGGACAGGGGTTGCAGGTAAACACTACGATAACTCCTTTCTGATCACTGTAATCTGAGAGCGAAATGCTTTTTCCATCCACATTTTTCAGGGAAAAGGCATATGCATTATCGCCCGGTTTGAGACCGGCATTCAGCAACATAATAACCAGGAATGCCAGTGCCGAAGATAGAATCGCTTTTTTCATATTATAACTTGATTTGTGAAACATAATTAAATAACTCCTCATGGGTAAGTTCCTTTTCAAGGAATACCCGCTTCTCTCTGTTATAGATAAGTGTAGCAGGGATCGCTCCGGACCAGCTTGGGTCTATGCGGTCAATCCATGCGTTGTAGTCAAGATCGGTCACCAGAAGTACATCCGCCGTTATCTTTTTTTCCTTCAGGAATGGCCTGACTCTTCTGTCAACCTGGTTTGGGAAATCAAGGTTAACCAGTATTACTTTTACATTTGAGGTATTGAATTGCCTGTGAAGCTCCTCGAAGTAGCCGATCTCTTTTACACAGGGAGAGCACCAGGTTGCCCAGAAATTCACCACATAGGTGGTATCGTTCAGGTTACGTGTAATGGCTTCCAGCCCATCACTGTTGATATCATTTACTGACTGGGCGCTGCTCTCACATGAGATCAGCATACAACAAAATATGAAGGCAAACCAGTATCTCATCCACAGATTAACATTTTTACAACCAATATTGTTCTATAGGTGCGATCACCAGCGGTGAAAATCATTTACACTGGATTGTTATTCTGTGGTTTTAATGATGCAGCCGATAGGCTTCGTATTGGAGGGTTCGGGTCTTAATCCCCTCAAAAGGGCTATAATTGCGTTTTCTACATAATGTTCGGATGCAGACCTGGGATCCAGCGAATTGTTATCAATGGCACCCACATAGGCTACCTTAAAGCCATTGGTGCTTTTTTCAAGCAGGTAGACCTGGGGATTCCTGGTGGCACCATAGACTTTGCAGACCTCCTGGTTTTCATCCTTCAGATAAGGAAAGGGGTAATTCTTCTCATCCGAAAGCTGTTTCATATGACTGAAGCTGTCATCAGGAGAAATTTCCGTACTGTTCGAGTTGATTGCTATAACCGGGAATCCCATATCTGCAAATCTCCGGTGAAGCTGGATGATACGCTGTTCATAAGCTTTTGAGAAGGGACAGAGGTTACTGGTGAAGACCAGGGCTACACCTTTTTGATTGTTGTAATCAGAGAGGGAAACAATGGTACCCCCAACACTTTTCAATGAGAATGGTGCTGCAGGATCCCCTGGTTTCAACCCGCCCTGTACAATTAACAGAGGCATGATGGAGAGAAAAGATGCCAGAATCAACTTTTTCACCAGATGAAATTAAACAATTTTTAAATTCAGTTGTAAAATAACTGATAACGATTAATGATAAACGAATTAACAAATAATCATCACCATGTCTTTTACACTGGAAATTGGATCGCCGGCACCCTACTTTAAACTTCCCGCCACTGATGGTAACATCTACGAGCTGACAGATTTTAAAGAGGAATACCTGGTTGTTTTCTTTACATGTAATCATTGTCCCTATGTTCTGGGATCTGATGAATCAACCAGGGCTACAGCGGATAGGTTTGCCGGGAAAGGTGTGAGGTTTGTGGGAATTAATTCTAACAGTGCCCGCACCTACCTGGAGGATGATTTTCCTCATATGGTAAGTCGCATGGAAGAGCAACGTTTTCCATGGCTGTACCTTTATGATGAGAGCCAGGAGGTGGCTCTTGCATACGGCGCGCTCCGGACTCCACATTTTTTCGTGTTTAACCGGGAGCGGAAACTTATATATACGGGCAGAGGGGTGGATCAACCCAGAGATCTTTCGAGGGTGACTGTTAATGACCTTGCCAGGGTACTGGAAGAGGTTACTTCTGGCCGGCCGGTATCGGTCCCGGTCACCAATCCCATAGGATGCAATGTAAAGTGGGAAGGGAAGGATGCACACTGGATGCCTGCAGAAGCATGTGACCTGGTCTGATCAGGCGGTATAAACTTTACGTATCTGCTTCTTCCCCAGATGGATCCTGCTTTTTACCGTGCCAATGGGTATATGCATCTGGTCTGCTATCTCTTTGTATGAATAACCGGAAAGGAACATTTTTATAGGTTTCTCATAAGGACCTGGCAGCATGTTGATAATTTGGTGCAACTCTTTTTTTTCAAGTTGATCATAAGGAGCTCCATGTGCTCCGCCATTTGATGCCGGCTGACTGTTAAGTATTTCGGAGTCATGCGTGAGTTGCCTGTAGTAGCTGCTTCTCAAGAAATTAATATGAGTGTTTTTAAGTATGGTATAAAGCCATGCCCTTATGTGGTCGTTGTTGTGCAGTTTACCCCTGTTTTTTAGTGCCTTGAAGCTGGTCTCCTGTACAAGGTCCAATGCATCTTCCCGGTCCTCGGTCAGCTGAAGTGCATAGTAATAGAGTTGCTCCTGAAGTCGAACCAGGTCATTTATGAAATATTCAGTATCAAATCTCTTCTTTACAATTTTCATTGACTCAGCGGCTTGATTTGAGTAAATTACAAAATTATACAGTAAGAATCAACTTGCTTATACGGAATAGTTTTCACAATTTTAGAACAGTTTATACATTCAATTAAATTTCAAAACAAATAGGATGACAAAAAGAATTCCAATGTATGTTGCAGCCGGTTCGCTGATATTCTTATTCAGTTGTAATCTTTCCTCCAGGAAATCCACTACCGGTGATGGAGAAGACGATGGTTTTGTATCGCTTTTCGATGGAAAAACAACAGATGGTTGGCGTGGTTACCAGAAGGACCATGTACCTGCCAAATGGGTTGTGGAAGATGGAACACTCCACTTCAACCCGGAGGCTGAAGGCGATGGCGGTGATATCATGATTGACAAGAAATACTCTGATTTTCACCTGAAGCTGGAGTGGAAGATTGAAGAAGCCGGAAATTCAGGCATTTTGTATCTGGGCTCTGAAGATACTATTTTTCATGCTATTTACTATACAGCCCCTGAGATGCAGGTCCTGGACAATGCCAGGCACCCCGATGCCAAACTGGGAACGAACGGGAACCGTCAGGCAGGATCACTGTACGATCTGATCCCTGCCGATCCACAGAACTTTAAAGGTGCAGGTGAATGGAACCAGGCTGAAATAATCGTGAAGGATAAACATGTGCAGCACATCCAGAACGGGGTAGTGGTTGTGGAATATGAATATGGAACGCAAATGTGGGATGCACTGGTGGCAAGGTCCAAGTTTCCGGAGTTGAATCCTGACTGGGCTAACCTGCAGGAAGAGGGTTATATCGATCTTCAGGACCATGGGAATAATGTATGGTACAGAAATATTAAAATAAAGGAACTTTAAACTACAAACGATGCAAAGTAGAAGAACATTTATGAAGAGTGCAGCCCTGGCGGCAGCCGCTATTTCAACCGGGAAGGTTGTAAATGCAAAAGAACATTTTGTTAATCCATTTCAGGAAATGAGTGAAGAGGACGATCTCTTTTTCAAGATCTCAATTGCCGAGTGGTCGTTCAACCCCATTTTACGGGGGAGTAATAAAAGACTGGACAACCTTGATTTCCCGGCATATTGTAAGGATAATTTTGGCGTAACCATAGTTGAGTATGTGGACCAGTTTTTTCCTTCCGCAGATAAGGAGTATATCAAAGAACTCCTGAACCGCACTGAGGATATCGGGGTTAAGAACAACCTGATCATGATCGACACAGCCGGTTCCCTGGGTCTGCTGGATGAAGAGAAAAGAAAAGCTGCTGTTGAGAAACATTACCAGTGGGTTGAAGCAGCTGAGATACTGGGTTGCCAGGCCATCAGGGTGAACGCCCGTGGAAGCGGATCGGACCTGGATGTGGCATATGCCACCACCAAAAGTCTTATAACTTTAAGCCGTTTTGCAGCCGATTATGGGATCAATGTGATTGTGGAGAACCATGGAGGCTATTCATCCAGGGCCCCCTGGCTTACCTCCGTGATCCGCAATACAGGGATGATCAACTGCGGGATCCTTCCCGATTTCGGTAATTTCGTAGTAAGCCGCGAAGAAAGTTATGACCTATACCAGGGTGTCAGGCAGTTTATGCCACTGGCCAAGGGAGTGAGTGCCAAGTCACATGATTTTGATGAGGAGGGTAATGAAACCACAAAGGATTATTACAGACTTCTGAAGATCGTTAAAGATTCCGGTTTCAGGGGGATCATAGGGATTGAATATGAGGGAAGAAACCTGAGTCCCGACGATGGCGTTAAAGCGACCAAAGCATTGCTGATTAAAGCAGGCAAAGCCGCAATGGTGAAGGAAGACGAGGAGGAAGAGAGTTAATTCCTTGATTTTAGAAATACCTCGATATTCCTGGCAATCTTCTCTATTAGGAGTTCCCGGGACTCTTTAGAGGCCCAGGCCATATGAGGAGTAATCAGGATTTTCTCCTTATCAAACAGTTTTAGCAGAGGGTTATCGGCGTTGATGGGTTCCTTTTCCATCACGTCGATTCCTGCTGCTCCGATGACATTTTCATTTAGTGCCCTGGCCAGATCTTTTTCATGCACGATCCCACCCCTGCCGAGGTTAAGCAATATCGCGCAGGGACGCATCAGCTTCATCTTATCATAGGTGATCAGGTTGCGCGTCTGGTTGTTAAGCGGGGCATGGATGGTGACCACATCAGAGCTTTTAAGCAGATCTTCCAATTCAAATCTCTTGTAGCTGATGTGATTGTTACGGCCGGTTGTGGAGTAGAAGACTACCTCCATCCCAAATGATTCTGCAATCCTGGCTACCTGACGGCCTATAGTTCCAAGACCGATGATCCCCATACGTTTTCCTTTTAACTCCCAGAATGGTTCATCATGATGAGTGAATGAACCACTCCTAGAGTAAGCGCCGCTCTTAACATAAGAATCGTAATAAAAAGGTTTATTAACAAGGTAAAGCAGCATGGCAAAGGTGAGCTGGGCTACTGAATCAGTTGAATAACCAGCTACATTTTTAACCTCGATCCCATTGTTCCCGGTATAATTCAGATCCACATTATCCACACCTGTGGCAGCAACACAGATAAGCTTTAATTCCGGAAGCTGTTTCATAATGGCTTCACTCATCTCCACTTTGTTCACGATGACAATCTCTTTACCCCGGCATCGTTCTACGACCTGCTCGGGCTCAGTCGATTCAAAAATTTCAAGGTTTCCGAGCTTGGAGAGGTGTTTCAGATTATCTACCTTACCTATGGTTTTCTTATCCAGAAATACAATGTTGGTCATGTTTAGTTCTTTTCATTCAATAAACATTTATATTTTGAATTGGTTCACCCGGCAATGAATCGGATGTCAGTAATGGTTAAGGTTCGTTAAATACACTGCAGTCCGGGAAAATTTGGATAAATTTCTATGGTATGCCCATTCGTATCCTGTTTTCAGCCTTTTTTATTTTTTTCCTAATGCAGTTGCGGATGACTGCACAATCAGCGGATTCACTATTTCAGCTATCAGCCATCGTTTATGATGAGATGTATATGCCTGTTCCCGCATCCCATGTCATCAACTTGAATACACGTGCAGGTGATGTGACCGACAGTCTCGGCATTTTCCGGTTGCCTGTTCATATGTACGATACTCTGCTGATCAGAAATATAGTATTCTGGGATACACTGTTGACTGTAGATGCATTGCAGTCTGCCGGATATGTCATGCTCAGGAAGAGGAGATACCTGCTGGAGGAGGCCAAGATCTTTGAGTGGGGAGCCTCCTATGGCGATTTTCGTGAGGCATTTATTGAAATGCCGGTTCAGCAAACCCTGGGAGCCTCTCTGGGACTCCCCAGGCAGGACCCTGAGAAAGTTCCGCTGGAAATGGATGAAAAGGCTGTGAAAAGTGCAGGATTACTTTTAACTTCTCCTATTTCCTTTTTCTATTACAACTATAATAAGCATGCAATATCAGCCCGGAAGGTTTACTGGCTAAAGAAGGACCAGGAGAAGAATGAACAGTTTGAAGCCCTGCTTTCCGCCGAAAACCTTGCAGAAATAACCGGTCTTGCCGGGGAGGACCTTGAAAGGTTCCAGATCTTCCTTTCGCAGCGGATGGTTTGTGATCTAAACTGTTCAGAGCTGGATGTCTATAAGGAGATTTATGGACTTTGGGAGGTATATCAGGAGATGAAAGAGCGCGGTATGCTGTAAGAAGTGCAGTGAATATTAAAAGAGGGAGCCTTTTTGTGGCACCCTCTTAAAATATATACAGGCACTGTGAAATCCAGGTTAGATAACCTGTTCATTTTCCTTGTCCCAGTAAACCTTGCGACCTTCTCTCTGTGCCAGAATTCCCATACCCAGGGCGATCCCTTCCTGAAAGGCCTGGTCAATGTTGCAACTGGGCTGTGTGCCTTCCCGGATGGATTGGAGCCACTCTGCAATATGAAGGTGGGTGGTATCTACCCTTCGTCCTCCACGATAAGTATAAAGCAGTCCCCTGGATGCAAAATACTGTTCAGTAGCTGTTGCCACAGAATCAACATTTTTAAGCCCGGGTATATAGGTATATATGGGTAATTCCGGATCGATCAATCCGCTCTTTATCTGATCTGCATACCTGGTACTTTCCCGGTCGGCATATATGGTCAGTGAATTTCCCAGCTCCAGGTTTCCGTCATGCCCCATGATTACCTTCCCCCGGTCACGGGTACTTGCAAGCGAAGCGCTATAGAGCAGGCTGAAATCCTGGTCCGGATATTCAAGGACAGCGTTCCAGACATCGGGGACATCCCGTACTTCATTGACATAGTCGCCCCGTTCTTTATTTTTCCAGAAATATACACCACCTGAAGCAGATGCAGAGGTGGGAATACCCATCTCCAGGATCTGGTTAATGGCATCAAATTCATGGGTAAGCAGGTCACCGGACAGACCGGTACCATAATCCCACCAGCACCTCCAGCGGAAGAATCGTTCAGGGCTCCAGGGGTGTTTGACCTCACATGGCTCCTCAAACTGCGCCCAGTCAACCGTATTGGGATTGGCATCCGGGTGAATATCGTAGACCCACGCACCGTTTGCAGAGTTACGGTTGGTGCAGACTTCAATCAGGTTGATCTTTCCAATAAGCTTCTTCTCAATGGCCTCTTTGGCCTTGATATAACTCTCGGTTTGTCTCCCCTGGTGTCCCAGCTGATATACAATACCGCTTGATTTAACTGCATCCCGCACCAGATAGGTTTGAGGTATGGTAAGTGTAAAACCTTTTTCGGCATACACGTGTTTTCCAGCTTTGGCAGCATCGATGGTCATCTGCGCATGCCAGTGGTCAGGTGCTGCAATGATCACGGCATCAATATCATCCGCGGCAAGCATCTCCGTGTATGTCTTATATCGTTTGGGAGCAGGCCCCATTTTACCACCAATACCCTCCCTGCCAATATTGGCCCCTGCAGCAATGGCATTCTCAGCATGGACGTCAAACAGATCACAAACACCGGTAACCTGGATATTCAGATCATCCTGTTCCATGAATTCGGAATATCTTGTATTGCTGGAGTCCTTTTCAGCTGCATCTTTCAGGTCCTGGAGGTCTTTCGGGGTAACAAATCCGGCCGCTTTCATCAACTGGGGCCCCCTGATACCAAATCCGATGATCCCGACCCGGATGGTCTCACCATCATGTTTATAAGCTGCATACTCCAGTTCCTCAGAACTCATATTGAGCTCCTTGGCCAGCTTGTGGCTGCGGATATGATCCTGCCTGGTTTTTCTCCAGGTTCCATAGGCCATGGCACCCAGCACGGGAACCGTGGCAAGGCCTTTTAGTACATCTCTTCGGTTCATCTTGCTTCCGCTTGTATTTTTATCTTTTTCATTCATAACAGTCATCTATTTCTTATTGAACAGAAATCGGTCCATTCCAATGATTTTCCATGTCGGGAACAGTACAATTACCCAGAGGGTAAGCAGCTCAATCAGGTTCTTGTTTACCCATAGATAGGTTCCCTCGGTAGGCATGGCAAAGTTCGCCCCGATAAATGCGGGATGGGACAGGTAATAGAATGCCAGCAGCACGATCCCTGCGATGGAGGCTACTCTGGTGAAAAGTCCCACGATCAGACCGGCACCAATGAGGATCAGTCCCCACATATTCACAAAATCCATCATATTCAGCAGAGCAGGGTTCCCTGCAATGGAATGGAACATGCCCTCAAATAATCCTTTGGAATCCATCAGGTAGCCCAGCGATGACCAGTTGGGATTCAGCAACTTGATTATTCCCTCATAGAGGAAGTGCCATCCGATGGCAACACGAAGAATCACAAGCGACCACAGTTGCCATTTTGTGTAATCTCTATCTTTTATCATAGTGGTTTGAGTAATGGAGTAATTATTAGTAAAGGGCGAATTTAACGATTATTGAATAAATATTCAGGTAGATTCGTTTCAAATTGTACAAAACACACAATGATTTTTGGAGGTATCATGGCTGATTCGTCGGATTTTTGACAATGAGGAACTTCCCGATAATGATGGCCATGATGATCACAAGGTAGCGCTGACCGACCAGACCCCTGTTTCTTAGTGAAAAAGCAGAACTCATTTGTTTTTTACCTTTTTGGTAATAAAAATATGATTTTCCCCTGCAATTCGCCTGTATGAAATAGAACTTGCAAAAGCCTTGATGAGTGTCAGCCCCATTCCACCCGCACTGAGCCTGACAGGATCAGATGTTGGCACCGACTGATATTCCAGAGGATTAAAGTCAATGCCATCGTCGATCATTTCAATTTCAAGACGATCCCCGGTGTTTCGAATTCTTATATCTATATAGTGTTCCAGGCTGTCTTCAAAGGCGTACCGGACAATGTTGGAGAATAGCTCTTCAATGATGACCAGGATCTGCCTGATCTCAGGTTCGGGTATTGCCCAGTCATTTTCCATAAACTCCAGATCTGTCCTGATTCGTGAGATCTCCTGAATATCTGACCGGTATTGAAAAGTGTGTGTCAATTTACTGCTCTTTGATAAATTCTACCGGGTTGGTCCTGGCCAGCCGGATGGTGTGATACAGAACTGCAATCCAGCTAAAGAGTATGAGGACCAGTGCACATGCAAGAAAGATCCAAATTGGAATATCGATTCTGTATTTGAAATTCCGCATCCAGCGTTCAATCAGGAACAATGAGAGCGGAAGAGAAAGTACCGACGAGAGAAAGGCAAGCCACAGATAATAAAGTAGTTCCGGTACAATAATCTGGTCGATCCTGGCCCCGTTTATTTTTTTCATGGCGGCTGATTTAATCCTTTTGTTCATAAAAAAACCACTTAATGCAAAGAGGCCCAGGCCCGAAATGATAATGGATAGAATACTGAAGCTGAACAGAAGCCTGATCTGGATCAGTTCCGAATCGTAAAGTCGCTCTATCAGCGAAGACGAAAAATAATACTCCAGCGGATAGGAGGGAAACAATTCAAACCATACGGTTTTCAAGTGTTCAAGGGCAGGCGCTGGATCGCCGGCTGGTAATATTGAAAAGCACCAGAGCCATGTATATTTGGGAAAGATAACAATGGGAGTGATTTCGTAATCCAGGCCTGAAAGATGAAAATCCTGGACAATTCCAGTAACCGGACCTGGCCAGATCAGGCCGGGATGGGGAAAATGAAGGGTCAGTTTCCTGCCGATAAGCTCTTCGGGATGATCAGAGATCATCCTGGCAGCAGTTTCATTTAATATAAAATATTCGATTGAATCGGACGGATTATAATCAACCGGGAAATCTGCCCCGTAGAGCATTTTCAGATCATAGAACCGAAGGAACTCCTGTTCTACAGGGAACAGGAACAACTGTTTTTCTCCTTCATCCACACCATTGATCTCAAAGGTATTGGCGTCCATAGCCTGACCTGTCGGTTCCTCCATGCTACCTGTAACATTGGCTACATAAGGGCTTTCCATCATACGTTCCTTAAAAATCTCGAATTGATCAACGATCTCACGATGAAGGTCCGGCAGGTGGATCGCCTCCTGATGCGTGGCACCCAATTGTTGATTCATAGCGAAGCGGGTCTGACGGGAGATCACTATTAAGTTGGATAGGAGTACAAAAGTGATGATAAATTCAAGCACGATCACGGCTCTTATAAACAGGTTCTTACCAGTATGAACGGGTTGAGCCAGAGGTTTGGATGAGAGATGCCTTCGTTGAAGATGCCTGAAAAGCTTTCCAGTGGAAACGAACGATGTGATCAGTGCGCCTGAGACGATAAACAACAATAACAAGGAAAGAGAGAGGATTACAACTGCAGGTTCCTTGAACATGTAAGAACCTCCCTGGGTTTCAAAAGCCGGCGCAAGAAGGAGTGTCAGCAATACTCCAATTACATAAGAGATTGTTCCAATGAACAGATTATCAACCAGCAATTGCCTGAAAAAATCTACTTTTCCGGCTCCCATTTGCCATTGTACCACCAGTTTCTGGATCTGTAACTGACTTTTACTGAAGGAGAGCAGGGTAAAGTTGAACCATGCCAGGACAAACACGAGTAATCCTGCAACCATTACGACAAGTACGGTGCGAAACCGAACATTGGGTTGGATCTCTCTTGCCTTATGGGAACGCAAATGGATATCACTTACCGGTTGAAGATGGGGGATGATCAAATTGGAATAAGACTCATCCACATTCTCCTCTATAAACGTTCTCATTTTTACTTCCATCTCCTTCGGATCAACCGACTGATCGAGCTTTACATAAGCCCAGGCGGTACCCTCATACTCAACCGGATTTTCAAAGGATGTAAGTGCCGAGATCTTCAAATGTGAATTTTCAGGAAAGTCTTTGATAACTGCTTTTATTGTATAAGTAACAGGATCAATTCCGAATTGATGGACCAGGTCTATTGCTTCTCCTACCGGGTTGTCATTCCCGAAAAGCTTCCTGGCTGTACTCTCAGTCAACACGATGGTAAAAGGTTCTGTAAGCAGGTTAAGGGGACTGCCTGAGACCACTTCAGGCTTAAATATTTCCAGGAATTCCGGATCACAACTATATGCATACTCTTCATAGAATGAACGGTCATCAAATCTGAAGGTTGCCTTTCTGAAAGGTGCAATTCGTCCAACAGCTTCGATACCTGAAAGCATATCAGTAAATGTGATCCTGTTCAGAGCTGTACCATGGAGGATCCGGGCTGTGTGGCGGTAAAAGCCTTCATAATCCTCTTCGAAAGTGAGTCTGTATATCTGTTCCCTTTCGGGGTAACTCCGGTCAAATGTCAGATGCCAGGCGGACCACTGGAATGTGGAGAGAAATGTAGTAATCCCCATTGCCAATCCGACAACTATAAAAACTGCGTAGAGTAAGTTCTTTTTAAGGCTGCGTATGGTTAATAAGAGATGCTTCCCGATCATGTCTGAATCCTGGCTCAGGCAAATATAACGATTCACGTTACATTTGGAAAAGAAGGTAGAATTTAATTTGCCAGCAGGAAGTCCCGTATCTTTTTCATGGCATCCACGGCATCACCAAGGATCATATGGAAGCTCATAAACCCATGGAACATACCGCTGTATTCCAGGTATTTCACCTGCACTCCCGCATCTTCCAGTTTTTTAGCATATTCCCGCTGGCTGTCTCTCAGTGGATCGCATTCGGCAGTGATGATCAGCGCTGGAGCAAGGTCGGAAGAAAGTCTCGCTTCCAGCGGTGAGATGTAGGGATCCCGGTCATTGCCCTCCTTCCCTTTATAGGCAATCCTTACCCTTTTTAGAAATGATTCGCTCAGGACATATGGCTGGGCAGGTTCCTTTAAAAAATAGGTCATGGAGGGATACTCAGTATCCAGGAAAGTGACTGCGGGATAGAGCAATACCTGGCAGCAGGGCTGAGGGATATGCCGGTCACGACACATCAGGGTGACCACAGTGGCCAGATTACCTCCGGCGCTGTCCCCCATTAAAGTGATCCTGGAAGTATCGGCACCCAGGCCCGGTCCGTTTTGACGGATCCACTGCAGAGCCGCATAGCAATCATTTATTGCTGCAGGGAAAGGGTGTTCAGGTGCAAGGCGGTAATCAACCGATATGATGATCTGACCGGTAACCCTGGCCAGTTTACTTACCATCAGATTGTACTCTTCCACACTTCCAAATACAAAACCTCCGCCGTGAAAGAAAAGGATCACAGGCTGATACCCGCTCAGGTTCTTTTTTGTGGGATAATATATCCTCGCAGGAATCTGCAGATCATTGACAATGAACGTGGTGTCGAGCAGTTTTTTCTGATGGGGTGTAATGATGTTCACCATCCAGGGTGCAGGCTCCTTTACCTTGCTGCTGTCTTCCATTATATGGTTGATGGTCCTGAGGATTGAATAGGCAGCCGGTTTGAGATAGGTACCTGGTTCAGGTGTGGCATATTTCTCCTTCTTCCTGTTGCTTTTCGGAACGTATTTTTCTGGCACCTGGGCGTAACCGCCGATCAGGAACAAAAAGATGAGTAATATGGAGCAAGCAGCCCTGTTCATTTCAATGACTACCTCTCCGAAACCGCTATCAGCCTGCTTGCAGTTCTAAATATCAGCATTCCGTCAGATATGGCGGGTGTCACCAGTGAAATATCCCCAAGTGGTATCTGCTTCAGTAGTTTATATGATCTGCCAGCTTCCGCAATATAGAGGTCTCCATTTTCCGCCAGCATGTATATTTTTCCATCGGCAGCCACCGGACTGGCTATAAAACTGTATGGATGTACGGTTTCCCTGTAAATAAGTTCGCCGGTCCGGGCATCGAAGCAGGAAAGATTGCCGTTCCACCTCAGGACATAGAGCAGGCTGTCGTAAACCAGTACCGAGCTCATGTAAGATCCCTGACGGTCGTAAAACCAGGCAAAATCATTACCCGGATCCTCTTCATTGTCCGGATAGGGTACCTCCCCTCTGACACTGTTCTTGATAGCCATCAGCGGTGAATGACTGCCATGTGCGCTGTTGAAGTAGATCAGGTCTTTCCAGATAATTGGTGTGGGAATAGGAATGTCTCCGCCTCCCGACATCCACCATATCTCTTCACCGGTCTCCATGTCGTATCCACCCCTGTGTTTGAACCCATTCACAACCACCCGGGCCTTCTCCCCGTCAAAATAGATATTGGGAGTGCACCAGTCTGAGATTTCATCCCGTTCCTGTCTCCATAGGGTACGCCCGGTTGAGAGCTCAAGAACAGCGACGAAATCTGTATTCAGGGCATCGGCCTGGATCACCAGTTTATCTCCAAAAATAACTGGCGAACTGCAAAACTCCCATTCCGCCGATTCCACCAGGTTCCAGGCGGAGTTGATCAGGCCAAATTCCCTTTTCCAGAGAAGTTCGCCGTCTATATTGTAACAGTAAAGACCCTCAGATCCAAAAAATACGACCACATGGTATCCATCCGTGGCCACAGTGGTGTTGGCATGGGTCGATTTGGGATGTCTTTTCACCAGTGGGATACCCTTGAATACGTCCTTTTCCCAAATGGTATTCCCGAAACGTTTATCAAAGCAGTAGAGTTTCCATACATGCTCAGAAGAGTCATCTACCGGTGCAATATCTCCAAATATACCGGTCCTGAAACCTTCTTTATCCTGGCTGCTCACCGCTGTTGTAATGAAAACCCTGTTATCCCAGACGACCGGACAGGATAAGCCCATTCCGGGGATCTCAATGTTCCACTTTACATTGAAGGAGGCCTCAATATTAAAACTGTCCGGCAGGGCAGCATCATCCAGGTAACCTGAAGCATAATAGCCGCGATATGAAGGCCATTGCCTGTTTTCTTCAATGGATCTGAAAAAGACATCGTCCGATTCTATTTTCTGGCTCCAGGACGGAAGAACCAGGATCGAGATCAGTAAGAGGGCAAAGATATGTTTCATCGGTTGAAGAATTGATTACATCCTTTAAAGTTAAGGATATTAATATATATGTTACATTTGATTGTGCTTCAGAGTTATTTACAACCTTCGGTAGAGATGCTGCATGTCAGGATCGATGAACCCATCACAACATTAACCGATCTCCTCCTGGCAACCATTTGTTTTTATGCTTTTTTCCGGATACGAAAACTTCATTACACCGGGAGGATCAAATGGTATTTTAAGTACTATTTCCTGACGCTCGGACTTGGGGCTGCATCTGGTGGCTTTCTTGGCCATGCATTTTTGTACCGGCTGTCTGATGGGTGGAAGGTGGTTTCATGGATCTTAACACTGGGCTCGGTCGCATTGATAGCCCATGCCCTCATAGAAATAGCCAGACCGATGTTCAGACCCTGGTTTCCGAGGTGGGTGTCCCGGTTCAATATTCTGATCTTTGCCCTGGCTCTGTTCTATACGTTATGGACCATGGCTTTTTCGCCGGTTAAATACTATACCATCTATGGAATGCTCGTGGTGGTAGGTTCATTCAGCTACTTCCTGTACCGTAAAACCGGCAGCAGGGGTATGCTGGTTTTGATGGGAGCTGTGGGAATAGGATTTCTGTCCGCGATTGTTTTTAGTTATGAATGGGGATTGAGCCCCTGGTTCAACCACAAGGATATCAGTCACATTATTTTAAGTATAAGCGCGTTCAGCTTTTATAAAGGAGCCGCCCTTATTATGGATGGTTCAATGATCGGCCCCTGATAACTCATCCTCCAGGGAGGAGATCTTTTCAAATCTGATTACCGAATAGGTACCCGACTGTTCATCCACATATTTAAAAAGTTCCAGTGATCTATAGAGCATACGCAGGCTCTCTTCAGAATTACCTGCATCCATACGGATCTCACCTTCCAGTTTAAAGAGCTCGGCGATCATCTCCAACTCGTCGAGACTTCTTTCGTTACAGAATTTATACCATTCAGGATCATCATATTGATAGAGCTCTTCAGGATTGATCTTCAGTATAGTATCATAGGCTTCCTTGATCAGGGTCCTTGCACCGTCCGGGTCTCCTTTTTTAATGAGACCGATTATACCGGCTACCATTTTAGCAAACGCTTCAATCATTCTCATGATATAATCCTTCTGGTACATGCCGGATCAATTTACGGTGTCGTTACTTCCTTAACACAGCGGAATCCCCCTGCAAAGTCGACCCAGTTCGCAGGGAGTGCATTTCGTATGTGAACGGACGTGCAACTACCTCCGGAATGCCATCCTCCTCCACGCAGTACCCTGAAGGATCCCAATGGGGGTCCTGTGGGATTTTCTTCTGGTGACTCGCTGTAATAATTTTCGGAAAACCAGTCGGACACCCATTCCCAGGCATTCCCTGACATATCGTACAATCCATAGCCATTAGGCGGATAGGAGCCAGTTTTAACCGGTCCTGTTTCAGCCACAGGGTTATTATACCTGGCCTGTGAATGATCCGGGGTTTCTCCGTAAGGGAAGGATATATCCTCAAGTCCGCCTCTGGCGGCATGCTCCCATTCCGCTTCTGTAGGGAGCCGCTTCCCGGCCCATTCAGCATATAATGTTGCCTCTAAATAGCTTACACCAACCACAGGGTAATCAGGGAAATCCAACCCCGACTTGTATTGTTCCATTCCCCAGAATTCGGGAAGCTTATTACCTGTGGCTTTACAATATTCATAATATTGACGGTTGCTGACTTCTCGGATATCCATATAGTAGGAGTTGAGCGTGACCTGGTGTTTGGGGGCGGCTGTACGTTGGCCATCATTGGTTCCCATAAAAAAGGTTCCCCCTGGAATGAACACCATTCCCCCGGGGGCTTCATCTGAATTATTCTGTCCGCTGACCGCGTTTAATAGTGCAAACATCAGTGTCGTAATAAGAATTCTGTACATGTTGATCACTCCTTAAATATTAATCCATAGAAGATATGAATTATTCAGTATTCCAATTCATTTTCAATCATGTTTTCATTGAATTGGGATCTAATTTAAGCTGCCCGAACACTGTTGTTTAATAATTCTTGTTATCTTGAAGAGAACTTAAACCCCACAATTATGGATCGTTCAGAAAAGGCAAGGGATCTGTTCCTTTCCGGATACAATTGTGCCCAATCGGTCATACTTTCATTTGCCGACGACCTGAAATTCAGCAAGGAACTGGCACTGAAGGTGGCTGCCGGTTTTGGCGGAGGTATGGGTAAGAGGCAAGAGACCTGCGGAGCAGTCACAGGTGCTATTATGGTACTGGGAGTGCTGAAGGGTGAAGAGGTGAACAACAATGAGGAATTAAAATCAGCCACATACAGCGCTGTAAAGGATCTGACCCGCGACTTTGTAAAAACTTTCAAAACAACCCGGTGCAGGGATCTGATAGGATGCGACCTGAATACACCGGAGGGTTCAGCAAAGTTCAATGAAGAGCATATGATGGAGAAAACCTGTGCTGAGTGTGTGGGGAAGGCGGTACAGATTATCGAAAGCCTGACCGACTGATCCGATTCTCTTTATTGCTCTGTCTCAAGGGGATGTTCCGACTGTGAATAGAATTTATCCTGCAGGGACGATATCGACTCATCCGATTTCAGGAACCTGATTAATTCTGCAAGCTGTTCTGACTGGCTTTTAAAACTCATTTCTCCAATTTCTTTATTGGGTGATGAACCGTCACCGGCATAGTGGTTGGGGTAACTGGCATACCACCAGATCCCTGTGTAGCCATATGGAAGCGCATCCAGTCTGCCCTGGTCCGTTCCCGATTGTGATGCGGCACGGTCGGCATGCACCAGGTCGGGACGAACAGCATATACCATGGATGTTTCCACTTCGTCGGCATGCCCTCCATAATCGGTCTTTCTCAACTCCTGGATCTGTCTGTCTACAGCTCTGTCATTGGGCCTGAAAAAAACGACTATATAATCCTTCCGTGCTGCAAGCTGTGCCTGGCAGAAATAAGAGAACAGATTTGTGTTCCCGCCATGTCCGTTTACGATAATGATCTTCTTAATGCCATTTCGGGAAAGCTCTTCACAGGTCTCTTCCAGGATCTTCCAGACAAGTTCAGGGCTGTAGGCGATGGTACCCGGCTGGTGTTTCGCTTCGAAGATCTGTCCGAAGTAGTATTCCGGGTAAATGATCGTATATTCCAATTGTGCAGCCCTTGAGGAAACTTCACGGGCCAGGATCATGTCGGTGGTAATGGGGAGATGTGGTCCGTGTTTCTCTATGATCCCTGCCGGTATAATGCAGGTACCTTTTGAAAGTTCCACCGCTTTTACAAAATCGGGAGAGGTGAGTTCATTCATCAGGTAGGGGAGTTGTTCACCAGCTGATTCCTGAGAATAGAGCGAAGGGGAGAGCAGGAATAACATAATCACAGCGTTTGAAAATGCTTTCAATTTCATAGCGTAAGGTTTGACGGTTAATTAGTTTTATGTGTTAATATATTCAATCTCTTAGAATCTCATGAACCCTTAATAAAAGACTCTGGATCCGAATCCAGTGCGGTCCTGGCAATGTTTGTGGCATGACTGTCTATGCTGCTGTAGAGTGCCAGGATCTCCAGGTGCGTTTTACTGCTTTCAATGGATTCGGTCATACCCTTCATAATGCGGTCATAATGCTGCTTCTCCAGTTCCCTTGATAACAACCTGTATTCTTTATGCTTGGCTTTCATTTTGGCAGCAGTCTGAAGATTGGCCTCATCAAATACCTCCAGCGAACGGTCCAACTGTTTGGTGATGACATCATGAAATTGCGCCAGGTCTTTTTTGCCCTGTTCTGAAAAGTTGTAGTTCTTCAATGACCACTTTTCTGCCCTGGAGGCAAGATTGCCTGAAATAATATCTGCTATCTTCTCGAATTCGTTCAGGGAATACAATAACTGGAAGGACTCGTTCAGCTGCTTGCTGTTCATGGATTCCTTGTTGATTTTCAAGAAGTAAGATTTGATGGCATCTGAAAGATAATTTACTTCCTGTTCCCCGGTATACACTTCCCCAAGGGCTGTGGCGTCTTTTTCAAGGAATGGCAACCGTATCATTGAGAACATATTCCTGACGATAGATCCCATTCTGATAATCTCCTGTTTAGCCAGGTTAAGTGCCAGGGAGGGAGTGGAAGTCATACCCTGGTCCAGGTAAAGGGTCCTGAAAGCCTTTTTTTGCTCTACTTTCGGTTTCCCTGCGATCCAGTCGATCAATCTGGCGATTTGCGGAGATACAGGCAGAATGATCAGCATCATCACTCCGTTAATAAGCGTGTGTGCATTGGCAATCAGCCTGGGCAGGGAGGCATCCGGAGTGAGCTCTTCCAGGAGTTTCCCCAGCTGGACTGTCCATCCGCCAAAGATGACCACACTGATGAGTTTGATAAAAACGAAAGAAAATGCAACTTTCTTGGCTTCCAGGCCTGATCTCAGACTCGCCAGAACGGCTGTGACCGGCGTTCCAAGATTGGAGCCCAACAGGAGCGGAATACAGGCATCGAGTGAGAGTAATCCCTGCGATGCCAGAACGATCAAAATGCCGATAAAAGCACTGCTCGACTGGATAAGTGCGGTAAATACGGTGCCCACAAGGATCCCTACAAGAGGGCTTTCCAGCCTGGTCAACACATCAATAAAAGGAGGAAAGTCCCTGAGTGGAGCCATGGCATCGGACATAATTTCAAGTCCGAAAAAAAGAAGTCCAAATCCAAAGAGGGAGTATCCCACCGACCTGAATTTCTCTTTTTTTGCGAAGGCCTGAATAAAAAATCCCACTGCCACAAGCAGCAGGCTGTACTGGGTGATCGAGAAGGCGATCAGTTGCGCGGTGATCGTGGTCCCGATAGCTGCTCCCAGCAAAACCGGGATGGTTTGCCGGAATTGCAGCAACTGCGCATTTACAAAACTTACCAGCATCACAGAGGTGGCGCTGCTGCTCTGTATAATGGTTGTAACAAGTGTACCGATACCAGCACCGAATATTCTGTTCCGGGTAACAGATTCCAGGATGGAACGCAATCTTTCGCCGGCCGACTGCTGCATTCCCTCACTCATGGAGCTCATCCCGAACAGGAAAAGCCCGAGCCCGCCTAAAAGACTGATTACAAGGATCCAGACCCAGTTCTTCCGGCTGGCTTTTACCGTGAAGATGAATTCATTGTCAGGAAATCCTTCTGCGATTTTGCCAGAGATGCCATAGGATCCGGGCTTTGATCCCAGAGTAAGCTCCGTTTTTGCCATGCCGGTCGAATCGGTAAATGACAGCAGATGGCTCAGAGAGGCTCCCTCACTTTCATCCGGCAGTGATACAATGCGAAAAGCTACACGGATCCCTTGAACCGGGTTCCCCTTATCATCTGTGACCAGAACCTCAAGTGGTAGTTGGAGCTTGTTGCCACAGATCCCCGACTGGGCAGAATTCAGTGAGGTGAGTTTCAGATCTTTTTGAAGCCATTCCTGCTGTTGAAAGATGGAATCCTGAGCCTGGGTTGATACTGCCAGCAATAGAATGACGGAAATATTTGCCAGAAACCTACCCAATGTCAGATATCGTTAGTCATTTCCTCCCAGGGAATATGTAGCTAAATATACGAAAGACAGGACTATTTCTACCAGTTTTTTATTGTTTTGATCCCATTGTTTCCGGTCTCCCCTTGATGCCCAGACCAGTGACATTTCCTTGCTCATCAAGAAAAAATTCCCAATCAATACCCTGATCTGCAAAATAGAAGGTTGTTTCAGAAGAGGGAATCAGCTCCTCTTTTCCGGGGATAGGATCGGGTCTCAGGTAGAGCTTGCCATTTTCTACAGTAATATGGAGTAGTCCGAATGCTTCGGTGAGATATTGACCTACATATTTTTGATAATGGGTTTTATCTATGTCATAAACTGACCGTGCAACAGGCATTTCATAAGCTTTGCCCTCCCAGATATTTCTTACGAGCCCATATACCTGCTTCCAGTATTTGCCTGAAATATTGTGGATATATATGAAAGATTTTTTATCATCGATATAGTGCTGGATACTTGCGCGTGAATTTTCACCGTCCCCGACTATATATGCTTCTGTTTTATGATCAGCTTCACTCACTCTCCATGCGAAACCATAATTACTCTTTGTACTGTCCTTCAATATGGTATATTCAAAGGATTGCCTGAGCAGATCAGGCGACAGAAGCCGATCCGTATAGAGTGCCTGTTCGAATATATACAGGTCTTCAGCTGTAGAACAGATATTTCCGTCACCGGATACTCTATAAAAATCCGATGAATCAGGCTGATTGGCATCCGGATCTCCGGGTTCGAAAACATTGCTGTGTTTCATTCCCAGCGGTTCGAATATATTTTTCTTTACAAACACGGCATATGATTCCCCGGATACTTTTTCAACTATGGAAGCCAAAAGCATATAATTATCATTATTATAATAGAATTTTGAACCCGGAAGGTCTGCCTTTGGCTTATATTTGGCAACAAGCGCAATTATTTCACTGTTGTGCCACTGTTTTGTCGTATCTCCATAATTGATCACCGTGGGAAGAAACCTTGGTAGCCCGCTGGTCATATTCAACAGGTTCCGGATCGTCACCTCCCTGTAAGATAATTCGGGAAAATAATCGATTAACCTGTCATCCAGATGTAACGCTCCCCGATCCTGCAAGATCAGGATGGAAAGTGCAGTAAAAGCTTTGGTTACAGACTGTATTGATAAGGAAGTCTGTTTGGTGATGGGCTCTCCGTTTTCCTGACTGCCGTAGGCTTTGTCAAAAAGGACCTGACCTTTTTCTGCGATCAGGATCTGGCCATGAAACATTTCCTGATTTTCAATAATATTCAATACTGAATCGAGTTCAGTTTGCCAGGATTGTGCATTGATCTGGTTCATCAGACAGAGTAACAGGATGGCTGTAAAAATGATCTTGTTTGATTTCATGGCACCTACATTTATTATTTCGAATTCACATTTTACCCAAGCCTGGCACCATCATGGACCGGTTGTTCCGGTACGGCAAGTACCACTGATCCGTCTTTCTTATATAAGCCTGTGACCAGGCACTCGGATACAAAGGGCCCTATCTGTTTGGGAGGGAAGTTGACCACACAGATTACCTGTCTGCCCAGGATACTTTCACTGGTATAGTGATCAGTAACCTGGGCACTGGCCTGCTTTATCCCTATCTCCTCACCGAAATCGATCTTCAGTTTAAAAGCAGGTTTCCTGGCTTCGGGAAACGCTTTCACCTCGATCACTGTTCCTGCCCTTAATTCTAATTTCTCAAAATCCGACCAGCTGATTGTCTCCATCTTTTAAAATGTTTATCGTCACTCAGGGTTTTGTTGATTTTTCATTTCTTGTGATACCAGAGGTCCAGCAAGAACCACAGGAGAATTGATAACAGGTAAATGACGATCCCGGTCAGGTTGGTGATCATAGATACTTTCAAACCACCGGCGAGAATACTGGGAGATATATCCTGGAGACCTTGTATAACAGAGAATGCCTGGAAGAGCCCGATAAGCTGGCCCAGGATCCCGGTGATCAGGGTAAATAACCCAATGGATCTTACATACTTCAGCTGATGCCTGAAGTTTGGTTTGTCCGATGCATTTCCGCTGGCAATGGTGATAGCAAAATAGACAACTACGGCCACCATAATGACCAGCAGAATAGTGAGGATACTCATAAACAGTGTACCTCCCTCAATAAACCATCTTATCATAACAATATTTTTTAAGTGAAACATTAATACAGTACAAAGTTAACGGGGAGAGGGCCTACAGCACAAGGTCGAATCCGGTTCCAAACCTGCTGTCTGTCGACAGTAGATCATTCAGGACCTTTTTTTTACGATATTTAAATTGTGAATAAGATCATAGCCTGGCACCATATTGTTTTCTGGATCATTGTTTACGGTCTGCTCACAGTGATCTTTACCAGCTGGTTCGCCGGGGGCATGGAGGCGTTTTATTATGTCTCTTTGCTGATGCCGGTCGTTATGGGCACCTCCTATTATTTCAATTACTACCTGATGCCAAGGTTCCTATACAGGCGCAGGTTCTTTTTGTTCAGCCTCTACACTTTCTATATGCTGGTTGTTTCGCTTTGTCTTGAGATGATCGCTGCTGTCATTGCTATGTTGATAATCATGTATTACGGCACCAATCAAAACCCGGCCCTGTTCACAGATGTCTTTACAATGGCAGGGATCCTCTATTTTGTTGTCCTGTTTATGGCTTTTATTAGGCTTATCAAGCACTACTTTACCGATCAACTGGCCATTGGCAGGCTGGAGAAAAAGCAGGCGCAGCTGGACCAGGGATATTTTACTGTCCGGTCCAACAGGAAGAATGCACAGGTGAAATTTGATGAACTGCTCTACCTTGAAAGCCTGGGTGACTATATAGAGTTCCACATGGTCAGCGGATCCACGATCTCTTCCAAAGAAAAGATCAGTCATATGGAGCGTAACCTGCCCGATGGATTTCTCAGGATCCACCGCTCCTTTATTGTGAACCGGTCAAAGATCTCATCCTTTTCCAGGGAAAATGTAATGATCGAAGGGAAGGAGCTGCCCATCAGCCGGAGCTACAGGGAGATGGCCATTTCTACACTTAACGGGAAATAGGCCGGCAGATTACTCTTCCAGGGCCTTTGATTCTTCAGTATTCAGTTTGGCCATCCGAGTCACCTTCTCCCTTGTTACAGTATTCGATGAGAGCGCTAATATGCAAATCACGAAAAGGATGAGTTGCTTGGCATCCTGCAGCACGATAAGACCCACAAGGGAGAAGAGCCCTGCTCCCTCGATCATGGCCCAGCGAATGATTATGGCCGCCTGAAACTGTTCAAATTTCCTGGGAAATGGATCACCTGGGTCAATGGCCTCCATTCTGCGCGAGGAGATGGTATGCCCCAGGGGTATGGATATCATTAGAATAACATTGACATAGGTGAGGATATCAACTCCCTCTTTAAATTCAGGTATCTGCATCCCGTTGAGGTAGATACTTACCAGAAAGAAAAGCAGCAGGCCTGTGTTCAATGCATAAAAAATAATCTTAAGGGCGCGGTACGCAGGTTTAGGATCAAATTTCTCTCCTATCATCTTCAATTCATTTGATTGCTAAAATAGAGGAAATGGAGCAGAAATAAAAAAACTCCGGGCCTGTTGGCTCCGGAGCTTTTATGCTGTGAACGAGAGAGGAGTCGAACCCCCAACCTCCTGATCCGTAGTCAGGTGCTCTATCCAGTTGAGCTACTCGTCCTTTAAGAGTTGCAAATTTAATCAAATCCATACAAATACAAAACTCTTTTCTTCTGGCAGAATTCGTAATTTTGGCCAAAACTGTTTGATGAAAAAGGTATTCCGGATATTGCTGATCACCTTGGGAGTGATCCTGTTGTTGTTGATCCTGACCCCCGTACTTTTCAGATCAAAGATCGAAAGGGTGGTGAAGGAGAAAGTAAACAGCCAGATCCAGGCTAAAGTGGACTGGTCAGGGTTCAGCCTCACCTTTTTCCGGGGATTCCCGGACCTGAGCATCAACCTGCACCAGGTATCAGTAGTTGGAGAGGGATCCTTTGCGGGGGACACGCTTGCCGGGTTTCAACGCTTCGAATTAAGGGTGAATCCTCTGGGTGCCCTGAAGAAGAACATGGTGGTAAAATCGATTCTCATTGAGTATCCTCTTATCAATGGGATCGTCCTGGAAGATGGGGAGGCCAACTGGGATATTACCGGGGAATCCTCCGGGGAAGAAGAGGAAACAGGAGCGTCGGGGTCCTCCATGAATGTCTCATTAAAACGATTTGCGATTAACGGGGGACGGATCTATTACACCGATCACCCCGCTGATATGACTGCCTCACTGGAGGGATTCAACCTGGAGATACGTGGCGATCTTTCTCTGGAGCAGACAGAACTGAAAATATCCTCAGAGATTGAGCGGATAAATATGAAGATGGGAGGGATCTGTTATTTGAAGGATGGTGTTTTAAACCTGGATCTGCTGCTGGCAGCCAATATGCTGGAGAACCGCTATACGGTGAAGGATAACCTGATCACCCTGAACGGACTCTCCCTGGGGATTGAAGGCGACGTGGTGTTGATGGATGAGGGTGCCATGCAACTGGACCTGAAATATTTTTCCAGGGAGACCTCCTTTCGAACGCTGCTCTCCATGGTGCCGGCCGTATATCTCCAGGATTTCAGCTCTTTAAAGACAGAGGGAAGCATGCAGCTGAGCGGCACCATTTCAGGGACCATGCAGGATTCGGTCATGCCCGATGCCACAATGAACCTGAAGGTGAAAGATGGCTATTTTTCCTATCCGGACCTGCCCAAAGATGTGTCCGATGTGCAGATCCTGGTGAACGTGGATTACAGGGGTGCAGATATGGATGCCAGCCGTATCGACGTGGAGCAGTTTCACCTCCTGATGGGCGGAAATCCATTCGACCTGAGTCTGAAGT
>Ga0210097_1000022_pt1 | contig 81317 bp, 67 predicted proteins | sample Joice_CattailNLA_2_FD_185521 | JGI IMG/M metagenome (GOLD analysis project Ga0210097, IMG submission 185521) | Wetland microbial communities from San Francisco Bay, California, USA, that impact long-term carbon sequestration - Joice_CattailNLA_D2... | ecosystem: Environmental > Aquatic > Marine...
ATCAACCATATCAAAACCCGCAAGGATCACTGCTGCTATGGGATGGGGCTGGGGATCATGGTTCTTGATGATGCCTACCCGGGATTTCCCGGCGATGTGCGCAATGCCAGCGCTTTTCCTTATCCGGTGCAGTATGAGATAGCCGAAGGGGTCAACAACTATACCCTGGTCTGGGAGGAGGACAAGAGTCCCTGTCTGGCCCCCATCCAGCGGGCCGCGAAAAAACTGGAGAAGATGGGTTGTCGGGCGATTGCGGCCGAGTGCGGCTATTTCGCCTATTTTCAAAAAGACATTGCCGGTTACGTAAACGTACCGGTGTTTATGTCAAGCCTGCTGCAAGTGCCCATTATTCAGCAAATTATCGGCCCCCTCAGGAAGGTGGGGATATTGTGCGCCCAAAAGCAGTTTCTAACCGACACCCATCTGCAAAATGTCGGCATCGATTTAAACAGCAATTTTGTCATCGCCGGGTCCCAGGATGACTACGGCCTCCCGGAATTCGACAACCTGTGGGACCACTCAAAGCGACCCGACTGTCCTGAGGCTTACTACGATAAAGCTGAAAAAGATATGGTTAGAATAAGCCGTGAGTTTTGCAAGACTTATCCCGGCATTGGGGCGCTCATGCTGGAATGCACCGGTATGCAGCCTTTTGCGCGGGCCATTCAACGGGAAATCGACCTGCCTGTTTTCAGCTGGGGGACCCTGCTGGATTATGCCTATTCGGTGGTGGTGCATCGGGACTACTACGGTCACGTCTAAAAGCCATCTCAAAAATGCATATTCCGTCCAATGGCCGCGTTGCGATTCGGTTTAAAATAGCAGCTCATCCGCCTCCGGCGGACTCCGCTTTTAAACCGAACCGGCGCCTTGCCCTTGAACGGAATCTACTATTTTTGAGATAGCTTCTAATACCTATCCTTATGCTGCATAAGCTGGGGTGGAGATTACCGGCTCTAGCTTTTCGAGATCTTCCAAAGGAATGTGGCAAAGAATTCGATGGCCCCTGTCAGAGTTGCGCCAGGGCGGCACTTCTGTTTCGCAAATTTTACCGCCGTCCGGGAGCATTTCCTGGCGGCGCGGGCAGCGGGTGTGAAAGCGGCAGCCGGAAGGCGGGTTCAGGGCGCTGGGCACATTGCCGCTCAGGCGAAGACCCTTCTGCTTGACATCCGGGTCCGGAATTGGCACGGCCGACAATAACGCTTCGGTGTAAGGATGGTAGGGGGGTGCATAAATGGCATCAGCAGGGCCCACTTCAACTATCTGCCCCAGATACATCACCGCAATATCGTCTGAAAAATAACGAACCACGCTCAGGTCATGGGCGATGAAAATCATGGATGAACCAAATACCTGTTGTATCTCTAGTAGCAGATTAATAACCGCCGCCTGGACCGAGACATCCAGGGCGGAAACCGGCTCATCGCAAATGATGAGATCAGGACGGCTGGCAAGGGCACGCGCAATGCCCACTCTTTGTTTTTCACCACCACTGAGTTGGCGCGGAAGACGATCGTAGTAAACAGATGAAAGCCGAACCGCTTTTAAAAGCCGCAGGACTTCGGTTTTGATTTCTTTCCTAGGTACGGTTTTGAAATGGCTGATCGGTCGCCCGATCTGCTTTCCCACGGTATAGGAAGGGTTGAGGGTGGAATCAGGGTTCTGAAAGACCATCTGCATCTCTTTAATCAATTTTGAATCACGCTGGGTTACCGCTTTGGTCGTGTCCACCCCCATGAACTCCACCTGGCCGCTGGTAATCGGTTCCAGGCCGATGAGTCCCTTGACCAGAGAAGACTTTCCGCAACCGGACTCACCCACGATACCCAGGGTTCGGCCCTTGGCAACCCTGACACTTACATCATCGACTGCCTTGACATATTTCTTTTCCCCAATGCCGAACAGGCTGACGACCGAGTTTGCCTCCTGCGGGTAGTAAATTTTCAGGTTTTGAAAACTGAGCAGCTCTTCCTGGGGACCATCCTTTGTTTCCACAACTTCAGCTGTCTTTCTTCTCTTGCGGGTTCGTATGCGGTCTTCAATCTCCAGAGCATAGATGCAGCGGGCCGAATGCTCGGGGGTGATTTCCGTCATGCCGGGACGCGCCTTGCGACAATCTTCGGTCACGTAATTGCAGCGGGGTGCAAAGATGCACTCGGTTTTGGATCGCTCCGCCGGTGGCGGTACTCGTCCGCGGATGGGATGCAGCAAAGAGTCCAGTTTGCTGTCGCCCAGCCGCGGTATGCTGGCCAGAAGTCCCATGGTATATGGATGCCGGGGATCGCGAAAAATCGCTTTCAGGGGTCCGCTTTCCACCATTTGGCCGGCGTACATCACGCACAGATAGTCGCTGACCCGGGCAACCACACCCAGGTTGTGGGTGATGAAGATGTTGGCGGCGTTGAAATCCTGTTTGAGTTCTTCGATCAGGTCCAGCACCGCCGCTTCCACGGTAACGTCCAGAGCGGTGGTGGGTTCATCCATGATCAACAGGGCCGGGTTGTTGAGCATTGCCATGGCGATGACCACCCGCTGCTGTTGCCCGCCGGATATCTGATGCGAATAACGCGTCATGACATTTTCCACATCCGGCATGTTCACCCGCTTGAGCATCTCAATCGAACGCTGCCAGGCTTCATCCTGGTTGATATCCGCGTGGTGGCAGGTCAGGACCTCGGTCAGTTGCTCACCCAAACGCACCGAGGGGTTAAGGGCCTGCATGGGGTCCTGAAACACCATGGCGATCCGGTCTCCCCGTAGTTTTTTGAGTTCCTCCTGAGACCGACCCACCAATTCATTACCCTGAAAACGGATGCTGCCGTCTACAATTTTTCCATTGGCGCCGAGAAAATTAACGATTCCAAACGCAATGGTGCTCTTGCCGCATCCGGATTCACCCACCAGACCAACGGTCTCGCCTTCCCTTACATTAAAGGAAACCCCCTGAATGGCCTCGACATCACCCTTACGGGTTTCGTAGGATATATGGAGATTGTCGATTTCAATGACGTTGGCCGATTCAACCTTATCTGCCGTATCCATTTAGCTCCTCGCTATTATGACGCAATTTGCTGATATATATCATTCCCCTGGGCGACTCTCTCAGATCTTGTGTTTCTCATTCCTCGTATGAAACTTCATGAAATCCAGGGTCAATTTCATGCCGCAATCAAGTAGGGTCGGCCTCTGGGCCGACCTTATTCCGGGGTTCGCGATGATTCGAATCCGGCGGGCATCCCGCTTATGGCGGGACCCTACTTTTGGCCGCTAGCGGCGGCGCTGACACCTGAAACCCGACACCTGAAACCATCACTGATACCTCATCGACTCTTCCCGCAGCCCGTCAGCCAGCAGGTTCAATCCTACCACCAGGGAAGCAATGGCCAGGGAAGGCCACAGACTGGCCCAGGGACTGCCGGTCAGGATAAACTCGCGCCCCTTGGCCACCATGCTGCCCCAGTCCGGTGAGGGCGGCGGAATCCCCAAACCCAGGAATCCCAGTGTTCCCATGGCAAAAATGGCATAGCCCACGCGCAGCATGGCATCGATGATGATGGGGCCGCGGGCATTCGGTAAAATTTCCACAAACATAATCTGCCACGGGCTCTCACCTCTTGTCTCGGCCGCGCGGATGTATTCCCGGGTGCGAATATCTAACGTAAGGCTGCGCACCAAACGCGCGATACCGGGTGTTCCGACAATGGTAATGGCAATAACGACATTCAAGGCCGATGCACCCAAGGCGGCCATAATGATCATGTAAAGCAGAATGATGGGGATCGCCATCATGGCGTCCAGCAGGCGCATGATGATTTCGTCGATCCAGCCGCCGTAATAACCGCCCATCAACCCCAGGGTGGCGCCGACAACCAGGGCCACGAGAACCCCCCAGATAGCAGTTCCACCGGGTATCCAATAGTCTTCGGTTATCGGCATGAGCACCAGAACCACCCTGGCGCCGTAGATCAATCTGGACCAAAGATCTCTTCCCAGTTCATCGGTTCCCAGGATATGTTCCTTTGAGGGGCCTTGATTGGGGGCTTTCCAATCCTGTTCCAGTGGTGTGTAAGGGGTGAAGACCGGAGCAAAAACGGCCGTAATGATCCAAAACATGACGATGCAGAGTCCCACCACCGCTATTTTAGAAGCAAACAGAAAAGCCAGCCCGTTCTGGATGCGTCTGAAGATTCCGGGTTTTGCCTCTACCATTTCCGGCGCTGTTGCTGATGCAGTTTCCGACATGGTTGCTCCTAAACACTTATCCCTGGGAACTATGTGTATCTAATTCTTGGATTTAAGAATGTATATATAATATCAGCGAAAAGCTGGGTAAGCACCGCAACCGACACCAGAATCATGGCGCCGGCCTCCAGGGCATTGATATCTTTAAACATGGCCGAATCCAGCAGGTATTTACCGAGCCCCGGGTATCCAAAAACGACCTCCACGATCACGATGCCGCCCATCAACCAGTTGACATGCAGCATAATGACGGTAATCGGCGCCATCAATGCGTTTCGTATCGCATGCTTGAATACAATCCGCCAGTACGGCAAACCTTTGAGATACGCCGTACGGATATAGGGGGATTTCATCACTTCCACCATGCTGGCCCGGGTAATGCGCAGGATGTACCCCAGTTCGATCAGCGTTAAGGTCAGCACGGGCAGGATGAGCATATCCGGCCTTGCCCAGGGTGCCTGTTCGCCAATGACCACGGCGCCGGGAAGCAGATCCAGCCAGACCGACATGATAAGGATGAGAAAGATGCCGGTGGCAAATTCCGGGGTCACCGAAAACATCATGCCGCCGATAGACAGAACACGATCTCGCCAACCGCCTTCTTTTAACCCCGCGAGTATGCCCAGGAACAGAGCCAGCGGCATGACAATCACAAAGGCGGTTCCGGCTAAAACCATTGAATTGCGCAACCGGATGAAAATGCTGTCGGACACCGGCCGACCCGTTCGAAAGGAAATACCGGGATCTCCCCGCAAGAATCCCTTTTTCAGCGGGATGTACTCCAGGGGTCCGCCCGAACTTTCCATCCAGCCGGTTCCGATAATAAAGGTCCAGACCTTCCTGTCCGTTCCCTTTTCCCACAGCACTGCGTGGTTCTGATCATCAATGCCCCAGAAGGTGCTTCTCCCTTTTTCATCCGTATGCCACTTTTCATTGTTCTTATACTTTGTTTCGACCCCTGTCGCTTCGAGCCTGGCGACGGCTATCAGGTCTTCACCCTCCAGTTTCCAGCGAACCAGGGCACCATCGTCCCGGACGGCCCACCACTCTTCAAACCCGTCTGCAGTGATACTGCGTTTTAAAGGGAGTCCGACCTTTCGGGAAGCCGACCAGTCACTTCCCATGAGCCAGTAGAAATATCTGACATAGACGGGTTTATCCAGACCCACCTGAGCCAGAAAGGAAGCTTCCTGCTCGGCAGTGACGAAGGCGCCTAAGACATTGCGGGCGACATTGCCCGGAGAGGACTCGGTGATCAAAAATACGGCCATGGAGACGATAATCATGGTGAGAAGGAGTAAAAGGACCCGTCTTACAATAAATTTTGCCATGGGATACCCCGCTTTTCTCCACAATGGATCAGGGCTTGCAAATTCCTGACCTGAACCGGTTGGTGCTCTCCGGAAAGAAGAAATTACACGCTGCCTGCACCGATTCGATTCCTGTTCAGTCCCGCCTGCGGCAGGGTTTCGATGAGTGTGCTTGAGGCGGATTGCCCTGTTTGAGCGACACAGCTACACATATGCCGGCGGGAAATCCACCTGGGCTGGAGATAAAAGGCGAATTCCGGTTGGAAACCGGGCAGATTCTATTTGAACAGGCTCAGGCGTTTAAAACGCCTGAGCCATCTAAATGGTTTTCAATTATGCGAGCCACGCTTCGTTGAGCGTCATGTATATGGGTGGAACAGCGGTCACATCCTGGACCTTTTTCCCCATGATATACCACGCATTGCGCCAGAAGGGGATTCCAATGGATCCGCGGCTTTGCTGGATATCCTCCAGTTTGCAGAAGACTTTGCGGCGCTCGTCAACATTCAGGATTCCGTTGGCCTCCTTGAGCAACTTGGAGAATTCAGGGTCCGACCAGCGGGTTTCGTTCCAGGGCACGGGCTTGCCGGCATCGTCGGCGATGTAGGCCAGATTCAGCACCATGGTGCCGATCGGTCGGTGCATCCAGGGGGTGATACCCAGATCGACCTCGGTCCATTTTTCCCAGTACTGGCTGGTAGGCATGGTCTGGATGTTGATCCTGAAGCCGGCCGGTGCAGCATCCTGCTTGAGAATTTCGGCATAGCGCACCACTTCCGGCCAGGTTCCCACGGCTAAATTGACATCGATACCGTTCGGGTAACCCGCATCTTTTAAGAGTTTTTTGGCCCGCTGGGGATCATACTTGGGTATCGGCTTTTCGCAGTATTCGGGATGAAGCTGATAGACGTGAAAGTCCTGTCCCTGCAGCCCCTCATTCATATAAGCCAGCGACAGGATTTTTTCGTGGTGCTGGCAAATCTTTAAAGCCGTTCGCACATCATTATTGTCCCAGGGCTTCATGTCCACCCGCATCCGGAGTACCCGGGTGGAAGCGCTGGTGACCGGAATGACCTGAATGTTGGGATCATTTTTTACGGCCCCTAATACATCCAAACCGCCGACATCACCAAGATCGAGATAATCGACTTCACCGGACTTTAAGGCCGCAATCTGGGGGGCCATCTCGGTACCCATGTCAATAATTTCTATGCCGTCCATATACGGCAGGGGCTGACCGTCGGCTCCCTTCTGCCAGTAGTCTTTGCGGGCCTTGAGCACGCAGCGTTCACCCGGCATGAAGCTTTCGAGGGTGTAAGGTCCGGTGCCAACCGGCGCTTTGATGAAGTCTCCCTGAAAGGTTTTGGCATTCAATACGAGGGCCGGGTAGTGGAAAAGGTGCTCGGGAATGGCGATTTCGGCCTGTTTCAGGTGGAGTTTGACCTGATATTGATCCACTTTTTCAATTCCGCTGAGATCAAGGTATTCTCCCATCAGTCCCAGAATGGAGGAGCCCACGTCCTTGTCCATCCACTGGTTGAACGTGAAAATCACGTCATCGGATGTAAAGGTGTCCCCGTTGTTCCACTTAATTCCCTGACGGAGATTCAGCGTCCAGGTTTTTAAATCGTCACTGACCACCCAGTTTTTCAGCAGGTAGGGATGGGTGATGTTTTTGCCGTCGGTAAAGGTGAGGTATTCGGAGACCTGGCGTCCTATGTTAGAAGGTGCAACCCATGAAAACTGGGCCGGATGGGTGATTTTCTGGACCTGCCCGGCGACCTTCAGGACGCCACCGCGTTTAGGTGTCGCGGCGAAGGCCTTTTTAGCCAGTCCCAGTCCAGCCATTTGACTGGCTGCAAAGGCAGACATTCCCAACAAGGTAGAATATCTTAGAAAATCGCGGCGTGTGATCTTCCCCTTGTCCATATCGACCTTAAGATCGTAAATGGCCGGGTGAAGGGTTCTTTTGTCATTCATTACATCCTCCTTTCGTTGTTAACTGTCTTTATATTTGCGGGTTGTCAAATGTTAAATATCACTAACCACTTGATATTTAAATTAAATATAGTAAGTTACATGGGAGGTTAGTCTATGTAAAAAGAATCCCGCTGAAATCGATATGCTGTAACTTCAAACAAAATAATAAAAAAATTTTAATTCAGCTTTTCATTCAAATCTTAATAATTAAACCGCATCCAACATAAAGAATCGTTCACGTTATGTCAAGTACAATCCGGTTTTCCGGCCTTTTCTCTGCCGGCTGTCTTTTTGCTTCTTTGCTGGCAAGGGTTTACAGCCGTTGCCGAGTATTTCATTTTCAATAATTACGGTCAGGACAATCTGAAAAACCTATTGAAATGCCCGCGCAGATTGAGTAATAGTTGAATTTGAAGTTAAATATCTTGCCATACCAACCGCTAACAGGAGTATAACTCATTGAGACTGAGGGCTTTTAGCGAGAATTGTTCAGGCTGCGGCACCTGTCGGCTGGCATGTGCCGTCGTAAACTTCCAGGAAGTCAACCCATCGAAATCATTGCTGCGTATTGAAGCACGCTTTCCGGCTCCGGGCGATTACCGCATCCATCTGTGCGACCAGTGCGGGGTGTGTGCCGACAATTGCCCGGAAGATGCCATTCAACTTGAAAATGGGGTCTTGCTTGTGAATCCGGACGCCTGTACCGGCTGTCTGATATGCGTGGAGGCATGCCCCCATGATGTAATGTTTGAGCAGCCCCATTGCGATGTGCCCGCAAAATGTACGCTCTGCGGCGAATGCGCGCTAACCTGCCCGCGAGGGGCCATTGTCCTGGTTGAAAATAAGGCGAGCGAAGTAGCATAAAATGGCATCCTATTGGAGATTGCTAATGATTTATGGTTATGCCGGTGCAATTTTACGCGTTGATCTGGGCAGCGGGAGCGTCCGCAAGGAGCCGCTGCCCGAATCCCTGGTGAAGAATTTCATCGGCGGCAGGGGCTTCGTGGCCAAAATGCTGTATGATGAAATTGTTCCCGGCATCCAACCCTTCGACCCGCAGAACATGCTGATTGCAGCCACCGGCCCGCTTACCGGTCATTTTCTGCCGGCCAGCGGCAAAACCCATTTCGGCACCAAATCTCCGGCCACGGGCGGCTATGCCGACAGCAATATGGGCGGGCATTTCGGACCGCAATTAAAATATGCCGGCTATGATGTGCTGGTGATCACCGGTAAAGCGGCCAGTCCCAGCTATTTATTCATCAGTGATGATACAGTGGAGATTCGGTCGGCCGAAGCTTACTGGGGGCAGGGCTCGATTACGGCCGAGAAAAATTTCAAAGATCATCTGGGAGATGACTACCAGGTTCTGACCATTGGACCGGCCGGAGAAAACCGGGTACGGTATGCCTGCATATCCCATGATTTCGGACGCCAGGCCGGCAGGACCGGTGTCGGGGCGGTGATGGGAAGCAAAAACTTAAAGGCCGTGGCCGTAAAGGGGACCCAAAGCTTACCGGTGGCCGACCTGAAAGAGGCCTATGCCAAGGGCAAAGAAGCCTATCGCAACGTCATGGCCAAACCCGGTTTTGAGGGCTGGACGCCGGAGGGCACGGCCGGTATCACCAACTGGACCAACGAGGTCGGCGTCTTTCCGACCTGTAACTTTCAAACTTCTTATGCCGAACATTACAGGGATATTAACGGCAAAGCCATTTTAGACCGCCTGAAGATCACCGACAAGGGATGCTTTGGCTGTCCCACACCTTGCGGAAAATACGGGCATACGAAGACACCGTCAGGGTCGGCCTACGTGGAGGGTCCTGAATATGAAACCATCGCCCTGTTCGGAGGTAATTGTGAATTAAAAACCATCGAGGAAGTGGCCTATGCCAATTATTTATGTGATGAGCTGGGTATTGACACCATCTCGGCCGGGGTGGTGATCGGGTGGGCCATCGAATGCTTTCAGAAAAAAATTTTGACCCGTGAGGAAATCGGCCGTGAGATCGGCTTTTCAGACCTGGAGACCGTCATATACCTTCTGGAAAAAATAGCCAGGCGCGAAGGTATCGGCGATCTTCTGGCTGAAGGGGTTAAGGTCGCCGCCGAAAAAACGGGCAAGGGATCGGAGCGCTTTGCGATCCATGTCAAGGGGCTGGAATGGTCGGGCTACGAATGCCGCAATGCCCCTTCGATGATGCTGGCTTACATGACCGCTGATGTGGGGGCCCATCACAACCGGGCCTGGGTGCTGGGTCACGATCTTGCCGGCGCCTGGACCAGCGTTCATGATCTGATTACTTCCGGGGGCGGGGATGAAGCCCAGCCCAAGGCGGTTGTCAGCGAACGCAGCGCGGAATACGTGATCGCATCCCAGCACAAGCGTTCACTCTTCGATGCCCTGGGAAGCTGCCGGCTTCAGATGATGGAGCTGGGCTTTGAAGAGGAGTATTACGCCGAACTGTATTCGGTCATCACCGGCAGAACGAAAAGCTGGCAGGAGCTGCTGAACATCTCCGAATGCATCTGGCACCTGACCCGGGCTTTTTCGGTACGGGAAATAAAAAATTTCGGCCGGCATCTCGATTTACCACCGGCGCGGTTGTACGAGGACCCCATCACCACCGGGCCCAACCAGGGGCATTTTTTATCCAAGGGAGATATTGAGAACCTGCTGACCTGGTATTATGAAGCCCGGGGGTGGGACCAGAACGGGATACCGACCCGGGATACCCTGGTGCAGGTTGGTTTGCAGGAGGTTTCTGAGGATTTGGAGGCGAAAGGATTATTATAGGGTTCAGGGTTCAGAAATTGAAAAGCGAACCGCAAAACCGCAGAATTTCGAATATTCCGCCTCAGGCGGATCGAAGGGTGGTTTCGCGGTGCTCAATCTTTTTATAAAACAGGTAGAATTCATTCCTTCGATATTCGACATTCATAACTCGATATTCGCAGTTATAAACCCCTGAACCCTGAACGCTTGAACCCTCCAAAGGCGGACAAGCCTTTGAACCTCTAAAAGGAGGAAAATAGCAAAATGGGAAAGATATTTACTCCGGCGGAGAATGATTTCGGCCACCCGGATGCGGTGGTGATCGGTGGCGGTATTGTGGGCACCGCGGCGGCTTTCTGGCTTTCCAGGGCAGGGCTTGATGTGGTGCTGGTGGAGATGCGCGACGGCCTGTCGACGTTAACGACACCGGCATCGGCGGAATGTTTTCGGGCCCAATTTGCCGAACCGGCCATGGCGCAACTGGCCGTACCGAGCATTGAGATGTTCGAGCATTTTGATGACGTCATCGGTATCCCGGGATACAGCATTTCCATCAAACAGCAGGGGTATTTATTTCTGACAGATGATCCGGAAACGGTTGACGACCTTAAGGAGAACGTGGAACAGCAGCACAAATTGGGTGTTACGGACTCAAAATTTCTAGAGCGCGATGAGATCATCGCCAGGTTTCCATACATTTCACCGTCGGTGTTGGCCGCCACCTTCCGTCAGCGGGATGGGTGGCTGTCATGCCATGAGACGACCCAGGGTTTTGCCAAAGGCTGTGACGCCAAATTTTTCATCAACACCAAAACCACCGGTATCCAATTAGATGAACAAGGGGTTTGCGGGGTGAAAACGAGCCGGGGCGTTCTTCAAACCCGAATTGTGGTCAATGCGGCCGGCCCCTTCGCAGGGGAGATCGGCCGCCTGGTCAACCTGGACCTGCCGCTGGAGCCGGTTCGACGGCAAAAGGTATATATAAAAACTGCTGTCCCCATTCCCCGGGATGCCCCTTTTACGATTGACGTCAACAATAATTCTTACTGGCGCCCGGAACCCGGGGGAGTGATTATCGGCTGGGTGGATTCCGACGAACCGGTCAGCCCGCCTTCTGAAAAAGTCCACACGGACTGGGAATTTCCGGCCATCGCCCTGGAAAAGGTCAAGCGCCTGGCCCCCTTTTTTGAAGATGTCGCCAAGGCGGTCAGACAACCCGATATGAATACCTCGGCCGGACACTATGTCTACACCCCCGATGACCAGCCGCTGATCGGACCTGTCCCGGAAGTTCCCGGATTTTATGTTAACTGCGGCTACTGGGCCGGGGTCATGCTGTCTCCGGAGGCCGGACGGCGGATCAGTGAACTTGTCACCGGAAAACTGTCTCTCGGAGATAATCCGCTGCGGCCCACCCGTTTCAAAGAAGGCATCGGCAAAAAGGGCAAGACGCTGATGAGTCATTGAACCGGTTCGGCGAGTCAGCTCATTCAATTCTCCAAACAGCGGATGATATGAAAAATTTAGAAAAGAATATTTTATTCCAGGTGGTATTACTTTATTTGTTATTTTCGTCAAATCCTGCTTTGGCCCAGGATGATCGAGGTATTAAGCTAAAAAGCAATCGATATGCCCTGGTTATCGGCAACAGCTCATATCCTACCGCACCGCTGAAAAATCCTATAAACGATGCTGAGGATATAGCAGCCAATCTGAGGCAGTTGGACTTTAAAGTTATTCTCAAGAGAAATGCAGATCAAAGAACTATGGAGGACACCATCCGGGATTTCGGCAACCTATTGAGAAATGGCGGCGTCGGAATATTTTATTTTGCCGGGCATGGAATCCAGGTGGGTGGACGAAATTATCTTATACCGATTGATGCCAGGATTGAAACCGAATCCGATGTAAAATACGAAGCAGTCGATGCCGGCCGGGTACTTGGAAAAATGGAGGATGCAGGCAACAGATTGAATATTGTTATTCTAGATGCCTGCCGCAATAACCCCTTTGCAAGAGCTTTTCGATCAACTCAAACAGGACTGGCGCGTATGGATGCTCCTGCGGGCTCCCTGATTGCATATGCCACTGCCCCAGGTGAGGTTGCTGCTGATGGATCCGGAAGAAATGGTCTTTTCACCAAATACATAATAAAGTATATGATGAGTCCCGATTTGCCGATCGAGCAAATGTTGAAGCGGGTAAGAATAGATGTCTCCAGCGAAACCCAAGGGAAGCAAATTCCCTGGGAGTCATCTTCTCTAATGGGCGATTTTTATTTCAATTCCAAGAAAACTTCAGATAAAAACAGGCCTTCCTATTTAAGTGCAACCGACGAGGATCAAAAGACGACTTTGGCGGCAATACCCGGCAAAAAGGAGGAAATTGGCCCATCGGATTCTAAACTAAAGTTAGCCGTATTCCCCTTCTACAAGCACAAAGCTTCCTTTTTTAACACCGGGGTCGCTGACCCCGAGAAAGAAGCTGTTCTTTCTCTGAGCAAGATTCTGAGCACCAGTAAACTATTTATTACGGTATATTCTTACTATGCGATAGGTGGCAATATAAAATCTAAAATGATCGACGATAGTATTATGGACGGCGATACTATTAGCGATTTGTGGATAAGGAATGGCTTTTCTTCAGGGAAAATCCCTAATATTGATTTGATATGTCAATTAGGCCAAAAAATGGAGGTAGATCGAGTTTTAATGTATTCTTTCCTCTGGGACGATCAAGGACACTCCTGGGATACCTACATTTATATCATTGATGTAAAGGTTAAAAAATCCTACTCAAAAACTGATTCATTTTCTTATATGGGCCTACATCATGGCATCAATACTTTTACTGAAAAATTTTTTGCTGCCTACGAAAATGAAAATTAAAAATTATTAAAAGTGTATTTATAAGGTTTCCTCAGGAGGCATGCAATGCTCAGCGGCAGTACCTATGATGAAGTATGCCGTAACTTCAGGTGGGAGATCCCGGCGTATTACAACATCGGGGTTGATGTCTGCGATAAGTGGGCCGGTGAAAGGCAGCGACTGGCGCTCATCTATATTGATCCGCGGGGAGAAGAGCAAAAATATACTTTCCGATCCCTAAGAGATTTTTCAAACCAGCTGGCCAATACCTTAAAGGCCCATGGGATCGAACGGACCGACCGTGTCGGGGTCCTGCTGTCCCAGCGCCCTGAAACGCTGATTTCCCACATCGCGGTTTATAAGCTGGGTGCGGTTGCCGTGCAGCTGCTTACCCTGTTCGGTCCGGAGGCCATTGAACACCGGCTGGCTGACAGCCGCCGTGCAGCTGCTTACCCTGTTCGGTCCGGAGGCCATTGAACACCGGCTGGCTGACAGCCAGGCCAAAGCAGTGATCACGGACAAAGATAATGTGTCCAAGATCCATGAAATCATTGAGCGCCTGCCCCATCTCAAGCTGGTTATGGTTGTTGACGGCGAACGGGACGAGGCGGTCATGGATTTTTGGGACTCCATCGCAACGGCCGACCGCAACTTTACGCCCGTAAAGACGCGGCCTGAAGACCCGGCCCTGATCATCTACACCTCGGGCACCACCGGCCAACCCAAGGGCACCCTTCACGGACACCGGCTGCTGCTGGGAATTCTGCCGGGCTTTGAATTTTATCACAATTTATTTCCCCAAAAAGACGATCTCATGTGGACACCGCTGGACTGGGCCTATATCGGCGGTTCCTACGATGCGCTGTTCCCGACCCTGCATCACGGCTATCCCGTGCTGGCTTACCGGCCCCGCAAATTTGATCCTGAAGAAGCCTTTTATTTGATGGCCAAACATGGGGTCAGAAATCTGATGGCGGTTCCCACTGTGCTGCGGATGATGATGAATGCTGTCAAACACCCGCGGGAACGATTCGACATCCGCTTAAGATCGATTACGGCCGGCGGCGAAACACTGGGCGAAGAAATGCGCGGCTGGACCCGGGAGCATTTCGGGGTCGACATAAATGAACAATACGGGCAGACGGAATGCGACCTGGTGGTCGGGTATTGTTCGGAGATCATGGAGATAGTGCCGGGAGCCATCGGACGATCTGTGCCGGGGCACAGTGTCGAGATTATTAACCCGGACGGGCAGATCGCCGAACCGGGAGAACTCGGTGAGATAGCCGTAAAAACGCCCGATCCGGTCATGTTTCTGGGGTACTGGAAAAATCCCCGGGCCACACAGGAGAAATTTGCTGGCGACTGGATGCGCACCGGCGATTATGGACAGAAAGATAAAGACGGCAACTTCTGGTTCAGCGGCCGGCAGGATGATATTATCGAAAGCGGCGGTTTCAGAATCGGGCCGGGTGAGGTCGAAGATTGCTTGATGAAGCATCCGGCGGTGGCGCTGGTCGGTGTCATCGGCGTTGCCGACCCGGTCAGAGGAGAAATAGTAAAAGCCTTTATCCTGCCCAAAACGGGGCTGACCCCCGGTAAGGCCCTTGAACAGAGCATTAAAGATCATGTGAAAGAAAGGCTCGAAGCCCATGCCTATCCCCGGGAAGTGGCGTTTGTTGACGAGATGCCGCGGACCAAAACGGGGAAAATTCTGCGAAATGAGTTGCGCAAACTTCATAAAGGAGCGCTTTAGGTATATAAGGTTCAAAGGTTCAGGGTTCTGGGTTCAGAGGTTTTGAAGTTCGGTGATTTCAGAATAACCCTGAACGCTGAACCCAGAACCTTTGAACCTCAACATTATTTGGAGGCATCAATGACCAATTCTACAGTCCTATATGAAAAGCGCCAAAATGTGGCCATCATCACCCTGAACCGACCCGAGCGGCTGAATGCCATCACCCGGGAGCTTCTCACCGGTTTGATTGAGCAGTTGGAGACCGCCAGGAGGGATCCTGATGTGGCAGCGGTTATACTGACAGGTGCCGGGAGGGCCTTTTGTGCCGGTGAGGACTTAAAAGAGACATCGGCCGGTAAAACCCTCGAGCAATGGGTGGCGGAAACCGACGGGCTCCAGGAAGTCCAGCGGGTCATACTATCGCTGGGGAAACCTTTAATTGCGGCGGTCCCGGGCTATGCCCTGGGGGGCGGCTGCGAGTTTGCCATGAGTTGCGACATCCGGATAGCGGCGGAAGAGGCCAAATTCGGATTCCCGGAAACCGAGGTGGGGCTCACGATTACCACCGCGGGAACCAAGCTGCTGTCCCAAATCGTCGGGCTGGGCAAGGCCAAGGAGCTGGTTTTTACCGGTGATTTAGTCGATGCCCCTGAAGCCTTGCGAATCGGCCTGGTCAACAAGGTTGTTGCGGCTGAAGGCCTGTTGGATGAAGCCCTGGCCATGGCCCGCAAAATAGGAGAGAAATCATCCCTGGCCCTCAAGCTTTCACGAATTGCCATTGACCAGGGCCTGCACTCGAGTTTTGAGCAGACCCTTGAGCTGGAGGCCGGCCACCTTTTAACCTGCGTCGGTGCTCAAAACCAGAGCCGGTTTGTGGAAAACAAACTGCAAAAGATGAAGCAACCCAAATGAAATTATTCAGGAGAAGGTCTTTTGATGGAACAACGCTTTATCGATTGTGTCAATTGTGCGAGTAAGAATCACAAAGAACTGGTGAAAGTCAGAGGCAATCGGGGTGTCGATTTTATCGCGCAGGAGCATAATGTTGTCGTCTGTGAAAACTGCGGTCTGGTTTTTATTAATCCTCAACATGATGATCGAGATTATGACCGATTCTATAAAATTTTTAACTACAAAAAAGAAAAAAAAACCATATCCAGGGAAGAAATCCTTGCCAGGTATACGTTTAAGAAGATTCCATTAAAATTCCTGGTTGATTTTATGCAGTCAGGTCATTTTTTTGAGACCCGTCCCCGGATTTTAGATATCGGATGCGGATTCGGTATGGTTATCCATTTTATGAAGGAATTCGGATTGAAAGCTGAAGGGTTGGAGCAATCCGTGGATGCGGTGGAATACGCGCAAAAAAAACTGGGGTTGAAGGTGCATCCCGGATCAATTTCCAGCCATGATCTCCTATCCGGTCATTATGACGTGGTCTTCAGTACCGCCGTCATGGAGCATTTTACAAATCCGCTGGCGGCCCTGGGGCAGATGCGCAAGCTGCTGAAGCCGGACGGACTCTTATTTGTGAACACGCCGGATTTTAAGGGAATGGTGCTGCGGGAGGGAATCGGTCGCTATTTTAAGTTCGTCCATACCTTCTATTACACCAACGTTACCCTATCCAGCCTGATCCAACTGGCCGGATTCGAGATCGTTAAGACCTGGCAAATGCCACCGATTTTGAGATATTCAACCTTTTTCCACCCTGCCAATGCCTATTTTGGTGAGTTGAACATCATTGCCAGAAAAAAAGATTTCGATTCAACGCCCTCACCCTTAAAAGACGATGTTGATGAAATATTTCAAATATTTAAAGCGGCCCAGAAAAGAGACCGCCTGTACAGCCGCTTGAATGAGTTGCGCAAGAAAAAACGGCTGGGTTACCCCTATCGTTTCATCAGGAGGAATTTTACAAAACCCCAAGAGGTTTTTCGTGATTACTTCAATGGCAACGAAGTTGTTGCCGATTACCAGAGCGTCCGATCTCTGTCAGGGTAGCAAAAGTTATAGAAGCTGTTTCAAAATTGTAGGTTGCGTTCAAGGGTCCGCCTCAGGCGGATCGATGAGGTTTAAAAGCGCAGCGTACACGCAGTACGTGAGCATTTTAAACCGAATCGCAACGCAGCCATTGGACGTAAGATGCATTTTTGAAACAGCTTCTAACCATCTATCCTAACTATGGGTATCGGCGAAGGGCAGAGATCGTTGATTTCCACCAGATCTTCTGCGGAGCAGTACCCCTTGGAAGCATAGCCCATTTCCAGGCCCTTGCAGGTGATCACCTGGACATGGGTGTGGTGAAACCAATTGCCGTTTTCGTGAAAATCACCGATCTCGGCAAAGGCTGTGCCGGCCGGGACCTTTTTGCCGGCCTCCGGCAGGCGGTCCCGGCACAGGTGCCCGTAGAAGCTGTAAAAAGTATCAAAAGACGGGCTCTCATGTTTCAAGAGTACGTAGCTGCCATAGTTTCCTTCCCCGCTCTCGTAGCCGCTCTCTGCGACGGTGGCGTCCAGGGGTGCATGCAGCGGCGTGCCCAGGCCCACGATCACATCCAGGCCCAGGTGGATGAATCGTTTGTCGGCCACCATCTGGGGGCAGTCCCCGAGCAGGGTCTCGCGCCGCTCCAGATAGGGAGAAACCCCCCAACGGTATTTCGATCCCATCTTCTCGTCCAGGACCCGCTGGAATCCTTCCTGGTCCCTCACATCGATCCCCTGGAGCAGTGGACTGTTGGCTGAAAGATCTGCAATAAATGGATCGCCCTTCAGTCCGGGAAAGACAGGCCGGTGTTTGACCTTCTTGCTGTATAGCAAAAATGGATAATACATAATGCCTCCTGGTCAGGAAAACGCAAAATCGGTGGTTTTCAGCAGGCCGGCAACCGCTGCGATCGGTTTGCCGTCAACGTCTTCCCTGATGTTGGCGGGCCAGGTGAAGTCCGGTGCCAGGGCTTTGAAGTAGGAAAGCTCATAGGGAAGCAGTTTAACCGACAGATTCTCACCTTCACCGACAAAGGTGGATGACAGTCCGAAATCCACCTCACCTAATACAGTGCGGATAATATAACGGGGTATTTCCCTGCCGCTGCCGTCCCGGCGGACCCGGGTGGCGATGTCTACTATATCGTAAAGCGCCACCGGGTTTTTTGTATTCCAGTGGTCTTGGATGGGAAGGCCGGCCACATAAAGCTGGTGAAATTCAATACCGGCTTTTCGGCAGCTGAAGGCAAGAAGGTTAATGGCATCCGGGGAGTCGTTGATTCTGCCCAGCAGGGGAGTGTTGTTATAAACGGTAATGCCCCTGTTGTTCAGCAGGCGGGCCAGCCGGGTGTGCCCCGGTTGAACCTCGGCAGCGGTAAGAAATTGGGTTTCAATTTCCAGCCGCAGCGGATTGACCATGGTCAGTTTGTTCAGGCTGCCCAGTTTGTCGATCACCACCGGGGTGTAGCATTGCGGTTCATAGTTGAATTTCAGGCTGCGCAACCGGACGGCATTCACATGCGGGATTCCTCCCAGGGCGCTGATGATTTTACTGATCTGGAACAAGGATTCCGTGGCGTCTTTCTCGGAAACAATCACTACGTCGGTTATTCGCTCGTCACCCCGGATGTAACCCAGATCGGCTTCGGTGCATTCGGCATCGATCTCGACCCGGGTTTCATGAACGCGTGAAATTGTTGAAGATCCGGTCTCGACAATAGATGGTGCGAGTTTTTCACCGTTCAGTACCATCGGTAGAATCGTGTCGGTGCTTTCCGGTTTTGTTGTGACGCCGCCGCCCGGTCTAGACGGCCTCGCTCCCATAAAGAGGGATTCATCCCCGATTTGCGCCATGTACTGAATATCGATGGTCCCCTCCGCGTTGATCCGGATATTTTCCATTTCGTTGGCGAGGGGTGCAAATTGTTTGAAATAGTCCGGTGTGTATGGAGTTCGGATCCACATGAAATTGTCGTTTCCCGCCACCGGCTCCACGGCCCAACCGCTGGTGTGCCAGTCTATCTTGCCGATGGGTGTGGCCGTATTGATCCTCGGGATGACGCGGTCAGAAAGGTGCGCCCGCAGGTAGTTGCCCACGGCGATACCTTCTGAAATCGGTGTCCAGTAGATGCTGTTTCCGTGGATGGGACTGCAGGGGATGTAAATATAATGGAGTTCGGCCCCGGCTCCGCGCAGCAGACTGAACAGCCGAACCAGTTCGGGGCCCTCATCGTTGCAGCCTTTCAAAAATGGCGTTTGAACGTATACCGCAATGCCGTTTTTTACCAGATCGGAGATGATCATCAGGCTCTGGGGTGAGATTTCATCGGGGTGGATAAAGTGGGTGGCCACTTCCATGCGCTTGCCACGTTCCTGGAGCTCGAGGTTTTTGCGCTTCAAGTAATCCAGCCGTTCGGCATCATCAGCCAGGAAAAGGTGAGGGTAGTAGGCGATCGACCGGGTGGCCAGGCGCAGGGTCTGAACATGTTCAATTTTCATAAGCTCGTCGATGGCGGTGGCCATGTTGGCCCGGTTCATGAAAGGGTCTCCGCCGGTGATCACGATTTCTTTGATGGAGGGTGAATTTTTAACATGCGCCACGGCCTTTTTGACATCCACCGGGGTGGGATTGGTTTCGTTGCGCGAGTCCTTGTGCTTGCGGAAGCAAAACCGGCAGTAAACCGGACAGCTCATGTTCAACAGAAAGATGACACGATTTTGATACATCTGTTCCAGCAGCCCCTGGTGGAACTGGCCGATCCAGGTGTTGGTGTGCCCGGCGTCATCCAATTCCTGGGTAAACGGCAGATACTGATAGGCCACATCCCCGGACACCCGCATCTGACGGATGGTATGCATGGAAAGTCTTGCCGGGTAAGTGTCGATAACCTTCTGCAAGTCGGCCCGATCCGTTTCCGGCACCTTGATATTGGCCACCTTTTCCAACTGATCAGTGGTTTTGATGGAGATAAACTTATTGCCGGGCAGAACCACCTCCAGAATCGCCATGAGCATCAGGTGGGGCAGCTCAATGTCGTTAATAGCGATCTTTGCGGTGCCATCCGCTTTTCCCAGCAAGACGAGAAGTTCCGAGAAAAACCCCCTGGGATTGTCACTATACCCGCAGGCGTCAAGCAACCTTGAGAGTTTCGTTGGCCCGTCACCGGTCTGGACAATGGCCAAAAATGTTTTACCCACAAGGCTCTTTTCAGCAAAATGGTCTAAAAAACCCGTAAGGGCGGCAACCAGGTTTGCGAGCGGTATCTGGTTCTCTTCACCCGAATTTTCGTAAACAATACTCAATAAGGCGTCATCCTGAAGCATTGCACCTCCTCCCCATTTGCTGAATGAAAATTAACAATTGACATTCATTTTGAAATTTGTCATTTAACTATTATAGTAAAAGAAATTCATTTATAGTGTGATACTAAATCATCCCGAAACGGAATGTCAAAAGGAAAATATTATTTTTCGAAGTCGCTGGATAAGGGACTGAAAATCCTGGCGCTATTCAACCGGGAAACCCCGGTGCTAACCCAGAGCGAAATCGCCAAAACCCTGGGTTTGAATATGACCTCAGCCTACCGTTATATCAATACACTGGTGGAACTGGGGTACCTTGAAAAAAACACGAAAACCAGGGAGATCCGGCCTTCCATAATGTGCATGCTCTTCTGCACAAATTTGATGCGGACAAACGATCATCTAAAGATGATCAAAGAGGTAGTCGACCGGATCCACAGCGAGAATAATATCAGCATCGATGTGGCATTTGTGGTGGATGACACCATTGTGCACATTTACCATCGGGATGCGGAAGAGACCCTTACTTACCGTTTGCCGGATTTTTCGAAAAATTGCCTGCACAATACGGCATTGGGGAAAGCCTATTTATCCAGTCTGACCGACGATCTGATTGCTGAAAAGCTGGACACGATGATCCTTGTCGCCAAGACTGAAAAGACGGTCGTGAATAAAGAGGCACTGGCGGCGGAGTTGAAGAAAACCAAGGCGCGTCAGTACGCCCTAACCGAAGAAGAGTATCTGCCCGGGCTGGTTGCCATCGGCGCGCCCCTGTACGATCCCATCAGCGGGAAAGGGGTCGGTGCAGTCTCCTTTGACTTTTCGGTACTGCAGATCAGTGCCGGGGAAATCCAGGCAAAGTATGGAGGTTTGATCAAAGAAACGGCCAAGGCCATATCCGAACTCCTGCCGACAGACCAAAACCGCAGGTAGTGTAAAACAGGCTTCAAGGTCGTTGCAAAATTTTAAGGCAATCCTATCATGAAATCTGACAGCTGGAAACCCTGGGCGCTGCTGGCGCCTTCCATGAGCGCAGTTTTTTTGCTTCTGGTGATACCGGTTTGCTTTGTCGTTGTATACAGCTTCTGGCTACGCGCCCCCAGCGGAGCGGACATTCCCGCCCTGCAGTTCGGCAATTACGCCAAATTCTTCGAAGATTTCTTCTATCCCAAAATTCTCATTCGCACGATTCGCATCTCCTTTGAGACCGTCATTCTCTGTGTCGTCATGGGCTATATCCCCGCCTATTTTTTCTACCGCAGCGAAAGCCGCTTCAAACAGGCCTTTCTTCTGCTCATCATGCTGCCGTTCTGGGTCAGCTTCATCATCCGTACCATGAGTTGGATCAACATCATGGGCGATTCGGGGCTGATCAACCACTTTTTGCTGAAGATCGGTCTGATTCAATCACCCATATCAATGCTTTACAATGAGTTCACCGTGCTCATGGGGTTGATCATGTATCTGCTGCCCTTTATGGTGCTGAATATTTATGTCAGCCTGGAAGGCATCGACAAGAGTCTGCTCGAAGCCGCCCGTTGCATGGGCTGTACCGAATGGCAGGCGTTTCGGGAAGTGACGCTTCCCTTGAGCCTTCCCGGGGTCAGCGCCGGCTGCCTGCTGGTTTTCGTGCTGACGGCCGGCACCTATTTGCCCCCCATGATACTGGGCGGGCCGGGCAACGACATGATCGCCAATCTCATTTTTAAACGGATAATCGGCACCCTGGACTGGCCGTTCGGCTCGGCCATCAGCGTCATCCTGCTCTGCCTGTTGTTTGTGATCGTATGGACTTACAACCGCTTCCTGGGAATCAATCAGATCTTCAAAAGCCTTCAGGGAAATTAGATCATGAAACAATTTTCACCGGGATGGACATTGATTCGAATTTACACGATCCTCGTGTACGTATTCCTGTTCGCGCCCATTGTCGTGGTCATCGTGCTGGCATTCAACCCCAAGCAATTCGGCATCTTTCCCATGGAGGGTGTCAGTTTGCGGTGGTTCACCAAACTGGCTCAAAATGAAGCGATCATTGACGCTTTTAAAAACTCGCTCGTTTTGGGCTCGCTGACGGCTGTGCTATCCACCGGCATCGGTATTCTTGCCGCCCTGGCCTTCATTCGTTTCGAGTTCCCCGGGAAAAACACCCTCAACACCCTGCTGCTTTCACCGATCATGATTCCGGAAGTGGTTTTGGGCGTTGCGCTGCTGTTGTTTTTGCGGTGGCTTCAGCTGCCCAAAAGTTTTACCCTGCTGGTGATCGGGCATGTTGTTTTGACGCTGCCTTACGTGCTCTTGATCGTTCAGGCGCGCCTGGTGGGTATTAAAAAAGAGTACGAAGAGGCGGCAAAATCCCTGGGCGCCAATGCATTTCAGACCTTTAAAGAGGTCACCTTCCCGCTGTTGTTACCGGCCATATTGGCCGGTGCCCTTTTTTCCTTTACAATCTCTTTTGATGATATCACCGCAACGCTCTTCTGGGCCACGGCCCAGAGCCAAACCGTTCCGGTGAAGATTTTCAGCATGCTGAGAAACTCCATCAGCCCTGAGATCAACGCCCTGGGTGCCGTCATGATCGTGCTGACCGTCGCCACCCCCTTGCTGGCGGGCTACCTGTCCCGCAAATTTTCAAAGGTAAAGGCATAACCTGACAACCATTAACCGAAAGGAGAACTTATGGCAAACGTAACAAAAGAAAAACTGGATCGATTATACGACGCGTATAAAAACGGCACGCTCAGCCGGCGTCGCTTCCTCAAGTACCTCGGCCTTGCCGGCGCAGCCATCGGGCTGGTCGGCTCACCCTTTGGAAACACGCTGAAAGACGCCTGGGCGGCCAAGTCCATCCGTTTCGACGGATGGGGCGGTTCGGTTTCCGAGGCTTTCCGGGAATACGCTTTCAAGCCTTTTACCAAAGCCACGGGCATCGAGGTCATCGATGGCGAATTCGGTGACATGAATTCCTACCTGACGCGGGTCAAAGCATCCTACCCACCGGGTGGGGAGTTCAACATCGCCCATCTCAGCGCCGTTTTCGACTATGCCCGCTATGCGGAATTGGGATTCGCTTCGGTATTGGATGAAGCCAAAATTCCCAACCTTAAAAATGTCATGGCCTCAATGATCAAACCCCTACGGGATATCACCAAAGGCACCCTTTCGGCCGTTCCCTACGATCTGGGACAGACCGGTATCGCCTATAACACCAAGCATATCAGCAAAGAGAAGGCCGAAAAGCTGGGCGCTTCCCTGCTGTGGGACAAAGGCTTGAAAGGCAAATTGGGCAGCTGGGGTGGCGACTTCAGGACCAACATGTGGTACGCGGCGCTGCACACCGGCCAGAGCCCCAACAATATGACCGACCTGGAGGCCATATGGGCGGCATTGCGTGAACAGCGCGGCCTGATGAAAAAATATTGGAGCTCCGGCGCCGAGTTGATGAGCCTGCTGGCCAATGGGGAGATCTATGCCACGGTGGCCTGGTCCGGGCGGGTGGCCGCGCTTCAGCAGGAAGGTAACCCCATCGGCTACCTGTCCCCCAAGGGCACCTACTCCTGGATGGAATATCTCTTCGTCCTGAAAGGCACCGATCTGGAGATCGCCCAGCAGCTGCTCAATTTCATGCTGGAGCCGGCCGCGGCCATCGCCGTGGCCGAGGGGCAGAATTATCCGCCTAGCCTGGACCCCTCCAAAGTGAAATTGACCGAAAAAATCATGAAGATGCCGGCCTTCGACCCTACCGGCAAACTGGACGGCTACCTGTTTGCCAATCCGTCCTACTGGAATGCCAACCAGTTGGAATGGACGGAGAAATGGGATCGAATCATAGCCGGCAGTTAGATCAGTATTTGATCGATCAAAGTTTGTAAATGCCCTTTGACCGCCGGGGCCGGACGCTCCTTTAGCGGGAGCTGTCCGACCCCGGCATCAGATAAACGTGAACAGGGAGACAGGTATTTGGCGACCGACAAGAAGCAGCCCATTGTGCAGTTCAAAGGCATTTTAAAACGGTTCGGCAGCGTTGTCGCCGTTGAAAAAATGGATTTTGACATCGAAGAAGGGAGCCTGGTGACCCTGCTGGGTCCTTCCGGCTGCGGCAAGACCACCTTGCTGCGCATGGTGGCCGGGCTGGAGGAGCCCACCGAGGGCGATATCTTCATCAAAGGGGTCCGGATCAACGACACCCCGATCCACAAACGAAACCTGGGAATGATTTTTCAGAACTACGCCCTGTTTCCCCACAAAACCATCTTTGACAACGTGGCCTTCGGCTTGAAATACCGGGATGTGTCAAAAGAGCAGATCAAGAAAAAGGTGACACGGGCCCTGGAAATGGTTCGCCTGCCAGGTGTGGAAAACCGCATGCCGAGCCAGCTTTCCGGCGGCCAGCAGCAGCGCATCGCCATGGCACGGGCCATCGTAATCGAGCCGGACGTGCTGCTGATGGACGAGCCCCTTTCCGCCCTGGACGAAAACCTGAGGGAGGAGATGCGGCGGGAAGTGGACAACCTCCAGCAGATGCTGGGCGTCACCACCATCTTTGTCACCCATGACCAGCGTGAAGCATTGAGCATGTCGGACAAGATCCTGGTCATGAAAGATGGCCGCAAGCAGCAGGAAGGCGACCCCGAGGCTGTCTACAATGAACCGGCCAACCATTTTGTGGCCGGTTTTCTGGGCCACTCCAATTTCATTCAGGGTGAAGTCGTGAGTGTCGACAGCAAATATGTAAACGTCAGGATTGAAACCGGCGACGTCCTCTTTGCTGAAAACAAAGGCGGATTTTCAACCGGTGACGCGGTGGAAATGATCGTCCGCGCCCAGCGGTTCGATGCCTTTCCCAGGGATCAATTCAAACCGGTAGAGGGGATGAATCACTTTGAGGGCCGGATCAAAGACCGCAGCTACATGGGCGGAGAGGTCAGTTACTTCATTGAACTGAGTGCCGATCGTGAAATTCATATCATCAGCATGATGCGCACACGGCTTTACAGCGTCGGCGAATCTGTCAGCGTGCAGGTATCGCCCCACCACTGCCATTTGATTCCTGTGGAATGAACTGGCAGACCGTTTTTCACGCAAACTTTTCAACCTGAAGCCTGAAAGCAGACGCTGTCGTTTTTAGGTTTCTTTTTTTTGCGGTTGTTGCCGACCTTAATGTTATTTAGTTTCCCATGTTCAAGAATTGGAGGGCGTCTATGCTGAAGCTGGACCGGATCGAAAACGAATTCCTTCAGCGCTACCCGGATCGCATCGTCACCATCGATTCCCACACCCAGGGGGAACCCACCCGACTGCTGATTAGCGGCGTGGCTAAGCTTCCCGGCAGCACCATGAAAGCCAAGCGCGACTATTTTGAATCCCGTTACGATCATGTGCGCATGCTGCTGACCCGCGAACCCAGGGGGCACAGGGGAATAATGGCGGCCGTGGTGACCGAGCCGGTCAGCCCGGCAGGCAAATTCGGGCTATTTTACATGGATGCCCGACGCTACCCCTATCTTTGCGGCCACGCCACCATTGGAGCGGTGGCCTCATTAATTGAAGCCGGCGCACTGGACACCGACGATGGCGACACCCTTATCACCGTAGACACCCCGTCCGGCCCGCTGGATGCCCACACCCGGATTCAAGATGGCCGAGTGGAATCCGTTGCCATTGATATGGTGCCCTCATTTGTTTTTGATACCGGTCGTGAACTGGAGATCGCCGGATTCGGCAAGGCTTCTGTCGACCTGGTCTGCGTGGGTGGTTTTTTTGCCATGGTGTCGGCCCGGTCCATCGGCATCGGTCTGGTCCCGGAAAACAGCCACCGGCTGATCTCTCTGGGAATGGCGGTGATCGAGGCCGCCAATCGGGCACTTCGCGTTTACCATCCCGAACGGCCGGAGGTGAACACGGTGGATGTAACCGAATTTTATGATGAAGACCCGCAAACAGGGACCGGCAAGAGTGTGGTGATATACGGCGAATCCAATATGGACCGTTCACCGTGCGGCACCGGCACCACGGCCAGGATGACACTGCTCCACCACCGGGGCGAGTTGGATACCGGTGAGGTCTTCAAGAATGCCGGCCCCCTGGGCACGGTGTTCGAAGGACGGATCGTCAAAACAACGTCCATCGGTAAATTTGACGGCATCGTGGGCCAGGTCCGGGGAAACGCCCAGATTACCGGTTATCATCAGTTCGTCGTGGATGCCAACGACCCTTTTCCAGAAGGATTTTTACTATGAAGATGTCTGCCCCTGTGCCCCAATTCATCCTTTTCAACGGCATCCTTGCCACCCAGAGCTCCGCGCAGCCCGGTGCACAGGCCGTTGCGGTTGGCAACGGAAAAATCCTGGCTCTGGGATCAGACGGGGATGTGCTGAACCTGGCCGGTCCGGAAACTGAAAAGATCGATCTCGACGGTCGCCTGGTGGTGCCTGGGTTTATCGATACCCATATCCACTTCTATGAATGGGCGCTTAAGCGGCAGGGGATAAAACTGGATGACCTTACCGGCCTTGAAGAACTTTTGGCCCGGGTCCGGGAGGCCGCTGCCAGCCAACCTCCGGGCCAATGGATACTCGGGCAGGGATGGAACGAGACCGACTGGACCAAGCCCTGCATGCCCACCCGGGAGGCGCTGGACCGGGCGGCGCCGGCCCATCCGGTGCTGCTTTGGCGCTGCGATCTGCACCTGGCCGCAGCCAACTCCAGCGCGCTGGGTCTGGCCGGCATTAGGGCCGACACACCGGATCCGCCGGAAGGCCGGATCGAGCGCAACGCCTCCGGAGAACCCACCGGGATTTTAAGGGAACTGGCGATCAATCTCGTGCGCCAGGCCGTTGCGCCGCCGGATGCAGACCAGGTGACAGAAGCCTTTGAAGATGCTGCCAAGGCGCTTCACCGCAGGGGTGTCACCGGCATTCACGACGTCCGCTTGATGGCGGACAGGGACGGTGCCAGCGCATTTCAGGCTTTTCAGAAGCTCGATCATGATGGCCGCCTCGATCTGCGCTGCTGGGTGACCCTGCCCGGGCACGACCTGGACAACATCATCGGCCTGGGTCTGCGCACGGGGTTCGGCAACGACCGGCTGCGCGTAGGTCATATAAAATTTTTTTCCGATGGCGGGATGGGTGCCCGTACCGCCTGGCTGATCGACCCCTACCTGGATGCTGAATGCGGCATGCCCCTGATAGATATGGACGTCCTGGCCCAGGACATCGGCAAAGCAGATCATGCCGGACTGTCGGTGATGGTGCACGCGGTGGGGGATCGCGCGAACCGGGAACTGATCAACATTTTTGAAGCCCTCGAATCGCGCCGCACCTTATCCGGCTCATCGCCACCCGCCATTCCCCATCGCATCGAACATGTGCAGATGCTGCGGCCGGAGGATGCCGATCGACTTCGTAAACTCGACCTGGCACTGTGTGTGACACCAGCCAACATGGTGCTGGACATGAATCTCATCGATTTGGCGCTGGGAGAAAAGGGAAAGTGGACCTACGCTTTTCGCCAGCTGATGGATACCGGCGCACCGGTTATGTTCAGTTCCGACTGTCCGGTGTGCGACCCTGACCCGCTGTCGGGGATTCAGGCGGCCGTGACGCGACGGCGGGCCGACGGAACGCCCCAGGGAGGTTGGTATCCGGATTCCCGGGTGACGGTGGCTGAAGCGCTGAAAGCCTACACATTGACCCCTGCGGTCGTTCACAATGCCGGTAACCTGGGCACCATCGCACCCGCTAAAAAAGCGGATCTGGTGGTTCTGAGCAGGAATATCCTGGCGATCCCGCCGTCGCAGCTGCCGGAGGTTCGGGTGGACATGACCCTGTTTGACGGTCGGATCGTTTATCGACAGTATTAACCCGCAAATAACCTGCCTGCCAAACCCCGTCATACTCATAAAGCTCTAAAGTCCCCACCATTTAGTGCCGATATATCTAGACAGACACAACTATTCAAACGTTTTTTCTTACAACCACTTATACCAGCCGGAATGTTTTTATGAAAAGCGGTATAAATTGTAACAGGGAGAATGGCATGAGAAAGCGAATCGTTTGGTTTATCTGTCTGAGTTTTTGTATGGTTAACGGGGTCGTTGTATTTGCCAAAGAGACCGAAACCGCCGTAATGCTGCCGGCTATTGTTGCCCAATCCTGCGGTCAGGCCAATACCGTTATCATGTGGCATGACATCAATGACGACGGCAAGGCTGATTACAAAGCCACCTATGTTTTCAAGGAGGGTAAGCTTCAGCGGCTAAATATGGGTCAACCTTCCCAGGATGAACTCGGATATTATCCCAAAGAAAGATGATAAAATCCGTGGGTCTATACCGCTTCCGGCCGATTTGAAGTTTGGTGGGGAAAAATGGCCGTTGCGGCGTAGAATTTTCGACACTTAATTTTTGCAGAAAAGATTAAATTCCTCGCTTTCGCTGCCTAACGTATTCCACCAGTTTTTCTTCGAGTTCCGTGTCAATTTCCGGCTTTTCATATTCGGCCAGTCGTTTTTCAAGAAGCAACCCGGCGCGTGCTGTTATTTCCCGCGGTTCCATCTCCAGCCAGTTATTATGCAGGGTGCGGATGCCTAAATCAGGGAGGAAAAATTCCGTCCGGCACCGGTTTAAGGTGTGGTCCTGCATCAGGTAATCTCCGGCAATGCCCATCTCTTTGATCAGGTCAAGGGCCAGGGCCTCCTTGGTGAGTTCAAGCGGTTTCATCAGCTTTTTGACAGCCCCGCACAGATCCTCGTCGGCAATAAATTTTTCAAAGCTCATCGCGATCATCGCCCCGAAAGTTCCGCAGTTATGGAGGCCCACATGGATGCCGCTCAAAGCCGCCACTGTCAGCATAACGGCCGATTCCATTCCGGCCTGGTAATCCAGACAGAACGATTCTGTCAGGGCCCCCTGGCCCCGGCAGGGCATATTGTAATAGTTTCCCATAGCGGCAGCGAGGGCAACATGCTTTGCGTCTTCCGGTGAGGCGTTGACATATTCACCGGTGCGCATATCCACCGGGCTGCCGCCCAGACCATACACCAGGGGTGTTCCGGGATTAATCAACTGTGCCAGGCAAATCCCAGCCAGGGTGGTGGCATTCGAGATCACCAGGGAGCCCGCAATGGTAATCGGGCCGGTCAACCCCAGGGTGCAGGCCGAATGGATGATCGCCGGTTGTCCCGCCTCGGCAAATACCATTAACGCCTCGACACTTTCCTGCGCATATTGCAGGGGTGAGAGAGAATCGATCAGCGACAGCATGACCGGCCTGTCAAGAGGGCCCCAGATCATTTCCGCCAGTTTCAATGAATCCCGGGCGGCGGTTTCCGAAACCGAGCTGCCCATAATGGGTTTGTCGGTCAGGGTCATGGTTGCCAGCAGGATATCCAGGTGAGCTGTCTGCGGTGGGGCATCCCTGGGCTGCACCACCATGGCGCTGTTGAAGTCCAGATACTTTGAGGTCTGAACCAGTTTACAAAAGGTCTCCACATCCGCCCGGGTGGCGTCCCGTCTTTCACCGGTCGGCTCGATGATAAACGGGGGGCCGTAGCCGGGAGCCATCACGTAGTTGTTTTCCCCGATCCGGATATTGCGGGATGGGTTACGGGCTTCGATTGAAAATGCCGCCGGCACGGTTTGCAATGCGCGCTGAATATCCTTGTCTTCAAAATGTACCATCGAACCGTCGACCCGTATGCCATGTTTTTTAAAAACAGCCGGCGCTTTTTCACCGGGGAACCGAATGCCGGTTTTCTTCAATAAATCTAAAGAATATTGATGGATGTTATCCAGGGCTTTCCTGTCGAGGTTAGCAAGTGCTCTGTTCATGGGGTTGCCTCGTGTTGCGAGTTACGCGTTGCGCGTTACGTGTTGCGCGGCTGACTTTTCAGAATGTCCCCCGCAACGCGTAACCCGCAACGAGTGGTTGATAACGGCATTATATTTTTTCCGGTAAAAAAAATCGGACGCATAACTATGACCATTTAAAGTTTTGTACCTCAGAGTTCATGGCCTCAAAATTTTCTCTGGGCGTTACGGGCGATGTGGTGCCGGAGGTGGAAAAAATGTAGCCGGTCATTGATCTGGCTTTCTCCAGGTGGGCCCTGGTCTCCTGGGCGACATCATCCGGTGTCCCGGTCAGTAGGCAGCCATTGGGATTTAAGTTGTCAAAAATACAAATCCTTTTACCGCATTTGTCCTTGAGCGTCCGCAAGTCCAATACCGTCTCCTGGGTGAGATTACCGGGCATGATACCGTGAATATCCATCTCCAAAAGCATATCGACGATGCCTGTTTTGATGATGTCGCCGCACATGTGCGGCAGCACGCGGGATCCCATTGCGGCCAGGGCATTGACCACCTGGGTGGTGGGCGCATGCACAAACTCCCGGTAGTGGGCCGGCGATATCAACAGGGGGCACTCCATGTCCGCACCGTAAAATATATATTCCACCCCGGCCCCTATCAGGGCCCGGCCGATTTCAAGGTCCAGGGGAACCAGCGCCTCCTGGAGGGCACTCAGAAGCTCTGGATTCTCGTAAAAATCTTCCATGATGGCCGTCGTCCCCCTGAGCCGGGTGGCGATGGTAAAGGGCGAGATGTATTCACAGGCGATGGGGACCTCCCCATTTAGTTTCTGCTTCAAAGTGGAGATTCCTTTTAAAAAATTCTCCATCTTTTGGGTATACACGTTGTTTCCGGCAATGGCGTCAATATCGGCCATGGACTTGACAGACGTTTTGACGATAATCGGAAAAACATCTTCGGGATAGGTGACCTCGCATCCCATGGCTTCCGGAATGATCCCACCGATGAGTCCCATCCCCACCATCACCCAGTCAAATTTGAACGCATCCAGAGCAGCCATATGGGCATCGGCCATGGCCTTAGCCTCCATCAAGGCGGCGCGAAAGCTAGAACCGAAATAAGTGCAGATCGGGGCCTCGTAAAACGGGGCGTTGGGCACCCGGTCAACCGGTTGCAGTTGTATGGCCGCATCCATACGTTCTTTGGGATTCATTTTCGTATTTACTCCGTAAATTTGTGTTTCGTCTCCCAAACAGGATATTCGGTCAGATCAGTGGATTTCCAAACCCAAAACACCAAATACCAAACACATTCGTTAAATGAACTCATTGCTTATATGCCCGGACGCCGGAAGTGTTTGCAAAGTCGCTTTACTCAACCACTGGAAGGTAGCCCGTATAACAGATCTCCACCGGTCCGGTCATGACCACGAAGTCATCCTCTCGCAGTTCGATTGCCACCGATCCGGCCGGCATGATCACCGTCATTTGCTTTTCCGTTGTCAATCCCCGGCGGTGGGCGGCACCGACGGCCGTGCAGGCGCCGGTGCCGCAGGCAGTGGTCAACACCCCCGGACGCTCCCACACGGAGAGCTTGAGGGTTTTGGCATCGACAAGCTGTGCGGCTCCGATGTTGGCTTCTTGCGGAAATAGTGGATGAACCTGCAAGCGGGGCCCATAAATACTCATATCGACGGCATCCAGGTCTTCCACAAAAAAAATTGCATGGGGATTGCCGATATTCATCCCGACCGGATCCTGGAGAGGGCCGGCGCCAATCCCCAGATGAAGGGTGTCCATTGCGCGGGCGAGGGGAATATCCTGCCAGGCGGTGCGCAGCCTGCCCATTTCCACCGCCACCTGTTTTTCACCTGCCCCTCGGCAGGTCAGCCTTCCTCCAAGGGTGTCGATCACAACTTCCTCGTCCCTGCTTTCCTGCAGAAAAAGCCAGCCCACACACCGGGTGGCGTTTCCACAGGCTTCGACTTCGCGACCGTCCGGATTAAAGATCCGCACAAAGGCGCAGGCATCGTTCGATCCAGATTCGGATCGGGGGGGATCTATAATCAGCAGTTCGTCGCCCCCAACCCCTTCCCGACGGTCGCAAATCCGGGTGATCTCTTCAGCTGACGGCCGGTAAAGTTCGCGGCGGCCGTCGACGATAATGAAATCGTTGCGCAGGCCGTGCATCTTAATAAAGGGCCGGCCGCGCCGGATAATCCCGGCGCTTTCTTCAATAAAAGAGATATAATGGCTCATCGATTGGTTATCCTAAGGGAGCGCTTGAACGAGCCGCTTCCATCAAATTTCAATTTCTTCTGACGCCTGAAGCGGGTCTCTATATCTACCAGGACTAATCTTTTTTAAGTCGATAGGTAAATTTGGTGGTGGTGCTGTTGTTGGGGCCGTCGATATAGCTGAGTTTGATGTTACAATTATTTTGGAATTTGCGGGACCTGAGGGCCGAACAGACCACCGGGATGCGTCTTGAGAATCCGAGCTCCCTGTGAATATCGCCGGCCAGTATAGACACGTTCTTCTTACCGATTTTTTTGGCAGGATCGATATATTTTCTTTTTACATGGTCCCGAACCCGTTCTGAAGGGGGCAATATCTGGTCTTCGGAGATATCCAGATATTTCCGGTTAAGTTTGTAATAGCCTTTGCCCAGGTAGGTAAAATAATCCTTGCGATTCGGATAATGGTGGTGGGAAGGGTGGTTGGGAGCCGCAGAAATTACCTGGGCTGCGAATGTGTTTCTTTTGAGCCCGGGATGATACAGGAGGGACAGATTAAAAAGCCTGGCACCGGTAAACTTATTCTGGCCGGAATCGACCACATGCTTTTTGGCCGTTTGCAGGATGATAGCATGGATCGTCTTTTTCTCGGTTCCGGGCAAAGCGGTCGTGCCCCGGGGATCCAGGCGGACGGGCAGTGAAACGACAGCCGGTATCAGTTCGACATTTTTAATACGGATATTCGCTTTATCTTCCTTAAAGGCCAGCGACAGGTTGATGGTAATTGAAAAATCGAGTGCTTTCATGGATATCACCTTTTCAACTGATTTAGGCGAATAAATATTACAGGTAATATTACTTGTCAAGATTTTTTGGAAATTATCATTCTTTTATGAAAGGGGCATGCCCGCCTTTTTGCTTGACTTGAAAATAATTTATCAATAATAGCCTATAGAATTATGCTGAAAGGATAAATGGAATGCAACGTTTTGAAATTTTGACCAAACACCAGGTTGCCAAGGTTCATGCAACCTCGCTGCGGATTCTGGAACAAATCGGATTGGATTTCGGTTATCCGCCGGCCCTGGAGCTTCTGAAAAAAGGGGGTGCGAAGGTGGACGGCCAGCGCGTCTTTTTCCCGGCGCGGCTGATCGAAGCACAACTTAAAAAAGCCCCCGGCCGCTTTAGCCTGCATGCGCGCAACCCCAAAAACAATGTGGTTATCGGCGGCGGCAACATGGTCTTTACCCCAGGCTACGGATCCCCGTTTGTTAGCGATCTGGACCACGGGCGGCGAAAAGCAACGCTGAAAGACTTTGAGAACTTCGTCAAATTGACCGGGGCCAGCGCCCACCAGGATATTTTAAGCGGCACGGTGGTCGAACCCACCGATGTGCCCTACGAGACCCGCCATGCCCATATGGTTTATACCGCCATGCAATACTCGGATAAATGTTTCATGGGCAGCACCATGGGGGCCCGGGCCGCCGGGGAATGTATTGAAATGGCCGCCATCCTGTTCGGCGGCCGGGAGCAACTGGCGTCAACCCCGGGAATCATAAGCGTCCTTGGGCCCCTGACACCGCTGAAATACGACGCCAGGATGTTGGGGGCCCTGATGGAATATGCGGCCGCCGGCCAACCCCAGCTGATAACATCGTTGGCCATCGCCGGGGCGACGGGGCCTGTTACGCTGGCCGGTAATCTGGCCCTTCAAAATGCCGAGGTTCTGGCCGGTATTGTCCTGGCCCAGCTGGTGCGCGAAGGCACGCCCGTAATCTTTGGCGGCGTATCTTCCAACGCCGAAATGCGCAACGGCACATTGAGTATCGGATCGCCCGAAATGGCCATGAATACAGCGGCGACGGCCCAGATGGCCCGTTATTACAAGTTGCCGGTACGAAGCGGGGGGGCGGTTTGCGACGCCAAATCGCCTGATGCCCAGGCTTCCTATGAGTCCATGATGAGCCTTTTAATGGCCCGGGTCTGCGGTATCAATTTTGTGCTGCACAGTGCCGGCATTCTGGAAACCTATAATTGCATGTCCTATGAAAAATTTATGATTGATGATGAAATGTGCGGGATGGTGAAAAGAATCAAGAGAGGCTTTGAAGTCGACCCGGATACCCTGGCGTATGACATTATAAAGGAGGTTGGACCCGGCGGCCATTTCTTGGACAAGGACCACACCTTTGATCATTTTAGAACCGAATTTTATCAGCCGCAATTATCCAACCGGGATGATTATGTCTCCTGGCAGGGCAAGGGGTCTCCCCAGAGCATGCAAACGGCCAATAAAAAGTTCAAAGAAATCCTGGAAACCTATGAAGCGCCGGTGCTGCCGGCGGATGTGAATAAAGATTTGCTGAAATTCATAGAGAAGCTGAAATAATTATCAATAATAAAAGGCCGCGGACATAATGTTGTCCGCGGCCTTTTGTGCAGGCGATTTAAAATCTGTAAAAAACGAGCACGCCGGTGGAGAATTGATTCGGATCCCCCACATCGTCGACCACCGGGCTGTCTTTAGCGTCATTGAGAAGCCGCTTGTAGCTAGCCAGACCCATGAAGCCCCAGTGCTCCCAGGGTTTATACGAAGCCAACAGATTCAATCCCACATCTTTAAATCCCGAATCGGCGTTATAAGTACTCAGTCCGCTGCGAGCCGAGTCAGCGCCGTTGATCGAAAAGTAAGCTTCCATGTAATCATCATCGGCCCAGGTGGTGAATGCCCCCACAGAAAGGCTTAAGCTCTGATCAATGGGTATCTTGTAGCCCCCATTGAGCCGCACAATCGACCCGTCGTTTCCATCGGCCACATCCTGCATGGCTTCGATGCTGGCACTAAATTTATCATATTCGACCCCGAAAAAGCCGCCCAGCATGACAGAGGCATCAACATCTTTCAGCTTGTCAACCTTGCTGTTATCGACATCACCCCGCTCCTCGATATATTCACCGATAAGCCCGCCCTTAAAGATGGGGGATGGAATCAGATTGACCTTGACCGTATTGCCCAACAGGCTGACGGCCATGTGGTTGCTCCAGGCAACGGACGCATAGGGCAGCGGCGCAGCTTTAAAGTCTTCTGAACCCTCATAATCCGGTTTCAGCCCCACGCCGGCGCCCACATCAATCCGTGTGTCCTGGGCAATGACACTCTGGCTGGCAACAAGACAGATCATGAGCATGCCAGCTACCAATACAATTGAATTTAAATAACGCTTCATGGAAATTGTCCTTTCAATTTTATATTTGTTTTTATTGTCGGAACGCATTTTTTAATTTTCGATTAAGAATTCTCGCTGCACATGGTACAATTTACGCACGATTGTGTATTCAAAAGGAGAGCCGGTCATAAAATAGCGAAACGATTGTTTGTGGCGCTTGTCGATGGCCGAAAGACCCGTGAGGCTGTATTTCAAGATGTCCTCATCGGTGTTGTCCATGTCCAGTTCGTCGATGAGCCGGTTGACCATCAGGGTGTAAACAACTGTGTCCACCACCAGGCCGGTGGTATCCCGTACGCCGGACGGCCCCAATAGGGGCAACACCAGATAGGGGCCCTGGCCCAGGCCGTAAAACCCCAAGGTCTGGCCGAAATCCTCGTTTTCACGCTGGACGCCTTCATGGGTGGCCACGTCGATGAGCCCCCCCAGGCCGACGGTCGTGTTGCATGCGATCCGGCCGATGGTGTTGAAGACTTTAACGATCTTGAACTGCAAGAGCGAGTTCATCAGGTTGTTGATTTCGGTGAGGTTGTTGAAAAAATTGGTGACCCCGGTCTGGGCGAAATTCGGCAGGACGAATTCATAGGCCCGCACGACCGGCAGGAAGACATATTCGTCAAAAACGGCGTTAAAGTTGTAAATCCGGCGGTTCATCGGCTCCCACGGGTCGTAGACGTAAAATGCCTGCTGCTTTTCAGGTATGGCGTATTGCGCAGCGGACCGCTTGGCGGGTATGATCGGCTCCTTTTGCACGGGCGCGGTTGCACAGCCGGCCATCAAGACCAGAAAAATGAGCAGCGTCAGGTTGATAGCGCGCTTCATAGAAATTGTCCTTTCATCTTTTGAAAAAATTGAGCATATACTCGACATTTTCCGTGTAACTCATGTTCCCGCAGTGACCGCCGTAAGGGTAAATCTTGGCGCGGGAACCGAAGACATATTTCAAAAAGTTCAGGTCCTGGGGTGTCAGGATGAGGTCGTCTTCATTGCCCATCAGGCCGATCTTGGGGCTCTTCTCCAGGTAGGCTTGGATGTAGTGCAAGCTGTCGATATCGATTGCTTTCTCCTGGGTGAGTTCAGGGTGTTTGGCCTTATAGTACGGAAAGAGAAGTTCATCGAAATAGTCGACGAAAGTGGTCGTGCTGGTGGCCCTGAAGTATTCGTAAAGGGAATCCGCGCTTCCCAGCACGAGGTTTTTGGGGACGATCAGGCCGGCGTTGGTCATCACATCGGAGGTAAAAATCATGTTGTTGGATGAGATCCGGAACGCGAAGCCGATCATGGTGGCCAGATTTTCCCGCTTGGGAGATTGGGTTCTGAAGTTTCTCTTGTATATATCGTAAAGCCAGTCGTGGCTGAGGTCGATGTAACCCATCTCTTTGTAGAACTCGGCGAACCGGCCGAGAACGCGGTTGAGCCAATCGTTGAAGTCTTTCAGACCGCCGGGCAGCGCGGCCAGGATCATCTCATCCAGGATCTTGGCCGAGGTATACAGGCTCACCGCCGGGTTGATCATCAGGACTTTTTTAAAGTTGAAAACGCGCTTTTCCTCGTCCAGCTTGGCAACGAAGGCCGCTTCGGAAGCCCCCAGGCTGTAGCCGGTCAGGTAGAACTCCGAAACCTTGATCCGGTCCTTGACCTGCTCCCAGGCCATGGTCATCACCCGGTACAAATCCGCCGCGTCGGCGATGATGTTGCCGGGCAAACTCGTCGCCGAGGCGGTGGTGATAAAATTCATGCTGGTGGGCGAGGACAGGCAGATCACGTGGTACCCTGCCTGGTAGAAGATCTTTTGAAAAAAGATCATGCTGGAGGAGTAAAAAGTGCTGCCGGTTCCGGCAATCACGAAAATCAGCGGGGCTTCGCCCTTCTGGTAGGTCAGCGAATAGCGGAAGTCCCGCTGATACCAGAAGACACTGGGGACGACGCGTTCGGGAAACACCTTGAAGCTCAACATCTTATAGTCGATCTTTTCCGGCAGCTTCGGCTGGAACTCCGTCGGGGTCCCGATAACCGTCGCCAGGTAAGGGTCCTTCAACGGGTAGTCGTAGGCACCAGCCTGGCTCCAGACGGCGCTCATTAGAAATACAAAAAACACAAGCCATGAAAAACGTTTCACGGGGCCTCCTTCTGTATTTTGATCAATAATATTCCGACTCCGGCTAATTGGCGATCGGCGGGGACTACTGGCAAATACAGTCACGTTTGCGGTTGCTGCCAGGAATGATTGCTTATATTCAAAATTCGACCGCAAGTCAATAAATGATTACAAACGACCCCAATTTTTCTCCGCCTGATAAATCCGTCACCTTCAAGGTTCAGATCACGTCACCAGACGTATTTCCCCACGACGGCCTTGACTTTTTCCAGGGGACCGAGCTCGAAGGGCTTTACGACTTCTTCGCTGACAGCCATATCCGCTTCAAGTTGCCCTCGCAGTTTCCGGAGAAAGGGGGCCGTCGTAACCCCGTGAGCGAACAGGGTAATTTCCTTGCTGGTGAGCATACTACGCGGAGTGAGGTTGGCCGACCCTAGGGCGACGATCCGGTCGTCTGTCATAATCACCTTGGCATGCGACATATGCGGATAGAGAAGAATCCTCGGAACCTTTCCCGATTCGGAGTCCAGCAAGCGGTTAATCGTTGCCATGTTGGCATAAAGGTGGGTATCGGGGACCTTCGGCAATATAACCTCCACCCTGACACCCCTGGCAGCTGCTCTCTTGACCGCTTCGATGACCTCGTCATCGGAGAAATAGGCATGCTCTATCACAACACTCTCTGCAGCATTTTCTATTATCTCCAGCGTTGCCGTGCGAATCTGTGTTTCCTTGCTGTTGTTGACTGTCAGCACCAGTGCCGAAGAGGGTAGCCAGGGTGAATGTTTCAAAACTTTATTGGTGAAGGCCGCCGTCCATGCTTTACCCCGAAGCAGGACCATGTAGTCATGCCACTGCAGGTGGTATTCATCGGCAATGTTCATCCCGCCGAAAATCAGGCTGCGCTCATCAAATATGTAGTACTTGCTGTGATCTGTGTCTGCGAACAGATCCGTAACCACAGCGATATTTTCATGGCCCTTAAAACCGGTCTTGGTGAATACCGGGCTCGGTTTGCCCTTGAGCATGTCACCGAGTTCGAAAAAAGTCCCCAGCATATCTTTGCTAACGGTAACGCGAATACCGCGGTCCGCAGCAGCCTTGAGCTTCGCGACCACTGCCTGTCCGGTACTGTCATCCTTCCAGATGTAAGTCTGGATGTACACGGATGATTCAGCAGAATCGATGGCTGCAAAGATCTCGTTGAAAGCCTCTTTCCCGTCTACCAAAAGTTCAAGCTCGCTCAAGTCCTTAGCCGGGTTTGCGAAGAATTCGGACGACAATACGGTCGCCGGTTCCGGGCCAAGCCCCAGCGGATTGAAGACGAAAAAAAACAGGGCAACCATCAGCAAAATGGCCAGGACACCCGAAAAAATAGATATTTTTTTAGGCACCGTCATGGGTAAGGCTCCTTTGGTCGTAAACAGTCCGCAGCGGGAAAATTCAGATTCCCGATAAACAAATCCTGAAAACTCCTTTTTTGGGCCAGGGGCAGATGCTCAATATTTAGAGCCCTTTTTTCAAGATACGCTCTCAGTGATGTGTCGAGCAGCAGCAGGGCACAACCGGTTTTGGAGGTATTGCCGGCAAAACTGACCTTGCGGGAAAGTTGCGCTGGAATCAGCCCGATGGTTGCCAGACTTTCCGGGCGCAGGTGATAGCCGAAAGCGCCGGCCAGAATGACTTCAGCAAGATCTTCGGGGGTCAGCCCGGCTTCGGCCAGTAACATATCGATTCCGGTACGGATAGCCCCTTTGGCCAATTGTATCTGGCGGACATCGGCCTGGGTGAAATAGACATCCTCTGCGATCTGAAACACAGGATTTCCGTCAACCAGCCGCAATCGTTCGGCCACCAGCGGCCGGACGTCATCTGCCTGGGCGGGCTTTTTCATTCTGCCGCTGGGATCAATCGCCCCCGCCCTGAGCAAAGCAGCCACCGTGTCAATAATGCCGCTGCCGCAGATGCCCCGGGCCGGCCGGTCATCAATCGTTTTAAAGTCGATCGTCTCGCCATTATAATAGGCCGAATCAACCGCGCCGGGCACAGCCCGGACCCCGCAGGATACTCCCATGCCCTCAAATGCCGGTCCCGCCGCCGTGGAGGCCACGATGAAGCGATCACCACTGTTTAGTCCCATCTCGCCGTTGGTGCCGATGTCCACAAACAGCACCGGCTTTTTCTTTTCTAGACAGCCGCAGGCAAGCACACCGGCCGTAATGTCTGAGCCGACGAAGGCATGCACGATGGGAGGGATATAAATTTTACCGGCGCAATTCATGGCGAGACCGAATCTGTTGGCGGTATGGGAAGCACCGCCTTTGATATCCACGGTAAACGGAAGATGGCCAAGGGGCGCGGGGTTTATGGCTGCGGCAAGCTGGAGCATGGTGGTATTGCCACCGATGACAACATCCAGGATTTCATCCGGGGCGGCACGGGAATTTATACATATTTCCGCTATGAGGCGGTTTAGCTCTTTGCGGACAACCCCGGCCAGCTCATCCAGGCCCTGTTGGGTGGATCCCATCTGAATGCGGCTGACGACATCATTACCAAACCGGGTTTGGGGGTTAATGCTCGATGCGGTGGACAGCTGCTTGCCGGTTTGCAGGCAAAACAGGGTTATCACCAGTGTGGTCGTACCAATGTCGATGGCCAGGCCTTTGGGAGAATATTCCGGTTTCCAGCGGGTCAATTCTGCACCGGTATCCTCCCCGGCGTATTGCATCCTATAGGACCCGTTGTGGGAAACGACGGCTGCCGGCTTCAGATCTACCCCGCTAAGGTGCTCGCCTTCCAGAATGCGGGCATCCACTGTGAAATCATCGGGCAGGTGCAGGGAGATATCCGTTTGCGGAATGAGCCGGCAGGCAAGACGAATCCCTTTTTCGAGGCTGTCCGATTCAGAAATACGGCGATGAGGTGTTTCAGGAACCTTTTCAGGGTGTTCAACCCGAACCCTGCATTTGCCGCAAATTCCCTGCCCGTTGCAGGGCCCCTCGATTTCAAAGCCGCTCCTGCGCAGCGCCTCCAATACAGATTCATCGCTAGCAAGCGTCACCTGCTTTTTGAAAGGAAGAACCGTTAACGTCGGCATGGGTTTTTATCTCCGCTTGGAAGCAATTAGAGTTACAGTTTCGGGTTGCCGATGCCCCGGGCGACAATGCGTTGCAAATGTCCTTCCGTTGTTTTTTCCACCATCACCTGCGGGTCGACAGCCCCGGCCGCCACGGCCCCCTCCCGGGCAAGCATTACCACTGTTTGCTCGGCATAATCAACCGCCGCGGCATCTTCCAAAAAGTCGGTATTATCTTCTCCGATCTGCGCCACATAGGCTTGGGCCGCCTTACTTTCCCGGGCATAGACAATGGCTTCTTTCTCCACGATTACGGAACCGGCCACCGCACCAACGGCATTGGCAACCGGGGCATATTCCGGCAAAATAAAAGGTGCATTCAGTAATTGGGCGACACGCTTGATAAATATTTCGGCCGGCGCCCCGATACCGATGACCGGGAAGCGACTGGCAATGGTAACCGCCAGATAGGGGCTTTTTCCGGCGATGGCCTCGCCGACAAGCCATTTTCCCCAGGCGTCGTCAATTTGCTCGGGCAGCCGGCTTTTATCTGTCTGGCGTCCCAAAAAAACAATTGCTTCCTGAGCCATCCTGGCAACCACCAGATCCAGGATTTCTTCTGCAAAGGCATCCGCAGCCAGAGAAAACAGGTCGCAGGCATATTCCAGCGCCTGGCGGGCGGCATCGACACACCAGGCATCCATCTGGCCGGTGACGTGCAAAAGATCGGTAGGCGTCAACGTCGCCTGTTCGATAATGCCCTGCCGAATCAGAGCGCCCGCCTGCAGCTGCAGCGGGTGATGGGCATTGAGCTTTTTGAGGATATCGCTCAAGCTTAGCGGGCCGTCCTTTAGCAGGGTGATCAATTCTTGCAGACGGGTATTTATGGCAGCCGGCAGCGGGGCATTATTTTCTTTGTATAAAAACCAGTATTCGAGGTCGGATGACCGCCGGTCGAGCTCCCGCTTCTTCTTCAAACCGCAGATTTCTTTTTCAACCTGCGGGTAAAGGGCCGCCAATCGCGACAGAGGGACAACCCGCTGCGGTCCCACCCGAACCGTGCCTCCGGTATCGATGGAGATCCGGCTGTCGCCGCCAATGCCGGAAGTTCGGATGCGAGCAGCCTTCACGGCTGTCTCAAACATTCCCACCCGGGCGCCGTCTTCTGAGATGGTCATCTTGAAATCATCCACCAGGGCCATGTCGGTGGTTGTACCGCCCACATCGATCACCAGGGCATTGCCCTGTCCCGATAGGAAGCGACCGCCAATGGCGCTGGCAGCCGGTCCGGATAGTACGGTTTCCACCGGTTTGTGGATGGCCTCGCTAGCGGGAATCAAGGAGCCGTCTCCTTTAACGATCATCAACGGTGAATGAATTCCACGGTTGTCCAGCGATTCGCGCACGGCTTCGATAAACTCCTGCATGACGGCCACCAGGGAGGCATTCAGGCAGGCGGTGGTGGCGCGTTTGATTGAATCGAGTTTGGTTGAAAGATGGTGGCCTAACACCACCGGCAACGAACAGGTTTGGCGAACCGCAGCCAGTGCGCGCTCTTCGTGGAGCGGATTCAAAGGGCTGAAGTAGCCGGAAATCGCCAGGGCGTCAACCTTTTCACTATTGAGGCTTACCCACTCCCGTATGCTTTCCAGATCGAGGGGTTCTTTTTCCAATCCCTGGGTGGTGTGGCCGCCTCTAAAATGCGCCCAATGGGTGGTTGGGAATTTGGCGTTGAGGCCATAAGCGGCGATAAGATCGCGATCGTAGCCGATTAGAAGAAGCCCTGCCTGGCGCTCTTTGCCCTCGGCGATGGAGTTTGTCGCCAGGGTGCTGGAAACGCCCACCAGCCTTACGCTGCCGGCCTCTTCGATGGGAAGGTCTTTGAGCGCTGTTGTGATGCCCCGGGTGAGGTTTCCCCGGGTTGTCAGGGTTTTGCTGAAAGCAATGACCGTGCGTGAACGATAGTCAAGAAGGACTGCATCGGTATAAGTACCTCCGGTGTCGATCCCGACGACATATTCACGCGCTTCATTCAAGTGTTATCCTTTAATAGACCCAGTACTCCATTATTCCAGAGTCGAGATCATAATGCCGATCTCACTAAACAAGCCTGATATTCCTCATTGAGCTTGAACCGCGAGGTAAGCTAAAGACCCAGCAGCTCTTTGCCTTTATCAACCGCGCTGGCGGCATTCGACGCATAGGCGTCAGCACCGATTTCTCTGGCAAAATCTTCCGTTACCGGGGCGCCGCCCACCATAATTTTGACCTGATCCCGAATACCGGCCTCTTTTATGGCGTTGATGGTCTCGCCCATTTTCGGCATGGTGGTGGTTAAAAGGGCCGACATACCGAAAAGACTTGCTTTGTGTTCCTTTATGGCATCCACAAAGGCCTGGGGTTCCAGATCGATGCCCAGGTCAACTACCTCAAAACCGGCGCCTTCAAACATCATGCCCACCAGGTTTTTGCCGATGTCATGCAGGTCGCCTTTGACGGTTCCCAGTACGAATGTGCCGGCCGTCTTGACACCGGATGCCACCAGCAGCGGGCGCAGAATATCCATCGAGCCGTGCATGCATTTGGCACAGCGCAACACTTCCGGGATAAACATTTCGTTGGCTTTAAACCGCTTGCCGACAACATCCATTCCGGCCAGAAGTCCCAGCTCCAGAATGTCCTGTGGTGATGAACCGCCGCCCAGAGCTTCCTTTGTCAGATTCACAACGTCGTCCACTTTACCGGCTATTAAAGACTCCGCCATTTTCCCGAATAGTTCACTCATGATTGTTGTCTCCTTTGCGAGAATGAATTGGGACTATTTCTCACAGTTTTTTTAATTTTGATTTTTTTCGAATTTCTCAGAAAGCTCTCTCTATCACGAAAACACGAAATATTAAAAGCACGAAATGTTTCTTATCTCATTTTTGTGTTTTCGCCCTTGCGTGCTTTCGTGATTATTTAATTCGCCTGGATCAACACTAAAATATGTTCCTCAGCAATTAAAGAAAAACCATGTTTCTTCAAACCTGGTATCTTTATTTTTCAGGGCGGAGAAATTAGAATTCAAATCTTTTTTGACGATACGCCTGAAGGTAGGCAGCACACCACTCATCTTTGCCTGTCAGGGTCTCGGCAGTGACGATGGCCGCCATCATCTTCTTGTCAAGCGGATTGACAATGGCGCCGTCGAGACCTTTGGTTATTGCCATCACCATAAAGGTCTGGTTCAAGAGCATGCGCTCGGGCAGACCGTAAGAGATGTTTGAAAGCCCGCAGACCGTGTGGATTCCCGGAAACCTGCTCATGATCATTTCAATGGACTCCAAGAACTCTTTGCCATAGTTGTCATTGGTTGAAAGCGGTTGAACCAGCGGGTCCACGTAGATGTTTTCCAGTGATACATTGTTTTTTACCAGGTTGCTGATCAATTCCTCGGCAATGGATATGCGGGCCTCGGCCGTTTCCGGCATACCGGCGTCACTCATGCAAAGGGCTACGACTTTATAGTCCGTTCCGGCGATAATCGGCATCAAGGCATCGTAGCGCTCTTTTTCCATGGAGATGGAATTTATCATGGGTGTGCCCTTGTGGACCGACAGTGCGGTTTCAATGGCCTTGGGGTCAGGGCTGTCTATACAGCAGGGTGTGTCTACAGCCTCCTGGACGGTTGTTACGAGCCATTTCAAATATTCGGCTTCTTTGCCCACAAATATGCCCGCGTTGACATCAATGTAATCGGCGCCGTTTGCAGACTGCTCTTTGGCGATTTGCTGAATTGTATCCTTATCCTGGTTTTCGATAGCCGCACCAATTTTTTTGCGGCTGGCGTTGATAAGTTCTCCAACGATAATCATAGTTACCTCCCTTGTATAATTGACTATTTTCAATTGATTATTGACTATTTAAGGTCCGCCTGCGGCGGGTCAATTATGGAAATAAAGGGGATTATAATAATTGACGGAGCGCAGCGACTTCCACCAATAATCAATTTTCAATAATCAATAGTCAATTCAAGCATGCATGCGTTCGTTCTCCGGATCATACATGGGCATGGCCGCCACCTGTGCCGAAAGTTTCTTGCCCAACACCTCCACTTCCAGCTTCGTGCCGGGATCGGCAAACTCCGGCGGGACGTACCCCAGAGCAATGCTTTTATCCACCCGGTGACCGTAACCGCCGGAAGACGTCATACCGACGCGTTCGCTGCCGCTAAAAATCGGATTATAGCCCCAGGGATCGGAGTCCCCGGCGGCTACGTCCAGGCATACCAGCTTCAATTTGACACCTTCGGCTTTTACTTTTTCAAGCGCCGGCTTGCCGATAAAATATTTGTCCCACTTCACCGTCCAGGCCACATTGGTCTCCAGCGGGCTGTGGTGAACGTTCATCTCGGATTTCCATGCCAGATAGCCCTTTTCCAGCCGCATGGAATCCATGGCATACATGCCGAACATCTTGATCTCGAATTTCACACCGGCCGCCATGAGAGTTTTAAAAACCGCGATCTGGCTTTCGATAGGGTGAAAAATCTCATACCCGAGCTCACCGACATAATTCATGCGGTTGACCCGGCACTTGACGCGGCCGATGTAAAGCGCTTTGCTGGTACTGAGAGGCAGGGCTTCGTTGGACACGTCTGCGTAAGCCGTTTTGGCCAGCAGATCCCGCGCCCGGGGACCGGCAACGATAAAGCAGCCCTGCTTGTAGGTAAGGTCTTCCATCAGCACCGAACCGTCATCGGGCAGGTTGAGCATCATCCAGTGTTGATCGTGGCGTTTGCCGACACTGGCGGTCACGCAAAAATATTCACCATCCCCATCCCGGGTGACTGTCATATCACTTTTAAAAGCACCGTTTTTATCCAGCATGGGGCAGAGGGCGATGCGGCCCTTTGTCACCGGAACCTTCTGACAGGTCATTTTGTTAAGCCATTGTTCGGCACCCGGTCCGCTGATTCGGGTTTTGGCGAATCGTGTCAGATCAAGCAGCCCGACGTGGCTCATCACATGTTTGCATTCCCGATCCACAGACTGGAAAGCATTGTTGCGGCGCCAGCTGGGGGTTTCCTTGCGGTCGGAGGGCGCATCGCTAAAATAGTTGGGACATTCCCAGCCGTAGTAGTCGCCGAAGGATGCCCCAGCCGCCTTTTGATATTCATAGATGGGGCTGGTACGGTTGGGTCGCGCCGCAGCGCGCCAGTCGTTGGGGAAAATGATGCTGTACAGGCGCGGATAGGTATCTTCGATTTTTTCATGGTTATAGGCCCAGTTGGCATAAGAACCGTAACGACGGCTGTCCACGCTCCACAGGTCGATTTCCGGTTCACCGTTCATCAGCCATCCGGCAATGTAGTGTCCGATACCGCCGGACTGGGTGATACCAAAGCTGTAACCGCAGGCCAGAAAATAATTTTTCAACGGATAGGCGGGGCCGACCAGCGGATCGCCGTTGGGAGTGTAAGTGATGGGTCCGACGGTGACATGCTTAAAGCCGTGCTCGCCCATAATCGGAAAGCGATAAAGACCGTGTTCGATGTATTCAGCCACATGATCGATGTCGGGCTGCAGCTCGCTCTGGGCGTATTCCCAGGGCACCCCTTCGGGATACCATTGCTTCACCTTGCTTTCGTAGAGGCCCAGAATCAAACTGTCCATTTCCTGGCGGATGTAAATGGATCGATCGGGGTCGCGCACCAGCGGCAGCATGCTGTCGCGGTTGGCGACCGCAGCAATTGTTTCAAACAAAAGATGGGTGTGTTCTCCGGCGATCGACGGTATTTCCAGACCCGCCATGGCGGCTACCTGCGGGGCCCACAACCCGGCGGCGTTAACCACCCATTCGCAGGTAATGTCACCCTTTTCGGTATGGACCACCCACTCACCGTTCGGTTTCTGGGTCAGTCCGGTGACCCGGGTATGCTGGTTGATTTCCACACCGAGTTTTTTGGCGCCCAGCGCCATGGCCTGGGTGATACCGCTGGGGTCTACGTCACCGTCGTCCGGCCAGTAAAGTCCCCCCAAAAGCCCTTCGACATTCATCAATGGATGTAATTGAGCCATTTCATCCGGGGTGACCCAATTCACGTTTAAACCCAGACAACGATTCATACTGTACATATAGCCCAGTTCGTCCATGCGATCCGGATTGTCGGCGGTGCGGATGGATCCGGTGGTGTGCCACCCGGGAGACTGGCCGGTTTGCTCCTCGAGGCCCTGATAGATTTCGATGCTTTTCATATTAACCCGGGTGCAATAGTAATTGCTGTGAAAAAAAGAACAGTTGCCGGCCGCCATCCAGGTAGATCCGGAGGTAAGTTCGTGCTTTTCCACCAAGATGACATCTTTCCATCCGTATTTGGCCAGATGATACAGGATGCTGGTGCCGATGGCGCCGCCACCGATCACGACGACTCTCGCATGCGTTTTCATAAGCTTTTTCTCCTTACTATGTCCGTGGGAAGTTAATTGTTATAACGAACAACAAATAACTGCCCATAGCCTGCTAGGGGCCCCCGGTTTCTTCTCTGTCCAGATTGAATAAAATATCATTTTCCCGGTAGGCCTGTTCCAGTTTCTCCTGGTGCACTTTCAGCGGGGCACCGTCCCGGCTTGCCAGTTCCAAAACCAGATAGTTAATGATACAGGAAATCGTTGTCGGGTTTCCAATAAACGGAATGTTTTTTGATGGCGCGATAAGGGACAGATGGGCAAAGTGGTTTAAGGGACAAAGTGCGCTGTCCGCTATAACGAGGAGGGTATGCCCGAGCCGACGCACCATTTTGCCCAGCCTGATAAGTTCGTTAGGGTAGCGGGTGGTGGCAATGATGACCACCAGGCTTTGCGGTGCCGCAATGGCCAACCAGTCGATGGCAGTGCTGTCGCTGCCTTTTACGATGCGCACATCCTGGCGGATCTTTGTCAGGGACCAACCCAGATAATAGGCAAATGTGTAGGAAAGCCGGGACCCAATAACATAGACGGGTGTATCTGTCGCCAGGTAATCCACGACGCTATTGAGCGCCTCCCTGTCGACGGTCTCATAGAACTGTTTCAGGTTATCCATCTCTTCAAACACAACCCTGCTGAGTCGATTCGTACCGGGCCCCTTCATGCCCGACATATCCGTTCGATCCAGCAGCGTCAGCTCCGTGTCCACAAAATCCCTTAATGCCTGTTGAAAGGCTCCATAGCCTATATAGCCCAGCTGGCTGGCAAACCGAACCACAGTCGCTTCGCTGACCCGGCAGGTTTCAGCCAGTTCCTTGGTGGTCATGAAGATTGCTTTGCGGGGGTTTTTGAGAATATAGTTGCTGAGGATTCGGGCTTTAGGCGTCAGCGATGGGTGCTGTTCGAGGATGCCTTTTATGGTTGGATGGGATTGTTGTTCGGTCATGGAAAAATTCTTTTCAGGTTTGGAGGCTAAATGAAATGAAATCAGTCAATTGACTTGATTTCTTGCAAAATTGCCTTGCTATCGGCCTGAATTCGGCCAAATTGGATTCGCTTATAAATCTTTATTCCAAGGTATCTCGCTCGATCAAAAGAATACCGGCCTATTGAATTTTTAGCAATATCAACCATATTTTTTCAGTTGTCAACCCATTTTGAAAGGAATCATATCATTTATAATATTTTTCCCTTGACATGATTTGTTTCATTCGAATAAGTTGGGACGAATTCTTATGGACAGTGAAGAGGGGTATCAAACATTTTTACCAGATAGCAGTTGTCATTCGTTCTTTTTTACCGGGATGCAAATTTAGGTGTCAGGTGTCAGGTGTCAGGTCACAGATGACAGAAAAGGGAAGTCAGATTTGGACTTTACTTTTCCCAGCCGTTGCAATATGTCGTCTGGCCTCTGATTTCTGACACCTGAAACCTGACACCCAAAATATAGCTAAATCACCATCCAATTGGCTTAAACAGGTACTAGGGTTGTTTTCACAAAATTGAAGGCTCCGATCTAAAAAGGAACAATCTATGTTAGGAAGATACAAACCGCTGTGGGGCAAAAAGCCTCGGCTCAAGTCCAGCTATGATGCGGTCATTATCGGTGGGGGGCTGCATGGTTTGGCAACGGCATATTTTTTGGCGCGGGACCATGGGATGACCGATGTGGCGATTCTCGAAAAACGCTTTATCGGTTTCGGCGGCGGCGGCCGCAACACAGCCATTGTGCGTGCCAATCAAAGAACCCAGCAAAATGTGCCGCTCTACAAAGAGGGCCTCGAGCTCTGGCCTGTCCTGACCAAAGAACTGGATTACAACCTGATGTTTTTCAATTGCGGCAATCTGAACCTGATGCACAGTGAAGCCGCAATGAATTCAGCACGCATGAATATCGCTACGGCTCAGTTCCACGGTGTTGAAAGCCATCTGATTGATGCCAAACAATGCAAGGAACTGATGCCGGCCCTGAACATTTCCGAGGACATTACCTATCCTATTTTCGGAGCCATGTACCATCCACCGGGAGGCATCCTGCGCCATGATGCCGTGGTCTGGGGTCTGGCCAAGGGTGCTGCCAGACATGGGGTGCACATTCATCAGCAGACGGCCGTAACCGGCATCGGTGTCGAAAACGGTAAAGTCACCTCTGTGGAGACTGAACACGGTAAGATCGACACGCCGCGGGTTTTGTTGTCGGCCGGCGGGTATTCAGCCGCTATTTCCCATGAAATGCTGGGAATCGAGCTGCCCATCAGTGTTTTGACCATCCAGGCCATGGTGACACAACCCCTCAAACCGATCCTGGACCACGTGATCTCATCCGGTGCCTATCACGCCTATGCCAACCAAACCCTGAAGGGCGAGATCGCCACCGGCGCTCACATGGACCCCTGGCCGAATTACACCACCCAGACCACAGCTTATTACATCAAACATCAGGCCCAGGCCCTTGCGGAAATGCTTCCCTGTCTGAGGGGGGTTAAGTTTATGCGCCACTGGGCCGGGCTGGCCGACATGACACCGGACATGGCGCCGATTATGGACGGCAACGATACCATTGAAGGCTACTATATGAACTGCGGTTGGGGATACTTTGGTTTCAAATCATGTGCCGCCACCGGGAAATACATGGCCCAGTATATAGCCAGCGGCAATTGTCCCGATATGCTGCGACCGTTTAACCTGCGCCGCTTTGAACACCACCGGCTGATGGGGGAGACGGCAGCGCTTATGTGCTACAGTCCAGATAATTAAAAAAATGACGAATAACGAATGTCAAATGACAAATGATGGTGGTCGCTTTGCTCCGTCTATTATAAATTCAAAATCGATAGAATCCCTTAATTCGACATTCGTCAATCGACATTTGTCATTCCAAAAAGGAGAACATCCTATGTCCGCACTAATTACCTGCCCGGTTTGCGGTAAACGCAACGGTTATGAATTCCGCTATGGCGGCGTCGATAAGGGGCCGAGGCCTGCTGAAGAAGTGCTCAGTCCGGCAACCTGGTGTGATTATGTCCATATGAACAAGTGTGTGGCCGGTATTCAGAAGGAATGGTGGTTTCACCGGGACGGATGCGGCGCCTGGTTTACCACCTACCGTGATACGACAACCAACCTGGAAGTAGAAAAACCGGAGGTCAACTGATGGACCGGCTCGGCCAACTGCCGACATTGCGGGTCAATCCCGATCAAAAACTGGCGTTTCATCACCATCGCAGACGCTACCAGGGACTTGCCGGCGATACGATTGCCACCGCCCTGTATGCTAACGGGGTGCGTATTTTTTCAAGGAGCCTTAAGTATCATCGACCCCGGGGATTATACGGCCTGGATGGAGAGTGCAGCAATACCTGCATGGAAGTCAACGGCATTCCCAACGTTTGTACTGAAAGAACCTTTCTCAAAAACGGTATGACCCTCAAAACGCAAAACGTCAAAGGATCGGCCGAAAATGACTTTATGGGTTTCATGGATTCCCTTGATTGGGCCATGCCGGCCGGGTTCTATTACCGCACCATGCATAAGCCGGCGAAAATCTGGCCCCTGGCACTAAAGCAGGTGCGCAAGGCGGCCGGGCTTGGTAAAATTTCGCCTGAATTTGAAATGAAGGGAAAATTTGATGAGGTTTATCCCCGGGCGGATGTCTGTGTCATCGGCGGGGGGCCGGCCGGCATGTCGGCGGCCCTGGCGGCCGCCCGGCAGGGTCTGCGCGTCATCCTTCTGGAGTCTCGTCCCTGGCTGGGTGGATTTTTTGACTACCGTGCGGCAACCGGCCGCAATGGGGCACCCTTATTCGAAAGAGCCCGGGAGCTGTCGAAAACCGTCACGGAAGCGCCCGGCATCCGGTTGTTTACGCATGCGGCCGTGGTGGGGGTATATAACAACAATCTTGTGACCGCCTTTCAAGCCGGCGATGAATCCGACCCCTTTGATGAGCGTTACATCGAAATCCGGGCTCAAAGCGTTGTGGTGGCCACCGGGTGTTGCGAGCGTCCGCTGCTGTTTGAAAACAACGAACGTCCCGGTGTCATGCAGATTAATACCGCTCATCGTCTGGCACGAACCTATGGTTTGCTGCCCGGTGAAAATGCGGTTTTCAGTGTCGGTCACGATCTGGGTCTGGAAGCAGCATTGGATCTGAGTAATTTAGGCCTCAAAATATCCTGCGTTGCCGATATCCGGGAAGACGGACAGGATCCTGAACTGGTGGCCGCCCTGGAGGCCCAAAAAATACCATTTATGCGCGGATGGGTGGCGACCACCGCTCACGGCGAAAAGCGGGTAACCCGGGCAGCTTTGAGCACCACTACGGGAACCCGCCGGCGGGAGCTCGATTGTGATCTTTTGGTGGCTTCGGCCGGGATGACACCGGTTACCGGGCCGCTCTCCCTGGGACATGCCGTATTGAGCTTCGACCTTCACACGGGGTTCTTTCTACCGGCCAAACTGCCGGCCAAACTGCATGCGGCTGGGCGTTTGCTGGGCCTGACCAATGATGCTGCCATCGAAGCATCCGGCCATTTGGCAGGGCTTATGGCGGCGGCTGATTGCAGGGTCGGCGCGGAGGCGGAAATCAAAGCAACCCGTGAAAGGCTGAAAGACCTGCCCGGCCCGGCCAGGGGCTGCAAACTGGTCCAGGCCCCTGTGAAGGGCCGCAAAAGTTTTATCTGTTTTGATGAGGATACGACCCTAAAAAATGTAGAACAGGCCCTGGAAATGGGCTTTGACGCCACGGAGTTGATCAAGCGCTTTACAGCCGCCGGCACAGGACCCGGACAGGGGGGCATACCGGGGCACAATCTGCCGCTTTTTGTGGCCCAGTATCATGGTGGCGCCAACGGCCTGGCCAGGCCGACAACGGTTCGCGCCCCCCTGGTGCCGACGTTTATCGCCACCTATGCCGGCACCAACCACGATATGTGCAAGTGCACTCCCATGCATGACGCCCAGAAGAAAGACGGCGGTGTCATGCGGCGCATCGGGGTCTGGAAGCGGGCACGATATTTTTCCCAAGATTTCAGCTGCCGGGAAGAAATTAGCAATGTCCGTACCAATGTGGGCATGCTCGATGCTTCGACACTGGGAAAGTTCAGAATCTGGGGGCCGGATGCGTTAAGGGCCCTGCAGCGGGTTTATGTCAGCGATATGTCGAGGATTTCAGAAGGCAAGATCAAATACTCGGCCATGTGCACCGATGACGGATGTATCATCGATGACGGCGTGGTGGTCAAACGCGGCGAGAACGACTATTATTTTACCACGTCCACCGGCCGCGCCAGCAGCACGGTGGAATGGTTTCGCTATCACAGCCGTTTTGACGGCTGGAATTATAATATGGTGAACCTGACCGACACCTTCGGTGTCATCAATCTGGCAGGGCCCAACTCCCGCAAGGTGCTTGAGAAAGTCACGGATGCGGATGTTTCCAATAACGGTTTCCCCTATACCGGCTACCGCGAATTTATGATTCAGAATACCATTTCCGTCCGGTCCATGCGCCTTGGCTTTGTGGGTGAGCTGTCCTATGAGTTTCATGTCCCGTCATCCTATATGCAGGCCCTGTGGGAGGTGCTGGCGGATGCCGGTAAAGAATTCGGGATCCGCAATTTTGGTCTGGAGGCCCAGAATGTTTTGCGTATGGAAAAATGCCACCTCATTATCGGTTCTGAATCCGAGCAGCGTACCACCCTGCATGATGTCGGCCTTGGATTTTTATGGAGTCGTCATAAACCGCAAGCCAAAACCGTGGGTGCCGTGGCGCTTAAACAGACCGAAAAACAGGAGGAGCGCCTGAAGCTCGTTGGATTTAAAATGGAAAACCCCTCCCGCGCGCCCAGGGACGGATCCATCATCGTGGACAGTGCCATCAGGGGTTATGTGTGTATCGCCCGCCGCAGCTTAACATTGAAGGAGTCTGTCGGGTTGGCTCTGGTGGATGCCCCGCTGGCCGCCGAAGGCACACGGCTGCAAATTTATGAAGACGAGTGCGGAGGCCGGCATCTTTATGCCACGGTGGTGGCAACGCCGTTTTATGATCCGGAAGGGGAGCGACTTAAGAGTTAGAACGGCAGCGATTTTACCACATCAAGAGGAATCAGGAATGGAAAATATCATCAGACGAACGGCCGTGTCATTTGATGCGGCACCTGCAAAAACCGAAGAGCGGGACAACTGGTCGGTGGTGCTGGAGTATGAAAACGAAGGAGCAGGACCGTATGTGGTCGATTTAAGCCACAGAGCAAGATGGGATTTGCAGGATACGGAAATCGGAGGGATTCAGTCCCTGGGTATCCAGGTGCCCGATATCCCCGGTCAATGCGTATTTGAAAATGGAATTCTGATCAATCGCATGAACCGCACCCAGGCGTCTGTCTGGCATCTGTCCGGTGAAACACCGGCCTTCCCCGATGATCCCGCTTTTACTGATGTAACCGATTCAACGTTTTTTTTGGCTGTGTTCGGCAAAGATCTCTTTGCGATCCTGGAGAAATTAACATCCCTTGACTTTCTTGATCCTTCCGCCAAGACACCGTTTTTGCTGCAGGGGCCCTTTTCCCATGTGCCCTGTCAAATTGTAACATTGGAAAAAACTCCGCAAAGGTCCGGTATTCTCATGACCTGCTCCCGGGGATATGCCCGTGATATGGTTGGGGCGATTCTTGAAGCAGGGGCAGAATTTAAGCTGCGCCCGGCTGGAGAGCAGGCATTTAGCAACTGGCTCGATTCCAAAAGTTAATCCGCCGCAGGCGGATTTGTTATTCGTTAATAGTTAAGGATAATTGGCTGCGTTTTATTGATAGATTCTAAACTGAAAATGGAAAAACCATGACGCTTGAGGAAAAGATTATCGCTCTGATGAACGAAAAGAAAATAGCTTATGAGATCTACGAACACGAGCCGGTTTATACCAATCCGGCCATGGCCGAGGCCTTAAATGTTTCTGAGGCGGAAACGGTTAAATCCCTTGTATTAGGCACCAAAGAGGGCCGGATGATTGTTCTGGTTCTGCCCGGCAACAAGAAGGTAGACTGGAAGCAGGCCGCCGCCGGGGCCGGTACCAAAAAAGTCTCTTTTGCCAAACCGGAGGATGTCAGCAAGGCAGTCGGCTGTGAGGTGGGTTGCGTGCCGCCCTTCGGGCACCTGACGGCCCTGGATATCTATATGGACCCGGATCTGATTGAAAAGAAGTTTGTCTATTTCAATCCGGGAGTTCACGATAAATCATTTAAAATAAAAGCCTGGGATTTGAAAAAACTTTGCAATCCCTCATTCATTTAAGGTAAGGTCATCTTTCAGAGTTCAGGTTTCAGAGGTTCAAAGGTTGTGAGATTCAGAAGCTCGGATAGTCCAGAATAACCTTGAACGTTGAACCCTGAACCTTTGAACCTAACAAAATAAATCCGAAATCCGGCTTCCCAAATCCGAAATCCGACAAGGAGGTTTCACCATGAACAAAAAATACGACGCCATTATTATCGGCGCGGGCGTCATTGGCAGCCCCATCGCTTATGAATTAGCCAAGATGGGTTATAAGACCCTGAACATCGATAAGCTGGCGGATGCGGGCGAAGGCTCCACCGCTGCATCCTGCGCCATTGTTCGGGCCCATTATTCCACCGAGGATGGCGTTGCCATGGCCTACGATGGCTTTAAATACTGGCTGGACTGGGAAAACTATCTCGGCCAGATAAAAGACGAGAAAGGTTTCGCGCGCTACATGAACACCGGCTCCCTTCTGCTAAAATCCCAGGGGCATGACTGGCGCAAAGTGCAAAAAAATTATGATGCCGTGGGTGTTCGTTACGAAGAGTGGAGCATAGAAAAGGTCAAGGAGATGGTTCCGGTTTATGACTTACACGAATTTTGGCCGGTCAAACGACCCGAAGACCCCGACTTTTTTAATGAACCGGCCAAAATGCTCGAAGGGGCGATTTTCTGTCCTGAAGGTGGGTATATGAACGACCCGGCCCTTTCCGCCCACAATATTATGAGGGCAGCTGAAGCCCACGGCGGTGAGTTTTTGTTCAATATGGAAGTGGTTGATATCCGCAGCCAGGACAACCAGGTGCTGGGGGTAACCCTCAAAGACGGAACGCAAATTGATGCGCCGGTGGTTGTCAACGCGGCCGGTCCCCATTCTTTCAAGATCAACCAAATGGCAGAAGGCGTTTACGAAGGCTGCAACATCAAGACCAAAGCCTTGCGGCACGAGGTGATGCACGTGCCGTCGCCCGAAGGGTATGACTACCTCAATGACGGCTATCATACCTCCGATGGCGACATCGCCTGTTATTACCGGCCGGAAGTCGGCAACATGTTTCTGGTCGGCAGCGAGGACCCCGAATGTGATCCCCAGGAATGGGTGGATCCCGATGAATTTTATGCCGGCAAAGGAGCGCCCGGGCGCAACAACGAGCTTTCCGAATCCCAGTGGAAAGCCCAGACTTACCGGTGCGCCAAGCGGGTACCGACCCTGCAGATACCCAACCAGCCCCGGGGGACCTGTGATCTTTACGACTGCTCAGACGATTGGATCCCGATTTATGACAAGAGCGACATGAAGGGTTTTTACATGGCCATCGGCACCAGCGGCAACCAGTACAAAAATGCACCGGTGGTCGGCGCCATGATGGCGGAATTAATCGATGCCTGTGAAAAGGGCCATGATCACGACAAGGATCCCCATCAGTTCATGCTGCGCTATATCGGCCGGAAAATCAATGTCGGCTTTTTCTCAAGGAAACGCGAAATTAACTACAACAGCAGCTTTTCGGTCAATGGTTAATCTGCGTGTTTCGCGTTGCGAGATACGTGTTGCGGGGCGCGCGCTGCGGGTTCAGAGGTGCGGCTTGCAGATTTTGGATTCGTGATTTCGGATTGAAAATCAGAAACGCCTTATCATGTAACCTCCAGCTCGTACCTATCACTCTGCAATGCACAACCCGGAACTCGCAACACGCAACCCGTAACCCTTTTGGCACCTGAAACCAAACGTCGAAGCCTATCAATCATTTCATTAACGTCCCAATCAGCAAGTGAACCACCTATGCGCGTTTACGTTTGTGTTAAGCACGTCCCGGATACGGCGGCCAGGATTACCATCCTGGAAGACAACCGGATTGATGAAAGGGTTACCTTTATCATGAATCCCTATGACGAAAACGCCGTTGAAGAAGCGGCCAGGATTAAACGTGATGTCGGCGACACAGAAGTCATTGCAGTAACCCTGGGCACCCAGGCGGCCGAGGCCACCCTGCGGTCCGCACTGGCCATGGGAGCCGACCGCGGGATTTTTATCAAAAGCGATGACCATCCGGACAGCATGGTTACCGCGGCCGCATTAAAGGCGGCCATTGAATTGGACGGGAAGCCGGATATTATTTTTACCGGCAAGGAATCCATCGACAGCGAGGGATTTCAAACCATGTACCGGCTGGCGGCCAATTTCGGCATACCGGCGGCATCCAATGTCGTCACCTTGTCCCTGGAGCCGGATACCGTCATTGTGGAATACGAGCTGGAAGCAGGAGCCAGGGAAGTTGTCGAGCTAGCGCTCCCCTGCGTGATCGGCACCGGCAAAAATCTCAACAAGCCGAACTATCCCACCTTGCCGGCCATTATGAAAGCCCGCAAAAAGGAAATAAAGCAGATTGATTTGGAAGACTTAAACTTCGAAAAACCAGCGGGCCGTGTTGAAATCCTTGAATTAAAACCTGCTGCCGAAAAGCGCCAGCCTAAAGAATTAACCGGCACGCCGGATGAGGTGGCGGTCCAAATTGTCAGGATATTGCAGGAAGAAGCCAGGGTTTTGCACGATTGAAAAATCGATTCAATCGTGCGGTTACTGGTTATAGGTTATTGGTTAATAGGATGGTGTTCAGTCCATGCAGAAAATCGGAATTTTGATAGAAACCAAAGAGGGTGAGATCAAAAAAACCAATTTGGGTGTCATCACAGCTGCTCGCGGTGACGGCAGGGAGCTTTACGCCTTTTTGATGGATGGAATCAATGATGATCAGAAAGACGTGTTGCAGTCCTACGGCGTTCATAAAATCGTAGAAGTTATATCCGAAGATGCACCCATCGATTACAACCCGGTCTCCTGGTCTCAGGCCGTCAGCCAGGCCATGGTTCACTTTGGCATCAACACCTTACTGGGGCTTGCCGGTATTCAGGGTCAGAATTTGCTTCCCAGAATTGCCGCCGGCCTGAATGCCCCCCTGGTAATGGACTGTTCGGCGATTGATCTTGCCGCGCATACGGCGCAAAAATCTCAGTTTTCCGGTAGAACAATTGCCACCCTGAAGACCAAGGGCAATTTTCACCTTTACGGTATCCGGCCCAATGCCATTGAGGCGTTGCCCGCTTTTTGCCGGGCTGACGTGGTCTCATTTCAGGCTGAAATTAAGAAGGCCGGCCTGACGGTAAAAGAATTAAAACAGGGTGACGCCAGCGGCGTTGATCTGACCGAGGCAGACGTCATCCTCGCGGGTGGACGGGGCCTGGAAAATTCAGAAAATTTCAGTCTTCTCTTTGAATGTGCTCAAATGGTGGGAGCGGCCGTGGGTGCGTCGCGGGTGGCCGTGGACGAGGGCTGGGTGCCCTATGCCATGCAGGTGGGCCAGACCGGCAAAACGGTGAGCCCGAAGGTTTATATTGCCTGCGGTATTTCGGGGTCGGTGCAGCATTTCGCCGGCATGAAAACGGCTGCCATGATTATTGCCATTAATAAAGACCCTGAGGCTGCCATCATGAAGCGATGTGATTATTTTGTCGCTGCCGATCTTTTTGAAATAATTCCGGCGCTGTCCGCCAGGTTGAAAGCGACAGCCAATTAGTTTTCTTGACACTCCTATCCAAATCCACTATACGAATCAGCTTGACCTTTTGATTCTTGCCTTGCAAATCAGGTTTTAGCGGTTTTTAAAAAAGCATTCTGATATTCGAACGGTATTTGTACAACCACTTATGCTGCAACCCCTATTTCAAAACCTATTGTGGGAAGCGGGAAAATACAGAATCGAGGAAATTACGCCATGACAGAACTGAATTTACAACGACAGGAAGCACCTTTGCGCAGACTAATGGGACCGGGGCCGCTGGATGTTCATCCGCGGGTATACAAAGCACTGTCCTCGCCGGTTATCGGATACATGGACCCTGTGTATCTTAAGGTTTTAGACCGTATCGGTGAGTTGCTGCCGCCGGTTTTCGGCCGTAAAGGCGGCATCACCAACGCCATGCCAGGCACCGGCAGCTCGGGCATGGAAGCCGCCGTTGCCAATCTGCTCGAGCCGGGAGACCGGGTGCTGGTTTGTGCCCATGGTTATTTCGGAGATCGCGTCGGCCAGATGGCCGAACGCCAGGAGGCTGAGGTTACGGTCCTTGAAGAGGAATGGGGCAAGCCCACCGATCCGCAGCGGGTGGAAGCGGAACTGAAACAGAAGTCCTACAAATTGGTAACTGTCGTCCATGCCGAAACATCTACCGGTGTGCTCCAGCCCATGGACGACATCGCCCGGTTGGCAAGGGAATACGGCAGCATGCTTTTTCTGGACACGGTTTCCTCCCTGGGCGGGATCGAAATCAAGGTGGATGAATGGGGGGTCGATGCCTGTTTCAGCTGTTCGCAGAAATGTATTGGCTGTCCGCCCGGTTTGGCACCCATCTCCTTCAGCGAGCGGGCCGTTGAAATGGTCAGAAAACGCAAAAGCCCCGTGCGCAGCTGGTATCTGGATTTATCGCTGATTGAAAAATACTGGGGTAAAGAACGGGTTTACCACCACACCAGTTCGAGCACTCTCAATTATGCCCTGCTGGAAGCGCTGCTGCTAATCCACGAGGAAGGCCTGCAGCTGCGGTATGCACGCCATTTAAAAAACCACAAGGCACTGGTGGCGGGCATTGAGGCCCTGGGCCTCAAGATGCTGGTGGAGCCGGAATACCGTTTGCCGACCCTGAATACGGTTGTGATACCCGATGAAGTGGACGATTTGAAACTAAGGCGCTACCTGCTGGAAAAATTCAAGCTGGATATCGGGGGCGGCTTCGGCCGCCTGGCCGGCAAGGTTTGGCGCGTGGGGCTGATGGGCTATTCTTCTTCGGCCGACAACGTGATGTTTTTTATACCCGCCATCAGCCGCGCCCTGGCGGTTCAGGGAGTTAAAACGGATCTGTCTGCCGGTCTGGATGCGGTGCTGACGGAACTGGACGGCAACGGAATTGATGCCGCGGCCGCAGCGGCCAAAAAGATAGCGGCCGCTTGATTCAGCCCTGTTGAGCGGCCGCTTGCCGGTGGGCAATCGCCGCTCAATGGATTGGTCTTTCTACGGTTTTGGGATCAGCCGATCACCGAAAAACTGCTGTCCGCATTGATTTCGCGCAGGCGCGAATAAAAGCCCATATTAAAGGTCCGCCCGGTATATTTCATAAAGAATTGTACCGGGCTGCTGTCATGGTCGTGTCCGGCCTCAACTTTATCGATGAGCTCTGCCATCATCGCCCCCACGACGGGGGCATTTTTATACTGGTTGCCGGAAGTGCCGACGGCCATGAAAAAACCGGGTAGATCCGATTTGTCGTAGATAGGAATCCAGTCATCTGAAACGTCATAAAGGTCTACCACTCCCTGCATTTGATTCGGCAGCCGCAGTCCCTTAATGCGTTGGGCTTCCCGCAAAACCTGGGCCGTCCACTGTTTGGAAAAATTTTTATCATAGTTGTCCGGATCCACCCATTCGCGCTCATCGCATTCCGGATCTTCCGAACCCACCAGAATATGGTTGCCCGTCTCGGGTCTGCAATAGCAGCCGATATCACCGTCGGAGATCATCACCCCCTCCTTCTGATAGTCCATACCATCGGGCGGCGCAACATGGCAAACTTCCTGGCGCAGCGCCCGGGTCTTGATATTCATGCCTTCTTCCACGCCGGCCATCCGGTTGATGATGTAGGAATGAGGGCCGGCGACATTAACGACAATGGGGGCATCGATCCGGGTGCCGTCCTTCAGGGTGACACCGGCCACCCGGCCGTCTTCTTTGCGAATGTCAACCACCTCGGCATTAAACTTGAATTCGCCGCCCCGGGCTTCGGCCGCGCGCTGGAGGTTGTGGGTGGAAAGCTGGGGATCGGAGATATAGCCCGACTCGGGGATAAGTATGGCCCCGCCCACGAAGTCGCCGGTGGGTTCTGCAAAACTCGGGTCATCGGGCAATTTTACCGGAAAATACTTGCGGGTGTCCAGAAACGGATAGCGCTTTTTAATTTCCGCGATATCCAGTTCCTCATATTCAATCCCCAGGTCCTCAAGGCTGGCCATGACATTTTTGAGATGGTGGTTGACCTCGGTTTTTATCACCAGAGCGCCGATATTAATGTAATTAACAAGGCCCAGTTCGTCTTCGACCTCCAGATATTCGGGCCAGTTGATCCAGTAATAATAGCCTTCCCGGGCCGTGGCCACGCCGTCCGGGGTGGAATAATGGAACCGGATGACGGCACATGAGCCGGAGGTAGATCCGTAACCGGCCGATGGCAGTTTGTCGACATTAAGGGTCCGGTAGCCTTTTTTGGCCAGTTCGAAAGCGACGGCGGCCCCGATAACCCCGGCCCCGATGATAATGGTATCATATTGTTGGTTCACCTTGACTCCTCCATTAATAACTCATAGCCTGAGCTTTCAGCTATGAGCTATCAGCTATTTAGATAACGCCTGTTCCAGATCGGAAATAATATCCTCGGGATTCTCAAGGCCCACCGAAAGCCGGATCAGTCCGTCATCGATGCCCGCTTCGGCTCGCTCCCGGGGTGTCATGTGTTCGTGGGTGATGGTTGCCGGGTGCATGCAAATTGTCCTGCTGGTTCCGAAGGTAACGGCGTGCACTGCCAGCTTAAAGGCATTCATCACCGCAGCAGCCCCGGTCATGCCGTTTTGCACCACAAATGATAACAGGCCGCCGTGGGCTCGCATTTGTTTTTTGGCCAGTTCGTGCTGGGGGTGATCCGGCAGCCCGGAATAATTTACGTGGGTTGCCCCGGGATGGGAGTACAAATACTCGGCGATGGCCTGGGCATTTGTACTGTGCCGCTGCATCCGCATGGATAGGGTTTCTAAATATTGTAAAATCATCCAGGCCTCCAGCGGAGGGATAACCGAACCCAAAAATTCAGTGGTGTTCCAGCGGATATCTTCCACCAGATCTTCCGGCCCGACAATGGCACCTCCGATCACCGTGGCGTTGCCGGCCAGAAACTTGGTGATGGAAAGCAGAACAATATCCGCTCCCAGGTCTAAGGGGGTTTGCAGCGCGGCGGTTGCCGTGGTGTTGTCCACCATTAGCGGGACGTTGCGGGAATGGGCCACGTCTGCCACCGCGGCAATATCGGTCACAAAAAGGCAGGGATTGCTGGGGGTCTCGACCCAGACCAGTTTGGTGTTCTGGTCAATCAGTGAATCCCAGGCGTCGGGGTTGCCCGGATCCTGCACGAAGCGAAATTCTACCTGGCATCGTTCCGGAAATATGGTGGCGGCCTGTTTGTAGCCCTCGCCGAAAATATTCAGGGACGTGACCACATTGTCGCCCGGCCGCGCAATGGTGAAAATGAGATTGAACAACGCCTGGGATCCCGATCCGGCCGTTATGCAGGCCTCGCCACCCTCCAGGGACGCCAGACGCTCTTCCAGCAAGGTGTTGGTTGGGGTACGGGTCCGGCCGTAAACCGGGCATGGTATTTCATCAAACGTTTTATAGGGAAATGTCATGGATTGAGTGATCGGCGGTACAAATGACCGGTACGGTTCCAGATCCTGAAGGGGATGAAACCCGGCGTGCAAGGCCCGGGTGTCAAATCCCAAATTGCCATCTTCACGCTTCGGCCGTCGTGCTTCCGGTTTAAATTTCCAGGGATCGCGCATAAAAAACGATTTGTGATCATTCATGGTAATCCTCCGCCAACACCAAAGATTTACAAAAACACCGTACGGTGCAGATATTTTTTTGCAGCCATGGGGCTAACTGCCTAAGCGATCCTTTGCGCGTTTAAGAACGCTTTCGATCGCTGCATCAACCTCCGGTGAAAGCGGCTGCGGCTGATGGCTTTCTTTGATTCTGCTGATTTTTTCCCGGGCCAGCTGTCCCATGCTTTTAGCACCCCGGGTTTTCCAGTCCTGGTATGTCCTGCGGTCGGTTAAATCAGGCCGCCAGTTTTCACGGAAATGATCCAGGGTGTGGTCATCACTGAGAAAATGCCCGCCCGGACCGACGCGCTTGATACTTTCGACTGCCAGGTTTTCCCTGTCAACCGGGATGCCCCCCATCATGCGCCTGACCTGGCCGATAAATTCGTCGCACATCACCAGCAGGTCGAAGGAATAAGTGAGCCCGAATTCCAGGTAGCCGACATCATGCACCAGATTGGTACCTGCCCATCCGGCCATCATGATGTAGGTGGACGCTTCATTGACCGCCTGCTCATCGGCCAGCTTGGAAGCGCTGCAGCCGCCAAACCCCCAGGTCGGCAGTTCATACAGACAGCGGCCGATCTGACAAAGCCCCGCCTGGGTCATCATGGCTTCAGGAGCTGAATAGGTGGGCTGCATGCTCTGCATGTCCATGGGAGACATGCCGGCCCCAAAAATAAAAGGGGCCCCCGCATTTGTTAACTGATGAATGACGAGCCCGGCCAGAATTTCGGCGTCGGCCTGGGCAATGGCGCCGGCCATGGTAACCGGGCTTGTTCCACCCGCCATGATACCCGGTGAATAGTTGGTGGGCAGATTGTGCTCCGCCATAAACATCAGTTTTTCCATGGCTTCACTGATATGCACCAGGGGTGAGGTCGGTTCGTCATACAGAACGAAGATGGGTTTACGGCTGAGTTCTTCGCGCCCGCCAACCGCAGCGGCGGCGATATCCACAATATCGTTCAAAGAGGTCTTGTCGGCAGCGGTAATCACCTGGGGCTTAATTGAATTGCGAATCATGATGGCGTATTTGTACTGGTATTGCAGTTGGGCTGGAAAATCAGGCGCCAGCCCGTTGGACATGGTAAAGTCAATATTCGCCAAAGCATCCACCAATCTTACGGCGTCCTCAACGTCGGCGGACAGAAATTCCCTGCGCTCCCCGGTAAGGCTGTCCAGCAGATAGGGACAGTCGGAACCGGTACCGTAGTAAACGTTGCGTCCCTCCAGAAACATGGCGGGACGGCCGTTTCTATTATAAATGGTGACCCTTGAGGGAGCCGAACGGATGGCTGACTCCACCAGGCCGCTGGGGATGAACACGTGCTTGTCGTCCTTCACATAGGCGCCGGCGCTATGCAACAGGCCGATGACCTTTTCGTGATGAATAATCGTTCCGCAATCTTCCAGGATATCAAGGGCCGCGGAGTGAATGTCACGCATCTGTTCTTCGGAAAGATACTCCAGCGCGGTTGAATTGAATCGTTTAACATTCAGATCCATGGGCTAAAGCCTCCTGTGGTATCAATACCCGTTAAGGTATAAAAGATAAACGTCCAACATTGGACGTTCAATGTTCGACCTGCCCGCAATGCCTTGAAAACGATGTGAAGTAAAATTAACTATTTGATTTATATACCCATGGTTACACCAGGTCAACGCACAATGCATGGCAGGCGGGTGTTCATTTTTTAGCCTTGCACCTTTTCACAATCGTATTTATTTGTCAAAGTTTTCATTTGGGCCAAAATTTATTATAGGGCCTGATGACTTTCTGCCGGTGAGATTAGGGGAAAAAAGCAGCAAGGAGTGCTTGCTGATTTGACCATAACTGCTTGCCAATATCAGCCTGGTGGTGTAAATACTACAACTCTTTTATATGCCGACTGAAACTTTCCGGAGATCACTGCCGAATGTCTGAACAGCAACCGTCGAACGAAGAACTCACATTTGCCGCCGGGATGTTTGCACTATTTCTTTGCATTCTTTTCGGATCGAATGCTGTCGCGATAAAGATAACCTTTTCAGGACTGGGCGTTTTTACCACGGCAGCCATTCGATTCGGTGTTGCTGCCCTTGCCATTTTCCTCTGGGCCAAAATCACCGGGCAGAAAACTGCTTTGAAAAAAGGACAACTGCACCAGGTATTAATTTTTTCGGCGCTGTTTACGGTTCAGCTTTCATTGTTTTACCTGGGACTCAGCAAATCCAACGCCTCCCGGGGAACCCTGCTGGCTAATCTGCTGCCATTTTTTATTTTATTTCTGGCTCATTTTTTTATAGCGCGGGATCGCATCACCAAACAGAAATTTTTTGGGATCCTTCTGGGCTTTACCGGAGTGGTTTTCATGTTTCTGGACGAGGCGAGCTTAAGCCATGGCTTTCGGACCGGTGATCTTATTATCCTGATGGCGGTTTTAATCTGGTCCTGTGCCACTATTTATTTAAAGCGGGTCATCGGCACCTTCAGCCCTTTTCAATTGGTGATGTATTCAAACTTATTTTCAGTGCCCTTCTTTCTTGTCGAAGCCCTGCTGTGGGATGATTCAATGGTTTTTCATCTGGATGGGCCGGTCATCGGCGCCTTGCTCTACCAGAGCCTGGTGACCGCCTCTTTCGGATTTGTGGCCTGGAACACCATGCTCAAAAAATACGGTGCGGTATCCCTGCATGCCTTTGTATTTATCATGCCGATTGCCGGAGTTACCCTCGGGGGTCTGGTCCTGGGCGAGCCGATTACCATCAAGATCGTGCTGGCCCTGGTTTTCATCGTATCCGGAATTTTAGTCGTGCACTGGAAAACCAGAGAAGAACCGCCGGCCTATCCGATGCGCAGTATCTGATGTGGTGAAAAAAACTTGAGCATAAAATGAAAAAGTTAGTCTATTTTATTTTAGCAGGTTTGATCCTGTTGCTGGGGTATAAATTCCTGACCTCTACCCATCAAGACTTCAGCAATGGTCTTTTCGGCAAAAAGATAATCTGTTTTGGTGACAGCCTGACATACGGTACCGGGGCATCCAGGGGAATGGACTATCCGTCGCAGTTATCGAAGATGATTTCCAGACCGGTGATTAATGCCGGCGTGCCCGGTGATACATCGGCCCGGGCGCTGCAGCGGCTTGAGCGGGATGTCTTGGCATACTCGCCTGATGTCGTTTTAATCACCCTGGGCGGCAATGATTTAAAAAACGGCATTGCAAGGGATACCGCCTTTGAGAACTTAAAGATGATTGTCAACCAGATTCACAACCGGGGGGGCCGGGTCATTGTCGGCGGACTGCATATTCCATTCAGAGACCGTGGTTTTGGAAAGGGATATCAACAATTGGCCGCTGAGACCGGGGCCACGCTGATCCCGAATATCCTTGAAGGCATCATGGGAAACCGCAACTTAATGAGCGATCCGATTCATCCCAATGATGCCGGATACAAAATTATAGCGCAAAGATTCTATAAAGCGATGCTGCCGTAGAATTTTTTTATATCGACTTAGCCACTTTTCAAAAAAATGGAGGAAACCATGTCCAAACCATCCGTTATTATCATCGGTGCCGGGCTGGGGGGCTTATCCACAGGGACCTATGCCCAAATGAACGGCTATCAATGCCGAATATTCGAACATGCCCGGCATCCCGGCGGAGTGGCGGCTGAATGGAAACGGCAAGGCTACACCATCGATGGCGGCATTCACTTTTACATGGGCTATCGGCCGGGACGACCCGATCATGATATCTATCGGGAACTTGGCCTCTGTCAAGAGGACCAATACCTTGAGATGACAACCTACGGCCGCTTTCGGGACCCCTCCGATGGACGCTCTCTGGATATCACCCAGGACCTGGATCAACTCGCCGCCACCATGAAGGATATCTCCCCCAAGGATGCCGCCTTCATCAACAAAGTCCTCAGGGGTGCGAAGGCCTTCAGGAATTCGAGTATGACCGCATCCATGGGAAAGCCACCGGATATGACAAGGTGGTGGGACACCATCAAAATGATGATCAAAATGAAGGGGACCCTCCGATACTATTCAGGGTGGTATATGCAATCGCTCGACGCGGCCACTAGGGAGCTCCATGATCCCTGGTTGGCCCATGTCTTTAAGCACCTCTTTTTGCCTGAAGTGCCGGTCGTCTTTATCATGATTATTCTTGGTGCGCTGTCAGGCGGCAACATGGCTGTTCGCAAAGACGGCTCCAGGGGGTTTGCCCGGGCCTTGGAAAAACGCTACTTGGATTTGGGTGGTGAAGTTGCCTATGGATCAACCGTGGAAAAAATATTAGTTGAAAAAGCGCAGGCCGTGGGTGTTCGGCTGTCAAACGGCGAAGAATATCGGGCCGATCACATTGTGTCGGCTGCTGACGGATATTCGACCCTTTATGACTTGCTGGACGGCAAGTATTTAACTGCGGAACTCAGAAAGCTGCACGAAGACTGGCCACTTTGGAAACCGGTAGTCTTGATTAATTACGGCGTGGCCCGTGATTTTTCGACTGAGCCTTCCATTACGATACTTAAGTCCATTTCAAACATGGAGGCCGGATATCTTGCCAGTGATTGCTGGGTCATTCGTATCTTCAACTATTGTCCGAACTGTGCACCCGCGGGACGAACCCTCGTGCAGGTCATGATCGAATCCGAATGGCAGCCCTGGAAAGATATCTGGCAGGATAAGGACGCATACAACGCAGAAAAAGAAATGACAGGCAAGCAGGTGTTGGAACGTCTGAATGATGTGTGGCCCGGAATCAAGGATCAGGTTGAAATGACAAACGTGGCCACGCCCCATACCTGGTGGCGCTTTACCCGGAATCGTCAGGGTGCTTTTGAAGGTTTTGCCATTATTGATAAAATATTTACCACTCGCGTCAAGCGAACCCTTCCGGGCCTGGGCCATTTTTTTATGGCCGGCCAATGGGTGGTGCCGGGCGGTGGGGTTATACCGACCCTGGTATCCGGAAAACATGCCGCCATGCTCCTGTGCCGCCGGGATGGCAAAGTGTTTAACACATCGCCTGAAGTGAAATAGCTCTGGCCCTCACCTCCAAGATCCTCCATTTTGCCCTTTTCCGAATTGTTATGGGCATCCAATCGAAATTTTAAATTTATTGCTTGCCTCTTTTGGGCTTCAATAAGACGAGCGATAGAGTTCCAGGTTGACACACGGTTCTTTTGCGCTATACTCGCCCCATACGGGTGCAAGCTAATATCTTAATTTATCAGGTAAACTTGAGAAGCAAGCGGGACGCGATGGAAATTAAAGCGTTTACTGTCGCCGATTTAAGGACAGCGCTGTCATCAGAGGATTTTTGGCATACAAAAACCCTGCCGATAACAAAACACAGGGCGTTATCATACAGTCATAATCCCCGGGCCGATCAGGATGACCCTGTCTTATTGGTTGCGTATCAGGACCGCCAGGTGATCGGCTATCTTGGGATTCTGCCCGACAAGATCTTTGTCAACGACGCCGTGCACAAATTCGGCTGGTTGACGAGCTGGTGGGTTGATCCATCTCGGGCCACCACGGGAGTCGGCGCCCTTCTTCTTTTTAAAGCCCTAAACGCGTATCAGCAGAAACTTGGCGTGTCAGGAAGCTCAAAGGAAGCCGGTAAAGCCCTTGATGCTTCTCAAAAGTTCAGGGCCTTGACAACATTGAAAGGACTGGACATCAGATTTCGGCTGAATGTGACCGGCGCCATCCTTGGCCAGATTCCGGCGTTGAAAATATTCCGGGTATTGTTTAAAATCCTTGACGACATCCTGAATGAAATCGTGAATCTCAGAAATTTTTTCTGGAAACGACGCTGCGATAGCTGCCAGGGTCTGACCTTTGAGTATATTTCTGCCATCGATGAAGAGACCGGCCAATTTATCCAGCGACATAGCCAGGATGATTTAACTCGCAAAGGAAAGGCCGAGCTCAATTGGATGATGATGTATCCCTGGATATTATCGGCGCCCTTAAAAGATTCTGCCGGCAAGCGATATTATTTTTCGTCACGCGCCGACAGATTTTTTTATCTTGGTGTCAAGGTGTTCGAGCGTAAAAACGAAATGGCAGGCTTTGTCATGCTCAAAGTGCGTGATGATCGGATGAGCGTCGTGTATTCTTATTTTGAGAGCGGACACGCCCTGTCGATGACCGCCGCGGTGGTCTATCACGCGCTGGCGATGGATGTCAGGGCCCTCAGCCTGTATGATGAGCAGTTAGTTGCAGGTTTTTCGGAGCTGGGCTGTCCCCATTGGTCTGCCAGAACGGTTTCAAGGGGATTTTCGCTGTCAACAGCATTGGCCGATATCCCCCTGGCAAACTGCCGGATACACGGCGGAGACGGAGATCTCGCTTTTTATTAAATGATAGGATCCTGGAGAATACATTTGGCAATGCACGAAGAAATTACCCGAATGCTGTTTAGCGTCATTGACGAGCTCAACCAGTTGCGGCCGATGGAAGAACACCTGGAGAAAAGCCTGGAGACGCCCTTAGCCGGTGATTCCGGAAGATTGGATTCAGCAGGATTGATTAATTTAATTGTCGTGACCGAACAGAAGACCGCTGAAGAACTCGGCAGGCCCATCCTGTTAACCGATGACCGCACCATGTCCCGGGTCAAAGAGGTATTCCGCACCCTGGGGACTTTTGCTGATTATATCGAACTGCGGCTGAATGAAAAACGCGATGAATAAGCAATCATATACCTGGGTACTTGTCTCAGATTTTAATCTGCAAAATTTCGCCGGTTATGTCGCCAATGATCCGGAATTTCCAAAAACAAAGGCGATTACCGCCCCCTTTGGACAGCCGGTATCAACCTTATTGCACAAAGACACACCGTGTTGGCAAAATGCACCGGATGTCGCCGTGATCTGGACCCAGCCCCAGTCCGTAATCCCGGCTTTTAATGCCCTCCTCAGGTATGAGCCGGTTGTGCTGCAGCAGGTGCTGCAACAGGTCGATGAATATGCCGCATTATTGGTAAGCATAAGTGCGTGGGTGAAGTACGTATTTGTTCCCTCCTGGGTGCTGCCGTCCTATCGGAGCATCTTCGGGATGCTGGACATGAAGACCGCAGTCGGGCTGACGAACACCGTCATGCGGATGAATTTGCGGTTGGCCGAGAAGCTGGAAAAGGCTTCCAATATCCATGTTCTCAATACGCACAGATGGATTGAGCAGGTCGGAAACCACGCCTTCAGTCCTAAACTATGGTATCTGGGGAAAATCGTATTTGGCAATGACGTTTTCAAGGCTGCCGTCGCAGATATCAAAGCGGCCTTCAGCGGGTTGCTGGGGTTTGCCCGCAAACTCATCATCCTCGATCTGGACGATACCCTATGGGGAGGCCTTGTCGGCGATGTCGGCTGGGAGAACCTTGTCCTGGGCGGCCATCATCACCACGGAGAAGCCTATGCAGATTTCCAGCAAGCCCTCAAATCTATGAAGAACCGGGGAATTCTTCTGGCAATCGTGAGTAAAAATGAGGAGCCGGTCGCGTTGGAGGCGATCGGAAAGCACCCTGAAATGGTGCTCAAGCTGGAGGATTTTGCCGGGTGGCGAATTAATTGGCAGGATAAAGCCCAAAATGTCCTTGACCTGATGACCGAATTGAATCTTGGCCCCCAGTCAACCGTATTTATAGACGATAATCCCGCAGAACGGGCGCGGGTCAAAGAGAGTTTGCCGGAGGTGTTCGTGCCTGACTGGCCGGAAGACCCCCTGTTTTATCCGGCGGCCCTGCTGAGCCTGCGGTGTTTTGAGATGCCCTCTCTCAGCCAGGAAGATCTGGTCAGAACCACTCTGTATCAATCAGAAAACAAACGCCAGGCATTGAAAAAAACCGTCAGTTCATTGGAGGAATGGCTAACCCGTTTAGCCATTCGCGTTCAGGTTGAAGAGCTGCATCCTGCCAATCTGCAAAGAGCGACGCAACTGCTGAACAAAACCAATCAAATGAACCTGTCCACCAGACGCATGTCGGAAGCAGAACTCATGGCCTGGGCCGAAGACAAACACCACAGGCTCTGGACGTTGCGGGTCTCTGACAGGTTTGGTGATGCCGGTATAACCGGTATCGTCAGCCTGGGAATTCAAGGCCCAAACGCTCAAATTGTGGATTTTATTTTAAGCTGCCGGGTGATGGGACGAAATCTAGAAGAAGCCATGCTTGCCACCGCGATTCACCATGCGCGGGAATCGGGAGTAAAAGAGGTGTATGCCCGCTATATTCCCACATCCAAAAATAAACCCTGTTTGGATTTTTTTAAAAGCCTGGCTCCCCGATTTCAGCAGCAGGGGAAACGTTTTATACTGAAGGGAGAGCAGCCTTTTCCTGTTCCCGAGCATATTGAACTTGTTCAATAGTGCCTAAAAAACAATGATACAGCGCATATTTACATCTGACGATCAGCTCGCTTTTGCAAAACTCTCCGGCGACTATAATCCTTTGCACATGGATCCCATCCTTGCCCGGCGGCTCCTGTTTGGGCGGCAGGTCGCTCATGGCCTGCATGCCCTGCTATGGAGCGCGGATCATTATTTAAAAAACCAGATGCAGCCTTTGGCGCTGGCGTCTGTCAAAGCCAATTTTCAGGCAGGTATGGGGGTAGGGCAGGCGGTCACTTGCATTTTTAACAGGCAATCTGAACACCAGGTCGAAATCCAACTGCAGATAGACAGCAAGCCTGCTGCGTGGATTCAAATAGCCTTAAGTCCCCCAGGGCAACCGCCGACAGGCATTTTCCCGGCGGCAAAAAATCCAGTACCGCAAAAATGCCGGGAACGCTCCCTGGACGAGGTGGCAGTTGCCTCGGGCAGCCTCTGCCTGTATTTTGATAAAGAATCCGCCGCGCGGCTTTTCCCCAACCTCGTGCGGACGCTGCCGCCCATCCAGCTTGCCGCTTTGCTGGCGACGACGCGGCTGGTCGGCATGGAATGCCCCGGCCGCCACTCCATTTATTCGGGACTCAATCTGACATTTGGTTCCGGTCGTAGCGGAGTTGCGAAGCTCAATTATCAGGTCACCGATTGCAACAAGCGCCTGGCCCTGCTCTTAATGGAGGTTGAAGCACCGGGGATGAAGGGACAAATAAAGACCTTCTTTCGACCAAAACCGCAGGGACAACCCGCATTCGCAGAAATCCGTCATGAAGTTGAATCAGAAGAATTTTCAGCCCAACGGGCATTGATTATCGGAGGCTCCCGTGGTTTAGGGGAAGTCACTGCCAAGCTCCTGGCCGCCGGTGGCGCCGAGGTCGTCATTACTTATTATCACGGCCGGCAGGATGCCCAGCAGATTGTAGAAGAAATTGTCTCTCACGGAGCCAAGGCGGCTTGCCTGCCGTTGAATGTTATCGAACCGTCCCAGGGACTGTTGAATCGGGTCGAAAATTCCTCCAGGCCGCTGTATTTATATTATTTCGCCACCCCGCCTATTTTTGGAGCCGCGAAAGGCAAGTTTTCGTCCCAGCGCCTTAACACCTTTGTTGAGTATTATGTCACAGGGTTTCTCCGGACGGTTCAGACCCTGGCGGATGCCGCAGCCGGTCTGCAAAAGATATTCTATCCATCTTCCTCAGCGATAGAGGATCTTCCCCTGGATATGGGCGAGTATGCCGCAGCGAAAATGGCCGGTGAAATCCTCTGCGATTTTTTGCAAAAGGCCAACCCCGGCCTTACCATCCACAAACCCCGCCTGCCGCGGATCGCCACCGATCAAACGGTCAGCCTGTTACCGGTGGATAATCAGGATCCCGTCTCAATTCTTCTCCCTCACCTGCGAGAACTCAGGAAAATGTAATACCCAATTCTAAAGTTTTTCTTGATTAGTGCCGAAATTCAATATTGAGGGTCGCGATACCCCCTGGTTTGTGATGCGCTCAGCGGATCGTCAGCCAGATACCTGCCAGCAATAGCGCCATACCGAGCATTCGCGAGAGGTCCAGGGGCCGGGTTGCCGCTCCCAAAACACCGAAATGATCTATCAGGGCTGCAACAACAAACTGGGAAGACACGATGATGGTAAAGGTGGCAACCAGGCCCAGACGGGGTGCACTGTAACCGATGGCACCCACTATGACCAGTCCTAAAGCACCTGAAGAGTATGCATACCACGGCACACTCTGCCAGGCTCCCAGGTTCCCGCCGCCCATAAATATCATTGCTAGGGTAATCAACAGGCCCCCTCCGGCATATGTTATGAATACGCCTTCAAGGGTCCCGATGCCTTTGTCCAGCAGGCCCATCATCTGGGCCTGCAGGGCCACCGTGACGCCGCCAATTACAGCAGCGATGACCAAGAGTGCAGAGCTACCCAATTAATTGTCCTCCTTTAGACTGATGTTTAGGTTTTAACCGTTTTGAAATCTATATTTGTATTTGATTTTCAACTTCCGCTAACAGTCGGTTAAATCCCAAATAACAAGCACCAAATTACAAACAAATCTCAAAATACAATGACTCAAATTCCAAACTTGTTTTCCCCCTTTTCTAAAGGGGGTAAGGGGGATTTTTTGGAAATTCGCATTTAGATCTTAATACTTTCAAGCCATAAGGACACACGGATGAGCAGATTCCGCAGTTGTGTCCCTTGTGATACTGGTAGTAGTTTTCTTTTTTCCAGTTGTCGCAGGCCGTTGCATCGAGGATTTCCTCCCGCGGCATTCCGGCCACCCAGGCGCTGCCTTTCAATGCCCCGGCCGGGCAGGCTTCGACACAACGCATGCAGGTGCCGCAATAGCTGCGCTCCACCGGCCGCCTGCAGGAAAGTTGCATGTCTGTAAATACGGTTCCCAGACGAACCCAGGAGCCGAAGTCGCGGGTGATAAGCTGGCAATGGCGGCCGATCCAACCCAGACCGGCCCGGGTGGCAGCGGTTTTATGGGGAAAATCTCCTTTTATGTTTACCGGATCTGATCGTTCCGAGGCCGCCAGCTTTAGAGCCTGAAAACCCATGCTCCTGATTTCGGCTGCCAGCCTGTCGGCAACTTCATTGATCAGGTCATTTACCCGTGTGTATTCATCGGCATAGGACCGGTTGGGGCCGTGTTGGATTCCGGCCATGATGGCGGGGGTCATGGGGATCGCAAACGACAGGGCTCCGGGAAAACTTCGCCCGTTGGAATCCTGAGGCGTGTTGACGTCACGCAGGTCGGCGGCACCCCACAGGACTATTTTGTTCTGTTGCATGAATGAACCCAGCCATTCAGGAAAAAATTTATCACACTCCGGCAACTGTTCCTCTTTTCCCTTTTCTGTCATCTGTCCTCTGTTCTCTGTTTTCTGAAATCACACAAGTTTTTTTCCATGAAAACACTCAGCGGATCCGCCTGGTTCGGATCGACTGGTTTTATGGTGAGCATTCCTGAAACGCTCCTGATTAAACTTTCAAGTCCTTCAGACCGAATTTTTCCAGCATGAAGCCATGAAATCCTTCATCGTCAAGATCGGCGCGGTTTCCGAGAAACTCATCGTTAATGGGGCCCGCGGAATAGACCAGTTTAGGTGTTTCTGAGAGAACGGCTTCCATGATCAAATTGGCGATAAGGTCGGGACCGGGAATGTGCAGATCGGCAAACAATTTACCCGTATGTTCTGCGGCTGTCTGATAAATAGCCTTATAATCCGGATCTGTTCTGGCCATAAGATCACCGGTCATGCGGGTGGCAACGTCATTGAATTCCGTCGCAATCGGGCCGGGGCGGATGGTCACCACCTTTATTCCCATAGGCTCCAATTCCAAACGCATTGCATCCGTGACGGCCTCCAGAGCATGCTTGGAGGCGGCATAGACGCCGCTGCCGGGGAAGGTAAATTTTCCGACGATGGAGCTCAAATTGACAATAATTCCCTTTCTCAGGCGGCGCATGGCCGGTAAACAGGCCTGGGTGATGCGAATCAGTGCGAACAGGTTGACTTCAAATAGCCGTTTGACGGCCTCAATGGAGACGTCTTCCAGGGCGCCTCGAACGCTGTAACCGGCATTGTTTATGAGAACGGAAACAGGAGCCGGCAGTTGTGAAAGGTAGCCGCAAAACTTTTCAGTGTCTTCGGGCCGGGCAAGGTCGACCTGTACGGGAGTGATACCCTCAACCTGATCGGCCATCTCGACCAGACGCTCCTTGCGCCGGGCGGCGGCGATGACCGCAAAACCCTTTTGGGCCAATTTGAGGGCGGTCGCACGTCCGATTCCACTACTTGCCCCGGTTACCAGTGCGGTCTTTGTTTGCTCTGACATTTATACCTCCTAATATTTAATCCCGTGTTAAATCTTGTTTAAGTGGAACTGCCGGCTGCCCGTATTTCAGAAATCATGTTACCCCTTCACAATCCAGTTCTTTGCCGCTGCCAGTCCTGCAAAGGGAAAATGCTTAATAGACGCTTTAATGAAGTGCTTTCCCAATGATTCAGCCACATCGGCAATTGTTGAGTCGGTGACCAGGGCAATCCTGGCGATTTCCCGATGGTGGCTGCGGACAAATTGCATATGCTCGACCATTCCACTCAAGTCTTTCCATCCCGGGAACTTCTCGGTCACAATGATCAATCCGACCAGTCCCCCTTCTTTTTCGATATAAGGATCGACGGTTTGCGATAAATCCATAAAATCCCGGGCTTCCAATTTTCCTTCAGGTTTCACAGTCAGCACTCCCGTGCATTCATCAATTTCAAAGGATATCATTGTTTCGTCCACCCTTTTGTTTTACTTTGTGATTAAATTTTTCGGCATCAATGATGAAGCGTTCATGGGTGCCTTTGCTGATAATGTCGATGCCATCATTTAATTCGGTTTCAAATTAAATTCCATAACTGAGTCCAACCCCCGTCTAAGACCGGTAAAGGTAGCCACCTTTCTGATAGCCAGTAAAGCGCCATCAACATAGGGCTGGGCGCTGGCACCGGCTTCATGCCGAATTATAAGCTTTTGGTCGGGCATGCCAAATATGACTTCGGCGCCGATGACATGTCCCGGAAGGCGGATGGCGTGAATCTGGGAGCCGTTGAGTCGCGCACCGCGGGTTTGTCGAACACCCTGTGTTTCTTCGATGGCCACGTCCAGAACCGATTCGCGGACCTGGCCTAACCGGTGTGACAGTTCCCGCACCGTCCCGCTGGGTGCGTCAATTTTGCCCGAATGGGCATAATCGATTATTTCCCAGTGAGCAATATGTGCGGCCGCAATTTCCGCAAATTTTTGCAGCAAAACCACTGTAAGGGCAAAGTTGCCCACGGCCAGGACCCCCAGTTCTGAGGATTTGGCCACCCGGTCAATTTCAGCGTAGTCTTCATCCGTCAGGCCGGAAGTCCCCACCACAACATGGGTGCCGGCCTCAAGGGCCAGTAAAATGTGACGTTTGGCAACATCCGGTTTAGTGAATTCAACAAAAACGTCACATGGCGTTTTGAGGGCCTCTTCCGCAGAGCCGCTGACGGCCAGGGTAAAATCGGTGATATTGAGTGCATCGCCTAGAGGCTTGCCGGCCTGGCTGCGGGAAACGGCCCCGACAAGCTCCATGTCCTCGGCTTGATGGATTCCTGCGGCAAGGGCTGAGCCGGCCCACCCCGTAGCACCTGCTAAACACACTTTAGTAGACATAGCATAAACCTCTCAGGATTATTAGATGCGCTTTCAAGTTATTATGGTGTATTCCAACCCGGAATGACAACACTGCAAAATTGGTATTTGATTTCAGATGCCCGTAAAATCACACACCCCGACTGACGGCCAGGAGGTTTTTCAACCTTCCCGGACCGGATTTTTCTATTGCAATCAAAATTCGTTGAAATATCATGGCCGTCGCCAGCGCGTCACCAAGGGCCGTATGCCGGTTTTGAATTTCGATACCGAAGTGCCGGGCCATCATATCCAGGTCCTGATTGGTCCCGATCCGTTTCGCATAGGAGCGTAGATGCCTCGGAAAGCAAACCCTGCGACAAATGGGATGGACATCGAGAACCAGATTCTGAATGGGAAAACCGTGATTCTGTCGCATGTAGATATTTAGAAAGTTCAAATCAAACCGCACATGATAGCCAACCAGGATATCCGTCCCCGCAAACTGTAGAAATTGTTCAAATACATCTGCAAATAGCGGCGCACCTGCCACCATAGACGGCATAATGCCGTGTATTTTAACGGCGGACGAGGGAATGTCCCGCCCCGGACTTACCAGTGAATTGAACACGTCGCCAAGGAGTATGCGTCCGTCAACGATCCGGTATGCAGCCAGACTGACCACCCGGTCTCGGGTAAGGCTCAGGCCGGTGGTTTCCAGGTCCAAGACCACGTAGCGCAGGCTTTTGGCGGTTTGATTGCGCGAAATTTGATCCAGGGCCTTCAAATTTGTATGCGCGATAGGATGAAGATTTTTTCCCCGCAGACGGGTTCGCAGCAGACGATTCCGCAGGCGGGCGAACAATAGACCGTCCATCAGACCTCCACCAATTTGGTCTGATAGCGAAATTCTATAATATCCTGCAACTGACGGACAATCGAAAAGCTTTCCTTCAACATCTTGCGCTGCAATCCGTTCAGACTTTCGGGACCCAGAAAATTATCCGGCTCTTCTCCCTTGGCGAGGGCGTCAAGGTGTCGACTGATTTGAAGATATACAATAAATTCATAAGCTTCGCGTATATCCGCATAAAATTGGCTGCCGATGACGCCCCGGTTTTGGATTTCCGCCAGACGGTCAAGGGTGTTCTGGGCTTTAATCCCCAGATCCAGACTGAGCACGCGGGCGGCGTCCACCACCGGGTTCAGTCCCCGCAATTTCAGGTCAAACTTATTCTTGTTCTCGCCGGATTTTTCAACCACAAACCGCTTGAGCAAGCTGAGCGGCGGCCGATTGGTGAGGGCGACTTTGGCCATAAAGCGGATAAAAAGCTTTCTTTTTCGGATTACCTTGAGCAGGTGGTCATGCAAAATATAGGGGAATTGGGTGCCGGCATATATCGGCCGAAAATCAAAAAAAATAGATGCCATCAGCAATGTTTCCGGATTGGGTTCCATGATCCACTCCAGAAACGTTGCCTGCCATTTTTCTTCCGGCTGGCACCACTTCGGATTGGAGGCCATGACGCCTCCCTGGCACCGTGGGATGCCGGAACGCTCCAGGTATCCCACCGCCCGCTCCGAAAAATTCAAAAACCATTTTAGGCAATCGGCTTCATCAGTTCCTGTAGTGCTGGCAAAAAAGAGCGCATTGTCCTGGTCGGTATGCAGGGTCTGTTCCATGCGGCCTTCGCTGCCGAAAGCCAGCCAGCCGTATGGTGCCGGGGGTTTTCCAAGCCCCTCGCTTTCCATCTCTTTTTCGACGAGTTGGAGGATCCGAAAAGTCAGGCGGTCGTTGAGCTCGGTAACCAGAGCGACCAGCTGTTTGACCGGACCCCCCTGGCGCAGCATCATTTCAAGAACGCTGTCGATTTTGTACCGCATGCCGATAAGGGTCTCCAGCGAGGCGGTGCGCTTAATCTCTCCGATAACCTGTATCGGAGAGCTGCCGGTCTCCATCTGCAAATCATGTTCGCTGATAATGCCGATCATGCGGTCGTTTTCAACCACCACCAGAAGCCTGACACCATGATGACTCATGGACAACAGGGCATCAAAGGCATAAGCATCCTGAGCAATGGTCTGCACCGGTTGGCTCATGACACTGGCAACCGCCGCTTCCGGGCTGAGTCCGGCCGCCAGCACTTTGGTGCGCAAATCGTTGTCTGTCAGGATGCCTAAAGGGTAGAGGCCGTTGCCGGTGACCACAATCGAGCTCACCCGGCGTTGAACCATCAGCCTGGCGGCTGCCCGCACGGATTCATTAGGTGCGCAGGTCAGCAAATTTTTAGTCATTATATCGGCAACGCGTTTACCGGTAAGAAACACCTCCATGCTGATGGCTTTTTGCCCGATCGGTTGCGGTCGCTGGAAATCTGCTGTTTGACGTACCGCTTTGATGGTTCGGGCCAGCGAAAAGCTGAAGTAGCGCTCAAATACAGGGTAGCTGTTTACCAGTTGCCGGACATCTTCGGCCGGAAGCATCAGGCAGATGAGATCCTGGCTGGCAGTGATGTCAAACATGGCCGGTTTATTCTGCAGAATGCTGGTGGCGCCGAAATAGTCTCCCTCTCCGCGCACATCGACGAGCAGATCCTGACCCTCATCATCGACCAGGGAGATTCTGGCGGAGCCCTTCTGAATGATGCAGAGGTGCTCAAAGGACTTATCCCCTTTGCTTTTAATGCGCTGCCCCCGGGGGAAATAGGCCATCTCCATTCGCGAAATTACACGCATCAGTTCGCTGGAGCCCAGGGTGTCAAAGGGGGGTACCGAGCGTAAAAATTCGTGCATGTGCTGATTGGGAATTTCTATCCCGGATTCGTTTTGTTGCTGAGAATCCATACCGGCTCCTGTCTCCGATCCTATTCTTCCGTCATTGCCGAGGTGGAACCAATTTTCTTGGCTCCCTGGGAAGATTCCCATTCTGGGAGTTCATATCGGTTCAAGTGATGTGATACGTCGAGTTTCATTTTCATCCAATTATCCGCAAGGCAAAATACGGCACCAGATTGAACAGTAAGATTCCCATTTTAAAAAGGGCCATACCTGAATAGTGAATGGTATCGAACTTCTCAACAGACATGTTAAACCATTTACCGTGAATCCGGTGCATCCAATCATGAGCCAGGATGAAAAACAAGAGCCACACGCACAGGATTACCATGTTTATGACGGAACACCAGGCGAAAAAGGCACGAATCATTACTAATTCCATAGTTCCTCCTTTTGTAATTTATGCCGCTTTTCAAAAATAAGTTCCAAAATACGGAAGGCTGGTATAAGGGGTTGTAGAAAAAAACGTTCGAATAACGGAACGTTTTTTTGAAAACCGCTATAGTCCTGCACCTGTACAATATAAAGATCAATAGCGCACTTATCAAGGAAAGAATAGACACTGTGGACCCCAAGCGCTTTGATCAGGCGGAGGTCGGTTGTCTTCTGATTCTGCGCTCGCCGATACCGGCGATTATGGGAATGAGCAGAAGGAATAGACAGACATACACCACAGCATTCCAGCCACTCTGTTTGTAAGCGATTCCGGAGGCGGTTATGCCAAGCCATCCGCCTAGATAGTAAAATAGCACATAGAGGGCATTCGCTCTGCCCTGGCCGCTGGCAAGCTTGCGGTTCAGGGCACCGCCGGCAGCTTCCACCTAGACCGACCGTGCAAAAACCGGCCGCTTCATAAACTCCCTGGGCCCGATGATTGTTTTCCTTTACTTCCAGCGGTTTTTATTCCATGGTCAATCAGTTTGCGTAGATCCGCTATGTGCCGGGCTGGGTAAACCCCCGTGGGGCATACCCGGCTGCAGTTCAGTGCCCGTTCACATAAACGCTCACCGCGTTTATTAGCTGCCAGGGAGAGCAGATTTTCTGATTTTTCGGCCGATTTCTTCAACTCAATGTTTACGGCGGCAAGGGCGGCAGGCCCCATAAAACCTTTGTTTTTATGAGTTGCCGGACAGGCGGAGATACAGGCGCCGCATTCGATGCAGTTTTCAAAGCGTTCAAATTTTTTGATGCCTTCCGGCAATTGAGCGGATTCCCCATATTCAGATTTTTTAAGATAACTCCAGCCTTCCGAAATGTCATCATAAAACGGGGACATATCTACCACCAGATCTCCGAGCAGTTTAAACCCCTCCAGGGGTGCCAGGGTAATGGTGTTCCCTTTTAATTCTTTGAATTTAGTGGTGCAGGTCAGCCGTTCCCGGCCGTTGATTTTACAGGCGCAGGTTCCACAGGAAGAATGGTGGCAGGAATGCCGGTACATCAGGGTCGAATCCTGGTTGAGCCGGAGTGCTTCCAGACCGTCCAGCACGCTCATTTCCGGATCCAATTCCAGGGAAAATTCCTGGTACCGGGCTGGATCGATATGGCCCGGTTTGTAGCGCAGGATGCGCAATGTAATTTTCTTTAATGCCATTTTTTATTTATAAAAATGCCGATAATGCAGCAGCTTTTTGGTTTTTGTTTTGCAGGCGATATTCCGGCCGGTTTTGCGACAGATGAGGTCTGCTGTTTTTTCCGCCATTAGCCTTAGCGTGGTGGCCTTGCCTCCGATGACTGACACCAGCCCGGACAGATTATCCCGGTCATTGTGATCGAAGCAGCCAAAGTCGCGACTGATCTCCAGCGGGTCCCCGGTCTGCGACAGTGAAATCAGGGGCCGGATGGCGCACCACGTGGCATGCGCCCCTTTGTTCTTAAGCAGGGGGACCAGTTTGCTGCACAATTCAATTATTCTGTGCTCATGATCCCGGGGCAATTCAACAAGATCCGGATCATCGGCCAGCCAGATTGAGGTGCCCAGGATGGTGAGTTGGCGCTGGGGGACGATAATGTCGCCCTCATCGGCTTTGTGGAGCCGGTTAATTACCATATTGGTCAGACGGCCATTGACGGCGACCATTACGCCGGGTCCCGGCAGAATCGGCAGCTGTATTGCGGCCAGGGAACCAATTTTACCGGCCCAGGCACCGGCTGCATTTATAAACACATCCCCCTGAACATCGTATTCGCGATGGGTTTGATGATCAAAAATCCGGATACCTGTGATGGTGCCGTTTGCCTGATAAAAACCGATGACTTCAGAAAAAATGTGAATGCGGGCTCCGTTGGCTCTGGCAGTGGCAAAAAAATGCAGGGGCAGCCGCCAGGCATCCATAGTGGCGTCCGGTACCTGAACCGCCATTTTGAGAGACGGGTTTAATTCAGGCTCCAGGGCCAGCGCCTGTCTTGCGGTTAACTCCCGGGTGGGAATCCCGCATGCCCGACAATTTTCCAGAAACGATGGTTTAAAGGCCAGATCGGCCTCATCTAAGGCCACGAATAGCCCGTCGTTTTGTTCGATGGCCTGGGGCGCAATACGCCGCAAAATCTTATTTTCCTGGATGCATTCGCGCGCGGACGCAGGATCGTGAACAGCATAGCGCGCCCCGCTGTGCAGCAGTCCTTGATGGCGGCCGGTGGTTCCGGATAAAAGCTCGCCGCGCTCGAAAAGCGAGACGTCAAATCCCCGCAGGACGAGGTCATGGGCGATCGCCGCCCCGGTACCGCCACCACCAATAATTATTATTCGCTCCATAAAAATGCTAAGAGTTTATCAGGCTTCTGCACCGATGATAAAATTACAAATTACAAGCAGCAAATAACAAATAAATTTGTAATTTGAGATTTG
>Ga0210097_1000023_pt1 | contig 80805 bp, 74 predicted proteins | sample Joice_CattailNLA_2_FD_185521 | JGI IMG/M metagenome (GOLD analysis project Ga0210097, IMG submission 185521) | Wetland microbial communities from San Francisco Bay, California, USA, that impact long-term carbon sequestration - Joice_CattailNLA_D2... | ecosystem: Environmental > Aquatic > Marine...
ACAATCCATAGCCGCCGAAGCGCCCGCCCTCGGTGACAATCATGCCCTCCGCGCCGCCTTCGGGGATGGTGACCTCGGCGGTAATGGTGTAGGACTTATTCAGGATGTTCGGCGCTACGCTTGCCGGCGTTCCAATCAGTTCGCCTGAATATGTGAACTCCGTTCGTCCTGCCGTCAGGCTCGGACGCGGCGTGTTCCAGCGCGCGAGGGTCGTGTTGTCAAGCGGCAGCACGTTGTACTTCTTCGCCTCGGCGTAGAAGAGATCCTGCATCTGCTTGAGCTTGTCCGGCATCTTGGCAGCCAGGTCGTTGTTCTCGGTGGGGTCATCCATGACGTTATAGAGTTCCCAGTTGTACCCGGTGATCACGTTCGGGGGCGTCTTGGTGCTCAGCTCCCACGGGAGCGTCGCTGGCGTTGTGGCCGCCACCCATCCGTCGTGATAAATAGCTCGATTGCCGAGCATCTCGAAGTATTGCGTCGTGTGCCGGGTCGGGGCGTTGGCGTTCGCCTTGTCCCAGGTATACGCCATGCTCACGCCTTCGATGGGAAGTTGCTTGATGCCGTTGATCGTATCTGGTGCCGGAATACCGGTCGCTTCAAGGAGTGTCGGCACGATGTCGATCATGTGGCTGAACTGGCTGCGGATGCCACCCACATCATTAATGTGACCGGGCCAGGACATCACCATGCCCTGGGCTGTACCGCCAAAATGCGATGGCACCTGCTTCACCCACTTGAACGGCGTATCCATGGCCCACGCCCAGCCTGCGGCAAAATGCGGAAAGGTCTTGTCGGACCCCCAGAAGGGGTACCAGAGGTATTGGGCTTTCACCGGCACAGCAACGCCATTAAAAGTGGTGAACTCGTTCGGCGTTCCGTTGATCATGCCTTCGGCACTTGCGCCGTTATCGCCACCAATATATATGATGAGGGTGTTGTCGAGTTCGCCCAGATCTTCGACGGCCTGGATAACCCTTCCGATCTCATGGTCGGCGTAGGCAAGGTAGGCTCCATAGACGTCCGCCTGCTTGATAAAGAGCTTCTTCTCCGCAAAGCTGAGGGAATCCCACTCCGGCAGACCTTTTGACCACGGCGTCAGTTGGGCATTCGCGGGCATGATGCCCAGCCGCTTCTGGTTGGCGAAGATGGTCTCGCGCACTTTGTTCCAGCCCTCGTCAAAGAGATGCATGTCGCTGATCTTCTTGACCCACTCGGGTGTCGGATGATGAGGCGCATGGGTGGCGCCCGGCACGTAATAGACGAACCAAGGCTTGCCGGGAGCGATCTCCTTGAGCTGCTTGATGTGTTGGATGGCCTCATCCGCCATCGCCGTCTCCAAATTCCAGCCGGGATTGTCCAGGAAGGGGTAAATGGCCGTCGTGTTGCGGAACAGGTTCGGTTGCCACTGGCTGGCGTCGCCACCGACGAAACCGTAAAAGTATTCGAAGCCCATTCCGTTCGGCCATTGATTGAACGGCCCGGCCTGACTCGACTGGTAAGAGGGTGTGTTGTGGTCCTTGCCGAACCATGACGTGGCGTATCCGTTTTCCTTGAGGATAGTGCCGATGGTCCCTTTCTCAATCGGGATGATGGAATCGTAGCCCGGGTAGCCCGTTGCTATTTCCCCCACCACTCCGAAGCCAACCGAGTGATGGTTGCGGCCCGTGATAATAGCTGCCCGGGTCGGTGAGCACAGTGACGTCGAATGGAAGTTCGTGTATCGCACTCCAGCCCTTGCGATGCGATCCATGGCAGGCGTGGGTATGACGCCGCCGAAGGTGCTTGGTGCGCCGAAACCCTGGTCATCCGTCATGATGAGCAGCACGTTGGGGGCGGCTTTCGGCGGCACGACTCGCGGCGGCCACCACGCTTTCGAGTCTGAAGCCTTCCCCTTGATCACCCCACCGAATTTCGGGTCAGGCGGGGGGAGTTGTTTGCCGCTGATGGTGGTGGTGGCACTTGGAGATCCAGGCACACCGGCAATTTCCTGCGCCATGGCCGGAAGCCCTATCGCAAGGGCGATAAACAATACTAAGGTTGTTTTTGGTCTCATCTTGCGCTCCTTTTTCCAAATGGTGAATCAGCAAAAGGACTTTTAGAAGTTGACCTGATATATCCACGTTGGTTTGCTTCGATGTATCGGGCTCTTTACCTTTCACGGATTTTTGGGGGTTATGGAATCTGGTACATACCGGGAATTAGCACTTCGGTATTGCTCCTCAATATACTAAGCGAATTTTATGCCAGTGGAAAACAAGATAGCTCTGCTTGGATAAGTATTCAAAATATTGCCATTTTTTGTAGAAGGTCTGGCTTATGGTGAAGGACACACAATTGCTTAAATGCCGAAATATCGGCAGAAAGATTTAATTTCGGCATTAATGGATAGGACGTTTTATGTTCAGTCTTCATCAAGGATTGGAGAGCAGTTCGTTTGAGCCCAAGAATACAGCAGCACCGCCTTTGCCTGATAATTTCCGTTGCTGAGGGATTGGTGGATTGGGTTGGATTGGGTTGGATTGGGTTGGATTGGGGTCGGACCACGGTGAACGTTTGGTAATTAAGGATGTATGCTAAAAACAACCCCCTTTTTAGGGCTTAAAGTGATGTTTTTGACACCCAAAAGGGCGATTTAAGAGATGCCGACCACTGGACTTATTCCAAGTTGCCTTTTCCCTTAACTGCAGCTTTTCGACGGTAAAAAGGCTATTCTAAGGCCTAAACACGACCTTGTTCTTAAGCTCATGCCTTAGTTGGCGGCTTTCTACCTTGGTCCGACCCCAATTCCAATTTTCAGTGATAAATCGACCTTATCTCAACGTTAGCGACTGCACTACAAAAATCTAAATATATTCAAGAATGTCCCTTAGAATCTGAATAGCGCCCGGCAGATGCGGTCAAGCGTCTTCCGGCGATTCCGGAAAACGGTTCGTGGATTGGGTTTTGATCATCCAACCGGGATATTCTGCGGGCAGTTCGCTGACCTTTTGCAAGCCATCCAGGTCAGCGTCGGACAGCGTCACATCCGATGCGGCGAGGTTATCAGCCAGCTGTTCCGGGGTTTTGGCACCGATGATCACGCTGGTGACCACCGGCTGGTGCAGCAGCCATGCCAAGGCGATCCGGGCCACGGATACATTCTTTTCGCGAGCGATTTCCCGCATCACATCGACGGTGTTGAAGGCGCGTTCCCTACTCACCGGCGGAAAATCGAAATCAACACGACGAGCACCTGCCGGCCCCTTTCCCTCGCGGTCGAATTTGCCGGACAGCAGGCCGCCGGCCAGAGGACTCCAGACCATCAGGCCCAGGTTCTGATCCTGCAAGACCGGCACGATATCCCGCTCGAGATCCCGGCCAGCGATGCTGTAGTAGGCTTGCAAGCTCTCAAAGCGGTAAAGGTTGTATTTGTCGGAGAGCCACAGTGATTTCATCAATTGCCAGGCGGCCAGATTGGAACAGCCGATGTAGCGGACCTTTCCCGCATGCACCAGGTCGTCCAGGGTCCGAAGGGTCTCTTCCATGGGGGTTACGGCGTCGAACCCGTGAATCTGATACAGGTCGATGTAATCGGTCCCCAACCGGGTCAGGCTGTCTTCAATCGCCTGCATGATATGACTGCGTGACAGACCGGTTTGGTTGGGTCCGGGCCCCATGCGGCCGAATACTTTCGTTGCCAGCACCACATCTTTGCGGCGATTTCCCAGGGCTTTGCCCAGCATCTTCTCGGATTCTCCTTCGGAGTAGACATCGGCCGTATCGATAAAGTTGACCCCCGCTTCGAGCACACGGCCGACAAGGTTGTCCGCTGCGTCCTGGGGCAGTTGACCGATCGCACTCCAAAATCCTCTGCCGCCGAATGTCATGGTTCCGAAACACAATTCCGAGACGAGCAATCCGGTTCTTCCAAGTTGTTTGTATTTCATCTTTAATGTCCTTCCATGTTCCTATGTGCTGCACAAAAACAGGTGCATCCGTCATCTTGATTCGGCAATGACCTATAATAATCCCTATCTAAGCTTTTTAAATAGAACCTATCGCAAAAAGGACCTCAAAAAAATCGACCCAGCCCTGATATTCATTCAAAATAATCTCCTCTATGAATTTTCGTAAGGCTTCAACTTCAATGTGAGTCCTTCAATACCCTGAACCACCGCTTTCCCACCAACTGTTAAGGGAACCTCGCATACAGCGCTCCATAGTTCCCCGTTGATCGAAACTTGACCTTCAGTTTTATTCCATCGCCGAATTTCAACAACTTTCCCAATCATACCCATCACGCCATAAGTAGATCTTTTTCGGCCTTTGAAAATGGACCAAACTATCGGAAAGATTATATGTTCGATAAGCTCAACGGCTATAAAAATGATAATTACTGTGATGATCATGTTTTTCGGCATGATTATCCGACCAAATCCTTTCAGCTCTTTAACAGTGTTTGTTATTTCATGATACCATATTTCTTCAAATTGGATTTTATATAGGGCCAATGCAAGACAATATGTACCACTACCACAATCATGAATATCAGTGCAGCCCATTCATGAGACGCAATAAAAAAATGTCTTAAAGAAACCAAAAAACTGCCCCGAACTTCATATCCTTTGGGCAATACCAGCCAATTTAGCAAGCCAGTACTACATAAAATAATAAAGAGGATAAAGGAAATTACATTGACCATCCAAAGCTTTGAAGATTTTCCATTAGACATGCACTATCCTTCAGTAAATAGTGTTATTTGTTGAGGTTGACTCAGTCAGGGAATTGCACAGGCTTGGGAAAAATTTGGATATCCTATAAATCAAATTTCTGGATATTGCTGATGATCAGAAACGCAACCAAAAGAGTTACACCTTCCAGCGTTTATTCCTCGGCTTCTTCATAGGTTTTTTCTAAAAGCTCTTTGACCTTGGCGACAAGCGCAGCATTCGAGAAAGGCTTGGTTATATAAGCATCCGCACCAAGGGCCAGACCTTTGGCGATTTCCTCTTCACGACCCTTGGCGGTCAAAAAAATTATTTTAATCTTCCGATACTCGGGATTCAAACGGACAATTTCGCAAACCTCATATCCGTCAATTCCGGGAAGCATGATGTCCAGCAGCACAAGATCCGGTTTGTATTGGTAAATCAGATCCAGGGCATCTTCGCCCCTTTCCGCTATCATGACCCTGTAGCCCAGCTGTTCCATCAAAAACTGGATGGGCACAACAACATTCGGCTCATCGTCCACTATCAGAATTTCTTTTGCCATGAAGGTTTACATTGGTTTTATGCAAATTTTTATGTGCCATGTTCTCTGCCCCTTGCCAGCAGACTAAATATCAGCCAATTACCGATTGAGATAATGTAAGCCAAGGTCAGTTGCGATGTTTAGAGAATCAGAATTGAATTTGGTTCAATTTGATATACGAGATTTAACATAATTTGGGCACCCACTAATTATAGTGTTTCTATTGGATATCGCAAGGGTTTTAAAAAATGATATGGAATTGGCAGTTACGGGTATCTTAATTCAAAAAAAATCTTGTCCTGATCGTGATAATGAGATTGCAGATTAGCCATGGCAAATACACACTTCTCTCAGACTGAATTTATTGTGGCCTAAGTGTCTATAGTGGAATTCAGAATAAATGTAAATTTGTTGGATGTGATGATGCAATCTGAAATTTTTCGATTTTTGTGCATACGATCATTCGCTGATTAACTATAAATATTTACCCACAAAATCTCTTGGATTCAGAATAGCAATTCCTCGAAATTCGGATAGTTTTATTTTTTGAAGGTGGGCACTAAAAAATATCCCTGATATGAAAACATTCGTATCAAGGATAACCTTCATTTTTTTCCCCTCGAACCTTTGAAATATCATCACTAATATCAGATTTTTTAATTCCAGCTTGTTTTCCTTCCTGGCGCCAGCATGGCTGCATGCTTTTTCAATCATTATTTTATTTTGGGGCGTCTTTTAATGCCGCTGCGAATTCCCAACCGCCACCTAAAGATTTGTAGAGGCGCACGAGATTGGCTGTTGCCGCCCCAATGCTCTGATTCAACGCATCCTGTAAAATAAGCAGTGAACGCTGGGCGTCCAGAACATTATTGAAATCCACCAGTCCGGCCTGATATTTATCTCTGGCCAGCAATTCCGCCCGCTGGGCGGCGCTGGCGGCCCTATCCAGGGAATCTCGTCGGCGCTGTTCTTTGGCATAGGCGACCAATGCATTTTCCACTTCCTCCTGGGCTTTGAGGACGGTTGCCTGATATTGAATCAAGGCTTGCTCCTGGCGGGCGTTCTGTACCTTGATGTTTTGGCGGATTGCCCCCCCATCAAATACCGTCCAGGAGGCACCCGGGCCGATGCGCCAAGCTCGGCTGCCCCAATCCAGAAAATCACCACTATCGATGGATTCAAGGCCGATGGATCCGAGCAGGTGAAATTTGGGATACAGGTCCGCTGTGGCCACGCCGACCCTTGCTGTCTGGGCAGCCAGAACCCGCTCGGCGGAGCGGATATCCGGACGACGCCTCAGCGTTTCCGCGGGAATCCCGATGGCAACGGTCACCGGAAGTGCCGGTATTGCCTTTTCCTCGCTCAGCTCCTGTGCAAATTCGCCGGGCTGCCTGCCCAGCAGCACCGCCAGACGATTTTTAGCCGCTGCCAGGCGCGTCTCTAGGGCTGGAATCAGAGACCGGGAAGTTTCCAGGATTCGCAGGGATTCCTGGACGGCAAGTTCATCGATAATACCCGCCTGGTTTCGTGACAGGTTCAGATTATACGATTCCTCCTGGGATTTGATGTTGGCCCGGGTGATTGTCAGCTGGGCCTGGTCAATGCGCACATCCACATAGTTTAAAGCCACTTCGGCCATCAGGCTGATCAGCACGCTGTCTAAATTTACCTGGCTGGCTTCAAGATCAGCCTGGGATGCCTCGACTGATCGCCTCAGTCCTCCGAAAATGTCCAGTTCCCAGCCGGCATCAAATCCGGCTGCGTACAACTCGATCTTCTTTCCAGTGCCTCCGGATTCGCTGCTGCGTATTTTTGAAGCCGCCGCAGATGCACCCACGGCAGGGAAAAGCCTTGACTGGCTGATGCCCCTCTGTGCCCGGGCCTCCTGGATACGGGACTGTGCGGTTTGTAATTCCAGATTTCCGCTGACTGCCCGTTCCTCCAGGCTGGACAGTTCACTGTCGTTAAAGATAGTCCACCAGTGGGCAAGCGCGTCCGGATCCGGTTGGGTGGCGGTGAGCCCGCCGGCCATTTCGGAGCTCCATCGTTCCGGTGCCTCGGGTTGGATCGGCGTATAGTCCGGGCCCACAGGCGCACAGCCTGTCAGAATCAGTCCGATGGCGGTCGCCGACAAAAAAATGCTCACGGCGCGCCTCACGCTCCTGAAGGGTTTGCTGCAGTTTCGCTTGGGATGCTTCATGGTTTGCTTACCTTAGGTGGTCGATTTTTTCTGCCCGCTGATCGATCCGGTGATCCCCTTATTTTTGTGCCGCTGCCGCCAGGCATGCCCCTTTTCACTGGCCGATTGAAAGATATAATACAGTACCGGTATCAGAAAAATACCGAAAACGGTCGAAGCCAGCATGCCGGAAAAAACTGTCGTGCCGATAGCGCGGCGACTGCCGGCGCCGGCGCCGGTGGCGATAATCATGGGCACGACTCCGAGAATGAAGGTTAACGATGTCATCATGACCGGGCGGAAACGAATTCGCCCTCCATCCACTGCGGCGTCAATTACCGACAGGCCATCCCTTCGGCGTTCCTGGGCAAACTCCACGATCAAGATGGCATTTTTGGTGGCCAGCCCGACCAGCAGCACCAGTCCGATCTGGGCATAGATGGAAAGCGGCATGTTCAAAATCCACAACCCGGCCAGGGCCCCCATGGTCGCCACCGGGATGGAGATGATGATGGCAAGGGGAAGGTTCCAGCTCTCGTACTGGCCAACCAGAAACAGGTAGGAAAAGATCAGTGCCAGGGCAAAAAGCCACACCACCTGGCCTCCGGCCTGGCGTTCCTGATAGGAAAGGGATGACCAGTCATAACCGAAGCCAGGCGGTAGGGTTCTGGAAGCCACCTGCTCCATGGCCGCCATGGCCTGGCTGGATGAAAAGCCCGGCGCAGCATTGCCGCTGAATTTAGCACTGGGAAACTGGTTGTAACGGCTGACGAGCTGCGGTCCGAGAACCTGCTCCATGGTCACCAGCGTCTTAAGGGGAACCATTTTGCCATTATCGCTGCGCACGTAAAGGCGCTCGATATCTGCGGCCGAATCACGAAAAGAGGCCTCGGCCTGAACCTTGACCTGGAAGGTTCGGCCCTTCAGATTGAAATCGTTCACGTAGGCCGAACCCAGTTGGGCGCGCAGGGTGGAAAAAATTCTGCCGACCGGCACGCCCATATATTCCGCCCGGGTGCGGTCTATATTCAGGAAAATCTGGGGGGTATTGGCCGTGTAAGTGGTAAAAACGCGTTGCAGTGCCGGGTCCTGATTGGCTGCTATCATCAGCGACATGGCTACGCTGAACAGTTCCTGCGGACTCTGCCCTTCGAGGGCCTGGAGCTGGAAGTCAAATCCGCCGCTGCTGCCCAGTCCCCGGATGGGCGGTGGTGCGAATGCAAAGATGTTAGCGGTCGAAATTGCTGATAATTTTTCTTGAGCCTGCGCGACGATCGATTCCAGCTGCAGGCTGGGGAGTTTGCGTTCATCCCAGGATTTAAGAATGGCGATGCCGAAGCCCACATTGTCGGCGCTGCCGCTAAGCAGACTGAAGCCCGACACACCAATAACGTTTGTGACCCCGTCGATCCTTTTGATTTCATCCGTTGCTCTTTGCATCACCCTGTTGGTGCGGAAAAGCGAAGCAGCCTCCGGCAACTGGACGTTCATGAAAAAATACCCCTGGTCTTCATCCGGGAGAAAGCTATTCGGACTATGGGAGAAGAGAAACCAGGCGCTGCCGATAATGACGATGAGAAGCAGCAGTGCCAGTATGAGCCATCGGATAAGCAGGGCAGAGCCCGCTACATAGCCCCGCCGGGTCAAATCGAGAATGCGGTTGAACCAGCCGAAAGGTCCGCGCAAATGGGGTCTGGGCGGTAAAAGTACCGTGGCGCACATCGCCGGACTCAGGGTCAGGGCACAGATAGCCGAGAGCAGAACCGAGGTGCACATGGTTACCGCAAACTGCCGATAAAGCTGGCCGGTGATGCCGGGGATGAACCCGACCGGGATAAAGACGGCGAACAGCACCAGGGTAGTGGCGATAATCGGCCCGGTGACCTGGCCCATGGCCTTGATGGAGGCCGCTTTGGCGTCAAGACCTTCTTCGTGCATTACCCGATACACATTTTCAACCACCAGGATGGCATCGTCCACCACCAGGCCGATGGCCATGATCAGGGCAAACAGCGAAATGGTGTTGGCGTTGTAACCCAGTATCAGAAGCACCGCAAAGGTGCCGATCAGCGACACCGGTATGGTCACGGCCGGAATCAGGGTCGCACGCCAGTTCTGCAGGAATAGAAAGACAACCCCGATGACCAGAAAAGACACAAGTCCCAGGGTCATGACAATCTCATCGATGGCCGCCGAGACATATTGGGTGGTGTCAAGGATCACCCGGTATTCTATGTCTTCGGGCATTCGATCTTCAAGTCGTCGAAGCTCGGCCTTGACCGCCGCCATTGTCTCCAGGGCATTGGCTTCGGTGGACTGGTAGATGGCCAATGTTGCTGCCGGGAAGCCGTTTAAAGCCGACTGGCTGTCGTAGGTTTTCGAGGCCAGTTCAACCCGGCCAATATCCCGCACCCGCACAATCCCTCCCTGACTGTTGCCGCGGATGACAATATTCTCAAACTCTTCAACCTCGGTCAGTCTGCCCTTGGCGCGAAGCGTATATTGAACCTGCTGACCGAGATCCACCGGCTCCTGACCGACAGCACCCACCGAGGCCTGAATATTCTGGCTGCGAATGGCAGCGATCACATCATCAGCGGTTAATCCCAAGGCCGTCAACCGCTCGGGGTCCATCCAGATGCGCAGGCTGTACTCTTTCTCTCCGAAGACAAAAACATCGCTGACGCCTTCCAGGCGCACCAGGGCATCCTTGATGTTATTGCTGATATAGTTGCTCAGAAAGAGCATGTCCTGGCTCTTGCCCGGCGAATAAAAACTGATCGCCGCCATAATGTCGGCCGACCGCCGGCGGACGTTGATGCCCTGCTCCACCACTTCCTGGGGAAGTTTTGCAGTCGCCAGCTGCACCCGGTTTTGCAGGTTGACCTGGTCGATATCGGGGTCGGTCCCCACCGCGAAGGTGACGCTAAGACTATAGGTACCGGAATTGGAACACGACGATGACATATAGAGCATATTTTCAACGCCGTTGACTTCCTTTTCGATGGGCGCACCCACGGTGTTGGCCAGGACTTCAGCGCTGGCGCCCGGATAGGTCGCCGTAACCCTGATTTCCGGCGGCGTGATCTGGGGATACTGGGCGACAGGGATGTTCAGCAAAGCAATCAGCCCGGCCAGGGTGATGAAAATCGACACTACCGCCGCCAGGCGGGGCCGGTTGATGAAAATCTTTGAAATCATCTCTTAATTCTCCTGGACCCGGCTGGAATTAATTTGTACCGGTTCACCGGGCTTGACCTTCTGGATCCCCTCCACAACCACCTGTTCACCTGCGGCCAAACCGGATTCCACCGCCCACATGGCACCGACAGCTTTACCAATGGTAATTTGGCGGACATTGGCTACCTTCTGACTGTCGACAACCAGTACGTAATAGCCTTGCTGGTTTACCAGGACAGCCGCCTGGGGTACCGTCGGGAGTAGTTTCGGCTGAGTCAGTGTGACCAGTACGTTGACATACTGGCCCGGGATCAGCAAGTTTTTCGCGTTGTCAAATTCAGCCCGTATCGCAATGGTGCCGGTGGCGGGATCCATCTCATTGTCTACAAAATCGATGCGCCCTTTGGTATCGAGAATGGTGCCGTTGGCCAGCCGCAGCCGCGGAACCAGGTCGAAGTGTCGTTGGCCTTCAGCCGCATCGTTTAGAGCCATCTGGATGGCAGCAAGGTTATTGTCACTGATGGAGTAGACCACGCGGATAGGATCCATCTGAACAATCCGGGCCAGGGGCTTGGATGTCGGGCCGACCAAATTTCCACGAGTATAGGCAGTGCGCCCAATACGTCCGTTGATCGGTGCCTTGATCGTGGTGTAACCGAGGTCGAGCAGGGAACGGTTCAAATTTGCTTTAGCAATCGCTATTTGGGCCTCGGCGCGGAGTTGAGCGGCAACGGCATCGTCAAGGTCCATGGCTGGAATGCTTGCTGCGAGGGCCGAGCGCAGACGCTTCAAATGCTGATCGGCTCGGGCCAATTCCGCCTCGGCCTGGGCCACCTGGGCTTTATCGACAGCCACCTTGGCCAGATAAGGCGCCTGCTCGATCACGTAAAGCACTTTACCGGAAAGCACATTGTCGCCTTCCTTGAAATTTATCTGCTCCAGAAATCCTTCGACCCGGGCCCTCAACTCCACGGCCTGAATAGCTTCAACGTGACCGATGTATTCAGCTGGAGGATTGATATCCTGAATTGCAACCGGCGCTACCGTCACCAGAGGCGGCAATGCACTTTCAGAATCCGGCGGCGCGGCGACGGCAACCGAGGCGATTAGCCCTGGAAGCAAAAGAATCAGCAGTAGTATAAATAATCTGCGGTTACGGACGCCGGTTAGAATCGGATTTGCATCCAGGCGCACCGTGGCCGGCTGCAGCTCAGCGGCTGTTTCCGCGGGATCGTTCATTCTAGGTAGAGATCGCATTAAATTTGCCCCTCCAGTTCGGTTTGTATGCTTTTCTGACCTTCAAAACGCGCTGCACTTAAAATTTGGCAGGCTTAAAAACATATTTTAAACAGTTGCAAAATCAGAAAAAGTAGCACAGGAAAATGATTATTGCAATTTATTACATTGCCCTTGCCGTTAGGTCAGGTCCTTTTTAAGGGCGGACTTATGGCAAAAAATTCGAAAGCTGCCGAACGGAACGCTTTTTTGACAAGCGCTATACAAGGAAAAGCCCAGTGAAAATCACCGATAATATACATGCCTTTGTCTGGGAGTCGATGACCACCAACAACTGCAATTCCTATCTTATTGACGGCCCGACCCACGTCCTGATCGACCCGGGCCACCGCCCGCTGTTTGACCATGTGGAACTGGGGCTCAAACAGCTGGGGCTGACGATTTCAGATATCGGCGTCATCATTTGATCTGGTCTTTAAAGAGGGCTTGGGGCGCACCGATCTGCCCGGAGGGGACAGTGCAACGCTTAAGGAAAGCATCAGGCGCCTGACGGACCTGGATGTGGAATGGCTGCTGTCGGGGAATGGTGAAATCCAATTCAGAAATTGGCAAAAATAGCCATTTCTGGATGTAAATTTAATCGGGTTGGATGATTCGGTCAAGTATCAGTGCATGAAAAATACCACCGGCATGGGAACTGAATATCCACCCCAGATGCGTCAGGCACATGCTGCAGAAGCAAATCCGCCAGCTGTATCCCGCAAACCAGCTGAATTCATCGCTGGCCGCTCCGGCATACCCGCAGCCGGTGGCATCTTTAAAACATCCGATCTCAAAGACGATCCCATGGGGGTTGGCAAAGGTGTGCTGGTGGGAACCCTGAACCGCAATTCGCTCAACCGGGCGGGTAATCGCCTGGCGGCACTGGCGGCAGATTATATATTCCTCCTCTTCAGGTGAGCGCTCCTCAGCCTCCGCCTCAATCGTTGTAATTTCACCTTCCTTATCCGGTTTGTCGGCCGGAACGCGAAAAAAATGAACACAGCTGCTTGCTGCTGAATGCATGGCTATCATCCTGATCCGGATCAACCGGCAATGGATTTTTTCCCGGGCGGCTCAAGTTTGCGGGTCTATTCAGCCCAGGGTTGTTGCCCGAAGAAAAAAAAAGTCCTTAGTATCTGAAAATATTTACAATTTGTATATAGAGAGAACTTGCGGACTGTCAAGCAAGAAATTATTCGGCAAACTTTTTTTGCGGCCGGCCCTAGAACAGGGATAGCCTATTTTCTCCTTGAATAATTTTCATTTTATAGTTATACGATATAGTTTTTTTGAGCAAATTTAGTAACTGCTTCTTTGCCGGCTGCATGTTGCCTTGTCAACATCGACAAATACGAATGGCCGCAACCGGCACGGCGTCCCCGTTTGGTGCGTCGCTGAAAAATTCAAAAGGTAGAAATGGCAACGAATTCAAATGCTAGTGTAAATGGTGCCGCCGCCCCCGTGACAAGGTTCAATCTGCAACGGGCAGGCAAATGGGCTTTTTATTTTATCGCTATCGGGATTATCGCAGGCAGTGGATCGATTTTATTTCATTTTCTGTGCCAGGTGGGTATTCATTACTTTTTGAATATTTTTGCCGGCTATTACCCGCCGTCACCGGCGGGCGAAGGCCATCTGTTTCACCCGACCACCACAGCGTTGAATCGCTGGATTCTCCTGTTTCTGCCGGCACTGGGCGGAATTGTGAGCGGATGGATAGTGTACACCTTTGCCCCGGAGGCCGAAGGCCACGGTACCGATGCCGCCATTCAAGCCTATCATCATGCCGGCGGGCGGGTACGGGGCAGGGTCCCGATTGTAAAAACCCTGGCCTCTGCCATTACCCTGACCACCGGCGGTTCCGGTGGAAGAGAGGGCCCGATCGCTCAAATCGGAGCCGGCTTCGGTTCATTTCTGGCCACAAAATTAGGCCTGTCAGACAGGCAGCGCCGAATTATGATGGCGGCCGGCGTCGGGGCCGGCGTCGGCAGTATCTTCAGGGCACCTCTGGCCGGCGCGCTATTTGCGGCTGAAGTTCTCTACCGCGACCCTGACTTTGAATCCGAAGTCATTATCCCGGCTGGAATCTCGTCGGTGGTGGCATACTGCCTTTTCTGCCTGGTTTTCGGCTGGGGCTCACTGTTCGCTTCGCCTGATTTTAAGTTTGCCAACCCGCTGGAATTAGGACCCTACACCATATTGGCGATGGTGCTGACGGGATTTGGCTTCTATTATGTGAAAGCATTTTATGGATTATCTCATTTTTTCAAACGCCTGAAAGTGCCCAATCATATAAAACCGGCAATCGGCGGTTTATGTACGGGTATCATTGGGTTTTTTCTGCCCCAAACCCTGGCCTTCGGGTACGGCTTTGTTCAACAGGCTTTGGAAAACCAATTAACGATTCCGTTTTTGTTTTCGCTGGCGGTCGGAAAAGTTTTAACCACCTCATTTTCAATAGGGTCCGGCGGCAGCGGAGGCGTTTTTGGTCCTTCGGTAGTCATCGGCGGGGCGACCGGAGGTTTCGTTGGTAGATTTTTTAACCAAATTATGCCGGGTGTCGTCACCGACCCCGGCGCTTTTGTCGTCGTGGGAATGGCCGGCTTTTTTTCGGGCGTTTCCAATACACCGATATCCACCATTATTTTTGTCAGTGAGATGACCCAATCGTACGGACTGCTTCTGCCGAGCATGCTCGTATGCACCCTCTGTTATCTGGCGTCCCAGCGCTGGACGATTTATGACAAACAGGTAAAAAACAGGCTCGCCTCGCCTGTCCATAGAGGTGATTTTTTTGTCGACATATTGCAAACCATCAAAGTAAAAGAATTAATGCATCGGGTAAAAAAAGTCGCCATGATCCCCCAAAATATGCCGTTTGCAGAATTTAAGGAGTATTTTTCCGAGTCTGACCAGCACTATTTCCCGGTGATGGACGAAAATAATCGGCTTCGAAGCATATTTTCGATAAACGATGTCAGAGGGGTCCTTTTTTCGCCGGAAATCGAACTCCTTGTGGTAATGAAAGATATCGGAACCTCCGACATTATTTTTACCACACCGAATGATGACCTGAACTCGGTGTTGAAAAAAATGACGATAAAAAATATCGACAGCCTTCCGGTTGTCAATCAGGACGACCACCAGAACCTTATTGGTATGCTGAACCGTCGAGAGGTGATCGCATTTTATAATGATCAGATCCAGAAAATGAAAACGGTTAACGGAAATTCAGACGACCGCGATGAAGAAACAGAAAATCCTTAATAGTCATTTACTATTTGAAAATATTCGCTTTTTTATTTTCGCCGCTGGTCGCGGTCAAGTAATAATTTGACTTTTCTTGACAATATTGAAAAAATGAATATTATTGCGTCAAAAAAGAACCCAAAAAATCAGATATTGATACTTTGATTTTGAAAGAGGAAAGCCATGCCGGTTTACGAATTTAAATGCGCCAAAGGACACATCACTGAAGATATCGTTCCCATGGGGACCAAACATACGAAGTGCGCCAAGTGCAATAAAAGAGCCAAAAAAATAATTTCAGCCTGCACATTTGAATTAAAAGGCGGCGGATGGTATGCAGACGGCTATTCATCCACACGGCCCAATGGCGATAGCAAGTCAAAATAAGTTTGACACTGATTTCATTACCCCGGTGCCCGTTCACCGGACAACAGATAACCTGATTAATTATTTAATAAATTTAATCTAGACCCATCGATCAAATCCGACTCGGTGCCACGGCCCGAGTCGGATTTTTTTATGGCAATTGACACGCCGCCGACAACATGATAGCCGGTAGATTCGAAAACCAAACCACTTCTGACCTGTTGACCGATAAGGGGGTATATGAGTCCTTTTTTTAGTCGAGCATTCCGGGCAGCAAAGCTGGATGCCAGTTTATTTGAAGAAGTCCTAGCGGACACCAAAGCCATGACCCAGGCCATGATCGCCGTTTTTCTCTACGGTGCTGCGGTCGCCTATGGAATCTTTGGCCGGGCGGGCGTTGCCGGAATTAACAGCGCCATAGTTATTACCCTGCTAGGATGGTATATCTGGGCTTTTACTGTCTATTTTGCCGGCGTGCGACTGTTTCCCGAGACCCGGACCACTACTGACAGGAAAGCCTTTATGCGGGCAATGGGCTTTGCCAGTTCACCCGGGTGGCTTTGCCTGCTGGGCCTGATTCCGGGCCTGGGAGGTATTGTTTTGGTGGCGGCTTCCGTCTGGATGATTGCAGCCTCAGTGGTCGCGGTAAAAAAGGCCCTTAACTATACAAGCACATATCGCGCGGCCGTCATAACCGTGGGTTGCTGGATCCCCAGTTTCCTCTTTCAAGGGTTGCTGGTCATTCTTATATTATCGGCATTCGGCATTTCCAAATCGTAGTTCTAGCCGGCCTGATTCCTGAAAGATAAGACGTCCGCCGTTGATATCCATCACCGCTTGGGGAGTCAATGCCATGTCGTCTGACGAACATGCGGAGCTGACATTTGCAAGCCAGACCGTATCTGCAAAATTCATTGATCCCACCGGGCAATCGGTGGAGCGTCCGGTTGAAATTCGCACCAATCCGCTTACCGGACGAACCTGCCGCATTGCCTTCAGCCGAATCAAAGAAAGGGAAACCGGCACCGACACCCTGCCTCCGCCTCCGCCGGATGCCGGAGATACTTCCAATTGCCCTTTTTGCCGGCCCCGGGTAGAATCGCATACGCCACGATTGAACCCTGATCTGGCAGAGGAAGCCCGTCTTTCCTGCAAAGATTCCCTGCTGTTTCCGAACCTGTTTCCCTATGGCAGCTATTCCGCTGTCAGCCTGTTCAATAATGACCACTTTGTCGAAATCGGCAAGGCCTCACCTGCATCTTACACCGACAGCTTCTTAAACTGCTGCCGGTATCTTGCCAGGGTTATCGAGTTCGATCCCCAGGCCGTATACATGGCCATCACCCAGAATCATCTGCCGTCGGCCGGCGGATCGCTGATTCACCCTCACCTGCAGATAAATGCCGACAGTGTTGCAGCCAATCACCACCGGTTTTTGCTGGAACGGGCCAATGATTATTATCAGCACAGCGGCAATTACCTGTTTTCGACTTACTGCGGTCATGAAAAAAACGATGGCTCCCGCTATATCGGAACAACCGGACCCTGGGAATGGGTGGCAGCGTTTGCCCCGGAAGGTTTTTTCGAGATCTGGGGCATCCTGCCCCGGGCAACCTCTTTGCAGCAACCTGAAGTCCCGGACTGGAAGGATCTTGTCCAGGGAATTATCAACATCCAGCGATTTTATCGGAGCCTCAACCGCAACGGCTACAATATGGGGCTGCTATCCGTCGAGGTCCCGTCAAGCCGCCTTGAACTGCGCCTCGTCATCACGGTCCGTTCAAATTACGCCCCCTGGGTGCGCAGCGATCATACCGGATTTGAAGTCATGCTCGGTGATATGACCACCTTCGTCGCCCCGGAGCAGACGGCGGAATGGGCCCGGCCGTTTTTCGTACACTGAGCGCCGTACATTGATGAGCGGCTTTTATTGGCTTAAACTTCGGGTATGACCCGATACGATAGTTCCTGGTGTCAGGTTTCAGGTGTCAGGTTTCAGATCATTGCCTAATACAGATTTTGGCCGACCCGGAGGCCGAAATTGCTGATCCGCGTCGTTCCTGACACCTGACACCTGAAACCAGAAACCCTTTTTTTCCCGGAACCACGATGATTTTTTCCATTAAAAAGCTAATTTTGGCGCTCATTTTTTGCATGGCGGCGGGGTTTTATGCAGCCCCTGGCTGCCGGGGCGAAGTTGTCATCCCGGATCTCGTGACAACCGTTAAGACACCAATTCGCATCACCGTATTGACCAAAAGTCGCTTTTTTTCGGCCGGTGGGCGCCTGGTGGACATATTTCTGGATGATGAACACCTGAAGCGAATTTTAACCGGCGGTGACGGCTATGGTTACCTTAAATACACGCCCAGAAGCCCGGGTTACAAAAAAATCAAAGCGAGCTCAAATTCGGACAGCGGCGAGGGTTTACTGCTGGTGATGACCAAAAAGGATCGTGCCCTGGCCATTGAAGTTGAGGAGGGATTTAAATCCGCAATATTCTCCGAGGAGATCAAACAAAGCAGCCTGAGGGTCCTTAAAACGCTGAGCAAAAAGTATAAAATTATTTATCTGAGCCGGTACGTCGGAAAACGCATCACCGGTACCTGGCTTGAGAAACAAGGCTTTCCCAAATCAGTTATATTAGGCTGGCAAGGGTCTGGGACGCTGAGAGCGCTGAAAAAAAAGGGAATACAGCTGCATGCCATTATCGGTTCCGCGGCGGTAATATCAGAGGCTGCCAGGGACATTGAAAATCGATTTACCTTTGAAAAAACCAAAGACGGCACAACCGTCAAAGACTGGGATGAAATTTTAGAGCACCTGCAGGAAAAGCACGAACCTTGAAAATCTCCTGCAAGGCTAAACAGCGATACGACGCAGGCCAGCGGGGAGGCCCCTGAATCTGATTTGAAACAGCTTCTACTCTCGATTACTGCGTCCCGCATATTTATGAATGGTGCCGTCTGAAGCCACACCATACACGGCGCCATCCGAACCGATGGCCACCGATGACAGCCCGTTTCCATGGAAATTGGTATCATGGCCCCTGGTTTTGAGATCATGGGTCACCGTCAGCATTTCATTGGTGGATAGATAAACCCGGTTGGCAGTGACAGCCGGAGATGTGTGCGTCAACCCCACCAGCGACAATTTGCCGGCAGATTTATCGTCTTGAACCAGGGTGCCGTTCAAGATGTTGAGCGCCTGGAGATGGTCATTGGACACCACAAAAACAAGCTTCTTCGCAGCGATTCCCGGTGTAGCGAAAACAGGCTGCCCGGCATCATATTCCCACATTTTTACACCGGTCTCCACATCATAAGCCTGAACTTTACCATCCCGTCTTCCAAACACCATCAGTCCGTTGGCGGAAACCGCCGCTGAAGAATGTTTTTCAAACCTGTGTTCCTGGCGCCAGAGCACCGACAGGCTGGTGCCGTCCCATTCAAAGGCGCCAATGCTGCACAGATTATCCGCAATGGCGATCAGCGGTTTTTTTCTGCCGGTGACAACTGCAACAGTGGGGTCAATAAAAAGGTCCGGCAACACATCACCCTTTTCATCGGAAACAGGCGGAAAACGGCCAACCAGGTTCCAGGTAGCTTCATAAAAATTGAAAAGATCATCGCGACCCGATCCGCTATCGGAAAGATCATCGCGGCAGGTCGCCAGGGGCTTGCGGTCAACAAGCTGCACCCAACTGCCCTCATCGCGTAAAACCAAAAGCCCTCCCTGAATGTCTTCAACCAGGCCAACCGTAAGGTAAACAAAAATCAGGGTTTCTTTCTGGGTTGTCATAACCTTGGGGGATCCGCCGGCAAAGCCGTTGTCCGGAAATGAATAAGACCATCTCAGGTTACCGAATTGATCAATTTTGTGAAGGGTGCTCCGTAACTGGCCGTGGCCGACCTTACGGTTGGATATAACATAAATATTATGTTGTTCTGAAACCGAAGGGGAAGAAATAATGCGGGTTTCTGACCCGGCAGCACCCATTGGTTTTTTCCATTTTTCACTTCCATCCTCTGACCTTAGCGCCAGCAGCATACCATCAGCAGTTCCGATGTAAATGATCTCCCTATCCTGAAAATCGCTCCCGATCACCGGCGAGGAACTGGTAATCCGGTACGGTTTTGAAATCCAGCTCGAGGAAAGTGCAAAACCGCTGTCAACCTGCTGAATCCCCTGGTTTGGCAGGTTGCCGTGGAAGTGCCCCCATCGCGCAGGTTTACCGCCGGCACAGCCCACAAGAGCCATCAGGGTCAACACCAGAATTAGTCTTCGCCAATAAATATTCATGCTGTCATCCTTTCTGGAACCAGGGTAAAAAAAGCTCATCGTCTGTGGCTCATAGCTCACAGTCTAAAGGATTTCAATCTTTTATATATTCCATAATTTATGAAATAATCAAGCCCCTAGACGGTTTTTATTTGAACTCTTTTAATACCCCATCCGCTTGCGGTGGGGTTTCCGATAGTCCCCTCTCCCTGAGGGAGAGGTTTACCCGCCTATGGCAGCGCCGAAGGCGACCAGGGGTTAGGGTGAGGGGGAATATAATAGGATAATTCCTTTTACATACCCTGACCGCTTGCGGCGTGGTGGTTAATTTAATACGGAAGAATGGTCTCCGCCACCGCAAGTTTGGTATCCGGAAAGAATGGTAGAATATGGGTTGCGCGTTAATAGTGTTAACGGATTGAAGAATTGCGTATGACGTTTGTCGAATTAAGGAAATCCGCCGATTTTAAAAAATTGTTTGACGGTGGCGCAAAGCTAATTCCATAATCTGTTCCACCGCAGGGGGATCAATTGTCAGTTTTTTCGATTGTGGGACAATGGTTGCAGGACAAGGGAGAGACCTAAATTCAACCGGTTGGAGCCCGCAACACGCAACTCGCAACCCGCAACGCGCATTTTACCACCAGCGATACTGCCAATTTCCGCGATGAAGCACATGCATGACTTCCAGGGAAAACAGCAGGGCCATCGATGAATAAAAAATCCACATCAAGAACAGAATGATCGATGAAAGGGAACCGTAAAGCAGATTTACTTCAGAAATATGCTGGATATATAATCCAAAAAATTTGCGGGCGAATATCCACAGCACGCAAAAGATAACCGCACAAAAAAGCTGATAGCGCCACTTTATTTTGACATTCAAAAACAGCTTGACGGTGACCAGAAAAAAGCCGATCAAAACCAGCAGCGACATCAAATTGATCGGCTGGGACCGGGTGTAATTTACCGCCAGCTGGTAGAGATTGTCAAGGGCAGGTGTTTTGTTGATGCTGTTTAAAAAATGCGAGGCCGATGCAGACAGAATAATCCAGATATAATTGCCTATAAAGAACAGCAGCACCGCAAATATGCTCATGGTGACATAAATGGCCTGCCCCAGGAGCAGATGACGGGCCGGCAACTCAAAAATCTTCCGGTAAGAGGTTTCAAGGGTTTTGAAAATAAGCCCGCTGATAACCGGCAGCATCAGAAAGTTAATGGCCTTAAATGATCCGTAGGCGTCCGGATTGATTACATGGGATTTCATCCACTCCCTGGAAACAAAGGGTATGACCTGGTTCAATTCGTCCGCAAGCAATTCTGTGACCTGACCGGCCCAGTTTGTATGGGCAAATAAGAGCTGCTGAATAAAATCGATTAGCAGGATACTCAGGGTGGCAAACGGAATAATCGACAACAAAAATACAAAAGAAATGGACAGCGATAGGTTGAAACAGTCATCCTGTAGAAACTTTTTCGAGGATACCGCAAACAATTTATGGCCGGAAAAATTCGGGCGCAAAGCCAAAATCTGGTGTCTAATGATATATAAGGATGAAAATCTCATCTTTTTTCGCCAACCGGCTTACCGCCATCTCACCACTGGCCCCCACTTCAAGTTCTTGGCCTTTAATCTATTGACGACACGGTTGGTTAGCACATGTCGGCAAACTCCTCCGCCAGATCTTCGCGTACATCGTTGTTGAGGGATTTAATGTTCGGAAAAAGCTCGGTCAATATTTTTCTTGCTTTTTCGATACTGGTGATGGCTTGAGATATTTTGTGATTCTCAGACGTTGTCAGGTCAATTCGTTCTTTGAGCTCATTAATATCATCACAAATAATTTCCACCTCACTGATAACCCTGAAAAAATCTTCTGCTTGCATAAATTTTCCCCTTTTTTTGTTTTTCACCCCCGAAAAAATAAGAGCTCCGACTCTTATTTGAAAGGCCCCCTGTTCTGCCTCCGAAGCAGCATTGAACCTTATGTAGATGGCTGGATTCTTCTTTCGTGCCATTGGGGTCAATTGTGCTGACCATGGAAATTATCGGCACAAACCAACAAAAGCTTGAGCTTTTTTATCTATTATTTGACAAACACATAAGAGCGTTCTAAGACATGTTCGGTGAAGGAAAAGCTTAAGTTGATCAACACGATCAAAGGGTTTGATCATGTGTATTAAAAAGCCCCAATTGCTGCTCAAGTTATTGCTCCATCGCCGTTCGCCCGCCATATCAGCTGAAAATCGCCGTAGCAAATTGTCCATCGCCCAAATCGTTGAGCAGTCGGGGTGTATTTCATTCAAACCCCTGGGGCGAGCGGAATGAATCATCGTCTGCCAAACCCGGGTCCGCCGCAGGCGGATCTGAATGGATTAGGGATCGTTGCAAAAGAACAGGAGGTAAACCAATGCCCAAAATATTATCCAATGGTATCCAGCTTCACTATGAAGAAATGGGATCAGGTCCGGAAACGATTGTTTTTTCCCACAGCTATTTGGCCGACCATTACCATTTTAATCCTCAAATGCAGGCGCTAAAGGACCGCTATCGGTGTATCGCTTTTGATCATCGCGGTCATGGCCAGAGCGAGATTCCTGATGACGGCTATGACATGGAGAATTTGTATGAAGATGCAGTTGGATTCATCGAGGCTCTTGATTGCGCTCCCTGCCATTTTGTTGGATTGTCCACCGGCGGTTTTATCGGTGTGCGAATTGGAATCCGGCGACCCGATTTAGTTAAATCCCTTGTTCTGATGGACACATCGGCCGATGCGGAACCGGAAGAAGCATTGCGCCAATATCGCCAGATGCTGTTTGTTGTGCGCTGGCTTGGATACCGGCCGGTGATCGGGCGCGTCATGCCGATTTTCTTCGCAAGCAAGTTTTTAAATGACCCGGCACGCCAGGATGAAGTAAAGGAATGGAAACGCCGGTTCATGGCAAATGATCGCAAGGCAATTGTCAAGTTCGGGAATGGTATTTTTGGAAGGACCAGCTGTTACGAGGAACTTGACAAGATCCTAACGCCCACCCTGGTCCTGGTGGGTGCCGAAGATCCGGCCCAGCCACTGGCCAAAGCCGAGCGAATTGCCAATAAAATTCCGGGGGCAACCTTGCGTGTCATCCCTGATGCCGCTCATTTGTGCACAGTGGAAGAACCAGCAGCGGTCACTTCTGCAATCGAGGAATTTTTGTCCAATCAGACATGAAGGTCAAGGCGGGCCATCTGGTCACTGGTTTCTGGTCGCTGGCATCTGGTCACCGGCAACTAAAAGGTAGAAGGTAGTGGGTATCACGTTGACCGAAAAAGCAAATAGCATCATAAGCAGATAGAACACAGTTTAAAAAAAAAATAATTATATTGAACCGGGTGCCCCTATGCAGTTTGAACCATCTGCAATCGCTTCGCAACTGGCCACCGTTACCGACGGAGAGGTCCAGGTCGGCAAATCGCTGACCCCCTATACTTCCTATAAAATAGGAGGGCCCACGGCCGTCTGGGTTTCACCGGCCTCGGAAGACGGCATCGGCCGGGTTCTCGATCTCATCCACCGCAATGAAATCCCTCTGTTTGTTCTTGGCCGGGGATCCAATGTCCTGATTTCAGACAGGGGATGGGATGGCGTTACCCTCTATCTGGGAGAAAATCTCAGCGCAGTAGATTTTGACCGTAAAAAAGCCAGGGTGCTGGCCGGCACCCTGTTACTGGATTTAATCCGGGCCGCAGTCAAAAAAGGCCTGGCCGGCATGGAGCAACTGGCAGGAATTCCCGGTGGGATTGGCGGCGCCCTGCGCATGAATGCCGGTGCCTTCGGACAGGAAATCGAAAGCACGACCCACACGGTCAACGGTTTCCGGCGCAACGGATCGCCTTTTCATGCCGCCCGGCAGGATATCAGATTTGACTACCGCCGGGTACCGGAGCTGGAAGATGTCGTCATCACCTCCGCTGTTTTCCGTTTTGAAGAATCAGACCCACAAATACTGTCTGCCCGGATGGACGACATCCTTGCCCTGCGCGCCAAAAAACAACCGCTGGGATACCCTTCCTGCGGCAGTGTGTTTAAGCGTCCCTCCGGCTATTATGCCGGGGCTTTGATCGAAGAGGCCGGGCTCAAGGGTGAACGCATTGGCGGCGCCATGGTCAGCCCAAAACATGCCGGATTTATTCTCAACGTTGATCGGGCATCAGCTGCGGATGTCTATGCCCTGATCAATCTGATCGAAAAAAAAGTTTACGACCGCTTCGGCGTGCGGCTCGAACGGGAAGTCAGGTTGATCGGAGAGTTTGGTTGAAAACCACCACATCACCGCCGGTGAGCAGCTGGACCTTCGTCCGTTTTTTTGTACCCCTGGCCATCCAGGCCGCTTCCCAGGCTCTGTGTTATCCGCTGGTGGCCATGGTTGCCTCGCGCGGCCCCGGAGGCCCGGTAAACGTGGCCGGTCTGGCCCAGGCCAACATGGTTATGTTCTTTTTCGGTATGTTTGCCATCAGTTATGTTACCACCGGAATGGTGTTTGCCAAAACCCGCGAAGGATATCGAAAATTCCGATTCGTCACCCTTTTGACCGGTTTGACGGTCATCATTATTCAGGCGATCCTGTCCACCCCGTCCCCGGCCCATTTGATTTTCGGCCAAATTATCAATCTGCCGCCATCCATTGAACAACCGGCCCAAATCACGTTTCTGGTCAGCATCCCGCTTCAATTTCTTTTCTTTTTACGGATTCCCTATTTCGTTGTCATGTACATCGGCAAAGCCACCGGCATAGCGAGCCTGGCGACCATTGGCCGCATAGCCCTTACCGCCCTTTTGTCCCCGCTCTTTTGCTTCCTGGGTCTGGTCGGCCCGGTCTGGGCGGTGGTATGCCTGACCATACCGGTGGCCATTGAAGTGTTGATGTCCAGAATATTTGCCGGCCCATATTTAAGCTCCCTTAAACCTTCACCCGGCAGCCCGCCCGGTGCCCGAGAAATATTCTGGTTTAATCTCCCCCTGTCGATCGGCGGCTATTTCCTGTCAGTTTCCGCTATAATTCTGGCAGGCTTTATCGCCCGCACCCCGGACCCCGATCGCATTCTCCCGGTGTATTACCTGGCCCTCGGCCTGGCCAGTCCAATGGCGTTTGCGGCAACCCGTATTCAGACAATCGTCCTTGCATTTCCGCCCCAATCAAAAAAAGACCGCCGGTCCTTCCATTTTGCCCTGGCGGTCGGGCTGATTCTGGGCATCCTGCCGCTGATCTTCTGCCTGCCGGGTCTGATTGAGTTTTACTACGTCAGACTGCAGAAGCTGAATCCGCAGGATCTTCAACTGGTAAGGTGGACCGCGATCGCGCTGATATTTTTCCCCTTCAGTGTGGCGATCAGGGCCCAGAGTGAAGGTCTGGCGGCCTGGCAAAAAAAGCCGGCCACCGTGCTCACCGGCCATGCATTGTTTCTTACAACCATCATAATCGCCGGTTTCAGCCTGTTCAAAGTCGGTGTTCCGGGGCACCTGATCGGCCCGGTCGGACTGACCCTGGGAAGCCTGGCGTCCTCAGCGACCATGCGTATATTTCTCAACCGGGCAAAAGAAAGGGCCATGCCGGTGGGGCAGACAACGACTTCTGTCGGGCAAATCCGCTAAAACCGGCAGCGCCGCATACGGCCATAAGATGCGGTTTTGAAACAAGTTTTTATTCTTCGTAGTGTATACACTCCACCGGACACGAATCCATCGCCTCCTCGATACAATCCTCAGGCCCACCCTCGGGCATGATAACTTCGGCTTTTTCTTCGGCTTCGTTAAAGGCAAATACTTCCGAACAAAGCTCGACACAGCTTTCGCAACCAATACATTCTTCGGTGTCAATAACAACAATTTTACCCATGGTATGATCTCCTTATTTTATAACGCTTCTAAAAATTAAGTTCCGAAATACGGAAGGCTGGCATAAGGGGTTGTAGAAAAAAGCCTTCGAATAACGGAGCGTTTTTTTGCAACCTAGATATGAGCCGGGTCGGTCAGCGCCGCCCGCAAAAAGATGCTTTCAATTATGGGTGCACCACTCTTTAGCACACAACCGAATCTAAGCGTGTTTTCAAAATATTCAAGGTCCTGGGTTCAAAGTTTCAGGTTCAAAGGTTTTGATGTTCAGATATCCAAGATTCAATCAATATATAGCGGTTGATGCTTCCAATATAAATGAAATTGGAATACCGTGAAATTATTTAATAAAAATAACTCTGAACGGAGAACCCCGGAGCCTGAATCTCTGATTTTTTCAGTTGACATAGCCCCAACAAAATTTTAATTATTATAGTTTTTACCCAGGGATGGCGATCGTTAATGGCATTGGAATCCACTCTAAAACCAGACATAAACCCCAACAGCAAAGGCCATGATTGCTACCGGTTTTACGCTTTTATCAACCACCCCCGTAATGCTGGCTCTGGTTCAGGAAACCGCCAGGCAGGCTCCGGCGGCTGCCAACGGGTTGTTTATGATGATATCATTTATCGCCCGCTCCGCGGTTGTCGTGGTGATCGGGTTCATCGCCGATCGGATCGGCCTGAATGCCACCTATCTGATCAGCGCCGCCATGGGTTTGATCGGTATTCCGTTTGTTCTGGTGTTACCTAAAAAATAAAACTGCATGATGGGCTATCCCCGAATTAGAGGATGATATGAAACTATTCAACATCCTGGCCATTCTGATTACCTTGTCGGCCGGCTTCAGCTATTTGAATCACCGATTCATTCGCCTGCCAAATACCATCGGGATGATGGTTATCGCCCTGCTGGTTTCCCTTGGGATTGCCGCTCTGGGGCATTTCGGATTCGGCCTGCAGGAGGATGCCCATCGGCTTTTAGCCAGTATCGATTTTGACGAGACCCTGCTGCATGGCATGTTGTCCTTTCTGCTGTTTGCCGGTGCCCTGAACATCAACCTGGAAAGCCTGGCGAGACAAAAATACATTATTGGTCTGCTGGCGACCTTCGGGGTCCTGGGTTCGACGGTCATTATCGCCTTTATCAGCCGGTGGGTACTGGCCCTGCTGGGTATTGACCTGCCAATGATCTACTGCCTGCTGTTCGGCGCTTTAATTTCTCCCACAGACCCGATAGCGGTTCTGGGAATCCTGAAAAAGGTGGGGGTTTCGGAAAGCCTGGAAACCAAAATCTGTGGTGAATCCCTGTTTAACGACGGCGTGGCAGTCGTTGTATTCCTGGTATTTCTGAAAATCGCCAGCGGCAATCATGAGGTAACGGCGGTATCCGTGCTGGGTCTTTTCTTTAAAGAGGCACTCGGAGGTGTGGTCTTCGGGCTGCTGATCGGATGGGTGGCCTATCGGATGCTCAAAAGTATCGACAACTACCAGGTTGAGGTTCTAATTACCCTTGCTCTGGTAGCCGGCGGATTTTCCCTGGCCGATGAATTGCACCTGTCCGGCCCCATTGCCATCGTTGTCGCCGGACTATTAATCGGTAACCACGGGAGGCTGTTGGCCATGTCCGACCCGGTGCGTGAGCACCTGGACACCTTCTGGGAACTGGTGGATGAAATACTCAATGCCGTGCTGTTTGTCCTCATCGGCCTGGAAGTGCTGGTGCTCACCTTCACCCGGGAATACTTCATTGCCGGTCTTGTGTTGATTCCCCTTTTACTCCTGGCCCGATTTGTCAGCGTGGGTTGGCCGGTACTGGCTATGCGGCTGTTTCGTACGTTCAGCCCTGATGTAATCAAAATTCTCACCTGGGGGGGCCTGCGCGGAGGAATTTCCGTGGCCCTGGCCCTGTCACTGCCGCCGGGAAAAAATCGCGAGATCATCCTGGCAATCACGTATATGATGGTGGTGTTTTCCATCATCATACAGGGGCTGACCATCGGCAAACTCGTTGGCTGGAGTCAAAATAAAAAGAACAGCTCATAGGTTTTGTCTGAGGGCAAGGCGTCGAACCGGAGAAAAAGCGGAGCGTACACGCCAGTACGTGAGCATTTTTCTTCGGTTCGCAACGCAGCCCTCGGGCAAAAGATGCCCTTTTAAACCCCGTTCTAATCAAATCTTTCCTCTTTCCACGGATCAGCACTATTGCTATACCCACTGTTCTCATAATACCCCGGCTCATCAACAGATACAAATCTGATCGCCTTGATCCATTTGACACTTTTGTAAAAGTACCGATCCGGCACCAGGCCGCGCAATGGCGCGCCATGGACCTGGGGAAGGTCGCCACCGGAATAACCGTGAGCCAGAATCACGTTGTCCTTGCGCGCTTCGCTCAGCGGGATGTTGCTTGAATAGTCACCCGCGGCCTCAAAAATGACAAATCGGGCGCTGGCTTTCACCTTGACCAGGTCCATGACGGTCGTCATTGGAATACCGCGCCAGATGGAATCCAGCAGGGTCCAGCCCGTCACACAATGAACATCACACGTCAGATCAATCTGTTTTAAATCCAACAGGTCGACAAATTTTAAAGTCCGGGGATTTTCAACTTCGCCGCCGATCTCAAGACGCCAGTCGGTGTCGGTCTTGGTTCCCCGGGTTCCCCCCATATTTGGCAATGCTTTGACAGCATGCTGTCCGGGAGGGATTCGCGGCCGTCCGTCGGGACGAAGTTCAGCGGCAAGGGCACGGTTCTCGGAGTCCATCAACTTTACGAATACACCCGGCAACCCGATGGATACCAGGGTCCCCCCGGCAGCTGCTATAAAATCCCGGCGCGTAATTTTTTTGTATTTTTCCATAGCCACCTCGGTATGGGTTGGAGGTTATCAAGTACAAAAAGTTAAGCCTGATTGGCAGCCAAGTCAATCACCACCATTATATACGGTTGCGTTCTTCGGGTTGATCTGTTAAGTTGGCGCCACCAAAATCATTACCTAGAGGAGATAATTTTCATGGCAGATGAACAGCAAAATATGGAAGAATTTAAAATCGATCGTACAAACCTGTATGTCGAAGAATCATTTACCGATCTGAAAATCGGCACTGTCAAACGTCTCAAACCGGTTAAGAGCGACGGATCGGAAGATAAAAGCCGCAAACCAATGTTCGTCGGACATACCAGTATCATGACCCCTGACGGTCCCCTGCCGATTCAAAATGTTATTGACGCCAAGGAACTGGCCCAGGCCATAAAAAAATTTCCGGAGGCCATGCAGGCGGCCATGGACCGGCTGATTGAAGAGGTTAAAAAATACCAGGAACAGCAGAAATCCGAGATTCAGAGGCCGGATTCGAATATCATCATTCCCGGGCGGTAGATGGCCGAAGCCTTTTCCAAGACGATAGGGAATCCTGGCGCAGAGGGCCAGGCTTTGATTTCACCCCAAAGAATTGGTATTTGCTGTTAGGTATCCAATGGGATTACTAAACATTTTTTCAGGAAAAAACCCCGAAGATTATGAATTAAAGGGGAATAAATTTGCCGAAACCGGCGCTTACGGCAAAGCCATCGTGGAATATGAGCACGCCCTGGAACGGCTGGAGAAAACAGCCCCCTGGGATGACGGCTTCCGCCAGAGCCTGCGGGACAAAATCCACGACAGCAAGGAAGCTCTTGTGTTGCAGCATAAAAAAGCAGCTGAAGACATGCTGGAGGCCGGCTACGACGAAGAGGCCCATCAGTATATTCAACTGGCGCTGGAACTCACCGAAGATCCGGATATAATAAGCGATCTCGAAAATCAGAAGAGCGAACTTGAAGCCCGGGCCCTCGCAGGGATTCAAATCGAGGAACCGGAAGTTGAAATCAGCGACCCGGAAGAGGCCCAGGATGATGAACCGGTTGACGGGGTGGCGGAAGATGAATATTTCACAGCCCTGGTCGGAACCCTTCCTGATGATGTCCAAAAAGCCTACCTGGACTACGGGGACTCCTTTAAAAAAGGCTACCTGGCGTTAAACCGGGGGGATTTCGAATCGGCCGCACAGTATTTATACCTGGCCCTGGAAGAAAATTCTGACCCGCAGAATTTAATCCCATTAGAACTGGCAACTGCCTGCCTGAACCTGGGCAAATTCGAAGATGCCCGCCGGATGTTGGAGCAATTTCTGCAACACCGGCCGGGTGCCCTGCCGGCCTACCAGCTGCTGTGTGAGATATTCTGGGAGACGAAAGCCTTTGACCGCGCCGAGGAGCTGCTTTCCGCCTTACCCCGGGAACTGGCAGAATCAGTCGCCGGCCATGTGCTGCGCGGCGAGACCCTTTATCACGCCCAGAATTACAAAGAGGCCAAGGTTTTTTATCGAGATTTTCTAAAGACCTATGGCTGGCATGAATCCATCGCCCGTGCCCTGGCCAAAACCCATGAGGCTTTAAATGAGATGGCCAACGCCCGCAATATCTACCGGGAAATCCTAGACCAGTGTAACAGCTGTCATGCGCGCATCGACCCCTATATCAAACTAAAGTATGCCGACCTCAGCTTTGCGTCGGGACTTAACACCACCGAGGTTTTAGAACTCTATCTTTCCCTGGTGAAAGAAATCCCGGACAATAAGGCCGACTATTATCAAAAAATCAGTCGTATATATACCGCCCAGGGCAACAAAACCGAGGCCCGACGGTTTGAGCTGTTCGCTGAAAAAGCGAAAGAAGAACTAAAGTGACCAACCAATATTCAGTTGAGATACACCAATACATCAGTGATAGAATCGCCATCGCGACCCGCCGGAAAAAAAAGGCCGGGGCCGCCAACGAGCCGGCAACCCGTCGTTTTTATGAGGGTCAGCTTTTTGAGCTGGACAAAATCCGTGAATACCTGGCGCAGAATATCGATCTGAAGACCCAGAAATACTACTAAAAAAGCTCATTGCTCGTAGCTCATAGTTCATAGTAAAAAGGGATTTCTATCCTTTGGACTATCAGCTGTGAGCTCTATGCGGAGCAAAGTTATGGCTTATGTATATTTGTTGGATATGAGCAAGTTTGTTGAACAACGACTGGCCGGGGCAAAAGAGGCGCTGGAAAAACCAAATGGTGATCTTTTTGAGAAAAGATTTCTTGAGGGGCGCACCAGCGTTTTACTGGATTTTCAGGAGTTCCTCCTGGAAAACTACATCCCCAAGCTTCCTCGTCGTATCAGAGAAACCTACCGCAACAGGGATAATTGAGACGGGAAAGCAAGTTATAGAAATCGCGAAACGTTTAATTACTATCGATCGATGCCCTTTACACCTAATTTCATACTGCCGTTAGATGAATCAGACGATGCTTTGTGGTTTGTTTATCATCAGGATCGGCTCCTGATCAAAACAGGCACCAAGGGTTATCTAATACCCCGATCACGGGATTTGAATAAATTTAAACCCTCCCTGATCCGCAAACAATTTTTAGGCTCTCTGGACGAAATTCCCTGTTATGCCGCAGAATTATCCAGTGATAACAACGTTTCTGGCAAATTTGGGTTGAAAGGTCTGCGGGAGCTTTTTTTCGGTCAACTGGAAGAAGAACTGGTCTGGATCGCCGGTCAGGCGAACCAGTTGGTCGACTGGAATCGCAGCCATCAGTTCTGCGGAAAATGCGGCCGACCCACCGAAGACGGGCAGGACGAACGCGCCAAAGTTTGCCGCCGATGCCACCTGAACAATTATCCACGGGTTTCACCGGCCGTAATTGTGGCGGTTATCAGAAAAAATCAAATCCTTCTTGGCAATAATACTCGTTTTAAATCAGGTTATTACAGCGTTCTGGCAGGATTTGTGGAACCCGGCGAAAACCTGGAAGAATGTGTTGCCAGAGAGATTAAGGAGGAGGTTGGAATATCTGTAAACAATATCCGATACTTTGCAAGCCAGCCATGGCCCTTCCCAAATTCGCTGATGGTGGCATTCTTAGCCGATTACGCCGGTGGTGAAATAAATATCGACAACACCGAGATTAAAGAAGCCGGTTGGTTTACCGCCGACAATCTTCCTTCCATTCCCCCCAGGATTACGATAGCCAGGCAACTCATCGATTGGTTCGTGAATCGTGGGAAGTGATTGATAAAATCACTGCCCACGATTCAGCTCATCGCTCAAAGCTCATAGCAAAAGTTGAAATTTGTCTCTTCTAAATTTTTAAACCATGCAAATTGGCGCCGTAAGGCCGCCATTTGTTCGATAGCAAGGCGCAAGACCGGTTCAAAAGCGGAGCGTACACGAAGTACGTGAGTATTTTGAACCGGTCGGCAACGCGGCTATCGGGCAAATGGCGGCCTTACTGCGCCAATTTTAGATGGGTTTGAGGACCTGGATGGTTACTTTGGTAACCAAATCCTTCACCGCATCCCGATACGCCGCCATATGGGGCGTTTTCAGATGGGATAGCAGCGCTTCCACGCTCCTCCAGGCTTCGACCAGGGTAACCACATCCTGCCGGATCTCACCCTGAAAGGGCAAGCCGGAATTGACGTCGACAAAGGGATCGTAGGCCAGGCATCCGTCTTCAGCTTTCACATTGGGGACATTTTCATTCAAAATGGGTAAAAAATCGTCACGACAGCCGGGTTTCAACTCGATGGTGGCAATCACTTGAATCATGTCCGCACCCTCCTTTGCAGTTCAACTAAGATCCATCCACCATAAAAGAATGAATTTTATTTTGCAAGTGATAGAAACGAATTTTAAATACATCCGATCTGACTGCCGGATAATGTTCAAGCTTGTTCACATTTGAGCCGATATTGTCATTGCTGAAGATAAACAAGTCAAATCCATCGATTCAAGGTGATCCCAATGCAAAAATCAAACTGGAATAAACCTATAGCCATCCTACTGATATGTTTACCGATTCTTTTCGCATGCTCCCATACGCAAAAGGTTCTGGTCCCCCCGCGGGTGGATCTAAAAGCCTATAAAGCCATTGGCGTCATCGATTTTTCCAGCACTCCCAGAGATGATTTACGCGGATACGTGACTCAAAATTATATGCAAACCGTTCAGGCGGCTCAACCGGGAGTGCGGTTTCTGGAACTGGGAAGCAAGGAGCACGTCCTCACAAAGATAAGCCGCAAAGAACTTGACCCGGACGCCATCAAATCCATCGGTGGCGCCTATCATGTCGATGCCTTAATCTTCGGGCATTTTTCCGCTTCCAACCCCACGCCCAGTGTTCGGCTGTCCTCGTCGTGGCAGTCACTGCAGGCCGGAGCTGTTGTTGAGGCCTCTCTCATCACCAAAATATGGGAAACCGACAGCGGTGTTGTCCGGTGGACAAATTCCACGGCCAGACAGAAAAAGGTCGCCGGCCTGAAGGCAGATACCACCGGCAATATTAAATTCGGCGTCTCGGATCCGGAAGAGGCTTACGGGCACCTCGTCCCGGAACTGGTTTATGCCAACACCGCGGACTTCAGGTCTTATTATGAATACCGCAAGGTAAAATAATTAGAGCCAGGGGTGACAGTACTTCCAGGTAAAGATATTTCAATTTAATCCTCAAATCCCGTTGACAAATGTTTGAGGACAATTCATAGTAACCACTGCAATACCGTTCCTGCTCACGTACGCCGCTTATTCCCCGCTGAACTTTAAACTCGGGCAATTTTAATTTATGTTATTTTCTCGTTTCAGGGAGAGATAAAACACAATGCCGCAGGCCAGTCCGGATTATAACCTTTATGTATTGAGGCCAGACCTGGTAAAAGAGTGGCATCCTACCAAAAATGCCGGAATAAAGCCCCAGGAGTTAACACCCGGTTCAGGAAAAAAGATCTGGTGGATCTGCAGGGAGGGCCACGAGTGGGAAGCGGTTGTTTATAGCCGGAGCAGGGGCAGCGGCTGTCCCTATTGCAATAATTCGAGATCAGCGGATGAAAGCGGTGTTAGCGTCTCGAACTCCGAATTTAAAATGGAATGGCACCCTACCGCAAATGGTAATTTAAATCCAGCCTATTGGACAACAGGCGATTCTGACAAGGTATGGTGGATTTGTAGCGCAGGACACGAGTGGAAGACTACTTTCAGAGCCCGAATTAAGGGCAAGGGCTGTCCTGTTTGCGATCAGATCCAGGGTAAACAGTTTCAAACCCAGAGCAAGACCGCTGCAGGCAATGGATCAGTTACAGAATGGGCGGATTCAATGCTTGAAATCGAGCCTTCTGAAAGTATCTTCGGCGCTGATTTTCGAAAAATAAAACGGTTTAAGACAAAGTCCATTGTAACCGTCGAAGTTCCGGCTACCAGGCACCTTTTCTATGCTCAGATGAAGAACTTCAGCCATGAGGGCATGTGCCTTGAAACCCCAACAGCACTGACACCGGGAACAAAAGTTAATATAAAATTAGATCGACCTCTTTCGGCAACCTTGCCAGAAAGCTATGCTTCAGTTATTAAATGGTGTAATGGTCTGACAGATGATGAAGGGGTCGTTTATAATTTCGGTCTGGGTGTAAAATTTATTTAGCTCCCGATCTTTACGCTTCACGATTTCAACAGCTTATCATGGTATTCGGATCTCTGTAAGGAAATCAACTCACCTTCCCAACCACAAAGAATATATTTATCACTGCCATCATTTATTTAAAATTTAATCAATTTTTCACTTTACAAATCTCCCTCTTGTTCAATATTGAATAGAAGCACATCTTTCTACGGGTACCCGTTTTCTCTCCGGCGGCAGTTCAATCGATTGATTGGAGAACCTGATGGCAGATAATCCGAACCGCAACCGATTTATTCCCTTTCGCAAAGCAGATATTGTCGCCATGTGCTGCAATGATGCCGGCATGAAGGCCGGTAATGCAGAAGAATTTCGCGAGTTTTGCCGGATTCTCGAAGCGTTGTTTCATTTCGAGTTTCATCAAAATCTTGAGGCCCTGAAAAACTGCTACGCGCCGTTTAACCCGGATACCGACACACAGCTGCTCACTGAATACTCGCCCGAAGAAAAACAACAGTTGCAAAAAGAGCTGGTGGCCGGAATGAGAGCTGTTTTGAATTCGGCTAACTTCGAGCAGATAACCGCCGGGGATCTGGAACAGGCCCTGGCCGAAGAATCGCTGTTTAAAATCCGGCTGGAAGTCGATTTTGATGACTTTGATGATGTGATTTTCTTCCGCCGCGGCGAATCCGTCAAACAGGAGACCCTGGTTTCTTTTTTCGGCCTCAGGAAAAAGACCTTTAAATTTACCAACTATGACCGTGTCGCCATTTACCTAAAATTCAAAGAGAAACCACATTTTGACAACTTGGACCGCAAAAATTTGAATTTTGTGCCGGGGTCAACGATAATCAAGCTTTTTCAAAACGTTCCCAAAGCGGACCTGGAAATGCTGTTTCCCAACAGCAAGGTTCGGATGAAGACCATCGACAAATTGATTATCGGTGTTCCGGCGGCGGTCAGCGGAATTATCGTCATTGTCACCAAACTCAGCGCAACCCTGATTTTGGTTGGGTCGGTATTTGCTTTCTGGCTGGGGCTGAGCGATAAAGAGGCCCAGTTCAACCAGAAGCATCTCATCGCCCTGGGCGCCGGTCTTGCCACCCTGGGAGGTTTTCTCTTCCGGCAAATCGGCAAGTTTAAGAACCGCAAAATTAAGTTTATGAAAGCCCTTTCAGAAAACCTCTATTTCAAGAACCTCGACAACAACACCGGTGTGTTTTACAACCTGATCGATGCCGCCGAAGAAGAAGAGGTCAAAGAGGCGCTGCTGGCCTATTTCATTTTATTGACGGAAAAGCGGCCCATAGAAAAAGCTGAACTTGATGATCTAATCGAAAAATGGCTTGAAACCGGATGGAACTGCAAAATTAATTTTGAAATCGATGACGCCATAAAAAAACTGGAGCGCCTTGAGTTGGTCATCCGCGAGGGTGATGTTTTGCAATGCCGCCCGCTGGCAGAAGCCAAACGGAAACTCGACCATATCTGGGACAATTATTTTAAATACAACTCGGAGGATTACCAATGAAAGCTTATGAAAAACTCGGCGCCTTTTATCTTGGCAAATACTTTGATATGGCCGCACAGCAGCTCAAAGACGACCTGGTGCTGTATGATTCCAAAGACCTCAACACCCATGCCGTTATTATCGGCATGACCGGCAGCGGCAAGACGGGGCTTGGCATCTCCCTTCTGGAAGAGGCGTTGATTGACAACATCCCCGTCATCGCCATCGACCCCAAAGGGGACCTCCCCAATCTGCTGCTCAGCTTCCCGCAACTGCAACCCGGCGATTTTCGGCCCTGGATCAACGAGCAGGATGCCTTGAACGCCGGCCTGACCCCGGACCAGTTCGCCGGCAAGCAGGCCGACCTGTGGCGCAAAGGACTGGCAAGCTGGGACCAGGACCCCGAGCGTATCGCCCGCCTGAAGGCCAGTGCCGAGTTTGCAGTCTACACACCGGGCAGCAACGCCGGCCAGCCGGTAAGCGTATTGCGAAATTTTGCCCCTCCGACAACAGACATCATGGCGGAAAAAGATCTGCTGCGCGACCGAATTCAAAGTACGGTCACTGCCCTGCTGGCCTTGCTGGGCATCGAAGCCGATCCCATCACCAGCCGCGAGCATATCCTGCTGTCAAATATAATCGAATCTTCATGGGCGGAGGGAAAAGCACTGGACCTGGCGGGGATGATCCGTGCCATCCAGTCGCCGCCCTTTGAACGCATCGGCATAATGGACCTGGAGGCCTTTTACCCGCCCAAGGATCGTTTTCAACTGGCCATGCGCCTGAACAACCTGCTGGCCGCACCGGGATTTGAAGCCTGGCTGGAAGGTGAACCCCTCAACATCAACCGCATGCTTTACACCGATCAGGGAAAGCCCCGGGCCTCAATTTTTTCCATCAACCACCTGTCGGATGCCGAACGGATGTTTTTTGTTGCGGTGCTCCTAAACGAAATTTTAGCCTGGATGCGCACCCAGTCGGGAACCACCAGCCTAAGAGCCATATTGTACATGGACGAAATCTACGGCTATTTCCCGCCGGTTAAAAATCCGCCCTCCAAGACCCCGCTTTTGACCTTGCTCAAACAGGCCCGCGCCTTCGGACTCGGCGTTGTGCTGTCCACCCAGAATCCGGTGGATCTGGATTACAAAGGCCTGTCCAATACGGGAACCTGGTTCATCGGGCGTCTGCAAACCGACCGCGACAAGGCCAGGGTGTTGGAAGGTCTGGAAGGCGCGGCCGCCGGAACCGGATTTGACAGGGGGCGCATGGAAGAAATTCTGGCCGGCCTCGGCCAGCGCATCTTTCTGCTCAACAACGTTCACGAAAACGCGCCGGTTACCTTCCAGACCCGCTGGGCCTTATCCTATCTGCGCGGCCCCATGACCCGCGAACAGATTAAGGTCCTGACGGCAGACCGCAAAGCCGCCCCTGCCCCTGGGGCCGTGGCCGCACCGGCTGAAGCCCCCGCCGTATCCGCAGCGCTCTCTGCAGCGTCGCAACCGGCAGCCCCACCGGCAACGACGGTCAGCAAGCCGCCGGTGATACCGCCGGGAATCAAATCTTTTTACTTACCGGCCTCAGGCGCCGGCCAGGGCCTGGAGTATTTTCCGGCGCTGGCCGGCTGGATTGATGTCCACTATTCCAGCACCAAAGACAAAGTGTCAGTTTCCGAGACAGTGGCGCTGGCGGCCATGTTTGAGAAAGGGCCGGTGGTGATGGACTGGGATGCAGCCGAAGAGCTCAACCTGGACCCGGCGGACCTGGAAAGCGAACCCCTGATGGGTCCAAGTTTTGCCGAACTGCCGGCGGCCGCCAAAAACGCCAAGGCGTATGCCAAATGGAACCAGGATCTGATGCGCTGGGTTCGCCAGAACCGACCGCTGCGCGTCTATCGCTGCGCGCGCTTTAATTTGTCCAGCAGTCCCCGGGAAACCAAGGCCGATTTTATGGCACGCCTGGCCCAGGCTGCGCGTGAAGGCCGGGATCTGGAAGTCGAAAAGCTGCGTCGCAAGTACAGCTCCAAATTCGATACCCTCAACAACCGCCTGATGCGCGCTGAGCAAGCGGTTATGCGGGAAAAAGAACAATCCCAGTCTAGCAAAATCCAATCCGCGATTTCTTTCGGCACTGCCATTCTGGGAGCGTTTATGGGCCGCAAAGCCGTCAGCGTCAGCTCCGCCGGCCGTTTCGGCACCGCCATGCGCTCGGCCAGCCGCATCCGCAAAGAGTCCATGGATGTCAATCGTGCCCAGGAAACTTTAGAGGCGACCAAGCTGCAGCTGGAAGAGCTCGACCAGCGTTTACAGGAGGACATCGAGGGTATCGAGGCTGATTTGGTTCCGGATAAAGAGGGCATCGAGGAGGTGCTTGTCAAACCGAAAAGCAGCGATATGACCCTGGCGTTTTTCGGGCTGGTCTGGATGCCCTATCGCCGGGATGCAAGGGGCCAGCTTTCCCCGGACTGGGCCTAGTTGCCCATTGAGCGTGCAGCGCCCAATGGGGCGTTATTGCTTATTGGTTAATCGTTATTAGAAATCGGTGATGGACAGGAAATTAAAATAGCAGTTTTTCCATCGACACCATTAACCGATAACTTATAACAAATAACTGCCAATTGGTTATTGGCAAGATGGCGGAAAAGTTAGATTCAAGAAAAAATGCACGAGATTATGTTAGCAGGCTCTTGGCAATCGGCTCAAGCCAAACCTCCTCGCCGAAAGTCTCTGACAATTGATGTGAAAGGGCTTCCAGGTCGGGCTGATCCCGGGTTTCCACCACCAGATCGTAATCATCCAAAATTATCAGCTTACCGTGCTGCCGGATGATTTCGGTGACCCTGGAAACATCGGCCGTCACCCAGCCCTTCATGCGGCTTAGCAGTTCGTCGCCCTTAAAGGACCGTTCGATCACCAGATCGACTTGACGCTGTTTGGCTTCCCACCCGATGGTGGCCGGCTTCTTGACCACCGGCCGCACCGGGTCGTGCACCGCAGCGCATTTAAACCACAGCATTGCTCTTTCCATAGTATCTCCTAATTGACCTGCAGGTTGTAAGAAAATTATAATAGGACGCTGGATGTGTCAAGGCCCAGATATGGGGTCGCCAATTTAAGCCGCAGACTTTGTACCTTTTCTGGATTCTCGCCTGCCAGACTGTGCCGCAATTCAAATTCTTATGGCATTTTTTATCAATGTTTTATAAAATACCTTCAATATATGACATTAGGAGTCGATGATGGATGTTTTTACCGCAATGCAGCAGCGCCGCAGCGCCCGGGCCTACCTCGACAGGCCCGTTGCCCGCGCCGAAATAGAAGAAATCTTTAAATACGCCGGCCGGGCCCCGTCGGCCATCAATCTGCAGCCCTGGGAATATGTGGTGGTTTACGGCCAGGAAAAGGAACGTCTGGTTCGACGCCTGCTCAAAGTTCATGCCGAACGCCAAATCCCCTGCGGCCCCGGCACCTCCACCCGGCCGCCGGAGATATTCACCCGCCGCAGCCGCCAGGCCTCAGACAGCATGCAGCCCCGGGTGGCTGCAACGGGTCAGCCCCTGAACCGTTTCGTTGAAGAGGGCAGTTGCTCCTTTTATGGCGCGCCGATCGCCATTATTGTCACCATCGACAGGCTGTTCCCTAAAATCCGCTATCTTGATCTGGGCCTGAGCATATCCTATTTGCTTCTGGCCGCTGAGGCCAAGGGGCTGGGGACCTGCCCGATCGGATTGATCACGGCCTATGCCGCTGATATCGCAGATATTTTGAACATTCCGCAAAATAAAGAAATCGTGCTGGGCATCGCCTTAGGGTATGCCGATGAGTCTTCGCCGGTTAATAATTTTAAAACCGGAAGGGCGGATCAAAGCGAGATTCTTTGCTGGTATGAATAAGGGCGGGTTGCGAGTTACGGGGTACGTGTTGCGCGTTACGGGTCACCCCCCCTCGCCCGCCTCTGGAGGGTTTATCCGCCTCCGGCGGATTAAAACTTCGACCCGACATGTCGACGGGACAAGACGGAAGGCGAGCCCGATACTCGATTCTTGATACCCGATGCTCGATGCAAAAGCACGAAGATCAAACATAAAACAGATGGGGGAAGGTATAAGATCTGAGCAAAGCGGCGCTGGGCTCAATTTGAAAATATCGGCGATATTTGATATATATTAATAGCGCGTTATTGATCTTGCGTTGGAATTGAGCCTTGCGCGTCAATACGATCCAGTTTTGCTGAAAGATGGTTTTCAATTTTTCTTCATTAAACAATATAGCTGATATGACCCTGTGCCGAATTATTGACCTGTTCCCCTTATCCAATAGGCTTCATCTTATTATTTTATTGATGTTCATCTTCTTTTTGCAAGGGTGTGCTGAGATGAAAGAATTTCTGATGAGATCTCTGCCGCTTCCCAGCCACCTGGAGGAAAAGATCGAACGAAATGACTTTTTTGTTGCAAAAGAAGATGATGTCATTGGCCGGTTGGCGATCATCAGACTTGAAAAGGGAGATACGCTGCCGGATATTGCGAGACACTTCAGCCTGGGAATCAATACAGTTAGTGCAGCTAATCCGGGGGTAGATATATGGGTGCCTGAGGCCGGAGAGCGTATCCTGCTGCCTCTGAGCTTTATCCTGCCGGACACCCGTAGAAAAGGTATCGTGATTAACTTAGCCGCAATGAGGCTCTTTTATTTTAAGGGAAATGGTAAACTGTTGGCCGTGTCGACCTACCCGGTCGGTGTCGGTACCACAGAGCGGTCTACGCCCATGGGCCAAATGTATGTTAGGCGCAAGAAATTCCGGCCGACCTGGTATGTGCCCGCCTCGATTGCTGAAGACCATAGGCAAAAGGGAGATCCTCTGCCGCCTAAAGTGCCGCCGGGGCCTCTAAACCCATTGGGAGAATACGCTCTCTATTTAAGCAAGTCAGGTTATTTGGTCCATGGTACCAACAAACCGGCCAGTATCGGCCTCAGGGCAACCAATGGCTGCATAAGACTCTATCCGGAAGACATAAAGAGACTTTTCGAAAACACCCCGGTGAAAACACCTGTAAACATTGTTAACCAGCCATATCTCATAGGCCAGCGTGATGGTGTAGTTTACATAGAAGTTCATACGCCCTTTGAAGAATCAGGCACCACTGCGTTGGAGAAGGCATTTGCAAAATTGAGAAATATTGAAAAGAAGTCAGGACTCGCGCTTGACTGGGAAAAGGTTACGGAAATAGTGACTGAGGCCCGCGGGATCCCTGTTCCCATATTGGAGATCCGTCATGGCAGTGCAGAGGATGTTGCGGAACCCATACAACTTAAGCATCCGGACAAGTTGTCTGGCAAACCGGAAATACCGGAACGCAAAGCGGACGCGTGGTATGTTCTGGCTGCTATTTCGCGTGACAAAGTTGACGCTCTGAGGCTTGCCGCAATTATTAACCATCAGGGTCCCCAAATTCCCGCAGGGGTGTTGTCAAAGGGCGATCGCCACCGTGTTCTCGCCGGCCCTTTCAATAATATGAGCGAGGCCAAAGAAGCGGCAAAACGTTTGAAAATTGATTTGGAAATAGATGGTATATTGGTTGAACCATAAAGGAGGTAAATGTTTTTTGCATCAGGTCAATAACCAATGTGGCTATTTGTAGTGGCGTAACGCGGAATTTTACAGTCGCTATTATGGTATGGTAAACTGAACAGAAAGGAGGTGACTACATTATGAAGAAGAGTCTTTTGGTAATCTCAATGATGCTTGCTCTCGCCATTGCTGCAGTGGGTTGCGCAACAACAGGCGACCTCGAGGAAGTGCAGGCCCGGGAAAAGGCGCTTGCCGCGAAAGCTGATCAGGCGGCTCAGGATGCGCAGGCTGCCAAGGTGGCAGCCGATGAGGCCATGGTAAAGGCGAATGAAGCAGTGACCCGCGCAGAGGAAGCTGAAAAGAGGGCAAACGAAAGAGAGAGAATTGCCGAAGAAAAGGCAAAAATGGCAGAGGAACAGGCAAGAATCGCTGAGGAAAAGGCGATGATCGCCGATGAAAAAGCAAAACAAGCTGACAAAGTTTTCCAGAAATCAATGAAGAAGTAAATCGAAAGGAAGTGGCAAGGTTTTATAGACCTGCCACTTCCTTACATTTCCACCGTTTAGCATGGTGCGTATTGCGGCTATAACTGGAAGAGGACCGGTATTGCGATCATCAAGCACATTATTAACAGGCACAAAAACATATACGGGCAAAAGGCAGAGGGGGATAGGCGAGTATCTTCGCCTTTTCTTCGTCTGCATCATGCTAACCCCAATTCTTATATGCGGATGCAGTCACAATGATGAGGGACATCAGGGAAGATCACTTTCTCAGGAGGCAAATGATTTTTTCAACCAGGGAAATTACGAGGCCTCTTTGAGCAAATACGGGCAAATTATTGAGAAACATCCCGCGGCAGCGGACAGGGTTCTTTTCGAGATGGGTATTATTTATGCCTATCCCAGGAACGAACAAAAAAACTATCAGAAATCCCTGGAATGTTTTCAGAAACTCGTAAGGGATTACCCGGATAGTGAATACAGGCGGGACAGCCAGATGATGATATTTCAACTCCATAATGTCATCCTCAAGGATAAAATAATTGCTGCGCAGCAAACACAGATTGAGACTTCCCGGCAAGAGGCTAAAAGCAAAAAGAATGAGATTATTACACTGCAGGAAAAGATCGAAACGCTTGAACAACAGACCGAAACGCTTGAACAACAGACCGAAACGCTCGAACAAAAGATTTTTGCACTCAGGACGGAACCGGCAGATAAGATTCTGATAGAAAAGAAAGAACGGCGCTTGAGGTTGTTCTCAAGGGGCGAGGTGATCAAAACCTACAAAATTGCCCTGGGGGGGAACCCGGTTGGACCGAAGGAAAGGCAGGGCGATAACAAAACCCCGGAAGGAACCTACATCATCGATTCAAGAAACAGTAACAGCGGTTATCACTTATCTCTTCATATTTCCTATCCAAACGAAAAAGACAAAATGCGAGCAAAAGAACTTGGTGTTTCTCCGGGCGGAGATATAATGATCCATGGCATCAAAAACGGTCTCTCGTGGGTTGGTGCTTCTCATGCAGACCTTGATTGGACGAAAGGGTGTATCGCCGTTACAGACGAAGAAATGGAGGAAATCTACGAGTTAGTGCCAAATGGTACGATTGTCGAGATAAGGCAATAGAAAAAACAGACTTTATGTCGTACAGCTGCACCATATCCAAACTCTGGAAGAGTCCTGAAACGTTGTGACATTATATTGTCAATCGAAGTTCTAGCTCGCTTTCCAAATCTGTCAACTGCATGGTCAATTAGTCAAATAGACTGAAATCCTCTAACCTAATCAACTATTCAAAGAATCAATTTACCCCGTTTAAATATTTTCGTGGAAAATGAAAAAAGCGCACTTGTACTCACTCCTGAGGCGGGCAAGCCTCTGGAGCATTTAACCGGGGCTATTTAACTGAGGGGTCGGAGAGTTTTTTTTAAGTTAATCGCTGCATGAATAATCGCCCGCGAAACCCGCACAAACAGATGGATAAGGGCTCGTAGCAAAAAAACAGCAACGGAATGTTATCACAATATGTGTCGCTGGACGGAGATGATTTGACAACAGTCAAAAACAGGATCTACTTGACTTGACAGCCCCCTTCTATGATGTCTGTAATTTATCCAGAGTTGTGATTACATCTACATATCTGTAGTTTGGGGCAATTTGTGATATTTCATGAATCCTAATTAATAGTTATAATTCTTCCCCAACGAATAAATCTCTAATGATGGGCGGCTGACGGATTGCCGAGGAAAATGCTAATTAAAAGGAAGCAAAATCATGCCAGAACGACGATATGACGTCGATTGGCTAAGGATTATCGCCATGCTGGCCGTCTTCCTCTATCACTGCACCCGCTTCTTCGATCCAGAAGGGTGGCATTTGAAGAACACGGAGCAAAGCGAGCTTCTCTTCGTGTTAATGCGTGGTTTGATTTGGACCTGGGTCATGGAGATCTTCTTCCTTTTATCGGGAGTTGGTACGTGGTACGCTCTAAGGTCCAGGCGCGCCTGGGCCTATATCTGGGAGCGGATCAAGCGGCTTCTCATCCCCCTGTATACCGTGGGGCTCTTTGTCCTACTGCCGCTGCAGTACTATTTCGAAGTGTCTACCAATAGGGGATATAGCGGCAACTTTTGGCAGGTTATTCCGCTCTACTTCGCCAGCTTTACACCACCCCAAATAACCCAGTGGCCCGCAACTCTATTGCCCATCCCCTTTTTCGGGCACCTGTGGTTTCTTGGATATCTCTTTCTAATTTCGTTGATGAGCCTCCCACTGTTGCTCTATTTGAAATCAGAACAAGGGCGGCGCTTGATCACACGGTTCTCCGGATGGTGTGACAACCGAGGTGGAATATACCTTTTCGTAATACCTCTGTCCCTGGCGCTCATCGGATTCCGGAGGATTTTCGAAGGTTGGCATACTTGGGCCGATTTTATCTGGTACGCGATTTTCTTTGTAATCGGCTACATGATGGCGGCTGATAACCGCTTTGCAGAGAGTGTTAGGAAGCATGGGTGGGTTTGCCTTGCGCTATGGATTGTTGGTTTTAGCGCTACAGGTCTGCTCGTGCTGGTACTTGGCTATGACCCATACCCGGGTAAAGAACCCTTCTCGTTGTTATTCGTGCTCTTTCAAATCATATGGAGTATTACGAGTTGGAGCGCAGTTGTATTTGTTCTAAACATGGGAGCCAGGTTCTTACACACGAACCATAAATTCCTGGCCTACGGCAACGAGGCGGTGTTACCTTTCTACCTGTTTCACCAGACGATTATCCTTTGCGTCGGCTGGTACGTTATCCGCTGGGACATGGGCATCATGGTCAAGCTCCTGATCATCGCCGTGGCCTCCTTTTCCTTGATCATGATCCTTTATGAACTGTTCGTCAGGCGCTTCAACATCGCACGTTTCTTCTTTGGCATGCGACCAAAGAAGAAGCCGTCAGCAACGCCCATTCCGCGCCCGGAAGGGATTTCCGCCTGATTGTCATGCCACCGGAGCGGATTGACGGCGACAAGGTACGTTGTCGCCCAACCCATCGTTGCACCTCCAGCTAATCGCAATAAGCCGAAATTGCAGATTCTGAGATATCTGCAATAAAAATTCCAACTTAAAATTACCGATACTGTAAACGTATCCGAACTTTGCTAGGCCCCTAAAAAGATGTGATATCATATTGTCAACCGAAGTTTTAACTTACTTACCAATTCTGTCAACTCAAGTAAAGGTCAGGACACAATAGGTTATGTAAGAATTTAACCTGCTAGGCAATTGCTAACCGGTTGCCACCCCCTGTTCTTTTTCAACGATCCCTAATCCATTTAGGTCCGCCTGCGGCGGACCCGGTTTTCGCAGACGATCATTCCTTCCGTTCTGCCCGGGGGTTTGAATGAAAAACTCCCCGACCCCTCAACTATTTAACTACCCCTGGGCCGGGTGCACTGATCGACCAGATATAAGATGGACCGGTAGTCAATGCCGCTGTGAGTTGTCAGGCCGATTTCACAGGTGCGGCTGGTGGAATAACCGGTATTGACTTCAGGGGGGAGCTGGTTTTTCAGGCGTCTAAGTCCAAAGGCGTTCAACTCGGGCACCGTGAATCCGCGGTCGCCGGCAAAACCGCAGCAGATCACATCGGGCGTCACCACCTTTTCGGCGCACATCCCAGCCAGCCGTCGAAAATCAGCTTCCAGCCCCATTTTCTTGGCGCTGCATACCGTGTGGATGGCAATCGGTTCGGAAATTTTTTCAAAGGTCAGACGCGGTGCCAGGTAGGTCAGCGCAAACTGGATGGGTTCAAACAGCTGGAGGCGGGTGTCCAGGGTTTCTTTCATATGATACAGACAGGGGCTCATGTCGCACAGGACCGGGATACGGCCGTTGCCGGAGGCTTTTAGCAGGGCTGCTCCGAGCTCCGCGGCCTTGGCGGCGGCAGTTTCACTGAATCCTTTGCTGGCAAAGGGCATGCCGCAACACAATTGGTCCATGCGCTCCGGATAGATAATGTCATAGCCGGCTTTTTTCAGCAGGGCAGCGGTGGTGCGAGGCATCGCATCCAGCCCCTGCCCTCGGGCCGGCCCCATGGAGCGGTTGATGCAGGCCGGAAAATAGACGACCGGGTCGCTTCCGGGCCGAGCGTGGGGTTGCGGCCTCACCGTGGCGGCAGCCGTGGGCATGGCCGGGGTCCACTGCGGAAGCCGCTTGCCGGACAGGGCGCGCAGACCACCGGCGAGACCCGCCATGAGTGCGGTTCCCAACAGGCTGTGGGTCTTGTCCAGTAAACCGAGCCCGAAGCGGGTGAAGGCCGTAACCGTATCCATCCGTTTGGCCACCTGGGTTCCGATCTGCCGGGCGGCCGGTGATAACCGGTCATGGCGCAGAGCTTTGATCAGCTTGCCCGTGTCGATCTCCACCGGGCAGGTCAGCGCACACAGTCCGTCGGTGGCACAGGTCTGATCCCCGTAGTAGACGTACTCCTTTTTCAGCTCCGCCAGCCGTGCCGGGTCTTCGCCCGAAGCCGCCAGGCGAGTCATTTCGCGGTAGATCACGATACGCTGGCGGGCCGACAGGGTCAATTCGTGGGACATGCAGCTGCGCTCACAGAACCCGCACTCCGTGCAGGTGTCGACCAACTCGTGGGCCGGGGGCATGGGTTTGATATTTTTGGCGTGGGCCTCGGGGTCGTCGTTGATAATCACCCCCGGGTTGAGAATGTGGTCGGGATCAAAAAGGGCCTTGATCCCCCGCATGACCTCATAAATCAGATCGCCCCATTCCCGCCGCACAAAAGGGGCCATATTTCTGCCGGTACCGTGCTCGGCCTTTAAGGAACCGTCGTATTTGTCAACCACCATATCGGCCAGCTCCTGCATAAAAGCCTTGTATTTATCAATCTCGTTGGGATCCGACAAATTCGGGGTGAGCACGAAATGGACGTTGCCGTCGAAGACATGGCCCCAGATAATGGTGTCCTTATAGGCATAGTGATTGAACATGTCCTGCAACTCGAGCAGACAGTCGCGCAATTGATCAATGGGAACCGCAATGTCTTCGATGATAACGGTGGTCCCCTTATGGCGGGCGTGGCAGACCGAGGGAAACAATCCTGAACGGATGCTCCACAAAGCCGCCGCCTGCTCCGCATCGGTGGAAAAAACAAAGTCCCGGACCATGGGAAAGTCGGCAAATTTAGTGCTGATTTCGTCCACCTGCCGCTGCAGGGTTTCGGTATCATCGGCCGCAGATTCGACCAGCAGGGCCGTGGCCGTATCCCCGAGGGACTTGATATAGGACGGCATGCCGGGCTTCTCCTCCACCGAGCGCAATGACGCCCGGTCCATGAGTTCGGCGGCGCTGACCTGGCAAGCTTTTAACAAAACGACGGCCTCACAGGCCCGGGCGATATCCGGAAACAGCATCAAGCCGGTGGACTTGTGGCCGGGCACATCCAGGGTGCGAAAGGTGACCTCGGATATAAAACCCAGGGTGCCTTCCGATCCGATCATCAGGTGCTGGACCATTTCGATGGGGTCGTCAAAATTGAGCAGGGCACTGACGCTGTAACCGGTGGTGTTCTTTATCTCATATTTGCGCCGGATGCGGGCCACGGTTTCCGGATCTTCCTTGAGGTGCCGGGCCAACTCGGTGATGCCGCCGATCATGTCCCGGCGTTGGGCAAGAAAGGCCTGGCGGCTGTCTTCATCCCGGGTATCCAGCACGCTGCCGTCGGCAAAAATAATTCGCATGCCCAGGACCGTCCCCATGCTGTTGCCGGTGATGCCGCTGGCCATGCCGCAGGCGTTGTTGGCGACGATGCCGCCTATTTTGGCGGAGTTAAGGGAAGCCGGATCCGGACCGATCTTCTTGCCGTGGGGCGCCAGGTAAGCGTTGGCCTCGGCGCCCAGAACAGCGGCCCCCAGGGTGATCTCGCTGCAATCCTCATTGATGTGGAAATCACGCCAGCCTTCAGGACCCAGCACCATCAGTACCGAATCGCTCAGTGCCTGACCGGAGAGGCTGGTGCCGGAAGCGCGAAAGGTAACCGGGATCTTAAGCTCGCGGCAGTTTTTTAAAACCGCCCGGACCTCGGTTTCGTTCTCGACTTTGACGATAACTTTGGGAGTCAGCCGGTAAAAACTGGCATCGGTGCCGTAGGCCAGGGTTCGCAGGGGGTCGGAAATCAGCCTGGACGGGGGTATATGGGCGCCTAAACGATCGAGCACGGCTTGATAGGGTCGGGTAAGCATCGGTGTCTCCTGTGGGCGATTTTCTGAAAACCTGAAGCGAAACGGTTATAATATGCATCATCTCCTAATATCGTCAATTGAAAAATTCCCCGGCATTCTCGGGATCTCCCAATGTCCTCTTTAATGAACTGCCCCGCTGCCCCTGACAGCGGGATCTCCGCTTCGCTAGGACAGGCGGGTAAACCTCCGGAGGACTCGTCCGCCTCCGGAGGACTCGTCCGCCGGAGGAGGATTAAAGTTTTTACGGTTTCTCCCGAAATTAAAATACAGGATCCGAAATAAGTCCCGAAGGAGCCCATAATCAATTTAATATTTGATATTATTTGAAATAAAACTTAAACGCCTCAGCAATCTGATAATCTTCGAATGGCGAAACCGACTATGCAAAGGATAAAATCTTTTCAAAAATCATTGTGCCGCATGCTTTATTTATTCCTGGGCCTGTTTGGGTTTTTCGTCAGTATTTTTGGTTTCAGCCGGGGTTCAGGCCAGGCCGCCGGATGGTTTACAGAAACCGTCGATAAGAGTGCCATCGGTTTCGGCGCACATCCTATTGCCGGAATTTTTGATTTCACATGGCAAGCGGGCCGATCGATCGCGGGCGCTAATTCGGGCCCATCCACCCTTCTCATTGTATTGATCGTTTCCTCGATCGTAAGCGCATTCCTGACCTACTTCGGCATCATCCTGCTTCGAATCTACAAAAAAGATGAATAATACTGAAGCAGCCGTAAACGAAATGAGCGGTTAATTGCAATCCAATGACAAAGATGGACTTAAGGCCTGGGCCCAGGACAGCAGGGCCTCATCAGCGTTAAAGGGTGCAATGAACTGCAGGGAGAGCGGCAGCCGGTTTTCTGAATATCCGGCCGGCAGGTTGACTGCCGGCATACCGGCATGGGTCCAGGGCAGGCTCATGTTGGGATCGCCGGTGGCATGAATTCCGGCAGGCGCCGGACCGCAGGCCCCCGGGCAAACCCACAGGTCAATCCCCTCCGCGGCCATCAGCGCTTCGATTTCTTTTCTCAACCGGGGGCCGCTGGCCCGGGCGGCGGCAAGTTCTTCTTCACCGACCGTTTTGCCGATCTCGATAATTTCAGCGGTGCGGGGACGATAAAGGGCTGCGTGCCGGGCGTAGATAGCGGCATGTTCCCGGGCAAACTCGGCAAATACCATCTGGCGGTGTAGGTGATTCAAATCCCCAATGTCTGCCAGCACCGAAACCCGCTTGATTGCACACCCTTTTTCCACCAGCCGCTGAACCTGCTTCTCAAAGGCGGCCAGGGCACCGGGTTCGGCCTGTTCCAGATATGGCCCCACCGGCACGCCCAGGGTCGGCATCACACCGCGCACAAACTCCGCCTGCCAATCCCGGCAGAGCACCGATGCGGCCAGGGCCATCCCGGCAACATCCTGGGTAAAAAGGCCCACGTGATCGATGGTGCGCGAAAAGTAGACCAGCCCTTTGGTGGGCAGGCGGTCCAGCGTCGGTTTATAACCCGCGATGCCGCAGAAAGCCGCCGGGCGTGTCACCGAACCGATGGTCTGGGTGCCCAGCGCCAGGGCACAATATCCGGCGGCAACGGCCGCCGCGCTGCCGCTGCTCGACCCGCCGGGCGTGTGCGCCGGATTGTGGGGATTGCGCGTCGGTCCGGGTTCAAAATAAGCGAACTCGGTGGTCACCGACTTGCCGAGGATCAGGGCCCCGGCATCCCGCAGTTGGCTGACCACAGCTGCCTCGGTACCGGCGAAAAGATCGGGCGGCACCTCGGCCCCGGCCCGGGTCACAAATCCGGAGACGTGGAAGATGTCCTTTACGGCAACCAGAACACCGTAAAGCAGCGGTCGATCCGCCGGATCCGGGAATCTTGCCTGAAGCGCGGCTGCTTCGGTGCGCAGGCGGTCAAGTCGGTCAGCCTCGGGCAGCATGGCTTCAATCTTAGGTTCGATTTCGGCCACCCGGGCACACATGATATCAACATATTCCAGAAGATCCATGCGACCGCTGCGCAGGGCTTCGGATGTGACAGCCAGCGAATGAGTCCGGATCAATTCAGCAGCGTGGTTTCTATCAGTATTCATAGTAGAGTCCGATCTTTTATGGTTTATGACTCAGCCTTGGAGTGGGTATATTTTCCCAATGTTTTGTAAACCATTTACAGGACATGAAACTAGAAGCTGTTGCCGTTGTCAAGACTATAAAAACCGGATTTCCCCCTTATGTAATTTCAAAACGTTACGATAATACAGATAGAACCCCAAAATCAGACTATTAACGGAATATTATACTGAACGACTTAAATCATTGGGCATACATGCACAGCGATTTGAAAGTTTTACAGTTGTCGATACCGTTAATGTCAACAATTTAACCTCAGAATAGGTAATTAATTGTGCCGCTGGGTATAATTGAGGAAAAAAATGGAAATTCCAGATAAGGCCCTGAACCCCGAACGGAGCAATGTGAAGGGATTAACAGCCCAATCCGGTATCGCCACGGCTTTTTTAGTTGGGCTCATCGCGGTCGTTCTAATATTTGTGGCGGTCGGGGTATATGCGGCTAAAAATTATAAAGTCTGGATCGCCCATGGCATCGCGGCCGGCATGAGTGCCGTGATCAATGGTTCCGCCATCCCCGGGCAGGAAAAAGCCGAAGTCACCCGGATTATCAGCCAGCTCAAGGAGGGCTACCTGGCCGAAGAAATCACGATGGCGGAGCTCGGCCTGGTCCTGGAGGCCATCGGAACATGCCCGGCCCTGCCGATCGGACTCGTGGTTCAGTTTGAACAAAGTTATGTCGTGCCGTCGGGGTTGAGCGCTGAGGAAAAAATGGCTGCCGGTTTTCATCTGAACCGGCTGGCAAGGGGGCTGGCCGAGGGCCGCATCGACTGGTCCGTGGCCGAACAACTCCTGGCCCCCATCAGCGACCCCGGTGAAGACGGCAAGCAGCACCTCCGGTCGCCGGACCAGGTATCCGATCCTGAAATCCTCGAGGTGCTGGTGGCTGCAAAAAATTTCGCTGACGAAGCCGGAATTTCAGAGGAGAAGATTGAAATCGATATTTCCGATGAGTTCCTGAAATCAGTAGAAGGGGCGCTGGGACGCTCGCTCATATAGTTCATTCGGCTGATCAACTACTCCGGCGGTATCTGCTTTTCAAGGGCCATCAGACGCTTTTTTAAATCTTCCAGTTCCTTCGTCGAGCGCTGCTCACGCTGACGGCTTTCGATCGCTTCGCAAATTGCCTTGATATTGGCATTAACGGCACTGATCAGCCCGCTGTCTCCTGAACCGTAAATCCGGGCCAGCATCTCAACGGCTGTCCCGAAACTGAAACCTTCAACATCGTGCTGCAAATCACCAGCAGACCTGCTTTCCGGAACGCCTTGAAGACCGTAGGGTGAATCCGGGCTTGCTACCTGACCGGCAGATTGCACACCCCCCGGGGTATAGTCTACGCGTATTTTAGAGCCCTTCCCAAAACTAAGCCAATCCATGGAGCAACCCGTCAACTCCGCCACCTTATGAATCCAACTTGGAGGTACGTCATTTCGCTTTCGGGCCGCACCAATATTTTGCCTTGATATGCCTAAATATTTTGCCAATTGGCCGTCGGATTTTGCTGTCAGTGCCTTTTTCAATCGATCGATCATTTCTTCAGAATTTGACATTTAACACCTTACTACCTGTTTTTCTATATATTTTCGTCCCCAAGGGCATGCGCTATTCAGCGTTAAATCGTGGGAATAGAATACGCAAAAATTTTTTGCATTTTATGCATATTTTTATTGACATTTATTATTTTATAAAATAATAACCTAGCAACCTGCATATCGGCGCACTAGTGGATTTGGTAAATGATCCCTTCTTAAGCGGTCGCAGATAGTTATGATTAACAAAAATTTGCTTTCTTGGAAAGTTTTAATTGACAGTTTGCCGGCAGTCACTGGAAATCGATATCGATATCAGGACAACGCGATAAGGGAATTGCGGTTTCGAGAAGGCATCTGAAAAACGTGAATCTTTGAGATGGCTTCCAATTTTTATCAACCCCATGCCAATAGCATGGACAGCCAAATGAAAGGAGGAAAAAATGCTTAATCGAAAACTTATTGGTGCAGTGCTCCTGACGCTTCTCATTGGTTTAATCAGCTTCATGAATGCAAATGCCGCTGACGTCAAGAAAATTAACATTAACACGGCTTCGGCCGAGGAACTGGCCCAGCTAAAGGGTATCGGGCCCAGTCATGCCGCCAAAATAGTGGCCTACCGCGAAAAAAACGGTCCTTTTAAAATGCCGGAAGATTTAATGCAGGTTTCAGGGATCGGTCAAAAAACCATTGAAGCCAACCAGGAGTTTATCATCGTTGAAGAACCCAAACAGGAATGATCTTCATTAACAGCGCACTCAGCCGCCTGGCTGACAGGCGGCTGATAAACAGAAACTATATTCCATGGAGACCGATTATGAAAGAGAAAATTAAAAGCTACAAAGATCTGAGAGTGTATAACAACGCGATGGAAGCGGCCATGAAAATATTTGAATTGACCAGAACCTTCCCGCCCGAAGAAAATTATTCCCTGACCGATCAAATGCGACGCGCATCCCGATCAGTATGCGCGACGATCGGTGAAGCCTGGCGAAAGCGGGTAAATCCGGCTGCTTTCACAGCCAGGCTGAATGATTCGGAAAGTGTCGCCTGCGAATCCCAGGTCTGGGTAGAATTTGCCCGCAAGTGCGGTTACCTGAAAGATGAGGTCTGCAATGAGTTGGATTCAGCCTACGATCAGATTCTGGGTCAACTTTTTAAGATGATCAAGGAATCCGACAAATGGACAATTAAATCAAATCAGTTCTCAGACTAGAACTAATTGATGGAAAGTATGAAAAGGGAATTCTGCACGCGATGCAACACGGTAAGGGATGTGAAGATGACATCTTCCACAATGGTGAATACCGATTGTGCCGGTGAAAGATTGGTTGTCCATACCCATCTGTTTCACTGTAAAATATGTAAGAGTTTTGTTCGTCGTAAAGATGGCGACAAAGGAGCGCTTCTTAATACGGAGGATAACTTTAGCCCCAGGGCCAGAAATATCTGGCGGGCCATACCGGCCGATGCTCAGCTTAAAATTCTTAGCACCGTCTGGTGCACCCGATGCAAAAATATGATCACGATTTCCGGCATTTCCGCCATAGTTGGTTCCGGTATGCTGGTCCTAAGAGGCAGTTGCAACCGCTGCGATGCTGATGTTGCCCGGGTTGTTGAAAATCAATAAAAAAAAGGATTTCGGGAAGCCAACCGTTACTTTTGGGATTTTCCATGAACGATTTCAGCGTATCGCAATACCTTGATCGGTGGATACAGCTTCAATTTCCTTGCTGTCTGCATGTTAATAACATAGGAATACCGGCTAAGGCTCAAAATGGGGAGATCAATCGGGGTGAGTTTTTTTATTAAAATATTTTTTGCCTGAAAACCGGCCAGTTTACCGACACTGTAGTATCGGCTGGCGACTGCAAGAAGGGCATTTGATTTGCGGGCCATTTCCTCATACGCGGACACAATGGGAACACCCTGCTCAATTGCGGAATTGGTAAGATAATCTCTTTGACGCATAAGAAAAGAGCTCGAACCCACATAAATGAACGTAACGTTTCTATCTATTAATTCTTTTATTTTTTGGGGAATAGATTCCGCTATCGGTTTGCCGTTTGCATCCATGTCAATGGAGCTTTCAAATAAATCAAAACGCATATTTTTTGCTAATTTGCGTATTTTATCAACATTGAGAACAGAGTTAAGTTCGTTGGTGTTATATATGATTCCCAGATGTTTAAAATATCGATAGGCCCGAATGGCTTTCATTTGAACTTCTTCCGGTACCCGATTGCTTGTGCCGGTGACGTTTATTCTGCCCGAAGACTCATAGCTTTCAATGATCCCTGCTCCTACCGGATCAGCCACGATCATAAACACAACCGGAATATCGGTAATGTGCTTAACCGGATCACTGTCGGTAAGCGTACCGATCATACCAAGCGTAACGCTTGTCCCCCACGTAAGGACCAGGTCGACTTTCAATTCCCTGGCCTCGCGAACAAATTCCGGCAGCCTGGTTTTATCTCTATTTGCATCCCGAACAATAAAATTAACGTCAAGACCTTCTTCGCGGAAATAATCTTGAAATCCTTTACATGCATCTTCGCATCCGCGCCAGACAGCCATATAGATTGTAAATGACTGGTCCTGCTGTTCTGAATTGACGGAAGGCGGCATCAGGCCGCAAGTCAGAAAAACGATCAATGTAAAGGTCAATTTAGAGCGGATCATGGCAACATCGATGACTCATCAGGATTAGGATTACGATTTATAAAAAAGAATAGTAAAAAAATCAGTGAAGCCGCGCACACCCCAATTCCGACACTCCCGGTGGCATTCTGGTAGCCGTAAGAATCGATCATTACGGCCCCGATTAACAAACCGATAATGCTTCCAAAACGCTCGAGCACTCGAAGAGAGCCTAAAACAACATTATGCCCGGCTTTATGCACTTCCATCCTGCATATCTCAAGGGATAGCGTAATTTGCGGCGCCTTAATAAAGGCATGTGCTAGTCCGAGAGAAGTGACGGACAGAACGACTGCCCAGAAATTGTGCCACTGATAAAAAGCAACCAATCCAATGCCGGAGAGCAGAGAGCCGGAACCGACCAGCAGGATGAGGCCATTCATGGTGGTTACCTTTTTAGACACCGCTCCTCCGATGGCAATGATCAACAGATAATAAACCATCATGGTTCGGCCGATTTCGGCAGTGGTCGCACCAAGGTCAAAAAGATATAGTGGTACCAGATACCACAGATAAGCAGCCATGAGAATATTTGTAGGAATGGCAATGCAAAACAAAAAAACAAGAAAACGGCGGTTCCCAAATATCATTCGAACCCCTCTCAACCCGCCAGATTTCTTTTCTGTAACTTCAATTCCGGCCCCGGCATCGGAGCTCAGCATCTGGTATCCGGCAAAACCGGCAAATATCATCAATCCCGCCGCTATCAAAAAAGTGGATTGATAACCGATGCGGGCAGCAAGAATTCCTCCAATTGCAGTTCCGCACATTGTAGCGGTTATGACAATACCTATAAAGATGGCAATGTTAACATTACGGCTGCCGGCGACATTCTTGCCCAACAGGTAATCCTGACACGCAATCGTAATCATTGCATAGCCAAGCGCTGTTGCACCTCGCCATAAAACAAATTCGAGTATGGTCTGGGCCATGCTGCAGCCCAAGAAGCCTATTACGGATGGTATAAGGCCGCATAAGAATATATTGCGACTGCCGAACCGTTTGGACCATTGGCCGGAGAAAGGCGCCGCAAGGCCGACGATCGTCAGCCACACGACAATCGGCAGGCTGATGACCACCGATTCATTTAACCAGGGATTCGGTTTATACAATTGACGAACAAAAAGCGGTAGAAAAGATTTTTGAAGCTCTTCTGCAAAGGCAAATAAAAACAATGGTATGCGAATATCGCTGGCGCTTGCCCGAATCAGGGCGCTTGGAGAATCTGTTTGAGCAAGACCATAGCGTCTGGCGATCTGGTCAATAACGCGCAGGCCTTCGCCGGAAACGGCCTTTAATTGATCACGCCTGTCTCTGAAATGGGCATTTAATTGCTTGGCGGATCGCGATAAATAACGGGCCACTTTGCCAACTGAATCGCCTCCGCGGGTTTTAATAAATTTACTGAAATTGCCTCTCACCTGAAGGTTGATCAGCATGTTAAGCCGCTCAATCGGTCCGGTTACATAATAAAGGAATAAGGCTGTCATAATCTGGAAGGCCACCAGTACAGCGATGATAAGTATAACAACGTTGTCATAGATAATGCTGTCAAGTTGACTTCGTATAAAGTCTTTATCAATAGCGACATTGATATATCCACTGTTATGGCCATCGATTTTTATAGGATAACGATAATTGATGGATTTTGATCGATCCCGGGCAGGCGGCAATCGCCTGTCAGTAACGGACAACTGTTTCGAACTATTTAAGTTAGAGTCGGGGCTTTGGATTTGTCCGCTTTGAAACAGCGTTTTTCCCGTTGGATTCTGAACTTCCAGATGGGTTACTTCGTTAAATTCAGTGGCGATGGAATCAAGATATTCGTCAACCCCGACCAGCTGATCAAAGGGGATGCCAACCTCAACTGCTTTCGTCAAATCCTGATCGATGTTCAGGGCAATTAATTGTGCTTTTTTCTGAAGCTCCGGTTCTAAAAACCGGTTAAAATCAATGAAACTGATGTAGGCAAAAATAAGGGAAGATAAAAATAAAGTGCCCATCATAATAAAAATTATGGGGCGCACCATGTGTGACGCAAGCTCCGTTTGCTGACCATAAGAAACGTCATCCTCAGTTCGGTTTTCATCGTAACTGCCATCTGATTCCGGCACATCAAGGGTGTCTAAGGCCGAAGTGGCACTGGCGATGTTTCTTTCAATGGTAAACAGACGATTATCGAAATTATCCATTTGAATCAAAGCATTTTCTGATTCAACTGCCGGCAGACCGTTCGTGTTGATAAAGCCAACATTTTGCCCCTTTGCTTCGGAATCCCGAATTTTATCATGTGAGTCTTCGATGCTATTCAGATATTTACGCAGACCCCGGAATGCGGCCAGGATTCCAATAGAGGCCAGAATCGCGAAAGCAATGAAAATGATTGCAGTCCTGAGCAAAAGGAAATTGTTGAATTTAATAACCTGACGGTTGTAGTCATCCTTTAAATAGATGATTGAACCTCCCCCGACCCTCTGATTATAATTATTTAACAGCTTGAAAGTGCTAAGAAAATTAGCAGCGAGCTCCATCTGAGACTGATGGCCGGACGCAGTTATAAGATTTTTTAGAATATACGGAGCGACCGCCTGCCCCAACCGTTGTTTTTGCGTTGAGTAGAGGACCTCTCCATTGATATTGAAAATATCAATGGATTGAATGCCGGGATTGTTATGCTGAACCCACAGAATGACCCTTTCAGTATTTTGAATTTCACCCAGCCCAAGTCCCAAGTCCAGGGCACCTTCAATCGATTCATAAATCACAGGACTGGTTGCGCTGAGTCGATTGGCTATTAAATTCGTAAGCACTGTCTGGAACTTAAATGAGCTCAACATAAACAAAAGGCCCAGCACAAACAGCAGCAAAACGATCATGCATAAAATGGATTTAAATAATACATTCATGAAGAAAAGGGCTCATTGGAAGATATCGCTTAAAGTTCATGGTAATGCGGGACACCCCGCACCATAAAGGTCAGAGAAAAGAATTTGATTTCCGGGAGCATACCGGGCAAACATTTGTATTATAGCACTGCAGGAGGCAAGCAACGGCATGTTTTGCCGCCACTGATGCGCTGGCAAGTCTGGACCGGCTTCGGGCGATCTAAATTTAAATACTAGATGAAAACCAGACTGTCAAGATAGCATTGGGGCCCAAATCAGAAGCATACAGAGGATTTTCGGCTGAGTGGCCTGGGTTTCCCCCGGCTGCAACCTTGACCAATTTCATTGTTTGGGATATTACCTGCAGAAACAAGTAGATTTCTGAATTGAATTGGAAAAAGGAGAAAATAAATGGGCTGGTTTGGAAAACTCACCTTCGGAACATTGGGCCTTTTATTCGGCGGCCCGCTGGGCGCTATCGCGGGTGCCGCCCTGGGGCATATGCTGGTGGATAAAAAAATCGGTATCCCCGGCCAGCAAACCCGGTCTATCCCGGGACCGGAATTCGGCCGGACAGAACAGACCCAGGCCGCCTATTTTATCAGCCTGTTTTCCATTCTGGGCAAAATGTCCAAGATAGACGGCCTGGTCAGCAGATCTGAGATTGATGTGGTGCAAGGCTTCATCGACGGTCTGCCCATGGAGGAAAGGGAAAAACAGTTTGCCCGGCAGGTTTTCAACAAAGCCAAAAACTCGCCGTATGCCATTGAAGATTTTGCAGATCAACTGTACAGGGCAATTCAAAACCAGCCCGCACTGGTAGTTTCTTTTTTTGACCTCCTGTTTAAAATCGCGGCTGCTGACGGCAAGCTGCATCCGGCGGAAGAAAATGCGTTGAAAAGCATCAATCTTATTTTCAGGCTCAGCGACAGGCAGTATGAGGATATCAAGGCGGTCTATTTCGGGGACCTGGATAAACATTACAAAATGCTCAACTGCACACCCGAATCATCCAACGAGGAAATAAAATCCAATTACAAAAAACTTGTCAAAGATTTTCATCCCGACAAAATCATCTCCAAAGGACTTCCCGAGGAATTTATCAACTTTGCCGAAAGCCGCTTCCGCGAAATCCAGGAAAGCTACGAAAAAATTCAAAAGGAACGAAATCTTTAACATCTTTACCGAAAAAGGGATAATCCTAATACATTTATAAGGGAGAAATTATGAGATGTTGGTTTTGTATTTTTCCACAACTTGTTCTAGTTTCTATTATTATCTCAGCAAATGCGGAGGAGGTGAATACAATTATGCAATTAACATCACCAAGTTTTGAAAACCAGAGGAGTGTTGCTAAGAAGTTTACATGCGATGGAGAGGATATTTCCCCTGCTCTGGAATGGTCTGGGGCTCCAGAGGGGTCTAAGAGTTTTGCGTTGATTGTTGACGATCCTGATGCGCCTGATCCAGCTAATCCGAGGATGACCTGGGTCCATTGGGTTCTTTATAATATTCCAGCAACGATTAACTCCTTGCCAGAAGGTGTAAAAGATAAAGATCTCCCCAAAGGAACATTGCAAGGTCTCAATGACTGGAAAAAATCAGGCTATGGCGGGCCATGTCCGCCTATAGGTAAACATCGATATTTTCATAAGCTTTATGCACTGGATATTGTTCTTCCGGACCTCACGCGCCCAACAAAAGAAAAACTCGAAAAAGCTATGGAGGGGCATATTCTTTCTAAGGCAGAGTTGATCGGATTATATCAGCGAAAATAGGGACATATTTTTAAGCCTACCACAAATTTAAGCGAGGCCCGGATAGTCTCAGTTTATCGGCAATCTTTTAGGTTTTGGAAAAACCACAATATCTAGAATTCTAGGGCATTTCTAAAAATCGTTTCATTCGGTTAGTGCATACTTCTTCATGTATTGCTACACAAGTCCGTTCTGCTTAAACTTTCCCGGCAAAAAGCATAGCCCTAACAAAATTCATATCCCTGGAACCGGGTTCAGAAATTCAGCCCCACAATCTGTAACGATGCTGCCTGTTTGCAAACATATTTGCAGCTTTGTGAAAGTGCTGCCCGGGGCCGGCTTGCCGGCAATTTCGCCTTCCCAGTCGTTGATACCCTTGACTTTTTGAGTATCCTTGGACGACTCGTCTGTCGCACTGGTTTCCCCGCTGGCAGTACTCGCCGACTTTTGCGTCGTATGGCAACCCATTAGCACAATGCTGGCGACGATCGCTACAGCTAAGAAAGTAAATCGATATGACATCGCGCCGGTATTTCTATCAGTTTCGTATTTCATGGCTGATCCTTCCTATAAGCTGGGTGTTTTGTTTTTGTTAGCGGTCAACCATCCATGGATTATTTTAATACTGCATTGTGGTGGTATGTCAATGAATTCCAAGAATTTGAACAGGGTGCCGCGAAAGATCAATTGCGCCCCAGCTGATGGCGGTTCCTGTTTTAACTTTTGCCGCCGATTTGCCAGGGGCTTTTTCGCCTAATGAACTGCCCCGCCGCAGGCAGCGGAGTATCAATGCGAAATTGGTAAAATCGCCATTTTGCAGGAACACATTGTGGCATTAATACCACAATATTTCATAAGTTCCACAATCCTAAGTAACAAATTTCATAAAATTAAAATCATTCAATTTTTTAATTTCTTTATATCTATTTGATTTTTTTTATAAAATTGCTAATGAAATACCACTGGTCAATTTTGCATGGTTTTTGCTTCAGTTTCTGTATATCACTCAGCTATTTTCCAAGTTCGCGTTGAGATTCATTTGCTAATTCGCAAATCTTCAATGCACCATTTTTAATTTTTCTATAGAATTTCAAGTGGTGGCGATCGCTATAATTAAAAGAGAGGGGGTGCCAATGGCATCGAATTTCAAGCTCTTTTTACAGGAAACCCGAGATAGCACTCACATGAAAATATGTGGAGATTTTGACGGTACTTCGGCTCATGAATTAATAACGGCGATACAAAAGCATGCTCACAAATCAAATCAAGTCTTTATTCACACTGAAGACTTAGGTAATATCTATTCATTTGGCAGGGATGTTTTTCAAAACAATCTTGGACATTTAAAAAAGCAATCAAGAAAAATAGTATTTGTTGGAAAGCATCAAGATAGCTTTGTTTTATAGAAAGGTTTGATTACTACCTGAACGAATAATGTTTTTGGTCCGCAAAATTTTCCCATTTATGACGGACCATCAGAAAATGGACATAAATGAAAAAATACGAATATAGATGTGATAGATGTATGATAATCGAAGAAAGATGGGTTCTTTATTCTGATAAACCTTCCAATAGAGTTCTCTGTGATAAGTGTGGCGGTTTAGCCTTAAGATTATCTTGGCAAATATCGCAAGAAGATGTTTTAGAGGACTTTCAAAAAAGACTGTATTATTTCGACTAATGTGGAAGCAGCTATAGCCCCGTTTATTTGTTATAAAAGTGACTCTGAGGATGTTATTTGAGGCTACAGGTGGTAAAGGTTTTAGGGGCGTTTGGCCGTGAGTTATCTTTATAAAATTGTTTCTTTAACTTAATGAAAAGATTATTTCGTTGAACACTGTATTCTTTAATCAGGCTGATAATAAAATTTTTTACTCGCTCCTCGTTGCCGATAAATTCAATGCCGCAAAGATAGGTTTCACTGGGTGCCTTTTTTGAATATATTAATCTCCCATTAACCTCTATTAACTTTTTCCTTTTATCTGTGGCCGTTAGCAAAACAAGTCCTGATTTGATAGAATCGGGCGTCTCAAGCAATATTCCAGATTGACTAATATCTAATGCAATACCCAACCCATGAGAGATCATCTTTCTATTTTTATTAAAGGAGAAGTAAGAGATCAGGTTTTGCGTTTTAACCCTTGAGTGCTTTCTACGTTTAACAATATCAGATGGATAAACCCTGAAAACTGCCCGACATTTAGAACACATTACCAAGATTCCTTTGGGCTTAACACGGTTACTGTCTATTTTAAATTTAGAGCGACATGATTCACAAGATATTTGCGTTTGATTGCTCATTTAAATTGGCCCTATCTTGGATTGTGTTCATACTTAATTATCGGTCCGACTGCGGGATAACTTAAATCAAAGGGCATTGTTCAAATGCCACACCCCTGCCAGCATCGCCAATTCAAATATCTGCTATTTGCCCCAGGTTTTATGCCCACGAAAAATACGGTGATATTCGTTTGAAATCTTAAAAAATCGTAAAGTTGTGATTTTCAAGATATGTCGGTTTTTGAAGTTGTCGATTTTTTTAGTATTTCAGAACCAATTCTGAAGCCAATTACTCAAATTTGTGAATTATTTTTCCTATTTTTTGATATCAATTATTAACATGCTTTTGTTTTGATTCTTCCGAGGCTTAGCTAACAATCTTAAATCATTAGATTTTTTCGAAATTTCGGTGTAACGAATTGTATTTGCACGATTTTTGCTGATCCATCGTAGAAGAGTACATATTTTAGGCCTATAGTTTCCTTTTACTAAATTAATTTTACCTTAAAGAATTACATAGTGTTGCCGGATTTTCGCCGACATTAAAACCCGCCAAATTATTTATCAAAGCTCCAATCATATATTTTTTCATAGATTGAAAGCATAGAGCTATTTATTAATTACCCGAAAGGCGTCTGGCCAAATTATTAATAAATGACTCAAATGCGACGAATCTGACATGGACAATTTAAGATGCAGTCTATTATAAAATTGGCCAATGAAATTCCTTGGATTATGGCACCGGCGTTTTGTATAGCTTTGATGGTGGCTATATCTGGGCTCATACTATTTGTTCGATTTTTAGAAGGAAAGCTGAATTAGCACTATTTTTTATCAAGACCAAAAAAGCAAAAATACTATAGCCTAAGAAGCAAATATCGAATCCTTCTGCTCTGCAGCCCATGGTTTTCAGCATTTAGTCCAGGGTATTGAGCAACGTCATGTTTGCTTTAGAATATTTTCTCTCCGTCAGCACAGGTAAAATAAAGCTATTTGGAGAAAGAGTTTAGGTGACAATAGATGATTCGACATACTGAAAGAAGAAATGATATTCGTAATATTTACAAAGCTCCAATATCGGTGCAAGAATTAAATAATATATATATTTATAGAGCCAGATTGATCAACTTTAGTGCTAAAGGGATGTATATTGAAACAGAAATAGCCTTGGACGTGGGAACTGATCTTATAATTGGCATTGAAGATTCAAAACTCACCTCATTAACAGCCGCTCCTGATAACCCAGTATTTTTTCGTGCAAAAATATTATGGCAAAAGGATTTAACAAACAGCATTTTTAATTTCGGGTATGGCTCGAAAATTATTTCTATGGCTGATGATCTAAAAACATTTGAAACAGATTTACCCGTCGAGCAAGAATTAAGAAAGCATCCCAGAAAATCCTGCCAGAAGCAAATTTACTTCGCCTGGAACAATCAATATTCCAAAGGAACAATTGATAATATAAGCCGTGGTGGCGTTTCTATTCTAACCAGAGATAAGCCAAGCGTCGGCCAGACTATCAGGTTTGTTATTGCTGGCACAAAATATGATAACGGGGTAATGCTAAGGGGTAAAGTAGCATATACCAGCCCGAAAGGGGTTGGGGTAAAAATCCTAGGCATTATATAAAGGAGGAAACCAAGGCGCCCGACAGGTGCAGACATGACATTTTTCTTTTTTTGGTGTATTTATTAGAAGCTGTTTCAAAATTGTAGATTGCGTTCAAGGGTCCGCCTCAGGCGGATCGATGAGGTTTTAAAGCGCAGTCCGCCGGAGGCGGATGAGCTGCTATTTTAAACCGCATCGCAACGCAGTCATCGGACGTTTATCCGCCTCTGGAGGGCTTGCCCGCCTCTGGAGGGTAAGATGCATTTTTGAAACAGCTTCTACTCAGCACCACCTATAGAAGGCGTTGGATTCATGAAAGTCAGCCGCATACAGGAGAACACCATGTCATTGCGAAAGACGGTCGGACTGGCCCTCGGAAGCGGATCTTCGCGCGGCTGGGCTCATATCGGGGTTATCGAAGCACTGGAAGAGGAGAACATCCCCATCGATTATGTTGCCGGGAGCAGTGTCGGATCTTATGTTGGTGCGCTTTACGCCAGCGGCAGCCTTAAAAGTCTCAAAGAGTTTGTTCTCAGAATGGACGGCAAAAAGGTCTTTTCCTATTTTGACGTGGTTTTCCCGCGCTCGGGCCTCCTCGACGGCACCAAGCGATTGAAAGAACTGTTTTCGATTCACACCGATATCGCTGATTTTTCAGAGCTGAAAATCCCGGTTTGGATGGTGGCCACCGATATGAACACCGGCAAAAAAGTCGTTCTGAAATTCGGCAATATACTTAATGCCCTCAGGGCGACCATGTCCATTCCTGGGCTGTTCGCGCCCGTTAAGCTCAACGATCGCTGGCTGGTGGACGGCGGCCTGGTGGACCCGGTTCCGGTGGGTGTTGCCAGGGCCATGGAAGCCGATGTTGTGATTGCCGTTGATCTTAACAGCGGGGTCGTCTCGCACAAAAAGCCCAAAAAGCAGACCAAACCCGCGGCCAAAAAACCCGGAAACTCCCCGACCTATGAAAGTGAAATGCTCAAAAAGCTGGCGGATTATTACGAGCACGCTGAAATAAGCTTTACGAGCAAAATAACCGAATTGCTCCATAAAGAATCATCTACCCCGGATATCATCGAGACCGTCATGACCTCCATCAACATCATGCAGGAGCGCATCACCCGCATCAACCTGGCCGTGGAACCGCCTGACATACTCATCCAGCCCCGTCTCGGACAGTTGAAGATGATGGATTTCGACCAGGTTGAACAAACCATTGAAGAAGGCTACATCGGTGTTAAAGAAAAAATTGAAGACATCAAAAAGCTGCTCAAACCGGCCTGAGGCTGCGATATTTGAGACCGTTTTTTTCCGGATGCGCACTACAGCGGCTGCTTCTTTGCTTTAGGTACCAACCGTGATTATTATAAAGGATATTGACGCCAATCCATGCGACAGCATTGTTTTGAAAAGAAGAGAAAGCAGCCACAGTGAACCATACAATTTTCAATACCCCGCTGCTGGAAGCGGCTTTGCACTGGACCTCACGATTCATCTTGAGCCTGGCTGGATGGCGCACCGAAGGACAGCTGCCGTCGATCCCAAAATTTGTTCTGGTTGGCGCCCCGCATACCTCAAACTGGGATTTACCCTTCACGCTGATGACGGCCTTTGCTCTCAGGGCCCGAATACACTGGCTGGGAAAAGAAGCCATTTTCAGCAGGCCCTTTAAAGGCTTGTTCCAATGGCTGGGGGGCATACCGGTCAGGCGGTCCCAATCGCACAATCTGGTTGAACAATCCATTCAGCAATTTCGCCGCAGCGAACAACTGATTTTAACCATCGCACCGGCCGGAACGCGCAAACGCGTCATCCGGTGGAAAACGGGGTTTTACCACATCGCCTGCGGTGCCGGGGTCCCGATTGCCCTGGGCTTTCTTGACTATCGGCGCAAAGTTGGCGGAATCGGACCGCTGATCCATCCAACCGGAGATATTACCGCCGATATGAAAACCATCAGGAATTTTTATGACGGTGTCACCGGAAAAAACCCTGCTCAATCCATAGCCTCTGATGATTTCAATCGCTCAAATTGATAAAAATCAAAGGCGTCTTTCCAGGTTAATGGTTTTGGACGGGCTAAATTGGTTCGCGCTAAAGAATTGTATCAGTTTGGAATCATTCCAGTCGACCAGGGTGTTTATTTTCTGAACACCTACTTTTTTTAAATGATCCAGAAATTCATTAATCAACTGCTCACCGATACCCCTATGCCGGTAATCGGGATCAACGCCGATGGTATCCAGGGCTGCTTCTTCCTGGAAAATCCCATATTCTCCCATATAGAGTTCCCCCATTACAAACCCCACCACCGTTCCGTCTTCTTCCTCTGCCACAAGCGAGGCGGGCAGATAATCTTTGGATTTAAAAAGCTTTTCAAACTTCATTTCATAGTATTCCGGCCGGGAAGCTTTGAGTACTTTCTCGTCAATCCCAACCACGGCGTCAAAATCTTCAGCCTTCATGAGTCTAATTTTAATGCTGCTCTCGGTCATGGGGCCTCCTTTATCTTTAGGGTCATATTGTGAGCATAGCCAAGGCGTGCCGGATTTTGCAACTCTTAATAAATCTTGGCGGTCAACAAACCGTCAGAATTTACCCACAAATAATCTTGATAATACCTGAATTTTGGGGCAATATTCAAGTATTAAGCGATTGATCCATACTCGGAAATATTTTAGCAAAACTCAGGGCGTTATTCAGGAGCAATTTTGAAACAATTTACAACCGAACAGATTAGCCAAGTGGTAAACGGTACGCTTGACGGCAGCCCGACGATCATGATCACAGGCGTAGAACAAATATCCGAGGCAACGGCCGGCCAGCTGACGTTTATTGGGGGAAAAAAATACGTAAAACTATGGAAACAATCACGTGCTTGCGCCGCCATCATCAATAACAGCCTGGATGTCGAACCGGGTCAGGACCGGGCGCTGATACGCGTGGCTGATGCCGATCTTGCTCTGGCAGAAGTCCTTCGACTGTTTGAGGCGGGGCCCCCCAAATGTGAGCCTGGTCTCCATTCAACCGCGGTGGTAGACTCCACAGCCGAAATCGGTGAAGGCGCTGCAATTGGAGCCGGCTGTTATATTGGGCCCGGTGTTGTTATCGGTGCCAATACCAGGCTTTATCCAAATGTCACCGTGCTGGATGACACCCGTATCGGTAGTGGGACGATTATCTGGTCCGGCACAGTCATTCGCGAACGCTGCCGGATAGGGAATCACTGTATCATCCATCCGAATGTGACAATTGGTGCCGACGGCTTTGGTTATAGACCGTCACCTGATGGACAGGGCCTGGTCAAGATCCCCCAAATCGGTACAGTTGAGATTGGGGACGGCGTTGAGATTGGAGCCGGTAGTTGTGTTGACCGGGGTAAGTTCAGCGCCACAAGGATCGGCGACGGTACCAAAATAGACAACCTTGTTCAAATCGGCCATAATTGCAAACTTGGCCGATTCTGTGCGATATCCGGACAATGCGGCTTGGCTGGATCCGTAACGTTAGGTGATGGCGTCGTGATGGGAGGGGCGGCGAAAGTTAAGGATCACGTAACCGTTGGCGACGGGGCGAAAATTGGCGGGAACGCCGGTGTCATTAGCGATGTGGCACCGGGCAAACTGCTTCTCGGGGTTCCTGCCGACGACCATCGGCGGACATTACGGCTATGGGCAGCACAAAAACAACTTCCTGATCTGATTAGACAGATGAAAAAAAAATAAAGGAGAGAAAAGCCATGCAGGACATACCGGATCTATTGGAAGGGCTGCGGCAATCAACGAATATTTTGTCGGCCTTTGTGGGGAGCATTGCTGAGGAAAAAATGAATCGGCGTCGGGGTGACGGCTTCTGGACAATTGCCGAGCATGTAAGCCACCTTGCCGAGGTTCAGCCGATGCTGCTGGAACGCATTCAACGGTTTATGAATGAGGACCGGCCCCGTTTCATCCCCTACAATCCCGGCGACAATGAGGCCGATACGCTGCCGCCGCAGGTTGAGGCCGCCGCTGCCCTGGAGAAATTTGCACAGGGGCGCAAGCAGCAACTCGCGCTGCTTGAAAAGGCCGATAACGGCTTCTGGCAAAGGACAGGGTCTCATCCGGAATACGAGCAATATTCCCTTTATATTCTAGCCAGGCACATTCTGATGCATGACCACTGGCATATGTACCGCATGGAGGAGCTTTGGCTCACCAGGGATGCCTACCTGACGAGACTGGCGTAAAAAACAACATCCCCGACATCAGTCGTTTTTAAAGTAAATTTTTAAAACCCGGCCCGCGATGGCCAAAAGGAGGCTTAAATGAAAGTACGCATCAACAGCCAATGCATGGGCGACCGTAACTGCAACAAGCTTTGTCCGGAAGTTTTCGAATACGACGAAGACCAGCTGCTGTCCATTGTCAAGTTTGACGAAATCCCGGATAAGTACCATGACCTGGTCCGGCAGGCGGCCGAGGAGTGCGTGCCGGTAGCTATTGAGATTATAGAGTAAATGATTGAACGCCGCGGATTATCCGGCGTAAAGGAGGTTTTCCGTGGGAAAATTCAGAGAGAGCCAGACAGCCAAAAACCTGCTCACCTCGTTTGCCGGCGAGTCCCAGGCCCGCAACCGCTACACCTATTTTGCCCGCCGCGCCGGTGAGGAGGGCTTTGCCCAGATCGCTGAAATTTTCGAGGAGACCGCCAACCAGGAATGTGAGCATGCGCTGCGGTTTTTCAAGTTTTTCAACGGCGGCGAGATGGAGATAACCTGGTCCTTTCCGGCCGGGGTGATCAAGGGCACCTATGAGAACCTGGTAGCAGCAGCCGACGGCGAGCGCTTTGAGCATTCCAGCATGTATCCGGGTTTTGCCGGAGTTGCCAAAGATGAGGGTTACGCGCGGGCCGCCGACACCTGGGAGGCCATCAGCGTCTCGGAAAAGCAGCACGAAAAGCGCTACCGGGAGCTGGCTGCCAACCTCAAGGCCGATCGGGTTTTCAGCCGCGACCGGGATATGGTCTGGCGCTGCCGCAACTGCGGCTACCTGCACACCGGCAAAGAGGCTCCGGAAAAGTGCCCGGCGTGCGTGAAGCCCCGGGGATCTTTTGAACTGCTGGCCGAAAACTGGTAGTTTAAGAAAAATTTACAAAGGTCAAACCTCGATCCGACCCCTTCGGATTAAACCTATAATGATTTACATCATTGTTCTTGCGATAATCGCCCTGTTCGGCCCGCACCTGTGGGCCAGGCACGTATTAAACCGGTACAACCGGCAGGAATATTTTTCGGGCAACGGTATCGATCTGGCTCGCCTGGTTTTGGAACGTCTGGATATAAAAGAGGTTAAGGTCGAGGTGACCGATACCGCCGATCACTATGACCCGTCGCAGAAAACCATTCGGCTGACGGAAAACACATGCGGTCGCAAAACCCTCACATCCGTGGTTGTGGCCGCCCACGAGGTCGGGCACGCCCTCCAGGACCAGGCCGGCTATAAACCCCTTAAAACCCGAACCCGGATGATCGGCACGGCTCAGAAACTGGAACGGATCGGCGCCGTCATTATGATGGCGATTCCGGTGCTGGCCGCCCTCACCCGGGCGCCGTCGGTCGGTGTATTAATGCTTTTTGGCGGATTGGGAACCCTGGGCATTCCGGTACTGGTGCACCTGCTGACCCTTCCCACCGAGTTTGACGCCAGCTTCAACCGCGCCCTTCCCCTGCTGTCATCGGGAAACTATATTCCCCCGGAGGATGTTCCGGCCGCCAAGAAAATTCTGACTGCCTGCGCGCTGACCTATGTGGCAGCCTCTCTGATGGGGCTTTTGAACGTCTGGCGCTGGATCCGGATCCTGAGGAAGTAGACAGGTCAATAAACTCAGATTGCTCCAGGCAATTACTCAAATAGTTGCGTAAATTGTAAAACGGAACACAACTTTGCGACTCTGTCTTCCAGTTCGAAAGCCTTTTGCAAACCCGCCATCAATAATCATGGGTTTTTTTTTGCACATGTGATATTGCATGAATCGACATTGATATTCAAAAGCGCAATTGCGCCATAATCTGATTGAATCTAATCAAGTGAACAAACTCAGGCCAAGCGTAAAGCCCGATTCCATGGTTGACAGCGCGCCCTATTTTCATCTCAGCCGACAGTGGTGGTTTGCTGTGTTTGCGGGAGCTTTAGGCGTGATTGCCGGCGCCGGCTTGCTTTTTTATTGTTTCCCTTCATTATCCTCCGTAAAGGGGAGCATCCAGGCTGCGCTGGTGACGACCTATATCCTTTATCTTCTGCGACGCAATTTAAGACTGAACACCCACGGTGAACATCAGGATATGAGGGCTTCCCTGGGCCCTGCCAACTGGATCACGCTGGCACGCGGAGGGTTGATAGCGATTTTAGCGGGGTTTATGCACCAGCCATGGCCCGGTGGATCTAATGGTCCCGGATGGACCGGCTGGATAGCGGGTGCTGTATATATGACCGCAGTGGCCGGCGATGCTCTCGACGGATTGATCGCCAGAGCCACCGCCACGCAAACGCAGTTGGGTGAACTGCTGGACACCCGCATCGATGCCCTGGGCATATTGGTAGCTAGTCTGTTGGCCATCAACTACGGACAGCTTCCGGAATACTACATAAGCGCCGGCCTGGCCTACTATGTATTGAGGTTTGCCATCTGGGTGAGGAGAAAAGCGGGCAGGCCCTGTGCGGCGGTTCGACCGCGCCGGGCTGCCAGAGTGATGGCCGGCATCCAAATGGTATTTCTCGGAATTGTTTTGCTGCCTTTGTTCTCCCCGCAGCTCACGCATATTGCGGCAGTGGTCGTCTTGATTCCTTTTTTGGCCGGTTTCCTGTTGGACTGGCAGGTGGTGAACCGCCATGAAAAATTCGTCAGCGTCGATTGAAGATTTCAGAACAGTTATCGATAACGCCCGTGAATTTCGTAGGATCAACGGTCGGCCTTTTATTACTGTCAGCTATGCTCAAAGTCTGGACGGCAGTATCGCCACCGCCAGCCGGCAACAGATGCAACTCAGCGGCCCCGAATCCATGCGGTTGACCCACCAGCTGCGGGCCTGTTGCCAATCCATATTGGTGGGAATCGGGACCGTCTTGGCCGATAATCCCAGCCTGACGGTCAGGTTGGTCGAAGGAAAAAATCCACAACCGATTATCCTGGATACCCGCCTGCGCACACCGCTGGATGCAAATCTTGTGCAGCGGTCCGCTCCGAGCACCTGGATTGTAAACGGCAATCATAACTCGATTGACCGCTACGATACTTTCCAACAGAAGGGCATCACGCTGATCAATTGTAAACGTAACGACGATGGCTTAATCGATCTTTTGGCCTTAATGGGCATACTGGCCCGCCGGCAGGTCAACAGCATTATGGTGGAGGGGGGAGCCAGGGTCATTACCAGCTTTATTAAATTGAAGCTGGTGGATCTGTTTGTAATCACGGTTTCTCCCAAACTGGTCGGAGGTCTTCCGGTAATCGACGCTCTGGGCTTTAAAAACGCTTCCTCTCTTGAGCTTAGCGATGTTCATTACCAGCTGCTTGGTGCGGACCTGGTCGTATGGGCGCGTCCGGATTGGAGCAATAGATGAAGCGCAGATCGATTATTTTTAAGGCGCCGTTTGAAATCGAAATTGCAGAGGAGACCGTACCCGGCGTCGGACCGGCGGAGGTGCTGGTTGAAACAAAATTTTCAGCCATCAGCCACGGGACGGAAATGCTTCTCTATCGGGGGTTGTTTCCCGGTGATGTAGCAGTCGATGAGACCATCCCGGGACTCCAGCGGCCGGTGTGCTATCCGCTCAAATACGGATACGCCAACATTGGCGAGGTTGTCGCGGTTGGCTCGGAAGTCAACCGGGAATTGGCAGGACGGATGGTTTACAGTTTTCATCCCCATGAAAGCTGCTTCACCGCCGACGCCAATGCGATTATTCCGGTCCCGGCTGATATCGATCCCCTGGATGCCCTTTTTCTGGCCAACATGGAAACCGCCGTCAATCTGTTGATGGACGGCAGACCTGTCATCGGGGAAAAAGTAGCGGTCTTCGGCCAAGGAGTGGTCGGGCTATTGGCTACCGCCCTGCTGGCCAAATTTCCGCTGGCGGTGCTTCTGACCCTGGATCCCTTTAAACTCCGTCGCGAGGCTTCCAAACGCACCGGTGCCCACCAGTGCCTGGATCCCACCCTCACCGGAGTCGAAAAACAAATCAGCGCTTTATTTGAGTCCAATAAATCAAAAGGCCTGGCGGACCTCTCCTTTGAACTGTCGGGCAATCCTGAGGGCTTGAACCGGGCCATTGCCGTCACGGGCTTCAGCGGGCGCATCGTCATCGGTTCCTGGTACGGAAGCAAACCGGCAGTCCTCGATCTGGGCGGCCGTTTCCACCGCCGGCGCCTGTGCCTGATCAGCAGCCAGGTCAGCACGCTGACTCCGGACCTGGCGTCGCGCTGGTCGCGCAATCGGCGCTTCAACGTTGCCTGGGATATGATCCGGCGCATCCGACCGGCAAGCTTTATTACCCAGCGGATACCGCTTCAGGAGGCCCTCAAAGCCTATGAACTGATTGATAAGGATCCCGCCGCCACCATCCAGGTGATTCTGGAATACGAAAATGGATAGCGCTATCATATTGCTGTCAAAATTTGTGTTGCTGGCCACCTATCTGGTCCAGGCGATTCAAATTTTTGGGATCAAAGTCCCCAGTGCCGGCTCTACGGTCGAAATGCTCAGCCGGGCCCGGGTGGATGGAGACGTATCCCGGAATCATCCCGCGGGGCAGCTCCTGGAATCAAAGCTGAAAGTGATAGTGATAATAACGGCCACCGCCCTAACAATCCTGGTGTTTATGTTGCCGCTCATCGTTGAGCTGTTTCCCGCCCTCACCGGTTTTATTCTGCCGTTGAATCCCCGGCCGCAAGGCAGTTTTCGCCTGGCCGCTGTATTTTTTCTGGTCACCGGCAACCTGGTATCGACAGCCGCCGCCTGCTCCCTCAAAAACCGCGTCACCTTTTACGAATTCGGCGAGACCAGAAACCTGTACACCGGCGGGATCTACCGGTTTGTCAGAAACCCCCTCAGCACCGGGCTGGCATTGGTCCATGCCGGATTTTTCTGCTACCTGCCCTCGGTGGTAATGGCTGTCGGTTTTTGTGTTGTCATGCTAAATAATCGGATGCGGATACACATGGAGGAAATCTATCTCGAGCGAACGTTTGGTGACCTTTATCGCCGCTATCGACAATTAACCGGAAAATACTTTCCCAAATTCTCTTCATAAGGAGTCGTGCATGTACACAGTAGCCGTGCGGCGTGATTTCATTGCCCGGCATATGCTCATCGGCGGTGATTGGGGGCCTGAAAATGAGCCCCACGAGCATCATTATGTGGTGGAAGCCCGTCTATACGGGAGAAATTTGGACCGGCACGGATATCTTCTGGATATCTGCGAGGTGGAAACCCACCTCGACAAATTCGTCGAATATTTCCGGGATACAACCCTCAACGACCTTCCCGAGTTCAGGGACTTAAATCCCAGCCTTGAGCACTTCGCCCGCATTTTGTGCCGGGTGCTGGGAAAAGAAATCAATGCTGCCGCGCTGACTGGGCTGAGCATAAAAATCTGGGAAAATGATGGGGCCTGGGCTGAATACCGGGAAGAGTTTCGATGCACATCGGACTGATTATCTACGGCAGCCTGGAGACTTTGACCGGCGGCTGGATATATGACCGCCTGCTGATCGAGCACCTGCGGGAGCAAGGCCACACGGTGGAGGTCATCTCTTTAAAGCCGCATCATTATGTGCGCAACCTGGCAGACAACTTTTCGCGCCGTCTTTACCAGCGTCTGATCGAACATGATTGCGAACTTCTCCTTCAGGACGGACTCATTCATCCGTCCCTGGTTGGTCTGAATCAGCGCATCAAGCGCCGGCGAAGCTGCCCCCTTCTTACCATCGTCCATCAGGTTTTGTGCCGCCAGCCGTTAAAGCGATATCAGCAGCTGTTTTATCAGGCCGTCGAGCGCCGCTATTTTAAATCGGTGGACGGGTTTATTTTCAACAGCGAAACCACCCGCGCCAGCGTTGAAACCCTTGTTGGCCGGCAGCGGCCCGCCGTGGTGGCATATCCGGGGGGAGATCGCCTGGGGTTTCTGGCATCCGATGCGGTCCTGGAATACCGCTGTCACCGGGCCGGGCCCCTGCAGCTCATATTTGTCGGCAACCTGACACCCAATAAAGGGGTATTACCGCTGATTGAGGGCCTGTCACGGCTGCCGCGGCAAAGCTGGCGCCTTTCACTGATCGGCAGCCTTACCATGGACCGGATCTATGTTCAAAAGGTAAGGGCCTTAATTGCCCGTTTCGGGCTTGAAGACCGAGTTGAAATCCCGGGCCCGCTGGACGGCGAAGAACTGGCCGGGCGGCTCAACGCAAGCCACGTGTTTGTACTGCCCTTTTCCTACGAAGGCTTTGGAGTGGCATGCCTGGAAGCTATGGCCTGGGGACTGCCGGTGGTAGGATCCACCTGCGGCGCGCTAAGAGAGTTCGTTGTCGACGGCATCAACGGAGTGCTGGTGCCCCCCGGCGACATTGCAACCTTCGCGCAGCAGGTTCAACGCCTGCACGGCGATCGAATGCTGCTGGCTCGCTATGCACAGGCGGCTTTAAAAACCTTTCGCAGCCGGCCGGGGTGGCGGGAGGGCTTCCAAAAAATTGAATCTTTTCTCTTATCGATTGCAAAATGAAGCTCACGCCGAAAACCATCACGACGATCACCAAGGCGATTAGAACCCTGGGTCCGGTTGCGGGGTTTGCGGCGGCCATCGCCTTTCTCAACACCCTGATGAATTTCGGCTATCCTTCCGGCGATAATCAAATCGGCCGCCTCCTGCTGATGTCTCCCGAAATCTGTATCATCTTGATTTTACTGTGCCTGGGTGCGTCCCTGGGGCTTACCTTTCACCCCGCCGTGTTCCTGCCACTGACCCTGGTCATCATCTTCTTGCGCCTGTTTCGCTTCGCCGACAGCCTTGTGCCCGCCTATTTTTTTCGTCCTTTCAATTTATACCTAGATTCACAGTTTTTGCCCGATCTGATATTTCTGCTTTACAGCACGCTACCGTTGAAAGTTTTCTTCTGCTGGTCTTTGTTGGCGGTTTTGGCCGCCGCCCTGATTGTCTGGGGGATATCGCGGGCCTTAAAAACCATTTACACCTTTTTCACCGGGCTCAGACGGGGACGGATATTGGCCGCCGCTGCAGTCCTGATGGGCGTTTTGATTTACGGCCTGAATCCGTGGACCAACCGGCAGGCCGGATTTATCTTCACGCCCGGCATATTTCACCGGGTGGCAGCGGAAATTGATTTTATCCTGCAGCTCAGCGACTCCATGGAAAAGCACCAGGCCGCCCTGGATGGGACCGTTCAAAAAGGCCGTCAATACCAGCGGCCGCTGGTAAAGCTAAACGGCAGCGATGTCTACGTATTCTTTATCGAATCTTACGGGCACACCGTATTTGCTGATCCCCGGCACTCCCCGCTGATCACACCCTTCCTGCAGGATGCCGGGCACCAACTGGAAAAGCACGGTTATCAGATTTGTTCCAATTTCTTAAAATCGCCGGCTTTCGGCGGCTCATCCTGGCTGGCCCACGGCGCCCTGGCCGGCGGGGTTACCATCAGCAGCCAGCTTCAGTACGATCTTTTGCTGACCTCCCGCGTGCCGCCCATGGCCGAATACTTCAACCGGGCCGGGTATCGCACCATCAGCGTGATGCCGGGAACCCTGTGGCCGTGGCCGGCCGGAGATTATTATCAGTACCGCAAAAAATATTTTGCCCCGGACTTTGACTACCGGGGCCCCAAATTCGGCTGGGCACCCATGACCGACCAGTACGTGCTCGATACCATCTATCGCGCCGAAATCCAAAAAAGCACCAGGCCTTTGTTTATCGAATTTGTGCTGATCAGCAGCCACGCCCCCTTTAACGAGCTGCCGCGCTATGTTCCCGACTGGTCGGCCATCGGGGACGGTTCGATTTACCATCGCCGCAAACCAGTTAAATTCCCGATCGTCTGGCCTGAACTTAAAAATGCATCCCAAGCCTATGTGACCTCGATCATATACGATTTCCAGGTGCTGGTCGGCTTTTTGGAACTAATGGTGCCCGGCAACGAAATGATCATTATCCTGGGAGATCATCAACCCAACTTAAAGATTACCGGAGAAAATCAACCCTGGTCGGTTCCCGTGCACATCATCAGCCGTAATCCGGATTTTGTCAGACCTTTCATCGAAAGGGGCTACACCCCGGGGCTGCTTCCCTCCCAGGCTTTGCCGCATGCGGGCATCGAAAGCATCCTCTGGAGCCTGCTCGAGGAATTCAGTTAACCAGCTTAACCAACCCCTGAAAGGGCCAATCGACGTTTATTTCCGGGAATTACTTCGGTACGAATCAAATCTGTGTCGAATCTTCCTAGGGCCGTCGCCTTTCTGACAACCCTGGCTTATCAGCTGAAAGTCAGAAGAACGCTTGATATTATGGACGATAAAATACTAAAATAGGTTGTATTTGTTCGTCTAAAATACGGTCTCCATTTAATATGAGGAAGTTGCATGCAACAAAACAATCAGGTTTATGTCAAATTACAAAAGCATTTAGACAATCAGGCCGTCGGTTTTCCGGCTACCCGGTCCGGTGCTGAAATTAAAATTTTAAGACACATTTTCACAGCGGACGAGGCTGAGATTGCCTGTTGCTTGAATTACAAATTGGAGCCGCTCGAGACGATTTTCAAACGTGCCCGCCATCTGGTTGCGTCAGCTGACGAACTGAAAAAACGCCTTGAGCGTATCCAGAAAAAGGGCGGAATTGAATCCAAAATCGAGAATGGCGAAATGTTTTACTGCAATGCCCCCCTAGTGGTGGGAATGTACGAATTTCAACTCAACCGCCTGACCCCTGAATTTATTAAAGACTTTAATGAATATACCTCGGATAAAAAATTCGGTCTTGAATTTTTAAGTACGAAACTTCCCCAGATGCGCACCATACCGGTTTCTAAGAGCATTCACCCCCAGCACAATGTCAGTACCTTTGATGAAGTGATAACGCTGTTGCAGCAGGCTGAAGATCCCTTTGCAATATTTGATTGCATTTGCCGCAAAAAAAAGGCGTTGGAGGGCAATACCTGTAAGGTTACGGATCGCAAAGAAACCTGCCTTGGCATCGGCGGCCTGGCCCGGACGGCCCTGCTGAGCGGCTTTGGCAGAGAAATTACCAGAGATGAAGCCATAGCGGTCATCGAACAGAACCAGAAACAGGGCCTGGTGCTTCAGCCGTCCAATACGGAAAAGGCCGAGTTTATCTGCTCATGTTGCGGTTGCTGCTGCGGTATGTTAGGGATTCAACAAACCCTCCCCAAACCGCTGGATTTTTGGGCCTCTAACTTTTATGCGGCCGTGGACAAGGACACCTGCGAAGGCTGTGGTGCCTGTATGAAACGCTGCCAGGTCGGTGCGCTAAGCGTTGCCCGGAAGAAACAGCCGGCGGTGGTGGATCGTGACCGCTGTATTGGATGTGGCCTTTGTGTCCCGGCTTGCCCGGCAAAGTCCATCACCCTCGTGAAAAAACCTGCTGAAGTGCGGCCACCAGAGACACGGGCAGAGCTTCACGAAATCATAATGACCGGCAAGAAAGGCCGCCTGGGAAAATTAAAATTGACCGGCAGACTGATTGTCGATTCTGTCCGAACCGGACATATGAATCTGCTAAAATAATAGAATCGAATTTTTGCACAACCCGCTTTTGGAAAATATAAGCCCCTTTTACTGCTGATAACCAAAGACAAAATGCAGGCACGTTGAATAAAAAAATCAAAAGGTCGTAAACTATGGAACAAGGCAAAATCACATGTCCGAAATGTGGTGAGGAGTTTGAGCTTTCGGATGCTTTGACCGGTCGTATTCGGGAACATCTGAAAGGCGAGCTGCTCAGGGAAGTATCCCGGCGTGAGGGGGATCTCAAGAAAAGATCGGCGGCCTTAAAGGCGCAGGAAGAGCAGATTTCCAAAAGCCGCGAGGCCATTGATGAAGAAATCGAGACCAAACTGAAGGAGCGCCTGGCCGATGCCGAGAAAAAGGCGGCCAAAAAACTTGAGGGTCAGTATGCGGACCAGCTCAAGGATTTGCAGGGGGCCATCGAGGAGAAGGATGCGGCCATCAAGACCTTCAGAGATCAGGAGTTGGAGCTGCGCAGAAAACAGCGGAAGCTGGAAGAGGCCACAGAATCTTTGGAGTTGGACGTAGCCCGCAAATTGGATGAGGAACGGGAAAGGATCCGCGGGGAGGCTGAAAAAAAGATAGGCGAGGCACACCGGCTCAAAGATCTGGAAAAAGAAAAGGTGATCCATGACCTTAAGACCTCCCTGGAGGACATGAAGCGCAAGGCTGAGCAGGGTTCCATGGAGACCCAGGGGGAGGTTCTGGAACAGGACTTTGAAGCCCGGTTAAAATCCGTTTTTGTCCACGACGACATCCAGCCCGTGCCCAAGGGCATCCGGGGGGCCGATCTTATTCAGACCGTGCGCACGACCATGGGTGCCGAATCCGGGGTCCTGCTGTGGGAAACCAAAAACACCAAGGCCTGGAGCAGCGCGTGGATCCCCAAACTCAAGGACGACATGATCGAGGTGCGCGCTTCGATTGCCATCCTGGTCTCGGTTGTATTGCCGGACGGCATCAACCGCTTCGGACAGGTTGACGGCCTGTGGGTCAGCGACCCCCTGTCCGCCATCCCGCTGGCCGCTGCTCTGCGGGAGCAACTGATGGCGATCAGCCGCGAACGCACGGCCTCCATCGGCAAGAACGAGAAAATGGAAACCCTCTATCAGTACCTGGCCGGGGTCGAGTTCAAACAGAAAATCGAAGGCATCGTCGAAGCCTTCACCTCGATGCAGGATCAACTCAACCGGGAACGCCGGGCCATGGAGCGACACTGGAAACAGCGCGAAAAGGAAATCGAGCGCGTCGTCAAAAACACCGTCGGCCTCTACGGTGACATGCAGGGCATCATCGGCGGCCAGATTCCGGCCATCCCCGCCCTGGAGCTCGATGATAAGGCCGACAGGCAACTGCCGGAGGAATCTGAAACATGGTCCCTGCCGGATGACGATTAGCGTTGGGATTCATTGATCCACTGTCTTTGAGCGATACAATATTTCTTAACTTTCGCAAAGAATTGAATATAAATTTATGTTTATAATGTGTTCATAACCTGTTTATAACCTGTTTATAATCTGTTTATAACTTTTGTACCTTTTAAATTTTTATACAAACTAGCAATTCCATAACCGTATGTTTTTACTCAATTAAAGAAAGGAGAGCCAATGCCGATTGAGCTTGATGCGTACAAACCTGCTTACGAAAAATGGGTAGCGGAAAGCTTGGCGGATTATCAGTCCGGCAATATGAAGGAGATTATCAAAAAGTATCCTTTCATTACGCCCGACGATATCCCCTGGACGGCTTACAGCGGTCAACCGTCAAGTCAAACCTTCGCCCTGGTCACCAGCGGCGGCTTTTATCTCAAGGATAGCCAGCCGCCGTTTGATACCGAATCAATCCACGGCGATACATCCTTTCGAGAAATCCCTAAAACCGTCCGCCAGCAAGACATCGGCATTGCCCATCTGCACTACGATCACAGCCTTGCAGAGCAAGACATGAATATCGTCTTTCCCATCGAGCGCTTTGTCGAACTGGAAAAGGACGGTATTATCGGCACGTTGACCGATACACATTACAGTTTCAGCTATGTCAATGACGTTGTGTCTTTGGTCACAGAAACGGTTCCAAAATTCATCTCCCGGATCAAAGCCGCGGGGGTCGACGTCCTCTTCCTGGTACCGGTCTGACCGAAATGTCATCAGACCGTGGGTCTGATTCAGCGCCTGGTAGAGGAAGCGGGAATTCCCACCATCTCCATGGGTAATGCCGCTGACCGCATAGCTCTTATCAAGCCACCCCGGGCCATGCTGGTCAAGTTTGCGCGCGGCAGTATGTTCGGTGAACCGGGCAATGTCAAACGCCAGCGGCGCATAATTATGGATGGGCTTAAGGCCTTGCAGACCATGACCGAACCGGGAACAATTCAAAAGCTGCCTTACAGATGGAAGCAGCCGGATCCAGAGTAAACGGGGAAGTATTAGAAAGAATGTGAAAAACTGAAGGATGTCCCATTAATTGCTATGGCTGAAAAAAGATCCATTTTATTAGGGAACATATATTATTGGATTGATTGGTTAAAAAATGAAAAATTTAATTGAAGCTATCAGAAAATTCAATTTGGAACGAGATTGGGAACAATTCCATTCTCCAAAAAATCTTGCGATGGCCCTCAGTGTCGAAGCGGCTGAAATAGTAGAACATTTGCAGTGGCTAACCCAGGAGCAAAGTCGGAATTTAGAGCCGGGAAAATTGAACCAAATAAAGGAAGAAATCGCCGATGTTATGATATTTCTTATTAATCTTGCAGACAAACTCGGAATCGATCCTTTTGAAGCTGCAGTAGAAAAGCTTGTTAAGAATGCAAAGAAATATCCAGTCGAAAAAGCTAAAGGCCGCGCGACCAAGTATACGGAGTTTAAGAATACGGAATCATCTTCAAGCTGAGTAATTCGCCGGCAGAATGTCTCAAATTGACAAAATCGTTTTGGCGTTTACCATATTGTTTATTACGAAATTAAGGAGAAATTGATCAATGACAACTGCTGAAAAGAGAATAGCACTGGTTACAGGCGCCAATAAAGGGATCGGGTTTGAAATTGCCCGACAGCTGGCACAACAAGACATCACCGTTCTCATCGGGGCCCGGGACCAGGATCGAGGGATTGCCGCCACCAAGCAGATGCAGTCGGAGGGACTGGACGCCCATTTCATCCTGATCGACGTGACCCGGGCGACATCCATAGAAGCAGCAATCGGAAAAATCAAGGATGACTTCATGCGTCTCGACATACTGGTAAACAATGCCGGCATCATGATCGATACCCAGTCCGGCATCCTCGAGCTTGACCCCGTAGTTTTTCACAACACTCTCGACACCAATGCCACCGGCCCTCTTCTGCTGGCCCAGGCCTGCGTCAGGATCATGATGGCGAAAGGCTATGGCCGCATCGTCAATATGGCCAGCACGCTGGGTTCTCTGAACGAGATAGCCAGCCCGGACAGCCCCTATGCTGCTGTACTCTCTCCGGCCTACCGGCTTTCGAAGATGCTGCTGAACGGCATTACAGCCCTGTTGGCAATGGAACTGCGCGGTACGAACATCCTGGTCAATTCGGCCTGCCCGGGGTGGGTGCGCACTGATATGGGCGGTGACCAGGCCCCGTTGCCCCCGCAGCAGGGCGCTGAAACCCCGGTCTGGCTGGCTACCCTGCCAGACGGCGGACCTACCGGCGGTTTCTTCCGCGAGCGGCAGCCAATCCCCTGGTGATGTCCAGAACTGCCCGGGAAGCCTTGCCATTGATTGTTATTGAAAAAGATGTAAAAGGGGAACCTTGAACCCATGGCTTCGCCATGTATTGAAAATCATTCCTAATTTTGTTGGGTGCAGCCCTCATCCCTGGGAGTCTTTTTTCAAGAAGCTTGAACAGTGGATCAAAAAAAGAAAACAACTCGGTATCTGGAACGACTTGGACGGTGAATAAAAAACAAAACTAAAAATCTGAAGGGCGTCCCCTTGGTTTTACTGAGGCCAACCAAATTTGTGATTGAACCAAGAAGGAGGTCAAGTATGTATGATTTTATCAAGGATAATATAATCCTCATCCTTGCCCTGAGTGGAGCAATAGTAAGTTTTTTATCAGTCCTTTCACAAAAAGTTGCCACGAGGAATAAACTTAAAATTTCTATTATATTGGCTGCCTTCATGTTCC
>Ga0210097_1000024_pt1 | contig 78285 bp, 61 predicted proteins | sample Joice_CattailNLA_2_FD_185521 | JGI IMG/M metagenome (GOLD analysis project Ga0210097, IMG submission 185521) | Wetland microbial communities from San Francisco Bay, California, USA, that impact long-term carbon sequestration - Joice_CattailNLA_D2... | ecosystem: Environmental > Aquatic > Marine...
GTAACCTCCAGAGAATTCGATTGGGACAACCGCTTTTATGGATAATCTGCAAAATTATAAGCGAGTGAAAATTCGGATGGACGATATGATATCACAGGTCCATTGAGGGATGGAAAAACTTTGATAAATTTACAATACCCGTACTTTGGAGAGACTCGTTTTTTTGAAGACACTATTAGAAATATCACAAATTCACCCGAATTTTACGTGCAATGAACCCTATTTGACCATACAGAAGTCTGATTGAAGATGTGAATCATGCTGAAAGTGAGTCCGAACTATTTGATGCTTCAAGCCTCATTGGTACCAAACGGATACCATTTTTGACTTGTTCAGGCTCCCTTATTGTGCAACCCACTATCTGCAGAAATCTTATTTTTTCCTCGCTCTACATCTTGTTGCTTCGTCACCGATTGGCAAGCATCCATTACAAGAAATACATTCTGCCGTATTCTTGCCAGAACCTGAAAACCATAAATTTGGAAGGCCAGGTTGTCGAATTAACGGACGTGACAGTGATATAAAATCAGCATTTCCTGATTCGAGAATTTCCTCAATTTTATCAAACGACTTTAATCCACCAACTAAAATGACTGGTTTGTTAATTTCATCTTTCAATGCTTTTGCACAGGGCAAAAAGTAAGCTTGTTGATCTTTAGATTTTATTTCCGTGCGAGATTCAGGGAGTATGACCGGAGTCCATCCCAACTTTTCCTTGCCTTGGGTCACAGCTTCCCACATTCCTCCGCTGGTTTCTATTGCGTCAAATCCTATTTTTGATAAAATTTTTCCCACTTTTGTGGCTTCAGCAATATCAATTCCATCTGGTAAAAAATCCATAGTATTAAATTTGATAATGATAGGGAAGTTTTCTCCAATTTTTTTTCTTGCTCGATCATAAATTTCGGCAACGATTCGAGTCCGATTCTCAGTCGACCCACCATACTCATCATCCCTTTTATTTGTGTGAGGTGATATGAAGGAACTCAGCAAGTAGCCGTGTGCGGCATGAAGTTGTACCCCATCGAACCCGGCTTCTTGGACTCTACCAATCCCCTCTGCGTAGGCATCAATGATATCATTTATTTCATTTTTTTCTAATCCCCGGGGGGTGCGTTCGAACAGCCTATCAAATACTGGTGATGGTGCAGTTGGTTCCACAATCTGACTTGGTTGTTCTTGAGGTTGCAAAACTTCTGGATGCTGCTCAATATAAGACATGAATACTTTGGGAAGAAATGGAATCAATTTCATTGAATCTTCTGGATTCATCACCTGTCTCCCAGGATGAAGCAGTTGAGCCATAATTTTACATTCACCATCAGAATCATGAACAGCTTGAGATATTTTCTTTAAATCCGGTATAAATGAGTCATCATAGTTACCAAGAATCAAATGGGGTCTTTTCGCCTTTTTATATATTCCAACTGCTCCGGTGATGATAAGCCCAACGCCTCCTTTAGCTAGTGTCCGGTAAATTTCAATCATTTTATCTGTAACCCTGCCCTCAGCAGTAGCTGCATTATCATATGTTGCAGATCTCATTAATCGATTTTTAAGTTCAATATTACCGATACGACCGGGACTAAATACTATTGAATCTTTTCGCTGAATCATATCTGCCTCCAAAAAAATCTTTAAGCTGCTAAAGATTAATTGAGATAATCGGTAAATTCCGATTCCTCTCAGAACCTGTGATATCAAAAAATATCACAAATTGCGCCAAACTTTATGTATGTAGATGGGATCACCACACAGGCACAATTCAAGATATCGTCAAAACCGTCCGCCAAGTCAAGAAAATCCCAAATATAATTTTAGGACAATTATTTGGACCGATCGGCGTATTAATTTTTGGATGGATTATTGGGGGCAGGACATCCGTAGCGGACCAAAACATGTCATTTTACAAAAACCCTTGTGATATCCATTTGAAATATGTATTTTTAACCGAGTTTGGTTTGTGAGGGAATCCGGCTCCCAAATTGCACCACATTTCATTCCGATCCTTTGGGTATCACAAACTTGCCCGAATCGTGGTTATTCGCAATATATCAGTAATTCTCTTTTAATATCTAATACTCAGGAATTATTTCCACTCATTTAATAGTTTAGAGCAAAGGAAAACAGGTCGTGAAAGTACCAATAAACAATACTGTGATAGAAGTTAGACTTAAATGCAAACCCACTAATAGACATGTTGTTTTTTTGACCAGTTGTATAATGATTCTGTTTCTGATCTTTGGAGTGATACGATCGGAAGCAAAATGGCCGCGAGTCGTCCCTTCCAAAGATGGCATCCCTATTTCTTTTGAGGTCTACGGTGCCGGAGAACCGACTCTAGTATTCGTGCATGGTTGGAGCTGTGATGCTCGTTACTGGCGTGCTCAAGTGCCACATTTCTCAAAAAGTCATCGCGTTGTTACACTTGACCTTGCAGGTCACGGTCACTCGAGTACGAAACGTTTGCAGTATTCCATGTTGGCTTTTGGAGAGGATGTGCGAGTGGTGACAGAATCAACTGGTAGTCGTCGAGTCATTCTGATAGGGCATTCCATGGGCGGCTCGGTGATTGCAGAGGCTGCCCGACTCATGCCGAGCCGTGTCATAGGGCTAATTGGTATAGATACACTTGAAAACATCGAATACCCGATGACTCGTGAAGAACTCAAAAAGATGATCGCTCCTTTGGAAAAAGATTTTCGAACCGGAAGTCGGCAATTCGTTGAGGAAATGATTTCACCCCAAACCGATCCGCAGCTTCGCGAGTGGATTCTATCAGATATGTCAGCTGCGCCACCTGCTGTCGCCTTAAGTGCAATGAACAACATGATGTCACAGTACATTACTGGGGAAGCGGCCAAAATATTTGATGAAATTCGCATTCCAGTCATAACCGTGAACGGAGATATGTGGCCCATTAACTATGAAGCCAATCGCCGACATATGTCTTTTTTTGAGGCCATTATCCTAAAAGGAGCGGATCATTTCCTTATGCTTGATCGTCCAAAAGAATTTAATCAAGCTTTAGAGAAAGCAATACTTACGATATTAAAATACAAGACTAAATAGCATCTCCATGCAGCACTTTTGAAAGTTGGGCATAAGTGGTGTATGGTCTCAAACAAGTGTATACGCCAAATTCCAAAACAATAATGGCTTTCGTTGTAGGTGATGCCTACCGTTATAGTGGATGATTTCAAAATTTTTAGCTTATTTTGTGAAAGACTTCATTAAACGAACGTTTGATGAGATTTATTGTGGTGTGACCGGATCTGCCATATCACCATGATCATGGTGAAATATTGGCCGCAGAACGATGATGCCCCCAATACTGGATGTCCTTTATCGCCCCTTAATCATTACACTGGAATCCTTCAAGATGATGTATTAATCCTTCAGCATCCTCTTGGGATATTTCAATGTTATAACGGGCTACTAAGGTACGAAAAACGGCCAGGTTAACATCATGTTCATAAGGTTTGAAGGATTTGGAAATATCGCCTTCTATAGCGGCATTGACGTCCAACATCCACAATGGAGAGGAACATGAAAAATCCAAATCAGAAAAAGAGAGGTACTTAAGCGTCGGACTCGCAGCAGATCGAAAGAACACTTGCCGTTTGCGAATGTCATAAACAATGTTCCACTTCGTATGCGGCGCGGCGACTACATGGGTCAAAGTTTCAAATGCATATTTGATGGCATTAGCAGTTCACTCTTTTGGCCGGATCAAAATGCACATAACATATTGTGGTTCGCTTTTTATCCGAAAGCTGGTGATAAGGTCGATGTATCTGTATCGGAAAATTTCGAGCTGAAAGTTGTGCTTACTCCAACTTATCACTGCCCTACCGTAATAATTAAATATTGTGATTTCGTTTTTAAATCTTAGGCGGTAAAATTCCACCTTCTAAGTGACTTTCTGAGATTGTATATTAGCCATACCAAACCCACACTTCGGCTGAACTGTAGATGGCGGCTATACATCCATTCTGTAGATACGCTCCAAAAAATGATAGATTATCTTTAGAAATTTAGGGTTCCTTTTTTGACCGGTTCTTAAGACGATATCTGTGTATCTTATTTCTTTAGCCGCTTTATTTCGTCTTCAAGCATTATTTTGCAATAGCGGCAAAGCTCATCGGATTTGCGGTCGACATCTTCTTCATTGCGGCAGTAATGCATGATGCAGGTGTGCTCCGGACAATGGCGCAGATTGAAGGTGTGTCCCAGCTCGTGGATGACCTCTTTGACGATACGATCGATATACCTGGGTGCGATGTTTAAGCCCGAACGGCCTTCGTTTAGCCGAAATGTCGATACGATGCAGGCGACCCCTCCCAGCTGGGCTTCACCATACACATGGGTTAAGATGGGAATAAATAAATCCACCTGGGCGATGGACAGTATCCGAATGCAATGGGCAGGGATCCTGGCCGCCAGCTGATCCAGAATCAGGGTGGAGTGATATTGTTGCCGGTTTTGATCCAGCGCAAAGGAAAGATCTTCCAGGACCGATCCGGTTTCGGTCGCAAAACCAAAGACCTTCTCGATTTCGGTAGCGACAGCCTTTATCAGCTCGTTGCTGAATTCTCCGACCGGAGATATCAGAATGTTATTTTGATTTTGGGAGGTCAAACCGTCTTTTTAATTTCATACCGCTTGATTTTGCTGTAAAGGGTGGAGCGGTCAATGCCCAGCGTTTTAGCGCTGCGGGCTATATTCCAGTCATGATCTGTCAGGATCTGCCGGATATGCGTTTTTTCGACTTCTTTCAAGCTATTGTTTCCGGGGCCGTGAAGGGGTTCATGACATAAAATGGGCAAATTCTCGGGCAATATTTGCCGATCTTTGCCGACCACCACCGCCCGTTCAATGGCATTTTCCAGTTCGCGCACGTTGCCCGGCCAGTCGTAGAGCATCAGTTCGTCCATGGCTTCCCGGCTTATTTTGTCAACGGATTTATTGGTCTCCTGGATAAAGCGCTGGAGGAAATGTTGTGCCAGCAGCGGGATGTCTTCCTTGCGCTGGTTGAGGGACGGCATTTTAAAAGAAACCACATTGAGCCGGTAAAAAAGATCTTCCCGAAAACTGCGGTCTTTGATAGCCTTTTCCAGATCTCGATTGGTGGCCGCGATCACCCGAAAATCTACTTCCAATGGCTGGGTGCCGCCTACTCGATAAAACACACCTTCTTCAATCACCCGCAGCAGATCTATTTGCATTCGCATACCGATTTCTCCGACCTCGTCCAGAAAAATCGTGCCGCCGTGGGCCAGTTCGAGGCGCCCTTTTTTAGTCTCTTTCGCATCCGTAAAGGCCCCCTTCTGATGACCGAACAATTCTGTTTCCATCAGGTGTTCGGGGATGGCACCGCAGTTGACGGTGACAAAGGGGCCGTTGCTGCGCGGACTGTTGGTGTGGATGGCCTTGGCAGCCAATCCCTTGCCGGTACCGGTTTCACCGGTGATCAAGACGGTTGAGTCCATCGGGGCGACATCACAGATAAGGTCAAAAACATCCTGCATGGGTTTGGATTGACCGATCATGCTCTCAAATCGGGTGCGTTCTTTATGATCCTCCCGTAAAAAGAGCATTTCACGTTCCTGTTCCTGGTATCTGGTAATTTTATCAATCAGGACCCCCAGTTCATTGGGGTCAAAGGGTTTGAGCATGTAGTCATAGGCACCGTTTTTCATCGCCTCGATGGCGGTGGGGATGGATCCATAAGCCGTAATCATAACCACGGCGACATCCGGATCACTTTCCTGGACCTGCCGCAGGACTTCCAGGCCACTGATGCCTTCCATCTTGATGTCCACCAGCATGATGTCAAAGCGGGATTCTTTTAGCTTTTCCAGGGCCTTTTCTCCGCTGGGAGCAGTTTGTACGGCATGTCCATCTCGCTGAAGCCATCCTGCGAGGGATTCGCGCATAATCAATTCATCATCGACAATCAGGATTTTGGCGCTGCTCATCACAACCTCCTGCTAGGGTAAGGATATTTATAGATTTCATAAAATCACCGATTGGGTAAATTTTAATATATTTATTGTGATATATAACAGAAGTTTCAGGTGTCAGGTTTCGGGTGTCAGGCTGAACGGCTGAGTGTCCGGAAAAGTCGGACTGGCCTCTGTGCCCGCCGGATTCAAGACATTGCGTATTACAGAATATGGTCGGCACAGAGGCCGACCCTACTGATTCGCGCCGTTCCTGACACCTGAAACCTGACACCTAAAACCTTCTATTGCCTGAAACCTCTGCCATTAGACCTTTTGGGTGAACACCGATTTCAGTGGCAGTTTAACCTGAAATGTGGTGCCGCGCCCGGCTTCTGATTTTACGTAAATCGAGCCACCGTGTTCCTGGATGATTCCATAGGCAACCGACAGGCCCAGTCCCACACCTTTGCCTTTTTTCTTGGTGGTGAAAAACGGTTCGAACAGTTTAGAAATATTCTCTTCGGGGATACCGGGACCGGTATCTTTAAAGTTAATCTGCAGGCTGTTTTCACTTAGAATATGCCTGGATTCAATGGTCAGGACACCGCCTCCGGTAGCTTCCATAGCCTCGGTCGCATTGGATACCAGGTTCATAAATACCTGCTGAAGCTGGTCTTCTGAGCCGAGCAAATCGGGAAGGTCCGGATCCAATTTATTCACGACTTTAACACCGTCAATTTTTAGGAGATTGGAGTTCAAAAACAGGGTTTGCTCGATCAGACGGTTCAGGCTTACGCGCTTGGGCTCCATCTTGGACTGGCGGGCGAAGGCCAGCAGATTGGAGACGATGCGACTGGTTCGCCGGGTTTCGGTTTCCATCAGGCTCAGATATTGCTTAAACTGGTCGATTTGGTTTTGACCAAGGGTTTCTTCTTCGGCGATCCGTTGCATCAGCATGGTAAGATTTAATATTCCGGCAATGGGATTGTTGATCTCATGCACCACCGATGCCGATAATTTTCCCAACGACGACATTTTATCCTGGTGCAGGAGTTTCTCATGGGTTTCCTTTACCTGGCGGGTTCGATCTTCAACCATTTGCTCAAGACGGCGGGTGATCTCCTCTTCTTCCTTTTTGTGCTGGGTGATATCGCGGCTGATATGAATAAATTTCTGTATCTTACCGTCCTTTTCCCAGATGGGATAAACGTTGACTTCATAATAGCGATTCTCCCCATCGGGCATCACCCGCGTTTGGATTTTCCGAATCTGTCGTTTGTTGCGGACAACTTCCTTCAGAGGACAGTCGATAAGATCGCTTTCACAGGGGTGATCAATTTTGTAATACACTTCGTGGCATTTTTTGCCGATGACATCTTTAGGGGCATGCCGCATCTTGGTCAGAAAGGATTCATTGCACTCTATGATTTGCATATCCGGTGTAATTACCATGATGAAATCCTGGATGCCGTTTAAGATCGTCTCCATTTCTTCGGTACGCTCGCGCAGCTTGCGTTCTTCCCGGCCGATCGCTTTCCAGAAAATGTTAAAGACATCGAAGGAGAGAATCCGGATTCGCTGGGGCCGGGTGCGCAAAATATCGTCAAATATATGTTGCTCGGGCGTCAGGATGATAATCAGATTGATGTTGTAGCGCCGGTCATACAGCTGGCGGTAATCATTGAAAGTTAATAGCCCATATTCATCGGCCAGCAGCATTCCCGGACTATTGGAATCAGGGTCCGCTATGGCCAGAATCGGGGCGTACAGCTCTTCCTGTTCGTAAACCGCGGTTGTTTTTTCGAGAATCTCTCGGCAGAAATCACCCCCGCCGACAAGGGCGATATTGGTGATGGCCGGTTCTTTGGGCACCATGCTGGGGACCTTCCCTTCCTTCGACAATCTTCATTCTTCCTTCGTCATTTTAAAGGTGTTGGAAAATTAAACATTATCATGGGCAACCACCTGTTTCAAGGCTCATTTACAGATGGCTGTCCAAATTATCAAGCTATTCGCTTGCATTTTTTTAATTGATAGCATAAATTTGTACGCCAATCGCAGACCGGCCTTTATTCAGGCGGTTACAATAAAAACCCAGGGATACCTCTATGAATCCAGGTGATCAAAACGATATTATTTTACGGGCGGTTGACGCCTTTAACCGCAGAATACTTGTCGTCTCGCCCCGTTTTGAGATTCTAGCGTTGAGGGGTCATCTCGGCGATTTGCAGGAAGACAAAGTCATCGGTAAAAAATGTTATGAAGTGCTCTACGACCGCGATTCACTCTGTCAGGATTGCCCCACCCTGGAAGTCGGCCGTAAACGGGAGCCGGCGTTAAGTCCCGGCTATCATCCTGTTTCCCGTCCCGGCAAAATACCATGTCTATATTCTTATGCCATTTTTTCCGGCAAAGAGATCGAAGCTTTTGTGATGCTCGATTTTGATTTTCCCGCGTTAGACGCCCTCGAAGAAAAGCTTCGGCGGACCAACGCCTTTTTGAACAATCTGATTCAAAGTGCGGTGGACTGTGTGATTGCTGCGGATACCACCGGAAAAATTCTCATTTTCAACGATTCAGCAGCTGAAGTTTTTGGTTACAGCGTTGAGGAAGCTTTAAATGGTCTCAACATCCGGGACGTCTATCCCGCTGACAACGCCCGGGATGTGATGCGCAAACTGCGCAGCGAGGATTATGGCGGGAAGGGCAAACTGAAAACATACCACACAGACGCGCTGGCTAAAAATGGTGAACGCATTCCCATCAGCCTTTATGCCGCGATCATCTATGAGGACAATCGTGAAGTCGCCAGCATCGGTTTTTTTCATGATTTGCGCGATCGGCTCAGGATCAACGCCGAGCTGGAAAAAACCCAGCTTCAGCTTCTGCAGGCCGAAAAGATGGCTTCGCTTGGGAAGCTGGCGGCCGGAGTGGCCCACCAGATAAACAATCCCCTGGGCGGCATCACCCTGTATGCCAAACTGGTGCTGGAAGAATATGAACTCCAAGAGGAGGTGCGGCAGGATTTAGGCCGGATTCTCAAAGATGCGGAAAGGTGTCGGGATACGGTCAAAGAATTACTGGAATTCACGCGGCAGACCCGTCACCTCATGCAGCCCCATGACATCAACAAGGCGATTTTGCGGACCCTCTTTTTGCTGGAAAATCAGAGCCTGTTTCAAAATATCGAGATCGAAAAAAGAATTGAGGATTTCCTGCCGCCGGTCCAGGCGGATATCCAGCAGCTCAACCATCTGTTTATGAACATCATTCTCAATGCCGCCCAGGCCATGGAAGGTAAGGGTAAACTGACTTTAAAGACATACCAGATATCCAACACGGAAAATATCTGCATCGAAATATCGGATTCCGGTCCCGGAATTCCGCCGGACGTTTTGCCTCATGTTTTCGAACCCTTTTTCACCACCAAAGAGGAGGGCAAGGGAACCGGTTTAGGACTTAGCCTTGCGTACGGAATCGTTGAAAACCATGGAGGCCTTATTACCGCACGCAACAAACCCGACGGCGGCGCTGTATTTTGTATCACGCTTCCCATCGCTTCCGGAGACGGTGAAGGAGACCAACGTGCCGAAAACTGACGATATCATTCAGGTATTGGTTGTCGATGATGAGCAAAATATTCGGGACGGATCAGAACGCATCCTGACCCGGAGCGGATTTCAAGTCTTGAAAGCATCCACGGGTGCCGAGGCCCTGGATATTCTGGCCGAACAAATCATTCCGATTGTATTGCTGGACCTGAAGATGCCGGGAATGGACGGGATGGAGGTATTAGCGCGGATCGGGGAGTTGGATGAACCCGTTATGGTCATCGTGATCACCGGCTTTGCCACGGTTGAAACCGCCATTGAGGCGATGAAACAGGGCGCCTATGATTTTATCCCCAAACCATTTGAACCCGATCAGCTGCGTATCGTCGTCAATCGGGCCGCGGAAAAACTGCGGCTCACCCATGAGGCCCAAAGCTTGGAACGTGAGCGCAACAGGACCCTGGCAGACCTCAATACCGAGAAAAGCCGTATCCGCACCGTGCTCGAATCCCTTCCCAACGGCGTTGGCGTCATTAATTCCCAGGGGCAGGTGGTTCTGCTGAATCCGGCCTTTTTGCTTCATCTCGGCTTGCAGCCCGATACGGATGCGGGCAAGCAGGTTGAGGAATACATTGCCGATACCGAGCTTTGCAATCTCATTCGGGAAATTTCCCAGGGCAAACATGTGGACTATGAGGACATCCCCGCCCGCGAATTTGCGATTTCCGATGAAAAATTTATCCAGGCCCGCAGCCGACCCGTCCTGGGGGAGCGCCGGCAGTGTCTGGGAGCGGTTGTCAACCTCGTGGACATCACGAATATGAAGATAATCGACCGCATGAAATCTGAATTTGTAGCCAAGGTCTCCCATGAACTTCGTTCGCCGCTTTCCACCATTCATGAACAGCTGGTGCATGTCCTGGGTGATATGGTGCAGGAATCCTCCAGGGTTGACCAGAATATCCTTCTGCGGGCCAAGGAGAAAACCCATGGACTGATTTCGCTTATCGGCGATTTGCTCGATCTGTCACGGATCGAGGCCGGCATGGTTACCCAGGAACCCAAACAGGTGCGGGTTGAGAAGTTGTTAAGTGACATTATCGATTTCTTGGGGAGCAGGGCCGTGGATAAAAAACAGACCCTCATTCTGGATCTCCCCCAAGAAACGATTCCGGTGCTCACCGCCGATCCGCTGGCTTTAGAAAGTATCTTCGGAAACCTGATTACCAATGCCCTGAATTACACCCAACCCGGCGGTGAGATCAGGGTCAAAGTGGAACTGGCGGGACTGAGTATTCAGGTAAGCGTGATTGACAATGGTTTCGGCATCGAAGCCCGGCACCTGTCAAAAATTTTTGAAAGATTTTACCGGGTAAAAGATGAAAATACGAGGCTTATTACCGGAACCGGGCTCGGGTTACCCATTGTGAAGGGACTCGTAGATTCCCTGGGAGGATTTATTGATGTAGACAGCACTCCGGGCAGCGGCAGCAAATTTACGGTTACCTTGCCTATTAAGTAAGTCGCGGAAAAATAGCTCATAGCTGACGGCTCACAGCAAATAGTAAAAATAGGATTCAATCCCATAGACTATCAGCTATCAGCCATGAGCTATCAGCTTAGGTTTCTTTCAGCGCATTTACAAATTCCGCCGGATCAACCTGCACGTTCGTCCACAGGGCGAAAGTGCGCCGGGCCTGGAAGGCCAGAGCCGAAAGACCGTCTATGAACCGGATTCCTTTGGATCGGGCCAAATCCTGCCAAAAATTCTGATTGCGTCCATAATTGAGATCCAGCATCAGCCGGCATCCCGGCAATTGGAGCTTTTGCGTCAATGTCGCCAGTTCCGGTGACTCCTGGGGGCTGGATACGGAAGTGGCATTGACGACGATGTCCACCGCAGCCGGGTGCTCCAAGAGCTCGTCCAATGAGCACCCCTGCACTTCGAAACGATTGCAGATTTGAGCGGTCTTGTCCGGACTGCGACCGGCGACGCGAATGGTGCCGGCTTTCAGCCAATTTAACATGAAAACCACCGCCTTGGCGGCGCCGCCGGTTCCAAAAACCAGTGCAGACTTTCCGGCAACTTCGAAACCGGTGTTGTTTAAGGCATCCATGAAACCGATGGCATTGGTATTGTAGCCCTTGAGGCTGTCCCCATTGCGTACAATGGTGTTGATGGCCCCGATGATACTCGCCCCTTCAGAGAGGACATCCAGGTGCGGAATGACTTTTTCCTTAAACGGGACGGTGACGTTGGCACCGGCGATATTCAGCACTCTAAGACTCTGCAGGGCCTGGCCGACTTGTTCCGGCGCAATTCGAAACGGCACGTAAACCGCCTGAATGCCGACACGCTGAAGCACCCTGGAAAACATGATAGGTGATTTCGAACTGTAGACCCGTTCATCACTTAAGATACAGAATACTTTCATTCCTATCTTATATGTTCAACAGCCCTTTGATGCTTTCGGTGATCTGTTCCGCGGACGCCGGCTTCGCCAGGTAATCATCGGCTTCCGTACTCATCCCGTCAGCATGAGAGTAGCGGGTAGAGGTTACATGCGATGCCACGGCCGTCAGCAGGATAATGGGAATACCCGCATAGCGTTCATCTGCTTTTAATTCCGCACAGACCTTGTATCCGTCTTTTTCCGGCATCATGACATCCAGCACAATGGCATCGGGCGGATTGGCATGAACTTTTTCAAGCCCCTCGATACCGTTGTAGGCAACATCGACCTCAAAGCCTTCTCTTTCCAGATTTTCCTGAACAATGCCAGCAAAATCAGGTTCGTCATCCACAACGAGAATTCTTTTTTTCTCGCTCATCTATTCCTCCTTTGTGATTACAAGGCCGGATTCGAACTCAACGGCCCGGCGCAAAAAAATGCAATGATCGCCGTCGGATTCGAACTCAATCGACTTTCGGTCGCGGATAAAGACCGGCGCTTTCTACAATTTGGGGCACCTTTTCTTCCCACTCGATGGCCATGATATGAAAACCGGCGACACCCTCTACCTGCTTGAGTCGCTGGATGGATTCGATGCAGATTTTGATGCCTTCTTCAGCCTGCTTTTCTTTAGGGGTGCCGGCCAGCCGGTCGACGATTTCGTCGGGAACATCCATACCGGGGACCCGTTTTTTCATGTACCGGGCCATGCCGACATTCTTCATGGGGGTCAATCCGGCCAGAATGTACACTTTTTCGTGCAGTCCCCGGTCGCGGACGCCCTGCATCCACGCTTCAAATTTGTCCAGATTGTAAATGCACTGGGTCTGAACGAACTCCACGCCGGCTGCTATTTTTTTAGCCAGCCGGGGAACTCGGATTTCAAACGGATCGGCAAACGGGTTGGCGGCCGCACCCACAAACATCCTCGGCGGCCGTTTGATCTCATCGCCACCGAGAAACTGGCCCTCATCACGCATGTGCCGCACCGTCTGGATCAACTGCATCGAATCCAGATCATGAACATTCTGGCCCTGGGCGCAATCCCCGAAACTCTGGTGATCTCCGGAAAGGCACAGAATATTGTGAATATCAAACGAGGCGGCACCCAGGATGTCGCTCTGCAGGGCGATACGATTGCGATCGCGGGTGACCATCTGCAATACCGGCTCAAGCCCCATCAGTTTCAAACGAATACATGCTGCCAGGCTGCATAGGCGGGTGACCGAGGTTTGATTGTCGGTGATATTGATGGCGTCCACATGGTCCTTGATCAGCTCGGCTTTTTTGGTGATCGCCTCCGGATCACTGCCTCTGGGAGGGCCGCATTCGGATGTAACGGCCAAATGACCTTCGCTCAGAATCTTTTCAAGTTTGCTCGGTGTTTTTACGCTCATTGCTGCACATCCTCCCTGACAACTTTTCTGGGGCCACCGGCTCTGTCGGTGGACCAGTCTTTGATGGGACACAGTTTTTCGTATTGGTCGAGATGGTCCAATGTTTTCAGGCGGTCAACAATCAACTGCCAGGCGCAATCGGTCTCAGCGTTGATTTCACATTTCCCGGCAGTCGATCCGCCGCAGGGCCCATTGAACAGGCGCTTGGCGCAGCGTGCCACCGGACATATGCTGCCGGTCGTCGCCAGAATGCACTGGCCGCAGCCCTGGCAGCGTTCGGTCCACAGCCCCCTTTTTTCGGTGGCCCCCATAAAACACGTGTTGACCCCCGGATAGACCATGGTAGACGGGTATTGTTCGGCTGTAAACTGAACACCGACACCACAGGCCAGGGAAACGACTGCATCATACTGGTCGATGACATCGCGAAGCTCCTCCAGGTATTCGTGATCGCATTGTCTTTCCAGGGTGAGTTCTTCAATTTTGACCTCTTTATTCTCTTTGAGGGCATTCATCCTTAAGGCGGATGCCAGAACCTGGACCTCTTTTTGCCCGCCGGCTTCGCAGACTGTGACACATTCGTTGCAGCCGAGAATCAGGATGCTTTTGTGATCTTTGAGGTAGCCAATGATTTCCTCAACCGGTTTTTTATCTGCAACTATCATAAAATGTAACCTCGCTTTTTTTATAGGTTTACCCGTTGACCTGTTGAGCCCGTTAGCCCGTTTCCTGGGCGAATATCTTCTTCAACCCGACCGGCAAACGGGAAGCCGGCGAACCAGGCAACTTGATTTAGGCCGCCTTCTCTTTGGCCAATTTGATCGGATTTGGCCCCATTTCTTTGATGTCATTGGTAAATTCTGTAGCGTATTTGGCAAAACGGGGGCCTTCGCTGGAGGACAAATTAAACATTTTTGCCCGTTGGCCGCCGATGCCGATGGTATCCAAAATTTTTTGGGCCTGCTCAACCCTTCTGCGTGCCATAATGTTGCCGGTGTTGAAATGGCATTCACCCTCCATACATCCGATGACACAGGCACCGTCGGCACCTTTCTCCAATGCGCGCAGAATGTGAATGACATCAACCTTGCCGGTGCATGGAACGCGAACTATTTTGATATTCGCCGGGTATTGCAATCGCATCGAACCTGCCAGGTCCGCCGCTGTGTAACCTCAGAAATTACAGCAAAATGCAATAATGATCGGCTCAAAGTTTTCGCTCATAGCTTCCTCTCTGAAAAGAAATGCCTAAATTGCCCAAAATGCCTAAAATGCCTAAAATGAACGTATCCTATCAGCTTTTAAATCCTTCTGATGGATAACTGCCTTGCTCTCTGCTCTCTTGTGTCTTCCTATGCTCCATGCTTTCTGCCTCTTCACGCTGTGCTTTCCGCCTTATGCCCTCCGCATTCGACTTTCCGCCTTCCGCATTCCCACTTCCCACTTCTAGAGGACTCCCTCCAGCAAGGCCTCCACTTTGCACAGGATTTGATCATCCTCATACCAGCTAAGCTGGATGGCTTTGGCCGGACACTCCGCGCAACAGATCCCGCAGCCGTGGCACAGGGCTTCATCGATTTCACTGACGCCATCGGCATTGATTCTGGGGACCCCATACGGACATGAGCGCACACAGATAAGGCAGGAAGCGCATTTTTCAGCCGCTACCTTGGCGGTGACCGCAGACAATGTCAGATCGGACTGGGACAGGAATGTAATGGCCCTGCCGGCGGCAGCGTAGGCCTGGGAAATCGTTTCGGACACCAGCTTGGGACTGTGAGCCGTACCGCAAACAAAAATCCCTTCCGTGGCCATATCAACCGGTCGCAACTTGACATGCGCTTCCATGAAATAGCCTTCCGGGGTGCGGGCCAGTTTGAGGATGGAGGAAAGCTCCTCGGTGTCTTCGGCCTGCATGCCGGCGCTGAGCACCAGCAGATCGGCAGTGACATTCAGTTTGCGGTTGAGAACATGGTCGCTGAAGGTAACTTCCAGGCCTTCGTTGGATGATTCTGCCACCGGCGGGTCTTCGGCATCAAAGCGGAAGAAAAGAACCCCTTTCTTCCTGGCTTCGGTATAATACTCCTCCAGCAGGCCGTAGGTTCGAATATCCCGGTAAAGTACGTAAACGTTCATATCGGGATTAATCTCTTTTAAATGCAGTGCATTTTTCACGGCTGTCTGGCAACAGACCCTGGAACAGTTCGGGTTTTCCTCGTTGCGGGATCCGACACACTGGATCATCACCACATTTTGCGGCTCACCGAGCGTTCCCTGAGACATCCGCTCGGCCAGCTCGAGCTGGGTCATGACCCTGGCGTCCTGCCCGTAGAGAAATTCTTTGGGCTGATACTCGTGGGCTCCGGTTGCCAGGATAACCACTCCGTGTTCGATTTTACGGGAATACATTCCGGGACCGACCAGAAGCTCGGTGGTGAAATTGCCTTTGAAGCCGGAAAACCCGACAATCAGTGAGCGGGTCAAAATCTGAATCTTGGGGTGCGAGGATACCTTTTGAACCAACCCCTTCAAGTAATCGCCGATTTTTGCCCCTTCGATGGTCGCCGTCAACCGCTTGGCCAGGCCCCCCAGCTCGTCTTCCTTTTCCACCAGCACCACTTCATAACCCTGGTCGGCAAGTCCCAGGGCCGCGTTGATCCCGGCCACCCCCCCGCCGATGACCAGACCCCTTTGAACCACCGGAATCTTCTTTTCCACAAGCGGCAGCAGGGTGTCCGCCCGGGCGACCGACATCCGCACCAGGTCCTTGGCCTTGGCGGTCGCCTGCTCTTTGGTCTTGGCGTGAACCCAGGAGTCCTGATTGCGGATATTGGCCATTTCAAATAAGTATTTGTTTAGACCGCAACTTTCCATCGTATCCTGGAAAATCGGTTCATGGGTCTTGGGGCTGCAGGCGGCAACGACAACCCGGTTCAGGCCCTGTTCTTTGATGATCTCTTTCATCTTATCCTGGGAATCCTGGGAACAGGTGAAAAGATTCTGGGCAACAAAGGCCACATTGGGCAAGTTTTTGGCATATTCTTCTACCTGTCCGACATCCACTACACTGGAGATGTTCACACCGCAATTGCAGACAAAAACCCCGATCCGGGATTCCTGTCCGGCGACATCAATTTCATCCGGCCGCTCAACGCTGCGCGTGAGGGTGTTGCGGACCTCGGCCAAACGGGAACCGGCGGCGCAGGCGGCTGCACTGGCTTCGATGACCGAGCTGGGGATGTCCTTGGGTTCCTGGAACACGCCGCAGGCGTAGACACCGGCGCGGGAGGTCTCGATCGGGCTAAACGGATGGGTGACCGCAAAGTTGGATTTATTCAGTTCGACGCCGATCCGTTCGGCCAGTTCGACGGTGGATTGCGGTACTTGCAGGCCCACCGAAAGCACGACCATGTCAAATTCTTCCACCTGCAGGCGGCCGGCGTCATCCATATACCGGATTCTCAGATTACCCGTGTCGCCGACTTCGTCCAGCGAATGGATGCGCGATTTGATAAAACGGATTCCGGCATCCTGGGCGCGGTTGTAGTATTTTTCGTAATCCTTTCCGAAGGTGCGGATATCCATGTTAAAGACAACACAATCCAGATCTTCCCCGGCATGTTCTTTGGCAATCATGGAATCTTTAATGGCGTACATGCAGCAGACGGATGAACAATAACCGTTGCCGCACTGATTGGTATCTCTGGAACCGACGCATTGCAGCCAGGCGATTTTTTTGGGCTCCTGGTCGTCGGAGGGGCGCGTCAAGTGGCCCATGGTGGGGCCCGAAGCGCTCAGGATGCGTTCAAATTCCAGACTGGTCACCACGTTGGGGCTGGTTTTGTAATGATATACGTTTTCCAGGCGGGTGGGATCATAGGGTTCGCTTCCGGGGCACAGGATCACCGAACCCACATCGAGTTCGAGAATCTCTTCCTGCTGGCTGTGATCGATGGCATTGGCCAGGCAGGCTTCCACGCACTGGTAACACTCGCAGCAATAACCGCAATTCAAGCAGCGTGCCGCTTCTTCCTTGCCGGTGTCCTCGGTATAACCCAGTTCTACTTCGCTGAAGTTGCCCCGGCGTTTTTCAACGGGAAGCTCCGGCATCCTGGCCCTCGGCATCTTGGGCTCATCATCGGGCACCGGCCGGTAACACGGGTCTTCATAAACGATCGGCTCCCGCCCCGCGGCCATGTCGCGGCCTTCAATATAGCGCAGAATGGATTCGGCGGCCTCTTTGCCGGCCCCGATGGCGCCGATGGCAACCCATGGACCGGTTTGCAAATCACCGCCGGCAAACACGCCCTCGCGCTCGGTGGCAAACGTGACCGAATCCACCTCGGCGGTTCCCCAGCGGGAAAACGTCATGCCGGTCACATCCTCAATCGCGGACAGATCCGGTCGCTGGCCGATGGCCGGGATCAGCTGATCGATTTCGATATCATATTCACTGCCGGGGATCGGTATCGGCCGCTTGCGGCCGGAAGAATCCGGTTCGCTCAACTCCATTCGAATGCAGCGCAAACCGACCACCCTGCCATCCCGGGTCAGCACTTCCTGGGGCGCGGAAAGATAGGTAATGCGGGTGCCCTCATCTTCGGCCGCCTGGATTTCCTCCTCCCAGGCCGGCATCTCGGTGCGGGTGCGGCGATAAATGATGTTGACTTCACCGGCGCCCAGACGGGCGGACGCGCGGGCGACATCGATGGCCACATTGCCGCCGCCGATAATCGCCACTTTTTGCCCGACGTCGGCCTTGCCGGCCAGATTGACTTCTCTTAAAAACTCGACGCCCTGACGAACGCCGTTGGCTTTTTCGCCGGGGATTCCCAGTTCAATTCCTTTATGTGCCCCGAGGGCCAGATACACCGCTTTGAATCCGTCCTTTAACAGATCGTCGACGGTCAATTTTGGACCGAGCGGGGTGTTGGTTTTAATCTTGACTCCCAGATTGGTGATAACCTCGATTTCCTGGTCCAGCACTTCTCTGGGCAGCCGATGGGCGGGAATACCGACTCTCAGCATGCCGCCGGCTTCGGGCAAGGCCTCGTAAATGGTGGAGAGGATCCCTTTTCGCGCCAGGTGATAAGCGCAGGAAAGCCCGGCGGGACCGGAGCCGATAATGGCAACTTTTTCCGCCCGCGGGGGCGCGCATTCGATCTCGATTTCCCGGCAATCATATTGGTCGGCTGCCAGCCGTTTCAAATCCCGGATGGCCACGGGCGCATCGACATCGCAGCGGCGGCAGGCGTCTTCACAACCATGCGGGCAAATCCGGCCCAGCACACCCGGCAGCGGAAGATCCTGCATGATGATTTGCAGGGCCTCTTTGTATTTGCCCATCTTGACCATATTGACATAGCCCTGAACATTCAGGCCGCCGGGACATGCCAGACGGCAGGGGGCTTTATCGCCTTTATCGATGGCAAAAGCACCGGGGATGGCCTGGGCATATTGTTTATACGTCGCTTTTTTTGTGGCAAGATTTTCCTGATATTCATCCGGAAGATCAACGGGGCAGACCTTGGTACATTCACCACAGCTGGTGCATTTGGCAAGGTCAATGTAGCGGGGTTGTTTGCGGATCCGGGCCCTGAAGCTGCCCGGCTCACCGTCCAGTGAGAGCAGTTCACTTTCGGTTAAAAGTTCTATGTTTAAGTGCCGGCCGACCTCGACCAGTTTGGGTGAGATAATTCACATGGCACAGTCATTGGTCGGAAAGGTCTTGTCCAGCTGGGACATCAAGCCGCCGATGGCGGAGGATTTTTCCACCAAATAAACGTAGTATCCTGAGTTGGCCAGATCCAGGGCGGACTGCATGCCTGCGATTCCACCACCGAGGACCATGACCGAACCGGTTTTGCGGGTATTGTCCATTGCGTTTATCCTTTAGGTAAATTCTAGTATTTCAGGAAGCTTGTGCTCCCAGCCGAGAGTGGCGAGCAGAACACCGTCGAATCCTTCCCGTTTTAAGGTTTTCACCAGTTCCCCTGCAATTCGAATACATTCGCGCACCTTGTCCGGGGATTTGCGGATGCGCTCAATCAATTCTTCGGGGATATATACGTCTTGCATATTGCGCGCCATGTAACGGGCCATTCCCAGAGATTTGAGCAGCAGCACCGTTGGAATGATAATGGTTTTTTGTCGATCCACCCGTTTCAGGAAGGGGGTGATCGCCGCAATGTCAAACAAGGGAGGGGTGATGAAGAATTTGGCCCCCGCCTCGATTTTTTTGTTCATCTCCTCCGTTTCCAATTCGGGAGATTTAGCTATGGTGCCGGCATTAACTGTTGAGCCGACCAGAAACTCGGGCGCGCCGGTCAGTTCGATGCCGGCCATGTCCCGTCCTTTTTGCAGGCTTTGAATGGCCTGCAGCAATTCGAAAACGTCTATGTCGTATACCGGCCGGGCCTTGTGGTGGTCCCCGTAGCTGGGATCCTGGCCGGTGACCGCCATGACATTATGGATACCGCAACCGTAGGCCGCCAGGAGGTCGGCCTGCAGGGCAATCCGGTTGCGGTCGCGGCAGCATACCTGCACAACAGCATCCAGTCCCTGTTTTTGCAATATCATGGCCGCGCCTAAAGAGCTCATCCGCATGACGGCATTGCTCATCTCGGGCACCACAAATGCATCCACCTGACCCCTGACTCTTTTAGCGTTGGCGACCATCCGGGAGGTATCCACCCCCTTGGGCGGTTCCATTTCGGCAAGGACGGCAAATTCCCCGGCCTCGAATTTGCGTTTTAGCTGCATGTGCTGCCTCCACTTTGGAATTGCAATGAGAGTTTTGTGCGATTGTGCAAGAAATCCTTATAAACGTTTGAAGGCTTAATTTCAACAGTTTTTTTTATGACTAGTTTTATATAGATTCAACTCCTAATTCGAATTGGCGATAGCCTTTTAACGTTTGAATATTATTTGAATTACCTTCAGATAATAAGGGGCGGTTTCCCTTGACATCCTTTTAAATGCTATGATAGCTATTCCTCTTTGATTTCCCGACCCGAACCTTCGTCAGGACTTAGGATCAGAGCTGTAAAAAGTTATAGCGTATAGGCGGGCTAATTTATAGAGTTAAAATGGCCTTTGCCATTTTGGGGCTTTGACAAAACTGCGCGATAATCCGGTAGCGGCCGGGTTAACCTTTGAGGGATAGGATGAATACAATGAACAAAGACAACACGATTGCGATCGGATCGGTCCTGGTCCTCGGCGGCGGCATCAGCGGGATGCAGGCCGCCCTCGACCTGGCTGATGCCGGCTACTATGTATACCTGGTCGAGGAGTCGGCGGCCATCGGCGGCGCCATGGCCCAGCTGGACAAGACCTTTCCGACCAACGACTGCTCGATGTGAATTATTTCGCCCAAACTGGTCGAGGTCGGCCGGCACCTGAACATCGAACTGCTTACGCTTTCAAAACTTGCTGAAATCCGGGGAGAAGAAGGCAACTTCACGGTTACCGTAAAGAAATCCCCCCGCTATGTGGATATGGACAAGTGCATTGCCTGCGGTGCCTGTTCTGAAAAATGCCCGGCCAAGACGGCCGATGAATTCAATGAAGGCATCACCAAGCGCAAGGCCGTTTATGTTCCGTACGCCCAGGCCGTACCGCTCAAATATGTAATTGATCCGGGCCGCTGTATTTTTCTTAAGAAGGGCAAATGCGGGGCCTGTCAAAAAATCTGCCCCACGGGCGCCATTAATTTCGACGACAAACCCGAGGATATCGCCCTCAATGTAGGGTCCATCATTGTCACCGCCGGTTTTAAAACCTTTGATCCCACAGCCTTTGACAATTATCAGCACGCTCGACTGCCCAATGTGATGACCAGTATGGAATTCGAAAGGATCCTTTCGGCCGGAGGCCCTACGGGCGGCCATGTGCTGCGGCCTTCGGACGGCAGGGAACCCGCCAAAATCGCCTGGCTGCAGTGTGTCGGCTCCCGGGATCTGAACAAGTGCGACAATGAGTACTGTTCGTCGGTCTGCTGTATGTACGCGATAAAGGAAGCGGTCATCTCCCGGGAACACCTGGGGGCCGATTTTCAGGGAACCGTATTTTATATGGATATGCGCACCCACGGCAAGGATTTCGAGAAATATTACGAGCGGGCCAAGGCGGACGGCATCCGCTTTATTTGCTCCAAGGTTCACACCGTCAGCCAGTCGGATGAAAGCGGCACCCTGACCCTGGAATACGTCAGCGATGCCGGTGAGAGGATCACCGAAGATTTTGATATGGTCGTGTTGTCCGTGGGCATGGAACCAGCCGATTCGGCCGTGGAGGTGGCCCGCAAACTTGGGATTGAACTCAACCGCTATAATTTTGTGCAGACCGACGACGTGCGCCCGGTGGCCACGTCACGGCCCGGTATTTACGTTGCCGGTGTTATTCAGGGGTGCAAGGACATTCCCCAGTCCGTGATGGAGGCCAGTGCAGCGGCCTGCAGTGCCGGTATAACGCTGTCGTCCGCCCGGGGAACCCTTGTCAAAGACAAGCAATTTCCGGCCGAAAATGATGTCAACGATGAGCCCCCGCGCATCGGTGTTTTTGTGTGCAACTGCGGGATCAACATCGGCGGTATCGCCGATGTTCCGGCTATTACCGAATATGCCGCCGGTCTGCCCCAGGTCGTCTATGCCGAAGAGAACCTTTTTTCCTGCAGTCAGGATACCCAGGACAAGATGGTGGATATTATTCGCAAACAGAAACTGAATCGGATTGTCGTAGCCGCCTGCACCCCCCGCACCCACGAGCCGCTGTTTCAGGAGACCATCCGCAATGCCGGTGTGAATGCCTATCTGTTCGATATGGCCAATATCCGCAATCAGTGCACCTGGGTACATTCAGCAGACAAGGGCGCGGCCACCGCCAAGGCCAAAGACCTTGTGCGCATGGCGGTTGCCCGGGCAGCACTGCTGGAGCCGATTCCGGACCTGGCGGTTGCCGTCGACAAGACGGCGCTGGTCGTCGGCGGCGGCGTCGCCGGCATGACGGCCGCTCTCAGCCTGGCAGATCAGGGATTTCCGGCGGTTATTGTCGAACGTTCTCCCGATTTGGGCGGAGCCGCCCGCGATATCGCCACTACCTGGCGCGCCCGGGAGGTGCAGCCGTTTTTAGACGATTTGATTGATAGAGTGCAAAATCATCCGGATTTGGAAGTGTTTCTGAACGCCGAGATAACCAGTGCCAAGGGATTTGTGGGCAACTTTGAAACCCAGGTGACTTCCGGCAATCTAACCCGCGTGGTACGGCACGGCGCGGCGGTAATTGCCACGGGCGGCGAGGCCTCCGATACGGATGAATACCTGTACGGCCAAAATCCAAGGGTGCTGCGCTGGCATGAGATCGAGCATCATCCTGAAATGCTCAAAGATGCCGCCAATGTTGTGTTCATCCAGTGCGTGGGATCGCGCGATGAAAAGCGGCCTTACTGTTCCCGGATCTGCTGCACGACATCTGTTTCCCAGGCCATCGCCATTAAGGACCGGCACCCTCAAACCAATGTCTTTATTTTATATCGCGATATCAGAACATTCGGGGAGCGGGAAATCCTTTACAAAGAGGCCCGGGCCAAAGGCGTTGTTTTTATCCGCTACAGCCTGGACAGCAAGCCGACGGTGTCCGAGGCGGACGGCGGCCTCGAAGTGCGGGTGTTCGATCCGATCCTGCAAAGAAAGGTTCTGATTAAAGCGGATGTGATTAACCTGGCAACGGCGGTGGTCCCAACGGAAAACAGCCGGCTGGCGGCCTTTTACAAACTGCCGCTCAATTCGGACAACTTCTTTATGGAGGCGCACGCCAAGCTGCGGCCGGTGGATTTTGCATCCGACGGCCTGTTTGTTTGTGGTCTGGCGCATTATCCCAAACCCATTGACGAATCAATTTCCCAGGCCATGGCCGCTGCCGGTCGCGCCGCGACGGTGCTGGCCAAGACTTCCATTGCGGTTTCGCCCCTGGTCTCAAAGGTAGATACCGAGCAGTGTATCGGCTGCGGTCTATGTGTGGAAGTTTGTCCGTTCGGGGCCATTGAGCTTGAAGAGATCGAGGGCAAAGGATACCGGGCCAGAAACATCTCGGCCTCGTGCAAAGGCTGTGGCCTGTGTGCATCAAGCTGCCCCAAAAAGGCCATCGATATGCTTCATTTCCGGGATCAGCAGATTATGGCGGCAGTGTGTACGGTGGGGTAGCCGGAATTGACAATTGACTATTGATAATTGAATATTTGTGCCCCGCCTTGGCGGGATTCGCGCTGTCATTTTTTTTTGATTAGTCTCTTTGAAAAGGTGTCGGGTTTCAGGTGTCAGGTGTCAGCCAGCGGCTGGCCTGAAATGTTCACCCGGCATTAGCTTCAACCAAAAATGGCCCCGGTTTTCATTGAGTTTCATATAAGCACGGGGCCTAAATACGGCAAATGCCGACACCTGAAACCTCATAAAGGTGAAATATGTCTGATTTTGAACCTAAGATTATCGCGTTTCTATGCAACTGGTGTGCCTATGCCGGAGCTGATCTGGCCGGCGTTTCCCGTCTGCAGTATCCATCCAACCTGAGAACCATTCGGGTCATGTGCTCGGGACGGGTTGATCCGGTATTTATTGTCAGCGCTTTGAAGGAAGGAGCTGACGGTTTGCTGGTGGCCGGTTGACACATCGGCGACTGCCATTACCTGGAAGGTAATGTTTATGCCGACAAAAAGATCCGTTTAACCCGCAAGTTGCTGGATTTGACAGGGATCGGCAAAGACCGGCTTCACCTGGCGTGGGTTTCTTCAGCCGAGGCCCAGCGGTTTGCCCAGATTGCCGCCGAGGTAACCGCAAGCATCAAGGATCAGGGCACCTTCGACCCCCGGGCCTTCGAACTGGAGTTGGAAGCGGCGCTAATGACCGTCAGTGCTGAGAATCTGCGCTGGCTGGTAAGCAAAGAGCTGAAAATAGCGGCCAAGGGCGACGTCTATGGGCGCAAGTGGGATACGGACAGTTATGAAACCATCATGGATTCGGTTCTAGAAAGAGAATACCATAAGAATCTAATTTATTTGGCCATCCAGCGGGGAAGCCAATCCGTCAGAAAAATCAGTGAACGCACGGGACTGGCGCTCCAACAGGTGTCTTATTTGCTCGCGGATCTGGAAAAAACAAACAGGGTTGCTTTTATGGCGATGGAAGACAGCAAGCCTGTTTTTGGGGTTTTATAAGGAGTGAATATGGGATCGGAAAAGGAAAATACAAGCGGGGCAGTCATGGTTGTGGGTGCCGGGATTGCCGGCATGCAGGCAGCCCTGGATCTGGCCAACTCGGAATATAAGGTTTACCTCGTCGAAAAGTCGCCCACCATCGGCGGCATGATGGCGCGGCTCGACAAAACCTTTCCCACCAACGACTGTGCCATGTGAGTGATCTCGCCCAAACTGGTCGAGGTCGGCCGGCACTTGAATATAGAGATTATTACCAACAGCGAGGTAAATGCCGTCGAGGGTCAACCCGGCGATTTCACGGTCACCCTGACCAATCATCCCCGCTATATCGATGTGGCCAAATGCACCGGATGCGGGGACTGCGCGCGGCATTGCCCGGTAACGGCCGTCAACTCCTACAACAAGGGATTGGATGACCGCCGGGCGACCTATATTGAATATGCCCAGGCCGTCCCGCTGGCCTTTGCCATCGATCCGGATGTCTGTATCGGCTGCGGTTTGTGTGAAAATATGTGCCTGGCCAAAGCCATATCATATGATGACACCCAACGCGAAACCCAACTCAGGGTAGGCTCGGTCATTTTATCTGCCGGCAGCCAGGGCTACGATCCTTCCGGACTCGATTTTCTTGGCTATCAGAAATACACCAACGTGGTGACCAGTGAGGAATTTGAAAGAATCCTGAGCGCTTCGGGACCGTATTTCGGCCATCTCATGCGGCCCCTGGACCGTGAGGAACCCAAAAAGATTGCCTGGCTGCAATGCGTTGGATCGCGGGATACCAACCGCTGCGGCAACGGCTACTGCTCTTCGGTATGCTGCATGTATGCCATCAAAGAAGCCATGATCGCCAAGGAGCATGCCCACGGGGATTTGGACTGTGTTATTTTCAACATGGATATCCGCACCTTCGGCAAGGATTATGAGAAATACTACCTGCGGGCCAAAGACAAAGAAGGCGTCCGTTTTTCCAAAGCCCGCATCCACACCATTTCCGAGGTCCCTGAAACCGGGGATTTGCAGGTCAAGTATGTAGATGAGGACGGAACCCAGGCAGAAGAAACTTTCAGCATGGTGGTGCTTTCGGTGGGGTTGGGTATTGCCCCGAGTTCGGTGGCACTGGCCCGCCGCTTGGGCATCGAGCTGAACCAATATAATTTTGTGGCCACCGACCCGTTTGAACCCGTGTCCACCTCGCGTCCCGGCATTTACACCTGCGGGTTATTCCAGGGGCCCAAAGATATTCCCGGCGCCGTGACCGAAGCCAGTGCGGCGGCCTGTGCGGCCGGCGGCAATCTGGCCGTTGCCAGGGGAACGGAAACCGAAACGGTTCAGGTGCCGGATGAAGTTGATATATCCCAGGAAGAGGCGCGCATTGGCGTTTTTGTCTGCAACTGCGGTATCAATATCGGCGGGGTGGTCGACGTACCGGCCGTCAGGGCATACGCGCAAGAGTTGCCCCATGTGGCCTATGCGGATGAAAATCTGTTTACCTGCAGCCAGGATACCCAGGATAAAATAAAGGAAAAAATTCTGGAACACCGTCTGAACCGGGTGGTGGTGGCCTCCTGCAGCCCCAAAACCCACGAACCGATGTTCATGGAAACCCTTGAAGCCTGCGGCTTGAACAAATACCTTTTTGAAATGGCCAATATCCGAAATCAAGATTCCTGGGTGCATTCCAAGAGCAAGGAGCAGGCGACCGCCAAGGCCAAAGATCTGGTGCGGATGTCCGTGGCCCGTGCCGGAGTGTTGAAACCACTGAAGGAGAAGGTCATCAAGGTTCAGCGGCGGGCGCTGGTGATCGGCGGCGGTATTGCGGGGATGAACGCCGCCCTGGGTTTGGGCGACCAGGGTTTTGAGGTCGTCCTGGTGGAAAAGGAGACGCAGCTCGGCGGCATGGCCGCCCGGCTCCATCACACCATCGAAGGCGGTGATATCCGCGCTTATCTGCAGAAACTTATCGCCAGGGTGCGGGCCCACGAGAAGATCGAGTTGTTAACCGGGGCCAGGATAACCGGCTTCGGCGGCTACAAGGGTAATTTTACCACCCATCTGACGCTGGGTGCCGATTCCAAAGCGATCAGCGTCAAGCACGGGGTGATCGTCGTGGCCACCGGTGCCCGGGAGTATCAGCCCAAAGAATACCTTTATCCGGAAAACGAGCGGGTGGTTACCCAGGTGGAATTGAGCGATCGGCTTGAAGATAAGGGGGCCGAGGATTTGGCCAGTGTGGTCATGATCCAGTGTGTGGGGTCGCGCAACGCGGAAAATGAGAACTGTTCGCGCATCTGCTGCCAGTCGGCCGTCAAAAACGCCCTGGCCATCAAAAAACTCAATCCGGATGCCCAGATTTACATTCTGTACCGCGATATGCGCACCTACGGGTTGCTGGAGGACTTCTACAAGGAGGCCCGGCAAAAGGGCGTAATTTTCATTCGGTTCGCCGAAGAGGCGCCGCCGAAGGTCACAGCGGATTCAGAGGGGCTGACGGTATCCGTTAAAGATCACATCCTGCAGCGCAATCTGGCGATTCGGGCTGATCTGCTGGCGCTGAGCGCCGGGGTGGTTGCGGAAGACACGGAAGAATTGAGCCGTATCATGAAGCTGAACCGCAACCCGGAAGGATTTTTTATTGAAGCGCACGTCAAACTTCGCCCGGTGGACATGCCGGGTGACGGCATATTTTTGTGCGGCACCGCTCACGGACCGAAGCTGATCTCAGAGTCCATCGCCCAGGCCCAGGCAGCGGCCTCGCGGGCCACCACCTTCCTGGCCAAACCGGAAATCAAGCTTTCGGCCATCACCGCCAAGGTCGATACCGAACACTGTGTCAAATGCCTGACCTGTGTAAGGTCATGTCCTTTTCAGGTGCCGGCCTTTAATTCCGATGAGGGTGTTATTGAAATCGACGAGGCCATTTGCCATGGCTGCGGCATCTGTGCCAGCGTCTGCCCCCGGGAGGCCATTGGATTGAACTTTTACGAAGATGAGCAGATCATGTGCAAAATTGATGCCTTGCTGGCAGGGGGATGAAGCAGAAGTCGGAATTTTGAAATCGGAAATCGGAATGCGGACTGATGAGGCATCGCGCAGAGGGCAAAGCGCATGGCGTAGAGGGTGCAGCGTATATTCAGTGATTGAGTGATGTACTAAATTGACTGGGGTGAACGAATTATAGAGTTGCAAACATTGATTTTTTTCAACTCAATCAACCAGTCAACCCTATCAACTTAATCAACCCAACTTTATTTTGTGAGAGGAAAACATGAGCGACGAGTTCGAACCCAACATCATAGCTTTTTGCTGTGATTATTGAGGGTATTCAGCCGCGGACCTGGCAGGTTCCATGCGACTTCAATATCCTTCCAATATAAAAATTATCAGAGTTCCGTGTACCGGGAAAGTGGATGTGAGGCACCTGCTGCGGGCGATCCAGAAGGGCGCCGACGGCGTGTATGTCGTCGGGTGTCTGGAAGGCACCTGCCATTATAATGAAGGCAACTTCCGCGCCCGGGAGCGGGTGGAGCATGTGAAAACGCTGCTCGCGGAAGTCGGTCTGCAAGGCGAGCGGGTCCGGATGTACAATCTTTCATCCGGCGAAGGACCCACGTTTGCAGCCTATGCCAAAGAGATGACCGAGGTGATCCAGTCGTTGGGACCGAACCCCTTAAATCAAAAAAACCATAATAAAGAAAATTAAAAAAGGAGACAATTATGGCTGAGGATATCATGGTGCTGGGTGCTAAGAAGAAAAGCACAATAATGGACGAGGTTAAAAAGATTCTGCCTGACGGCGGAAATTTGAACCTGTGCCTGACATGCGGAGCCTGTTCCTCCGGATGCCCGGCCACGGGCCTGGAAGGGATGGACCCCCGCAAATTTTTGCGCATGGCGGCACTGGGGTTGGACGATGAAATCTTGAAGTCGGACTGGCCCTGGATGTGCACCATGTGCCAGCGCTGCATCTATGTCTGCCCCATGAAAATCGACATACCGCAGCTGATTTACAATATCCGCGGCATGCGACCACGGGAGGAGCGTCCCAAGGGAATCCTGGGCTCCTGCGACATGGCGCTGAAAAATGACAGTTGCAGCGCCATGGGAGCGAGCCCGGAAGATTTTCAATTTGTGGTGGAGGACGTCCTTGAAGAATACCGCGAGGCCCAGCCCGAGTTTAAAGATATGCAAGCTCCGATCGACAAACAGGGCGCTGAATTCTTCTTGAATCAGAATTCAAGGGAGCCGGTCACCGAACCCGACGAGATGGTTCCGCTCTGGAAAATCCTGCATGTGGCCGGGGTGAACTGGACTTACGGCAGCAAGGGGTGGGGCGGAGAAAACTACTGCATGTTTCTTTCCGACAACGAAGCCTGGGAGCACATTACCCGCACCTCGGCCAAGCAGGCCGATGATCTGGGCTGCCAGGTCTATCTCAACACCGAGTGAGGGCACGTCACCTTCTCAGTCCTGGCAGGACTGAAAAAATTCAAGATCGAACACAACTTTGTCGTCAAAAACATCTATGAATACTATGCCAAATGGATCCGTGAGGGAAAGCTCAAGGTAAATTCCGACTGGAACAAGGATCTCAAAATCAAATTTACGGTGCAGGATCCCTGTCAGATCGTGCGCAAAAGCTATGGGGATGCGATTGCCGAAGACCTAAGATATGTGGTCAAATCGGTCGTTGGAGAAGACAATTTTATTGATATGGAGCCCAACAGATCCAACAATTATTGCTGCGGCGGCGGCGGCGGCTTTCTCCAGTCCGGCCTGAAAGAACAGCGTCTGGAATTCGGCCGGCTGAAGGACGAACAGATAAAGAAAACCGGTGCGGATTACTGTATCGCCGGCTGTCATAACTGCCACGCCCAGATTCATGAACTCAGTGAGCATTACGGCGGCCATTATCCCGTCGTTCACATGTGGACACTCATCTGCCTTTCTTTAGGGATACTGGGACCAAATGAAAGAGTTTACCTGGGCGAGGACCTCCAGGATGTTTTGGTTTTTCATCCTGAAACGGCCATGTAATCCCGGAGCTTGCACTTAATTGCGCGAAACGAGTTCGGTCCAACAGGAGGATATATGATTGTTGCCAAAAGGAAACCTTTTGAAGAAATAATGAGTCTGATCCAAGACCACCAGAAGGTCCTGACCGTCGGGTGCGGAACCTGCGTTGCAGTCTGCCTGGCCGGCGGTGAAAAGGAAGTCGATGTCTTGAACGCCGAATTGGATATGGCCCGCAGGCTTAAAGACAACCCGATCGAGCTGGGAGCCAAAACGGTTGAAAGACAGTGTGACAGGGAATACCTGGCCGAGCTGGATGACTTGGCCAAAGACTACGATGCCATGCTGTCGATGGCCTGCGGGGTCGGTATTCAGTTTCTGGCGGAAAGATTCCCGAATATCCCGGTGTACCCCGCCGTGGATACCTGCGGTCTGGCGGTCAACCAGGCGGTGGGATGGTATGAAGAAAGGTGCCGCTCCTGCAGCAGCTGCGTGCTGGGGGTGACCGCCGGGATTTGTCCGGTCACCATGTGTGCCAAGGGCCTTTACAACGGACCCTGCGGCGGAACCAACCAGGGCAGCTGTGAGATCAATACGGAACAGCCCTGCGCCTGGTACATGATCTATGAGCGCCTGGAAAGACAGGGGCGGCTGGACTGCATTTTGAAAATAACCCCGGCGGTGGACTGGCGCAACCAGGTGCCGCGCACCCTGATTCAACCCGGTTACAAGAAACCGGAAAAGGTGGAGAACAAATAGGCCTCAACACCTTGTTTGAGCGAGGGCCAATGGTCAATAGAGAGGTTGAAAAAAGCTATCCATGAGCGCAAAGGAAACCGAGATGAAAGCAGGCAGCAATCTTGAGAAGGTTTTGAGGGCGGGACATTTTGCATTTACCGGTGAATTGGGGCCGCCGCGTGGCACCAGCGCCCACGAGGTCCGGGAAAAAGCCTCGCATTTAAAAGGATACGTGGATGCGGTCAACATCACCGATAACCAGACCTCCGTCGTGCGCATGTCGAGCTGGGCTGCTTCGCTCATATTGATTCAGGAAGGTCTGGAGCCCAATTACCAGATGGTGTGCCGGGATCGTAACCGTCTGGCCATGCAGAGCGATATTCTGGGGGCCTATGCCCACGGGATTCGCAATATGCTTTGCCTTTCAGGGGATCACCAGCAATTTGGAGATCATCCTACGGCCAAAGGCGTCTTTGATCTCGATTCCATGCAGTTGATCGAGATGGTCAAGCGCATGCGGGATGAGGGCAAGTTTATGAGTGGCGAAGCCATCGTCGACCCCCCCGAATTATTCATCGGGGCTGCCGCCAATCCCTTTGCCGAACCGTTGCGCTGGCGGGTGCACCGCCTGGCAAAAAAAGTTGAAGCCGGGGCGAATTTTATTCAAACCCAGTGCATTTACAATCTGGAAAAATTCCGCGAATGGGTCAAGCAGGCCAACGATATGGGCCTGACCGAAAAAGCCTATATCCTGGCCGGGGTGACACCGATGAAAAGTGTTGGTATGGCCAGATACATGCAGTCCAAGGTTCCCGGAATGGATGTGCCGGACTCCATCATCAAAAGGCTGCAGGGCGCGGAAAAAGGCAAGGTTGCTGCTGAAGGCATCAAGATCGCCTGTGAGCAAATCGAAGAATTCAAGGAAATGAAAGGAATCGCCGGCGTTCATTTGATGGCCATCGAGTGGGAGCACCGGGTGCCGGAAATCGCCGAGAGCGCCAAAGTACTGCCGAGACCCCTGATGAACTGATCTTTTGCCTTAAGGGTCGGTATAAAACTATCCGATTGAAGACAGCAATTGAATTCGAAATCAAACCAGCGTCAAACCCTGTCCCTATAATGGGGGCAGGGTTTTTTAGCTTTGCAAAATAGAAGCCGAGGTAAAATGCAGTTTGCGTCAGGTACAGCCGGGGTATCCGGCAGTTATCGTGACATAATGCGGGTCAGCATGCCGCTGGTGGTCAGCATGAGCACCACGGTGGTGATGACGTTTACCGATCGGATGTTCCTGGCCAATTATTCCATCGATGCCATTGCCGCGGCGTTGCCGGCCGGTATTACCGCTTTTGTGTTTCTTTCCTTTTTTGCGGATACGGCCGGTTACTGCAATGTCATCATCGCCCAGTATACCGGAGCGGGAGCTTTGCAGCGTGTGGGCCGGGCGATGTGGCAGGGCATTTATTTCTCCATTTTTGCCGGGCTGATCATGGTCGGCCTTTCCCTGGGCGCCGGTCCTCTGTTTCGATTGGCCGGTCATGCGCCGGAAGTGCAACAGTTGGAAATCATTTATTTCCGCGTTCTGTGTTCAGGCTCGGGTATTTATATTGTCGGGATGAGCCTTTCCAGTTTTTATACCGGGCGCGGTGCGACCAGACCGGTCATGGTAATTCATTGCATTGGTATGCTTATCAACGTGCCCCTGGATTATGCCCTGATCAACGGGGTCTGGATATTCCCGGAGCTCGGAATTTTAGGTGCCGGTCTGGCAACGGTTTTTTCCTGGACCCTGATCACGGCTTTGCTCGCATTTATCGTGTTTACGCGCGAAAATGAAAGTGTATTCCAGGTCTTGACAAACTATCATTTCCACGGCGACCTTTTCCGAAGACTTCTGCGGTTCGGAGTGCCCAGCGCGCTTCAATTCAGCCTGGATGTGTTCGCCTTTTTATTTTTTGTATTCATGGTGGGACGGATCGGAAAAGCCGAGCTGGCGGTCACCAACATTGCCATCTCCCTGGATTCGGTGTCTTTCAGGCCTTTAATGGGCTTTGCCCTCGGTACCAGCACTCTGGTCGGCCAGGCCCTGGGCCGCAATCGTCCGGATCAGGCCGTGGCCGCGGCCAAAGCAACAATGACCATCGTGGCAGGTTATATTTCAGTCCTGATGATGATTTATCTCCTGGTACCGCAGCCATTGTTGGATTTATTCCGTCCGAGTGACATCAGCCCTGAAGATTTTGCCGTCATCAAAGGAATGGGGGTCGTGGTTTTGCGGTTTGTTGCCGCCTATTTATTGCTGGATGGATTGTATATGATCAGCACGGCGGTGCTCAAAGGGGCCGGCGATACTAAATTTATCATGTGGAGCATCGGACTGGTCTCCTTTTTTGGAATGGTAATGCCGCTGTATATCGGCATGGCGGTTTTCGGCCTGGGACTCTATTTTGCATGGATCTGTATGGTGTTATTCCTGTTTCAGCTGGCAGCGGTAACCTCCGGGCGATACCGGCTGGGGAAATGGAAAAGAATGCGGGTGATAGAGCAAAGCGATTAGAGCAGGGGGTCTGAAAAAGGAGCCTTTCCGGAGGGCAGTGGGAAATCACCAAAAGATGGCAGGTTATGGCCGAAGGCGGCATGGGAAACCGGCGCCATCTGATCCTGGGCGCATTTTTTCGATTCTAACGTTGACTTTTTTTAAATAGTTCGTTACCCTTTCGCCTTATCAGGGTTAACGATTGGGCCCAAGACAATCAATGAAAGGCAAAATTCTGACAGAACTCCGGTCCCGGAATGAGATCGTTTCCGGAGAATATCTTAGCTCAGCTCTCGGAATTTCCAGGGTGTCCGTGTGGAAGCACATCCATAAGCTTCAAGGGTTTGGCTATAATATTCTTGCTACCGCCAATGGGTATCAGCTGATTGCCTCGCCGGACATCCTTTATTCCTGGGAATTTCCGGACCGCGAAGCCCGTATTCATTATTTTCCCGAGCTGTCTTCAACCATGGATAGCGCCAAAGGCCTGGCCCGCAAAAATTGTCCCGATTTTACGGTGGTGATTGCCGGACGCCAGACCAAAGGGCGGGGAAGATTAAACCGGCAGTGGGTATCGGACGACGGCGGGCTCTATTTTACCCTTGTCCTGCGCCCCGATATTCCCCTGCCAATGAGCTCAAGGGTTAATTTTCTGGCATCGTTGACGCTGGCCCGGGTGTTGCGTGACCTGTATCAGATTGAGGCTGCAGTCAAGTGGCCCAATGACATTCTGGTGGATGACCGCAAACTCTCAGGGATGCTCTCGGAACTGGAGGCCGAAGCCGACCGGGTGTTTTTTATTAACATCGGCATGGGGATTAACGTCAACAACGATCCGACCGGGGTTGAACCGGGAGCGATATCTTTAAAGAATATGTTGGGGCGTGAGGTCTCACGGGTCCGGCTCTTAGCCAGGTTTTTAGATGAATTCGAAGACCGCCTGAAAAATGTGGAATTTGAGAACATTATTTCAGAATGGAAACAGTATACCGTCACATTGCAGCGACAGGTCAGAATAGTTACCCAGCGAGAGGTAACCGAGGGTCTGGCGGTTGATGTAGATGAGGACGGCGCCCTGATAGTCAAGCTCGCCGACGGTTCAATTAAAAAAATTATCTATGGAGATTGTTTTCACCAATGAATTCTTCCAGTCAACTTCGCATGCTGGTGTTTGCCTCGCTTCTGGCTGCCTTAATGACAGTCGGCGCTTATATTTCCATCCCAATGGGACCGGTCCCCATTGTTTTGCAGAACATGTTTGTTTTTCTGGCAGGCCTTCTGCTGGGAAGCCGATGGGGATTGGTCAGCGTCGGCGTATATCTTCTGGCCGGTGCCTGCGGACTGCCTGTTTTCGCCGGCGGGATGGGAGGAATCGGCCGCATTGCAGGGCCCACCGGTGGTTATCTGATCGGGTACCTACCGGCGGTGTTTATGGTCGGATACATTTCCGGCAAAGGTGCCGCACGCATCAGCATTGATATCATTGCCATGATCTGCGGAACGGTTGTTCTGTATGCCTGCGGTGTGACCTGGCTGAAAACCCTGACCGGAATGCCATGGTCCAAAGCCCTGGCTGTCGGCATGTTTCCTTTCCTTATCGGCGATGCTCTGAAAATTGCGGCCGCGGCTGCAATCGCCAGAGGACTAAGGCCTATAATCCGTGTCGCGGGTTCCACGCAACCCGGATTAGTTAAATAGTTGATAAGTTAAATAGTTGATTAGGTTAAAGGATCTTAACCGATTTGACCAACCGACGCTCTTGCAATTAACTCAATCAATCAACGAAATATGCCCGCAACCCGAAACACGTAAAGCGCTATGAACATTATCGAAATCGAAAACCTCACGCATCGTTTCGCCGACGGCACCATCGGCATAGAAGGCATCAACCTTGCCATCCGGCAGGGATCTTTTGTGGTGATTGCCGGGCACAATGGCTCGGGTAAAACCACCTTGTTGAGGCATTTAAACGGGCTGCTTCTGCCGAGTGACGGGGTTGTCCGTCTGGCTGGCAAGCGCGTGGAAGAAGATTTGTTGAAGGCGCGACAATTTGTGGGCATGATGTTTCAGGATGCCGACAGCCAGATTGTCGGTGAAACTGTCTATGAGGATGTCGCTTTCGGGCCGGAGAATTTGTGTCTGGAACGCGCTGCGATCCAAAAAAGGGTCAACAGCGCCCTGCGGGTCGTCGGGCTGCAGGATCTGGCCGACCAACGGCCGCATCTTCTTTCGGGGGGTGAAAAGCGCAGGCTGGCCATCGCAGGTGTCCTCGCCATGGAGCCCCGGGTGATCGTTTTTGACGAACCTTTTGCGAGTCTGGATTATCCGGGGGTTAAGCAGGTGTTGCAGCAAATCCTCGATCTGCATCGATCCGGCCATACGATTGTGGCAACCACCCATGATCTGGAAAAGATTATTGCCCACGCCGATCGCCTGATAATAATGCAGGGGGGCAAAATTGTCAGGGATGGAGGCCCGGCAGAAATTGTTGGGCACCTTGAAGCCTTTGGGGTTCGGGAGCCCTGTGCCTATAGACTGGGGCTGGAGGCTGAATCATGGCTGAATTGACATCCTTTGGCTATTTCGCCGGGGACTCGTTGCTGCACAACCTGGATCCAAGATTTAAACTCCTGTATATCATCGCATTCAGCCTGATATGTCTAAACATGAATTTTCTATCCCTAATCATCATGAGCGTCCTGTTGTCAGGACTTATTATATATGCCCGACTGCCGGTGGGTTCAGGGTTTAAGGAACTTCGCTATTTTTTTGTTTTGCTGGTGTTTGTTTTTATGGCCCGCGTGCTTTCAACCGATGGCGGGTCCCTGATAGACTTTAAATTTTTTTCGATTTCCAGCCAGGGCCTGTACGCCGGTTTGCTGGTCTGCGGGCGCCTGGCTTTTATTGTGGTGCTGGGTTTTACCCTTATTTCAACAACCCGGCCGTCGGAGATTAAAGCTGCCGTGCAGTGGTTTCTAAAGCCGGTCCCGTTCATTCCGGAACAGAAAGTTGCCGTCATGCTGGGATTGATTCTGAGGTTTGTTCCGGTGATTTTCGATCAGGCTGCGGAAACAGGCCAAGCGCAAAAAGCGCGTTGCGTGCAGAACCGCAAAAATCCTGTCTATCGCCTGATAAAACTGGGCTTCCCGTTAATGCGCCGGACTTTTGAACGCGCCGATGATCTGGTGGCAGCCATGGAAGCCAGAGGGTTTACTGAAAACCGAACCGACCCCGAATTGACCGCGCACCCCCGTGACTGGCTCGCCCTGCTGGTCGTCACTTGCCTGTGTATTGCAGTGATTATTTGGTAAGTTTTCCCGCCCTGGCAGCCAGCCTGCATGCAATCCCATCCCTCCATAGCAATAACTACTCGTGCAGGCTATTGACGGAAATCTATCGATAGGATATTTAAAATTGCGGCAATAACTATTGAAACATTGCCCGGTGCAGTTTGAATATTAGATTCACCACCCGCTTCGCTCCAGACACGGAGAGCACAGAGAAAAGTTTTCTTTTGTCCGCCCGGGAGACGGCGGGCGGACAACAAAGCTCAAGCCCTGCGGGCTAAAATGTCTGGTGATGCACAAGCACAGTGCTTGTAAGCCCATGTTTTTCCTGCCACCTAGTGGCTGTGGCCTTTTTCCCGGGCGCCGTCTCCCGCCCGGGGAAAAATTATATACATCTGTGTCCTCGGTGTCTCGAGCGAAGCGGGTGGTTAAATTTCACAACGTGTATTCTGATATATGTTGTCTGTGTCTATATCAATTTGAACTTATTAGTAAAATGATCACCAGCGATAATCCATAATCTTTCTAAATATTAAAATCTCGAAGATTGTGACTTATGCCGACCATGGATGCAACGAGGGACCGACTCAATATTTTTCAGCGAATCTGGTATTCGATCTTTCCCGGAACCTACCAAAAGCCTTTTGACCGGCAGCACTACCGTAACCTGTTTAACAGCTTGTTGTTGCACTTCCGTCCCAGAGTAATTCCAGAACGTACCTTAAATTTTAACCTCACTTGGGGACTCGGCGGGATGGCCGTGGTGCTGGTGGGCATGCTTTTTATCAGCGGTCTGATGCTGAAATTTGTCTACCAGCCAGTTCCCGACAGAGCCTATGATTCCATTATTTACCTGCAAAACCTGGTGGGTTTCGGCCAGTTGATTCGCAACATTCATCACTGGAGCGGCAATATGTTGCTGCTGGTGGTCTTTCTTCATTTGATGCGCGTGTTTTTTACAAGTGCCTTTCATGCACCCAGGCAGTTCAACTGGGTCATCGGCCTGGTGTTGTTTCTTCTGGTCCTGGGATCCAATTTCAGCGGTTATTTGTTGCCATGGGATCAGCTGGCTTACTGGGCGATTACCATCTGCACCGCAATGCTGGATTATATTCCCGGTCTAGGCCTCGGCCTGCAAAAATTGGTCCGGGGCGGTGGCGACATCGGCCCGGCAACCCTGTCGAACTTTTATGCGATCCACACGGCGGTCATTCCCGCCTGTCTTCTTATTTTGATGCCGTTTCATTTCTGGCGTGTGCGTAAATCCAATGGGCTGGTGATTCCCCGGGCGCCCCAGGAGGACCCTGACGAGAGAGGAGAATCGGTGGCTGCTATTCCGAATCTGATCATGCGGGAAGTGGTCGTGGCGTTGGTGCTGGTCGCCTTTATAATGGTATGGTCAGTCACCTTTAACGCACCCCTGGAGGCCAAAGCCAATCCGGGGCTCAGCCCCAACCCCACCAAGGCGCCCTGGTATTTTGCCGGTATCCAGGAGCTGTTGCTGCATTTTCACCCGCTTTTTGCGGTGCTGGTCATTCCGGTCATTATCCTTACGGCGCTCTTTTACCTGCCTTATCTGAACTATGAAGCCGAAACCGCCGGTGTGTGGTTTTGCTCTCACCGCGGCCGGCAAATGTCAATGGCGGCTGCAATTGTTGCTATTCTTGTTACCCCCCTGGGTATCATTGTGGATGAGTTTGTTATCAATTTTGCCGCCTGGCTGCCGTCAGCCCCGGCGGTTGTCAGCAACGGATTGCTGCCGGCGGCTCTGGCCCTGGCATGCATTATTGGTTTTTACTGGCTGATGAAAAAAAAGTACGCCGCCACCAACAACGAAACCGTTCAGGCGGTTTTTATCCTGATGCTGGTAGCTTTCATTATTTTAACGGTAACTTGTGTCTGGTTTCGCGGTAATGAGATGGCCCTGATGTGGCCGTGGAAGGTTTAGGGTTTGCTTAATCGAGCCTGAATTTTTAGTTTCAGTAATGCTCTCATTTGTCATCCCCGCGCAGGCGGGGATCCAGATGTCATCCCCGCGCAGGCGGGGATCCAGATGTCATCCCCGCGCAGGCGGGGATCCAGATGTCATCCCCGCGCAGGCGGGGATCCAGATGTCATCCCCGCGCAGGCGGGGATCCAGATATAATAGGATGTATAAACAATTTTACGTCTACATTATGGCAAGCAGACGCAATGGAACGCTATATATTGGTATGAGCTCTAATCTGGTTCAAAGAGTATGGCAACATAAAAACAATCTGGTTGAAGGATTTACTGAAAAATACAATGTTAAGAATCTTGTTTATTACGAAGTCCATGACAGTGCCGAAAGTGCAATTAATAGAGAAAAGCAACTAAAGAAGTGGCGAAGGAAATGGAAGTTGAGGTTGATTGAAGAGCAAAATCATCAATGGGAGGATCTTTACAGTAAACTTATTGGTTAACTGGATTCCCGCCTTCACGGGAATGACGTAAAAAGACATCTTGCTTTAACGATGCTAACTTCCTCAAATGAGTGGAAAACCATATCCGTATGACAAAAAAGAGATCTGAACAAGCAAAAGAAAATGGGAAAGAAGATACCCGTCGAAGTTTTTTAACCAAACTCTGGATCTTTTTGGGTTTCGTGGCTTTGGCTGAATTTATTTTGGTTGCCGTTGATTTTCTGCGGCCGGGAAAATCAAAAGCATTACAGGATAGCAATGACGCGGTTATCATTGGCGGTCCCATCAACAAATTTTCTCCCAACTCAGTTACCGCCTTTGTGCGGGGGCGGTTTTACCTGGCGCGTCTGGAAGACGGCGGGTTTTTGGCATTGTCCCGCACGTGCACCCACTTGGGCTGCACCTTGCCCTGGGTGGAAAAAGAAAGCAAATTTGTATGCCCCTGTCATGCCTCGGCCTTTGATATTACCGGAAACGTCATCAATGCGCCCGCCCCCCGGGCACTGGATATTTATGCCGTGAATATTGAAAACGATATCGTCAAGGTGGACACCGGCAAACGTTTGAAACGAAGTGAATTTAAAACAGAACAGGTGACATACCCAAGCCGGAAGGGTTGATTCTCGATGCTGTAAAATGGTGAATCGAATGACGAGTTGGAAAATAGCCGGAATCTTTGCAACGATCACTATTATGCTTTCCATTCCGGCCTATTTGCTGCAACAAAAGTTCGGGCTGCCGCCGGCCGTTTCGCCACCGGTGGCCACCTTCGCCGGCGGCCAAAAATGCGCCGAATGCCATAAAAGTGAATATGATAAATGGCAACGGTCGCATCACGACCTGGCCATGGACGAGGCCAACGAAAAGAGCGTACTGGGTAACTTTAACAATGTCGGCTTCAAATACTTTGACGAGACCTCCCGGTTTTACCGTGAGGGCGGCCGGTTTTTTGTCCATACCCGGGGGCCGGGCGGTAAAATGGGCGATTTTGAAATCAAATATACCTTTGGCGTATATCCCCTGCAGCAATATCTGGTGGCTTTCCCGGGTGGACGCCTGCAATGCCTGCCCCTTGCCTGGGATGCTAAAGAAAATAAATGGTTCCACCTGTATCCGGATGTCCCCATCGATCCCGGGGATTGGCTGTACTGGACCAATGCCGGTCAGAACTGGAACGGCATGTGTGCCGAATGTCATTCCACCAATTTGAAAAAAAATTATAACCTCAACACTGATTCTTATCAGACGACCTGGTCGGAAATCGATGTCAGCTGCGAAGCCTGTCACGGACCGGGCTCGCTGCATGTGGCCTGGGCTGAACTGCCGGATATGGCCCGGCCGGTGGCAGAAGATTACAGACTGGTGGTGAAAACTTCCGGCATCAATTCACGTGATCAAGTGGAATTATGTGCCCCCTGTCACTCCCGGCGGGCCATCCTGGGTGATTATACCCATGCCGAGCCGGATCTGATGGACACGATGCTGCCCTCTCTCCTGGAAGAAGGGCTTTATTTTGCCGATGGCCAGATCCTGGAAGAAGTCTACGTTTACGGCTCGTTTACCCAGAGTAAAATGTACGGGCGCGAGGTTCGCTGCAGTGACTGCCATGATGTCCACAGCATCAAGACGGTCAAATCAGGCAACGAGCTGTGTCTGCAATGCCATCGGGCAGGCGTTTATGACACCAAAGCGCATCATTTCCACAAAGAGAAGGGCGAAAAAGGGGACCCCATTAAATCGGCCGACGGCCAGGTGCTGTTCGATGTCGGCACCGGCGCCCAGTGCGCGCAGTGCCACATGCCGGGGCGTTACTACATGGGCAATGACTATCGACCGGACCACAGTTTTCGAATACCGCGACCGGATCTCAGCCTTAAACTCGGTACTCCCAACGCCTGCAACCGCTGCCATATTGATAAGTCCAACCGGTGGTCGGACGAATATTTCACCAGATGGTACGGCCCGGGCCGCCGTGCCCATTACGGCACCATTATTGACGCCGGCCGCAAACAGTTGCCGGAAGCATTTAAAGACCTGGTGCGCCTGGCAGGGGACCCGTTGTACCCGGTGATCGTTCGGGCGACGGCGCTGTCGCTGCTGGGACCCTATCCCTCCTCGCAGACCAGCGCGGCCTATGAACTGGCGCTTAATGACGATGAAGCCCTGATTCGGCGTACGGCCGTCGATCATCTGAATACCCCGGATTTAAGGCGACAGACGGCCCTGCTGACTTCCGCCCTCTACGATCCGGTTCAAGCCGTTCGTACGGAAGCCGCACGGCACATGACTGAAATATCAACCCTTAAGCTGGAAGCCGGCCAGCAAAGAATCTTTCAGAACGCCCTGGTTGAATATCAAGGTTCCATGGAATTTTCAGCCGATTTTGCCTTTGGCAGGTACAATCTGGGAAACCTCTTTACCAATCTGAAGCAACCTGACAAAGCCGTTGAAAATTACCGGGCAGCCATTCGCATAGACAGCCGTTTCTATCCGGCCAAGGTTAATCTGGCCATGCTCTACAATCAAATAGGGCGTAAGGATGAGGCCGAAGTACTGCTGCGTGAAGTCGTTAGCGCGCAGCCTGAGCTCTATGAGGTGCAATATTCCCTGGGGCTCCTGCTGGCCGAAAAAAATGAGTTTAGCGAGGCCGCGCGCTACCTGGAAATGGCAGCCTCCGGTATGCCTGACCGCGCGCGTGTGTATTATAATCTGGGTTTACTGCGGCAGCATTTAAAGCGCGATACCGAGGCCGAAGCAGCGTTGCTGACAGCCCTTGAAATCGAACCGGATAATCTCGATTATCTTTATGCCCTGGCAGATCATTACTTGAAAACACAGAAGCTAGGTCACGCCAAGCGGATTGCCGAGCAAATGATTGCAAAGCATCCTGACAAGTCCATTGGATATGAAATTTTGAGTATTCTCGATAAACAGCTGCCAGCCAAGAGCAGCCCCTGACAGATAGACAACCGGGATGCACGCGCAAATCTTGAATTTCTTTTTTTTAGGATTATATTTGAAAACACTTTAAAAGCAACCATTGAAAGGAGGCGTAAATGTCTAAAGAGAAAGTTAAGCACATGACCGGGGTATTTGCTTCTGCTTTTGCTCACGCAGGTCATATTACCAAAGAGGAAGCCAAAGAAATTAGCGGATTGGCTGATCATGACTTCGAAAAAGTCTATGCCAAGGCATCAAATATTGCTGAGAAAGTCATGCAGCATGAAGGCAACAAGATGGATAAATTCCTGGAACATTTTGCCAAAGAGATTGATGAGTATGTCGCCCATTTCGGCGAAAAATTTTTTATGTAAGCCCTTCGAATAAAAGCAGGTTAATTTTCGTACGCTCAACCCTGAGGTTCAAATCTCACCAGACCCTGGGAGTGGAATCCCCCCCCGTCGATGTTGATGGCGTGGCGAATTAACCCCGATTGTAAAATTCAAATTAAAAAATGTAAGTCAGCGGCCTGGTTTTAATACCGCAACCCTTATGTTGGCGCAGGCATATCCATGCTCTGACATTCCGGGCTGTCTGGCAAACAGATTATTTCCCCGCAACTCGATAGAATACTGATCGATCTGAAACACACTGGGGGCCTTGTAACTTCTGCCTCGTATTTATCAGACAGGAAACTAAGGCAACCGGTCCTTTCCGGCTTTAATCTTCCCGATGTTAACGTCCTGGGAGACAAATTCGGATCACAATTCGCTCTGATTCTGTTAAATGAATATATATTCATTATTCAAGTATTATGTATAATTTTAAAATGATATTGACAGCAATATAGTTGTATTTATATAACTAATTATAATTAAAGATAAAAAAAAATTTCCAAACCATATTATTTTATTTCAATTTGGACTTGACAGGGGTCAAATTGCCCTGTAATATGAATGAACACTCATTCATTTTATAGAGATCTGGTTTGCTGAGACGGGAGGTTTAAATCAATAAGAAAGATAAAAACAACAAGTACCATCTTATCCTGGAAGCAGCCATAAAAGTGTTTGCCAGCCAGGGTTTTTACCAATCAACCGTTGCCCAGATCGCCCGAGAGGCCGGCGTGGCGGATGGCACCATCTATCTATATTTCAAGAATAAAGACGATATCCTGGTGCAGTTTTTCGATTACAGAACCAAACAGGTTTTTGATCGATTTCGGGCAGCAGTCAACCAATCCGATAACAGCCTGGATAAACTGCGAAACCTTGTCCGGCGGCATCTTATGGAATTCCAGCGCGATCGAAATATGGCGGTGGTGTATCAGGTGGAAACTCATCAGAACAGCCGCCTGGCAGAAGCCCAGATCAGGGAAATGTCCCAGATGTATCAGGACCTGGTATCTGAAATCGTTGAAGCCGGCCAGCAGGAAGGCAGTATCCGTAAAGATCTTTACGTTGGTCTGGTCAAGCGTTTTATTCTCGGCGCCGTTGATGAAGTCATCAACACCTGGCTGCATTCGGATAAAAGCTACGATCTCGTTTCCATGGCCGATCCACTGGTTGATCTGTTTGTGAGGGGTATCGGAGCCTCCGGCGGAAAAAAAGCATGAATATTTACCATGCAAAGATAGGGATTACCACATTAACGGGAATAAAAAAGGAGAGGAAAAAATGGCACAGCAAATTGCAGATCGAAGGGATGTTGATTTTGTCCTCCACGAGCAGTTACACGTCGAGGAATTGAGCAAACATGATATTTTTGCCGAGTTCAACAGAAAAACCATAGATCTTATCATATCCGAAGCCCGCAATTTAGCCATCAAGGAGATTTTACCGACCCAGGTTGAAAGCGATCGTGAAGGCACGATCTTTGACTCAGGGCAGGTAACGGTTCCTGAATCATTTCACAAAGCCTGGGAACTGTTTAAAGAAGGCGAATGGCTGGCCATGATCGAGGATCCCGATTGGGGCGGGCAGGGCATGCCGCGGGCCGTTGCCCTGGCGGCCAGCGATTACATGAACGGCGCCAACTTTGCCTTTATGATGTATGCCGGGCTAACCCACGGTGCCGGGAAACTGGTGGAGACCTTCGGAACCGATGCACAAAAAGCCCTTTTTTTAAAGAACATGTACAGCGGTAAGTGGACCGGCACCATGCTGCTGACCGAACCGGAGGCGGGTTCGGATGTCGGGGCCCTGACAACCACAGCCGTTAAAAATGAAGACGGTACCTATTCGATTAGCGGCAATAAGATATTCATATCATCCGGCGAACACAACCTGGCCGAAAACATCATCCATCCGGTTCTGGCACGCATCGAAGGGGCACCCGAAGGTACCGGCGGCATCTCATTGTTTATTGTGCCCAAGATCTGGGTCAATGAAGACGGCAGTCTGGGGCAACCCAATGATGTGGTTTGCACCGGTGTGGAAGAGAAAATGGGAATTCACGGCAACGCCACCTGTTCGATGTCGCTTGGCAGCAAGGGCCAATGCCGGGGCTTGCTTCTGGGAGAGGAAAACAAGGGTATGCGGGCCATGTTCGTGATGATGAATGAAGCGCGTCTGCTGGTGGGAATCCAGGCTTTTGCCTGTGCCACAACAGCCTACTTGTATGCCGTCAACTATGCCAGACAACGGGTCCAGGGCAGGCACCTGCTGAACATGATGGATAAAAGCGCACCATCGGTCCCGATCATTCAGCATCCGGATGTCAGACGCATGCTGTTGACCATGAAAGCCTATGTTGAAGGGATGCGCAGCCTTTTGTATTACGTCGGCATGTGCGATGACAAAATAGATATTTCCGATAATGAGGAGGAGAAGGTCAAATACCAGGGTATTATCGATCTGTTGATACCGGTGGCCAAAGGTTATGTGTCGGACAAAGCCCTGGAAGTTTGCAACCTTGGCATCCAGGTCTACGGCGGTTACGGCTATATCAAAGAATATCCCATGGAGCAGTTATTGCGGGACTGCCGGATTACCCCGATATACGAGGGGACCAACGGCATTCAAGCCATGGATCTTCTGGGTCGAAAACTTGGGATGAACAAAGGCCAGCCGATCATGGATGTGATGGTCGAGATACAAAATACCATCGCTGCCGCCAAAGCTGATTCAACGACCGCAGGATTGGCCGATAAAGTGGAAAAGGCCCTCAATAAACTGGGTGAAGTTGCCCTGCATCTCGGCCAGACGGCCATGTCGCCCAAAGTAATGGCGGCCTTTGCCCACGCCTACCCGTTTATGGAAGTAGCCGGGGATGTGATTTTAGCTTGGCAATTGCTCTGGCGCGCCGCTATCGCGGCCCAAAAGCTGGCAAACGGTGCCAAGAAAAAAGATGCGGTTTTCTATGAAGGTCAGCTAAAGAGTGCTGAATTTTTTACCCACTGCATCCTGCCGGCGACCCTGGGTAAAATGGATGCCATTCTGGCAACCAATAGTGCGGCGGTGGACATTGAAGAGGATGCCTTTGGGGGGAAATGAATCTGAGCGGCCCTGCGCTCCTCCAACAGCGCAAAGCGCCTAAAAACCCTTGTTTGAGCGCTGCATTCGTGATAAGAGAACGCTTTGGTTCAAACTGGACAAACAATAAAAAATATAAGGGAGAGTGAAATAACACCATGCAACCCGCGTTGATTTCCCCGGCTTCAAGCTCGTTTCTCGGTATTCCCGCTAACATTATTTATATCCTGATTCCCCTGGCTGGAGTCGGGATATTTGCCTATATTTTGTTCAAACGGATTGCCCCTCTGCTTAAAGCCGCTCCGGATGACCGCTTTAACAGATTTGCAGACAGGATCGGTTCCGTATTAAAGATCTGGCTGGCCCAATGGCGGCATCCACGCTATAAGCTGGCCGGCGTGGTGCATATATTCCTGTTTGCCGGTTTTCTGATTCTCGGTGCCCGTTCCACGCAACTTGTTTTCATCGGTTTCGTGGACGGTTTTACACTGCCGGGTTTCGGCGGGGGATTCGGTGATTTTTACAATATTCTTAAAGACTATGCCACCACCTGGGTTTTGATTGCCGTTGCCATCGCCGCCGTGCGCCGGGGTATTATAAAACCGGCGCGCTATGCGGTACCGCCTCAGTACGGCCACGAGCATACCTGGGAAGCTCTATTGGTGTTGGGTCTTATCGCCACGCTGGTTATCAGTGAAAGCCTTTTTGAAGCCAGTCTGATAGCGGCTGAAGTCCAAAAAGGGCTCCACGCGCAATTTACAGCGCCGGTAACCCTGGTGTGGTTTTTCAAACATTTTTTGGGCGCTGCGTCACCCCGGGTTTTGCAGAGTCTGCATTCGGCCAGTTATTTTGTCCATGAAATAACCTTCTTCTTCTTTCTTTGCTTCTTGCCCATGGGTAAGCATTTCCATGTAGTGATCTCCCTGTTCAATGTCTTTTTTATGCGCCTGGAAAGAGGCAATGTCAAACCGGTGCGCTACGGGGTTGACGAGCAAAGCCTGGACGATTTGGAATCCTTTGGCGTCAAGGTCTTTGAGGATTTCACCTGGAAGCACATGCTGGATTTTTACACCTGTGCCGATTGCGGTCGATGTTCCGACCGCTGTCCCGCCAATGCCGCCGGCCGGCCCCTATCGCCCCGGTTTATTTCGATCAAGGGGCGCGATTACGCGTTTAAACACTATCCGATCCTCGGCTGCAATGGTGGCGAGTCCAAACCACTGATCGGCGATATTTACAGTGAGGATGAAATATGGTCCTGCACCACCTGCGGTGCCTGCGAACAGGAATGTCCGCTGGGAATCGAGTATATTGACAAAATGGTGGATCTCCGACGAGGTATGGTGGACGAGGGCATGGTGCCCCAGTCCCTGCAGAAACCCATGGGAGCTCTTGAAAAGCGCGGCAACCCCTGGGGAAAAATGGAGCGCAAGCGGGCTGAGTGGACCAAGGAATTGGGCGAAGACGTTCCGGTGAAAATTCTTGAAAAAGGCAAATCCGCCGAAACCCTGTATTTTGTGGACAGTATTTCCTGCTTTGATGATCGCATGCAGGAAATCGCCCGGGCCACCGCGAAAATTTTGCACGGTGCCGGAATCGATTTTGGTATCCTGGGCCAGGCGGAAAAGGACAGTGGCCATGAAGTGCGCAGGTTCGGTGAGGAAATGCTGTTTCAGGATCTTAAAGATCAAAACACCGAGGCCATCCTCAGCTCCGGTGTTAAAAAAATTGTTACCGCCGATCCACACGCCTATAATGCCCTGAAAAAAGATTACAGGGATATTCCGCCGGTGGAGCATATCAGTCAAACCATTGTCAAAAACGTCAAATCGGGAAAAATTCGCTTAAAGCCGGTGGAAGATACCGGCAAACTGTATGTTTACCATGATCCCTGCTATCTGGGTCGGCACAATAGCCTTTATGAAGATCCCCGCGCAGCCCTTGATGCCGTTCCCCATCTAAAAAGAGTCGAAATGGAGGGCAATTGCCGCGATCGCTCATTTTGCTGCGGCGGCGGCGGATTGATGCTGTTTTATGAACCCGAAGAAGATCAGCGCATGGGGGTCCTTAGAGTAAAAATGGCTAAAGAAGCCGGGGCCAACGTTATCGTGACGGCCTGCCCCTTTTGTCTGGTAAACATTGAAGACGCGATTAAAGTCGCCGGACTGGAAGGCGAGATGGAAGCGATCGATCTGTGTGAGATCATCGCAGGGCAGATGGAAACATGATTTAGTATTTACGATTAATTTTGTAAGTGCCATGATTAAATCCCAAAATTCAAGCACCAAATATCAAACAAATTCCAAGTTCCAAATTCAAATGACCAAAACACAGTCATTGGACACTTGGGGGTCATATTCTTGCCGTGTTTTGGATTTGTGATTTTGGTCATTGGATATTATTTGTTATTTGGGATTTGTAATTTGAACTTTGTATATTCGGAACCGGAACCGATAATTGATAATTAATTTGATAAACTTACTAAATTAAATAAGGGGGAAAGGTATGGAAATTCTGGTTTGCGTAAAAAGGGTCCCCGACACCGCCGAAAACGAGATTGAAGTTGCCGGCGACGGCCGCGATATTGAAAGGGATGATCTCGTATATTCGGTCAACGAATGGGACAACTATGCGGTGGAAGAAGCCATTCAAATTGTCGACAACGTTGGTGGTTCGGTGACCGTTGTATCTGTCGGTGATGAGGATGCCGAAGAGGTGGTCAGAAGAGAGATGGCCATGGGTGCCAACAACGGAATATTGTTGTCCGATGATGCCTTTGAAGGATCTGACGGCAAAGGCGTTGCGACCCTGCTCAAGGCTGCCGTTGAAAAAGGAAATTATGACTTGATTCTTACCGGTGCCCTGGCGGATGACGGCGCCGGACAGGTTGGCGGGATGCTGGCCGCCTTATTGGATCTGCCTTACGCTTCGGTTGTCAACACCATTGAAGTTCTAGACGACAAAAAACTGAAGGTCGGCCGTGAGATCGAGGGCGGCAATCAGGAAATGAGCGAGATCGATCTTCCCTGTGTGCTTTCAATTCAGACCGGTATCAACGAACCGCGCTATGTCGGCATTCGGGGCATTCGCAAGGTTGCTTCGGTTGATATTCCCGTCTGGGGCGCATCCGATCTCGGTATCGCTGCTGATTCGGTCGGACAGGCCGGCGCCCGGGCCAAACGGATGGATTATTTTGTTCCTGAGCTAGGTGAAGGTGCTGAGATTCTTGAGGGAAGCTCAGAAGAGATCGCCGAGAAACTGATTGAAATCTTAAAAGCCAAAGGAGGGATTAAATAATGGCCGGACAGGTTTTTGCATATATTACCCACAAGGAAGGCAAGGCCGACGATACCGCTCTGGAGCTGGTAAAGGCGGCCGGAAAAATTTATCCCGATGCTCCCGTCACGGCCATCGTCACCGGAGCAGGGGCCGGTCTGGATGCAGTCTGCAACCAAGTGGCGGCAACCTACAAAGAAGTCTGGAAATTTGACAACGAGGCCCTGGCCTATCCCAATGCCGAAGCCATCCGCAAACTGCTGGTGACCGTCTTGCCTCAGGATGCAGTTGTTCTGGTTGCCCATGATACCTTCGGAATGGATCTTTCTCCGGGGCTGGCGATTAAAACCGACTCGGTCTTCGTATCCGACGTCGCCGATATTGAAAGTCTGGAGGGCGATACCCTTAAGGTGATCCGCCAGGAATACAGCGGACAGGTCAGCACCCATGTTAACTGTGATATTTCCGCCGGAGCGGTCATCAATATTCGCCCGGGTGTCTTCCAACCCGATGAAACCGGATCGGCCGGCGGACAGGTGGTTGATAAATCCTCCGAAGTCGGCGATTTAACGGTCGGCAGACGTTTTCAGGAAATTGTTGCGGCCGAAGTCGGCGATGTTGACATTACCAAAGAGGATGTTCTTGTTTCGGTCGGCCGGGGAATTGAAGACCAGGACAATATTGAAATTGCCGATGAACTGGCGAAGGCCATTGGGGCGGTGGTGTCATGCTCCCGGCCGATCGTGGATGCCAAATGGTTGGAAAAATCCCGTCAGGTTGGGACTTCCGGCCAAACGGTCAAGCCCAAGGTTTATTTGGCATTGGGGATCAGCGGATCCTTCCAGCATATGGGCGGTCTTAAAGGCAATCCGTTCATCGTGGCGGTCAACAAGAATGCAAAAGCACCCATTATGCAGGTGGCGGATGTGGGGGTGGTGGATGATTTACTTGAGTTTATTCCGGTTCTGACGGAAAAAATTCAAGAAGGTAAATAATCCAGCATGCCATCACTTCAAGTGGTGCAAAGCTTTTAACGTCTTGCATTTATGGCCGTTTGTTTCCGATTGGGGCAGACGGCCTTTTTTGTGCAAGAGCTATAAAAGAACTTGAAAACCACCATAAAAGATTTTATAATTGGATTTAAAAAATTTCAATTTTTAAAATATTCTATAATGAATATAAAGTGAGTGGCGAATAATCATCGTTTCCTGCTGCCCTCAGTAAAATATTTTATATTTGATCCCATAAGATTGTAATAGTATCTATTTCGCAAAAAAAGCATTACAGCATTCGCCAGGGGTATTCTCGCATGAAAAAAGGTGGGTTGTTTAAAACCATACGGGTTTTTGTCGTTATTCTTATCGCGTTGGTATTTGCGGTTGTGCTGGTTGTTTTGCGACCCAAGGCCGAGCGTCAGGTGCCGGTTGATAAGGGACTGTTAGTTGAGGTTTTGCCGGCCAAAGCCGAGAATATAAATATGGTCGTGGAGTCTTTCGGGACCGTTGCACCGCGTGAATCACTTAAACTGGTCGCCCAGGTTCGAGGGCCAATTGTCGACATTGACCCGGCGTTTAAGGAAGGCGGTTTTGTTCAGAAAAACACCCGGCTGATTCAAATAGATCCCCGGACATACCGCCTGGAGGTTGAGCGAAGCAATGTCCAGATCAAGCAGGCCGAAGCGGAACTCAAGCGCCTGGCGCAGGAAGCCATCAATCTTCAAGCGAGGGCTAAAATCGCCGGATCCGATGTTAAACTGGCGAACAATGAGTATTTGCGGCTGAAAAAGCTCATTGATCGAAAAGTCATCGCCCAATCCCAGCTCGACAAAGCCGAACAGGCCTATCTGGCGAGCCAGGAGCGCCTTCAGGCCCTGAACAACCAGCTGGCCCTGATAGATCCCCAAAAAGAACAGCTCATTGCCGCGCGCGATATGGCCAGGGTCATGTATCAGGCGGCCAGACTGGATCTTGAGCGATCAAGCATCGTGGCCCCTTTTGAAGGCTGGGTGCTTGAGAAGGCTGTTGAGGTTGGTCAGCATGTTACCATCGGGCAGCAGCTGGGCCAAATCTACAGCGCCGGACAGCTGGATATCGAGGTTCGGATTCCGTCCAAAGATCTCAAATGGTTTCTTGATGATATGGGGATAGAAAAGCCTATTTCCGCGGAAATTGTTTTCAATAATGGCGGTAGTGAGAACATATGGAGTGGCCGCGTTGCAAGAATAAAAGCCATGATGGATCAACGAACCCGAACCCTGCCCATGGTGATCGAAGTTGATGAAACCCGGATCACTTCACAGCAAAAAAACTCTTTTCGCCTGCGACCGGGGATGTTTGTCACCGTCCGGATTAAAGGCAAAGAGATTCAAAACGTATTTGTCCTGCCCAGATACCTGGTTTATCCGGGAGATGTGGTCTATACCGTTAAGGATGATATCCTGAAACCAAATTCTGTCAAAATTTTAAGAGGTTATAAAGATACAGTGGTTATCGGGGAAGGTCTGTCGGAAGGTGAGCTTATCGTAAAATCCCCATTGTCATCACCCTCGGAGGGGATGCGGGTCAGGCTGAAGCCTGACGACGGATGACAGATGACAGATGACGGAAGACAGAAGACAGATGACGGAAGACAGATGACAGAGGATAGAGGCAAAGAAAAGAATTTAAAGTGCAGTAAATTTAATTTCGGGCATTGGAGGGCGGGGGTAGATTGGGGATCAAGGGCATTAAGGATTTGAAAGTATACAGCATATGACTTCTGTCCTCTGTCCTCTGTCTTCTGTCATCTGAGATAATTATGGAAAAACTCGGTCAATGGTCAATCAAAAATAACGTTACCGTAAATCTGATCGTGGTGTTTATTATCATGGCCGGCCTTTTTACGGTTATGAATATGCGCCGGGAGATGTTCCCCCAGTTTTCCCTGGACATGATTGTGGTCACGGTACCTTACCCCGGGGCGAGTCCGGAGGAAGTGGAAGAGGGTATCTGTGTTAAAATTGAGGAGCGAATCGAGAGCATCGAAGGCATTGAACGCATCGTATCAACGGCCCGGGAAGGAAACGGCCAAGTTCTGGCCGAACTGGAAACAGGGGCGGACACTCAGAAAGTTTTAGATGACATTAAAGCGGAAGTGGATCGTATCGATACCTTTCCCGACGAGGCTGAAGAACCCATCGTCAAGGAGATTATCAACCAGGACCCGACCATATCCGTGGCGATTTTTGGAGAAGTTTCTGAAAAACGCCTGCGCCAAGTTGCCGAAGGCATCCGGGATGACCTTCAAGATGCCAAATTTGGGCCGCAGACAAAAAGCGGCGGGCTGCAAGGCATCGTTGCTTCCATCCTTAAACCCTTTAAAATCAAAAAAACCGGCACAATTACCCAAATTGATCTTGTCGGCGTCCGCGACTACGAAATTGCCATTGAAGTCTCGGAAGAAGATCTTCGTCGTTACGGAATTTCCTTTGATCAGGTGGTCGACGCGGTAAGAACGGGTAGCATCGATCTTCCGGGGGGCAAAATAAAAACCGAACAGGGAGAGATCCTGATCAGGGCCAAGGGGCAGCTATACACCGGACAGGAGTTTGAACAACTTCCCCTGATTACGTTGAGTGATGGAACCGTCGTCAGGCTGGGGCAGGTGGCGAAAGTAATCGACGGCTTTGAGGATTTAGATCTTAGAACACGATTTAACGGCAAGCAGGCCGCCATCGTCCAGGTGAGCCGGACCAGCGAGCAGGATATTATTGAAATTGCCAATATCGCCCGCAATTATGTTGAGACGCACAAGTCAAAATTCCCTGAAGATATTGAGATCGCCGTCTGGGGCGATATATCCACGATGGTTCAAAGCCGCATCGATTTGATGCTACGCAACGGTTTTCAGGGTATAGTGCTGGTTTTTATCACCCTGGCCCTTTTTTTGAATTTGCGCCTGGCCTTCTGGGTAGCCATCGGGATACCGGTTGCATTTATGGGGGCCTTCGTGGTGCTCAACGGGTTTGATCAAACCATTAACATGATATCCCTTTTTGCCTTTATCATGACCCTGGGAATCCTGGTGGATGACGCCATTATTGTGGGTGAAAATGTCTATACCCATTATACCGGCGGAAAGTCTCCTTCAGCAGCGGTTGTTGATGGCTTGAAAGAAGTCGGCGGACCTGTGATAATGGCCGTCAGTACAACGATAGTAGCCTTTTTACCGCTGATGTTTATTGCGGGGATCATGGGTAAATTCATTGCGGTAATGCCCATGGCCGTCATCATGATTTTAATCGTTTCGCTTGGCGAGGCCTTGATAATTCTACCGAGCCATTTGCATCATGCCCTGGCGCAATCGGAGAAAAAAGAGCGCAAATTTACATCCTGGCACGAACGACTGCGTGGAAAAATTGAGCAAGGGCTGAATGCTGTCATTGACCGGATTTATTTACCGGCCATTAAATACGTGGTTAAAAACAAGTATTTTACGTTTTCGATCGGAATCGGTGTGCTGATAATCAGCCTGGGCATCATTGCCGGGGGGTATGTCGCTTTTGTTTTTTTCCCCAAGGGGGAGAGCGACTGGATAGTAGCAGAGATAGTCTATCCCCTGGGTACGCCCTTTAAATTAACCGAAGAAACCGTTTCTCATCTTGAAAAAGAATCATTTGCGCTTAACGCAGTGTATTCTGATTTTACCAAACAAAACGGCAAGCTGGTCAAAAACACGTTTTCAATTGTCGGGGCTATTCCCCGGCGGGATTGGAAACCCCCTGAATTCGGCAGCCATGTCGGGGAGGTATGGCTGGAGCTTGCGTCTTCAGAGAAGCGCACCAATATATCCACCCACACCATTCTGGCTAAATGGCGCAATCTCATCGGGGAAATACCCGGGGTGGAGCGGCTGCAATTTGCCACCCTGGAGGGGGGGCCGGCGGGCAATCCCATCGATATCCAGCTCAGAGGTAAGGATTTTGATCAGCTCAAGCAGGCGGCCTCCGAACTGAAGTCTGAAATAGCGACTTATCCCGGAACTTTTGACATTACCGATGATTTTAAACCCGGCAAACGCGAACAGAAACTCCGGGTCAAGGAAGGTTCCGGGTCTATCGGGATTACCATGCGGGACCTCGCCAGACAGGTTCGTCAGGCATTTTATGGTGATGAGGCCCTTCGCATTCAAAGGGGCCGAGACGATGTCAAGGTTATGGTTCGCTATTCAGAAAAAGAACGCAGCAGTATTGCGGGGATTGAAGACATGCGCATCCGCACCAGGGATGGTCAGGAGATCCCCATTGAGGAAGTTGCTGATATTACCCCCGGCAGATCATATTCTGTCGTCAACCGCGTAGATCGCAAACGAACCATTTCGGTTATTTCAGATTTAGACGAAGACCTAGCCAATGCAAGCGTGATCGTCGCCGATTTGAAGGCCAATTTTTTGCCCGGTCTTACCGAACGGTATCCGGGCATAACTTATGCCCTGGAAGGACAGGAGAAGAGAACCCGTGAATCACTGAACAGCATTAAAAGCGGCTATTTTCTGGCACTGATGGGGATCTTCCTTTTACTGGCCAGCCAGTTTCGGTCTTACATCCAACCGGTGATTATTATGATGGCCATTCCTTTCGGCCTGATCGGCGCGATCTTGGGTCATCTGGTCCTGGGGATGGAATTTACGATTGTCAGTATCTTTGGAATCGTGGCGCTGTCGGGAATTGTGGTCAATGATTCCCTGATCTTGATCGACTTTATCAACCGTGCGGTGCGCAGCGGAGTTGATGTCACCCAAGCCGTGATTGAATCCGGCAGGGCCCGGTTCCGGCCGATTTTGCTGACTTCGCTCACCACGGTTGCCGGCCTTTTCCCCTTGCTTCTGGAGCGCAGTTTTCAGGCCCAATTCCTCGTTCCGATGGCGGTGAGCCTATGTTTCGGTCTGATGGTGGCCACCTTTTTAACGCTGCTCTATGTTCCGGCTCTGTATTTGATAGTTCAGGATATCACCAATCTGGTTAAGGGCCGGGAGGGCAGGGCAGACGTCAGTAAACAGATGACAGAGGACCCGTCTTCGCCTGAGGGCTACGACGCGGCAGGCAGATGACAGAGGACCCTTCCAGAATTTGAATAAGTTGGAGTAATCGCGGGTTAGGCCAAAGACGGGAAAACCACGATATGTGGTATAGCGAGCATATCAAAAAAGAACCTGAAGCTTACTAGAAGCCATCTCAAAAAAAGGATTTTGGTTCAAAATCGCGGCGGACGCGAGGTTTAAACCGGAGGAATACTATAGTATTTCGAGGATTTAAACCGAGCGCCCAACAAAGAGTTTGGGCCAAAAGACTTTTTTGAGATAGCTTCTAATTGGTATTGTTGAGTAGCCTTACGTGGCCAGTCCTGTATCCTGTAGATCGATCACTAGGACGGTAAAAGAGCAACCCCGTTGCCGCAAGAGCCGCGAACGATGCTCCGGCAATAAATGTGGCCGAGGCTCCGTAAATGCTCCATAGTGACCCTGCGATAAGGCTTGCCAGCATCAGCATCCCACCACTTACCAGATTAAACACCCCAAAGGCCGTCCCGCGTAGATCAGAGGGTGCCGTATCAGCAACAAGTTTCGACAACAAGCCTTGGGTGAATGCCATATGCAGCCCCCAGAAACGCCTCACTTTGCTCAGGGCTCCCAGTGCATACCCAATCACAGCGAGAAGTTTGCGTTTTCTGAAATAATCACTGGCCGCGCCGGAAAAAATCTTCGTGGTCGCAGCGATTCCCTCGGCAACGCCCTCGATAATTCCTACCGTGACTATGGATGCACCGAGCACCGTGGTCATAAATATCGGCAAGAGGCTGTGAACAAGCTCGGATGATGTATCCATAAACAGTGAGACAAATCCGAGTACCCAAATACCGCTCGGCAACTTGCGATCAAACCCCTTTGTGGAAGATAGCGATTCAGAGTTAGTTGGTTCTGATGAGGTCATGAGCCAATTTTTTTAAGCAGTAGATTTCAAAGGAGGTTGGTTTTACTATTCCACCCCACAGATAGCCGACACCTCAACCAGCGCATCTTTGGGAAGCCTTGCAACCTCTATGGTTTCCCTGGCAGGAGGGTTCGCGCCGAAATATCTGTCATAGACTGAATTAAAGGCGACAAAATCATCCATATTTTTTATAAAACATGAACATTTCAGAACGTCTTTCAGGGTCATCCCGGCTTCCTCGATGATGGCCTTCAAGTTTTCCAATACCTGCTCGGTTTGAGGCTCGATGCCGCCTTCAACAAATTCACCGCTTTTAGGATCCAGGGCGATCTGTCCGGAAACGAACAGCAGGCCGCTGAACTGAATGGCCTGGGAGTAAGGGCCAATGGCTGCCGGTGCCTTGTCGGTTGAAACGATTTTTTTCATGAAGATCTCCTCCTTCTTGATAAGATTGGAGTTTTGGAATGATGGCGTATTTTAAGAAAAATGGCGCAAGGCTCACGGCCCAGGGCTCAAGCAGCAAGGCGCGGGATTTAGAGCAAAGAACCTATTATGATCAAACCCGGCGTTCAATAACAGAAAATCACAATTTTAAATCCGCAATCGAATACCCCTGTCGTCTGTCCTCTGTCGTCTGTCGTCTGTCCTCTGACGTCTGTCCTCTGTCATCTGGCCTCTGACTTCTGTCCTCTGATTTAAGGATAACCCGGGCGTCCACAATACGGAGTCCTTTTTCATAAACGATAACCGGGTTAAGGTCCATCTCTTCAATATCAGGGTAGGCCACGACGATTTCAGAGCACAGCATCAGTAAATTTCGAATGGCCTTTTGATCGCGCATGGGTTTGCCCCTGGCGCCGTTTAAAATCGGGAATGACTTTGTTTGCTCGATCATTTTTCTGGCGGCTGTTCGGGTGATGGGCAGTACGCGGAACGACACGTCCTTAAGGATTTCCACCATGATACCGCCCAGACCATACATGATCACCGGTCCAAACTGATCATCGTATTTGGTTCCGATAATAACCTCAACACCCTCGTCAGCCATGGGAGACACCAAAATTCCCCTGATGTCTGCTTTAGCGTTATAGTTGCGCGCGTTTTTGGAAATCTCTTTGAAGGCACTGCGGATCTCTTTTTCCGTTTTAAGTTTTATCCGCACCCCGCCGGCATCACTTTTATGCAAAATGTCCGGGGACACAATCTTGAGCACCACCTCCTGACCTATTTTTTGCGCCATTTCGACCGCCTCATCTTCTGTTTGAGCCACCAGATCTGTGGCAACCGGCGCGCCGTGGCTGGCAAAAAGCTCCTTGGCCTCATGTTCCAGCAGGGCAATGCGACCGTCGCTGCGGGCGGCCGTGATAATCTTCTGGCCCTCGGGCCGGGCTTTTTCTCCCCAGTTTAGTTCAAACGAGTGTTTGGGATGATAGCTGTTGAGAAAATTGCCATACTCGGCCAGCACACTGATCGAATTCGCGGCGATATCCAGGGAGTCGTATACCGGGATATTGTAATATCGCAGCAGCTCCAGGGCATGGGGCTTTTCGGAGTTGTACAGGCTGTGCAAAACGATGGGCTTGTTGCGTTTGGTAACCATTTTCCCCATTCTATGGGCGGCATCTTCCTCCATCAAAGACAGGCTCTCGGCAAACCGGATCCCATAGCCACCGAAAAGCCCCACAATTAAAAGGCCGCCGACATTGGGGTCCTTCAATATGATTTCTGCGCAATCAGCAAAGATCGATGGGTCCGCGTCCGTGCCGCCGGCCACATCCACCGGATTGGGAACAGATGCTGCCGCCGGCAGAATTTTTTTCAAATCAGCCTGGGTTTTTTCGCTCAATTCCGGAATTTCAACGCCTGAATCAGTTAAAAGATCGGCAGCAATGGTGGCATGACCGCCACCATCGGCCAGAATGGCGATTTTGTTGTTTTTGATAGGCGGCAGGCTTGAAAGGGTTTCTGCCGCGGGGAAAAGCATATCTGAGTTTTCGATAACGATAATACCGGCACGCTTGAAGGCCCCTGTGGCCACCTCTGATATGCCGGCCAATGACCCGGTGTGAGAGCCGGCCGATCTTTTACCGGTGGATGAACGACCGCTTTTGAGCAGGATGATTGGTTTTTCAAGGGCTGTTTTTGCGGCTTGCTGAATGAATTCGCGGCCATTGCGCAATCCCTCCACATACATCAATATGGCCCGGGTATTTGAATCCTGGCGAAAAAATTCAAGATATTCTTGAAATTTAATATCCGCTTCGTTGCCCACGCCGACATAATAGGAAAACCCTTTGCGACTTTTAATTTTTGCTTCGGTGATCAATGTCAGCGCCATGTTACCGCTCTGGGTGAGAAGGGCAATATCACCTTTGGGCGTATCCTTTAAACCCACCAGATTTAATCTGTCGTGCAGGTTGAGCATGCCGGAGGTGTTGGGGCCGATCAATCTGATATTGTGCTTTCTGGCGACGGCAACCATTTCTTTTTCAAGCTTCCTGCCGTCCGGACCGCTTTCCCCGAATCCCCCCGCCAGGACCACCGCCCCCTTAACCCCTTTTTTGCCGCAATCTTCAAGCACGGCGGGCAGAGATCTCGCCGGGGTGGCCACCAGGGCTACATCCACCGGTCCATCGATATCAGCAACTTTCTTGTAGCATTTAAGCCCCAGGATACTTTTTTCATTGGGGTTTACCGGATAGATTTGTCCTTCGTATTTTTCGTCCAGCAAGGTCCGGATCGTCTGATACCCGCGTTTGGTTTCATTCTTGGATGCTCCAACGATGGCGACGGATTCAGCGTTTAGGATTCGTTCTAATGACATTATTTATTTACCTCGTTCCGCAACTATTTCTTCTTTCTCTCCTCAAACTCCTTTAACGACTCCTGCCTTTCTTTGGTCGATACGCAGGTCAGGCAGGCTTCGATTTCAAAATCCATCAAGGCATCAAGGCTGGCTTCACCCCGGGCCATTTGCAATCCTTTCTTGATCATTTTAAGAGAGATGGCAGAATTGGCAGCAATCTTTGCGGCCATATTCCGGACTTCCGTGTTAAGTTGTTTTAGGGGAACCGCTTTGTTTACCAGGCCAATCTGTTGGGCTTCTTTGCCGTCAATATAATCACCGGTAAAAAGCAGTTCCTTGGCTTTTCCGGGGCCGATTAAATCCTGAACCAACCGCAAGGCTCCCCCGGTAACTGAGGAGGTTACCTTGGCTTCCGGCGAACCGATCTGGGCTTCTTCAGCCGCTATCCGGATATCACAGGCCAGGGCCAATTCATAGCCGGAACCGATGGCATACCCGTTAACAGCTGCAATGGTCGGCTTTTCGAACCGAATAATCTTGCGGGAGGCTTCCTGGAGTTCCTCGAGATATTCCCTGTATGCCTCCAGGGTTCGGGTCCTGGACTCTTTCAAATCCGCACCGGTGGAAAAGGCTCTTCCCTCGCCGGTGACCACCAGCACTTTAATGTCTGAATCATTTCTGGCATCCTCCAGGGCCGCCTGGAAATCTTGCCACAACTGCCTGTTCATAGCGTTTAAAACCTTGGGTCGATTTAATCTTATCGTCGCGACGCCCTTGTCTTTTTCAAAAATAATGCACTCAAAATTCATCTTTTTCTCCAATATGCCGATAACTTGAAATTAGGCGATATGCGGCATTAAAGTCCAGACAATTACCCATGATTCGGAAGCCGGGTCTTTGTCCAGACAGACAATGCCGCTGTTTTGAAATTTAAATACCGGTTTATCAGGGGATCCGGTGACCAGATAGGAGGCCATTCGTTCCATAAAAGGCAGATGACCGACTAACATGGTATGGGTATCAGGGTTAAGGGAGGCAGCGAAGGCGGCTACATCATCCATCGGCTTTAATCCTTCTACTTCTTTTACACCTCCGGTGGGCTTTAGGGCGGATGCAAAAATGTCGGCTGTTTTTCGTGCCCGCGTCTTGACGCTGTGCATAATTTGCCCAACATTTACTTGATAGCCTTTGGCAACGCCTGCGATGCGCTCGGTTTCTGCGATACCTTCTTCGGAGAGACCCTGATCGGGATCAACATCTTTTGGCAGGCTTTGACCGTGTTGAACCAGGTACAGTGTCATGGTGATAATCCTCCTTGAAAATAAGAGTTATTAATAATATGTAGAGTACCTGTCGGATAGATATGCCAATGATTTCAAAACAGCAATAGATTTTTAGCCCTAACCGTTTATTTTTTAAATTATTTTAGTTTGTTGGAACTTCTTTCATGCGGATTGTAACCAGACCGGATTTTGACGGGATTGTCTGCGCTGTCCTGCTTTACGAAGCCATGGATATAAGGGGGCCGGTGAAGTGGGTCGAGCCCAATGCGTTGCAGCGGGGAATCGTAGACATCCGCAAAGGCGATATTATCGCCAATCTGCCCTATGATGACAGATGTTCATTCTGGTTCGACCATCATTACACCAACCGGATATACCGCTCCTTTAAAGGGGTTTTTAAAATTGCACCGTCCGCGGCCGGAATTATTTTTAACCACTACAAAGACAGGTTCAAGTGCGATTACAGTGAGCTTGTCACGGCCACTGACAAAATTGATGCCGCCGAACTTTCTTTGGATGAAGTTCTGCACCCCGAAAAGCATGGTTATGTTATGCTTTCAATGACCGTGGTAAACGGCGGTGAACCCGATGAGGCCTACTGGAATAAACTGATTGGTCTCCTCCGCAAATATGACCTTCGACGCATCCTTGATGACCCGGAAATAAAACGGCGCTGCCGTCAGGTGATTGAGCTGAATGAAAAATATACGGCCTATTTAAAAAAGAATACCCGGCTTGAAAAACACGTCTCCATTACAGATTTTCGCAATTTGGAAAATATTCCCGCAGGCAATCGTTTCCTGGTTTATTCACTATTTCCCGAATCAGTTGTCAATTTGAAAATTCGTTATGAAAAAAAGAACAAAGCGATGACAGCCGTCAACATCGGGCACAGTATTTTTAACCGGCGCTGCAATGTCAACGCCGGGCTCTTGCTGGCTGATTTCGGAGGGGGAGGGCATCGTGGGGCTGCATCCACCCGATTTGAATCCAGCAAAGAGGATATCTATTTGCCCCAGATAATCGATGCCCTTCAGAAAAACGAAAACAACGAAAATTGTTGAATTCAGAAAAAACCGAATTCATCTAGTGTTTTGTTGGGGTTCCGGCATCATAGTCTCAGTCACCAACACGCCCACTACGGAGACCAGTGTAAAGACAAAGGCTCGCCATATACCCGTAATTGCTATGGTGGATACCCCGATAAGGTCATTGGTTGCCAACAACCCCGAGACAACGGTACTGAAACCGCCGACGGCAACGCCGCATAAAGCCGCCCCGGCAATTCGCTTCCACAGCGGAGCTCCTCCGGCGCCCAGCGTGACGACCATGCCGATCAGCAACGGTACAACTGCAGCCAAACCCCACAGAGCCATCAAATCCGGCAGATCCCCAAACTTATCCATATATAGCCAATCGGCGACAACGAAGATTCCTGTCCCGGCAATTGCACACAAACCTGTATGCCAGTAGCGGGGCCGCATGCCCGCTCGCCTTTCGCTGCGCTTTCGCATCCGGCGCCCAATCGTCAGGGGCCAATTATAAAACAGATTAAATATTTTGTGCTCCAGCAAAGCACCGCTTTCCCCAAAAACCGGAACGACGTGAACAGCTTCCGTGGCCCAGTGTCCGGCCATAAATCTGGCCAGGGCAGGGTAACGATAGGTCATTTGAATAGGAAATGCCAGATACCCGATGTATTTAAAAAATCCGAGAAACACCGCGATGTTATAGTCTTTGAAATTTCTTTCTTTGATGACCAGATACAGGACATACAGGCCACGAACCAGTGAACCGGGTGAGATGGGCACTACCTGAAACAGGGCGATAATCCCCAGCCCGATGGCGTATGCCTGCGTGCGCGGCATATCGGGGTTTGCTAAAACATATACAATTGCAGCACTTACCGAGACAACCTGGGTTACCGGTAGCGTGCACACGTGCACCGCCAGGCTTTTTAAATACTTTTGGATATAAGGCTCATCAATCTGTGCAAGGATTACCCCGGCATCATCATTGTTGAGGAGATGCTTTTGCTTTCCCTCCGTGACCATATCACGGAGCCACTGCTCACGCAGTTCGGTGTTGAAATACAGACGAACCGGTCGCAATAAATAAAAATCGAGGCGTTCTTTGGCAAATTGCCAGTCGGTCAATAGCTTATGAATTCCAACCGGAAGCAGGGACAGGGGCCAATGGTAGATGCAGCGCCAGATTTGTTTTGAAACAATCGGTGCACGCTGATCGTCCAGGCGGCCGGCGCGATGCCAATTGATTATTTTTTCGATGTATTTGGCCCGGACGGCCCGGCGCAGGTAGTCGACGCTGGTCAGTATCATCCGGTAATGGGCCCGCCAAAAAGGCTGCCCCCAGATACGTCTGAAAAAACGGCCCAACAAAGGAATTAAACCGAGCAAGAAAAACAGCAAGGTCAGAACGGTATTTTTTTGCAATTGATCACGGCACTGGCGGTTGATGAGATTTCTTACCCGCCAACCGGTTATTGCGCTTTTCAGCATGGTAGACCACAATGTCGGGCTGTAAAGCAGCCGAATATGGTTGTGGGTGATATCCGGTACGGAATTTCGATAAACCTGCTCGGCGCTTTCCAGTTCTTCCAGCACTCCCTCCATGCCGGCGAAATTTTCTCTATGCTCCTCGATAAACTGTCTCAGCTTTTTGATGTTGCCGCGATCGAATTGTACCAGGCTGCCGCGCAGAAGACCGGTGGCAATCAGCTTGAAATCTCCCGGGCTCATGGGCAAAAAGGGTAAAAGGGCAAGCCCGGCGCGAAAATCCACGGCTGTCAATCCTTTGGAAGGAGAGTCTTCGCTGCCGCTGCGCTTCAGACAGTTCGGTTGGCTTTTCCAGGTCGACCACTCATACTGTCTGGCAAATTCATGGGCGCCCATGCGATGCAAGAGCTCGACAAATTGGCGCATAAATTTCAGTTTGGCCCTGTATTCCGGAGACCCCAGTTTTTGAGGGTCCGCTTTTTTACCTTTGATCCAGCGTTTGAGGACATCCAGGTGGTCATCGACTTCCAGACGCCAGGTGCGGCCGTCTATCCATTCGCTCAATTCCCCGCAACTGCCCAGGGTGTTATCGACAAATGTTGCATGAATGTCCACCACTGCGCTTTCGGTGCCAAACTGGATGTTAGCTCCCCGGCGGATGAATTTCTGCCACAAGGCACCGGATCGCGCTGCGGCAGGGTTTACCTGGAGCTGAAACGGCCCTTGAAAACCGACCCAGTAAAGCAAGTTGCGAAACAGCAGGGAAAAACCGCTGGGAGGAATCAGGATCTTCATGGCGTACACCCCTCCGACCTCGAGATTGTCGATGGGGCCGGTTTCGGATTCAATAGCCGTTACCTGGACCTGATAGACCTGACCTGCGAAACCGCCGCCAACAAATTTTTTAATTATCAGGTGGACTTTGGCCTTGAGGGCGCTGGCAACTGCAGTTATTTCATAGGCTAATTCTGTGCCGGTTTCATAGCGCTCAATACGCATCGGCCTGTGCAAGGCCAGCTGTTTAAACTCTTTTTCGAGATCTTTATAAACTTCAATCGAATATTCTTTATTCATCAACAAATTCCTAATGAACGATCCAGGTAATTGCATAATACCACAAATCTGTTGATATTTTTAGAATTTATTGAATTCTTTTAATACTCCGTCCGCTTGCGGTGGGGTTTGCGATAGTTCCCTCTCCCTGAGGGGGAATATGAGTGGATAACATCATTTTCAGATTGAATCGAAGAATAGAATCTATTATAGTGTCGGGCGACCGGGAAGTCATCAATCATTGCCAGGGAAAGGAGGACAGGATGGGTATATTAGTTTGGATAATTTTAGGTCTTGTTGTGGGGGTGATTGCTAAATTACTTATGCCCGGGAAAGATCCGGGTGGTTTTATCATCACGATTATCCTCGGAATTGCCGGTGCGTTTGTCGGGGGATTTATTGCTTCTAAACTCGGAATTGGGAGTGTGACCGGGTTTGATCTTCGCAGTCTGATTATCGCAGTTGGCGGTGCGGTGCTGCTACTGATCATTTATCGTGTGGTTAAGAAATGACGTCAACGCGGCGTTGACATCATCAGTTTCAGTTATTGGTTAATAGTTAATAGAAAAACATGGATTATATCGAATTTAGCGCTCACTGGGTTATGTCCGCTGATAGCGTACGTCGGCAGGGTCCGACACGAATAACGAATAACCAATAACGAATAACAACGCATTGAGCGTTTGACGCTCAATGCGTTAAACCTTCTTGAAGGCCGATTCGGGGAAAAAGCAATACGGACATTCCTCGGGCGGTTCATCTCCATAGTGGACGTACCCGCAAATCCGGCAGCGCCAGGCTGTTTTGCCTTCATCACCTTCAAACTCAGTCGGATCCATTTCTCGATGGATCGGCAAATCTTCCAAAGGCGGCATGGCCGGCTGATATACGTTCATGGCATATCCTGAAACAATATATCTCTGGACCTCGCTGGTACCTTCGTAAATTCTGAACAGACGGGCATCCCGCAGCAGTTTTTCAATTGGAAACATTTTGGTGTATCCATAGCCGGCAAAAATCTGCAGTGCTTCGTTGGCAACCTCCAGACATGCTTCAGTGGAGTAGAATTTGGCGATGGAGGCTGTGATCGTCGGATCCATTCCCTTGTCTGCTTCCCAGGCCGCTTTCCACACCAGCAGACGGGAGGTCTCAACCTTTTGGTACATTTCGGCTATTTTGTGTTGGATGGCCTGAAAATTGGCAATTTGGGTACCAAAGGCGCGGCGCTTTTTAGCATAATCAATGGCGTATTCCATGGCCGAACGCGCCGTGCCCACCGCAAAGGCACCGATGGCCGGGCGTGTGCGGGAAAAAGTCTGCATCGCCAAAATAAACCCTTCTCCCGGCGGTGCCAGGATGTTGGCCTTGGGAACCCTGACATCTTTGAAATTTATCCCCGTTGTATTGGATCCGCGCTGACCCATCTTGGGGATTTTGCGCCCGATGGAAACCCCCTCCCAGTCTCTTTCCACCAGAAAGGCACACACCCCCTCATGCCGGGAGTCCGGATCCACGGTGGCAAAAACGGACATGTAGTCGCTAATACCGCCGTTGGTGATCCAGTATTTGGTGCCGTTTAGAATATAATCATCCCCGTCCCTCTCGGCTTTGCAGCGGATACCGGCCACATCCGATCCCATGGTCGGCTCCGAGGTCGCAAAACAGATCAGTTTGAAATCCTTTAAAATTTTTGAAAAGTATTTCTTTTTCAACGGTTCATTTTTTGACAATACCAGGGGCTCCATTCCCAGGGAGTTGTCAAAAATCGTGGTGGCCAAACCCGGGCAGGCAGCGGCAAGTTCTTCGGTGAGAATGACACTTTCGATCAATCCCCAACCTTTCCCGCCATATTTCTTGGGGATATCACCGTTGATCAGGCCGGCGGCATGGGCTTTTTTCAAAACTTTCAGCGGAGTCTCATCAATTTCGTCGTAATACCAGGCTAAGGGCAATATTTCTTTGAGCGCGAATTCACGGGCCTTTTTCTGCAATTTAAGCTGCTGGGGGGAAAGTTGAAAATTTAGCATATTGTGTCCTCCGCGGTTGGGGATTTTTTGGATTTTTCTGAATATATATAGCATCGATCCAAGAGCCCGGCTGAGTTTATTTATTATCATAATTTCGAAACGATAACCAATGAAAAGGGCAGACCGAAGTTTATCAAAGTGAGGTCTGCCTTTTAGTTGCCGGGGATCTCCTCTTGAGCATCCAGAATCGAGCATCGAATATCCTGGCTGGACTTTGTTAATTCGGCATGGTATTGCCTCTTTTTTTCCGAAAGGCAAAAATGATCATTTATCTTAAATTAATACTGATGGCTTTTTTTTGGGGAGGCACCTTTGTCGTCGGTCGGACTCTGGCCCAAACGGTCGGCCCCTTTGCGGCGGCCTTTTTCAGGTTTGCGTTTGCATCCATATTTCTGGTTTTATTATTGAGGAGGGCCGAGGGCAGATTGACCTGGCCTGAAAAAAGTCAGATTATTCCGGTTATCTTTCTCGGTCTGACCGGCGCCTTCCTTTATAATTTCTTTTTCCTGAAAGGCCTTAAAATCATTGAAGCGGGCAGGGCTTCGGTGATTATTGCCAACAACCCCATTATTATCGCCTTATTTTCGGCCTACTTCTTCAAGGAACGCCTGAATCTGGTAAAGATAATCGGAATAATTATCTCTGTAGGAGGAGCCATCGTCGTTATTTCCCGCGGCAGGGTTTTCGAAGTTCTTCAAGGGGGATTGGGATTGGGAGAAGTGTACATATTCTGCTGTGTGGCCAGCTGGGTGGCGTTTTCTCTGGTCGGCAAGACCGTCATGGACGATCTGTCGCCCCTGCGTTCGGTTACCTACACTTCGGTAGCGGGAACCCTATTTCTGGCCCCACCGGCTTTTTTAGAGGGCGGATTCGGTTTTCTGGGTTACGCGCTATTTGAATGGGCCATGATTTTCTATTTGGGGTTTTTCGGCACGGTACTGGGCTTTCTCTGGTACTATCAGGGCATTCAGAAAATCGGCCCGACCCGGGCTGGCCTGTTTATCAATTTTGTTCCGATCAGCGCTATCCTGCTGGCCTTCATCTTTTTAGGAGAACCGATAACTATCTCTCTTTTGGCAGGGACGGTACTGGTATCTTCAGGTGTGTATCTGACCAACAGACCAGCATCCTAGTGTTATGTTCCGAATGTAATTTGCAAAACTTGGATAGAACCAGCAGCAGGTTCTGCTCGAGAGTGAATTTGGTTTAATCCCAAATCACAAAATCCAAATCACAAATTCATAACTTTTTCAGATTGCGATGAATCAAATCGATATATTGTTTAGGTCTAATTCATGCTCAACTTCATCCTTTACGCCACCGCCGCTCTTATCTGGGGTTCGACCTGGCTGGGTATCAAACTGCAGCTGATCCAGGTTCCCCCGATCCTGTCGGTCGGATATCGGTTCTGCCTGGCCACGGTGATTCTGGCTGTTTACTGTATCCTGCGAGACAAACAGCTTGTCTTCTCCCGGCGCGATCATTTATTTATGGCCATCCAGGGGTTCAGCCTGTTCGGTTTGAGCTATTGCATGAGTTATCTGGCAACTTCCTATTTGACCAGTGGATTGGTGGCGGTGGTATATTCCACGATCCTGATGTGGAATATCCTGAACTTGAGATTATTTATGGGCCAGGCTATCGCCTGGCGGGCATTCTGGGGCGGGATTTTGGGCCTGTCCGGAATTTGTATCGTATTCTGGCATGACCTCTCAGCCCTTACGGCCACCCGGGGTTTAATCGGCCTGATGATGGCTCTCGCCGGTGCCTATCTGGCCTCGGTTGGCAATGTGGTGGGAGCACGCAACGCCCGGACAGGCGTTCCGGTAACCCAGGCCAACTTATATGGCATGGCTTACGGTGGCCTGCTGACCCTCGCCATTCATTTCGGGAGCGGCGGAGAACTCGTTATGGACTGGTCAATAGGCTACCTGGCGCCGATGCTATATCTGACCGTATTCGGTTCGGTGGTGGCCTTTGGGTGTTATATGCTGCTGATCGGGCGCATCGGCGCGGAATACGCCGCGTATGTTACCCTCTTGATGCCGATCATCGCGTTGCTCCTTTCAACAATTTTCGAAAATTTCCTTTGGACCGTCACTACCGCTGTAGGGGTCGTCATTGTTCTAATCGGCAACCTGTTTATTTTAACGCCGGCTGCAACAATAGCCAGGACATACCGCAGGGTCAGACCCAGTAAGATGGCGTTTTAAAACTGCTTCTAAAGACAGATTAAATTTGCTTTGACTTCTTATTTTTGATGGTTAATGTCGTGAAATAGAAAATTGGTTTCGAACTGATTGAAAAGATGACTCACACCAGATTTTTTGGAGGAAATAAAATGGCAGTGCGGCAATTGTTGAAAGATCGAAAAATATCTTAACTTCTGCCGACCCTGTCTTTAGAGTCCGCCGTAATTCTATGATGAATAAAAAGGAGCATTATATTATGCGATACTTCCTATCCATATTCTTGGTACTATCAGTTTCAAGCGCAGCCTTTGGAGCCACCGGCACAGCGGTCACCTATCAAGTCGATGGTAAATCCTACGAAGGCTATTACATCAGCCCTTCGGACCGGGCGCCTTTCGTATTGCTGGTTCATGACTGGGATGGACTGACCGACTATGAGATCAAGCGCGCCAATATGCTGGCGGAATTAGGCTATGCCGTTTTTGCGGTGGATTTATTTGGTGCCGGCGTACGTCCCACCGAGGTTACGGATAAGCGTCAGCACACGGGAGAACTATATAAAGACAGAGAGAAAATGCGGGCATTGATGAACGGGGCCCTTGATGCAGCCAGGGCCCGGGGTGCAAATCTAGCCAATGCGGTCGCTGCAGGCTATTGTTTCGGTGGCGCCGCAGTGCTTGAATTGGCCCGCTCCGGGGCAAATCTCAAAGGGTTTGCCACTTTTCATGGCGGCCTCAAGACGCCGGAGGGACAAAACTACTCCCAAACCCGGGGGGAAATATTGATTATGCATGGATCGGCGGATTCGGCCGTTACCATGGATCAATTTGCTGATCTGGCCCAAGAACTCGAAGCGGCCGGCATTGCCCACGAAATGATAACCTACGGTGGCGCCCAACATGCCTTTACCGTTTTTGGTGGAGACCGCTATCAAGAGACTGCGGATAAAAAATCCTGGAAGCGCTTTCAGGATTTCCTTGCCAATTTACTGAAACAATGAACTCAAAAACTTGCTATCAATGCCCAGGGCGTTTTTTTGATTTTACAGATAGGACTGTATAAATTCACTGACTTGTTCAGGGCCCCGGTAGATACCGAAGTGACCCTCACACAGAATATCGGCCTTCAGCCCTATCATAAACTTCAAAGAGCGCTTATAGTCATCGAGGTTGGATAAAAAGGAAGCATCCAGCGGCCCGTGAACGTCCTGGCCGAAGAGAACCCGGTTGGGTTTAAGTTCGGACAGATACACCACCGAACCGGGAGAATGTCCCGGACAGTGGTAAGCCGTCAGCTCGCCGCTGCCGACCTGAAAAATCTGCTTTCTATCTTTGATTTTGGTGTCAATTTTCAAGGGGCTCATCCGGGCGCCGTACCAGTTGGCGGCCGTGACCTGGCTGTCGCCGTTTTCCAGGTATTCAGCATCCAATTCATGGGCAACGATTCGGCATCCGTATTGACTCCTTACGCCCTCGGCCCCACCGGTATGATCATAGTGGCAGTGGGTTAAAAACAGATATTGAATTTCGACATCCGGTGGCAGTATATCTGAAATATTTTCCACCAGATAGTCGTGGGCGCCGCCGCAACCGGCATCGATCAAGGCCGCCTTTTCTCCAAAGCGGATCAGATAAATGGCGGCATCTTCAACGGACGTGAATTCGGCGCCGCCTACCTGCCAGAGATTTTCCAAAATTTTCATCCGATGGCTCCTTTCCTTTCCTGATATCTGTATTATAGTGTCAGGTAGATTCGTAACACACGATAAGTACTTTTTGCAATCTGAGAATACAGCTTATAGCTTAACATTTATGGCTATTTCAAGAAGAGGAGGTTCATATGGAAATTAAAGAATATTTTGAAAACACGGAAGGAAACGGAATTCTGTCAACCGCTGACGGCAGCGGCCAGGTGGATGCGGCCATTTATGCCCGGCCCCATATTATGGATGACGGAAACATCGCCCTGATCATGCGCGATCGACTCACCCATCATAATCTTCAGTCAAACCCCCATGCCTGCTACCTGTTTATTGAAAAAGGACCCGGTTACAAAGGCAAACGCCTTTTTTTAACCAAAGTGCGGGAAGAGCAGGATTCTGACCTGTTGCAGTCCCTGCGACGCCGCCAATATATCGGTGAGAAAGATGAAGCCAAATTTCTGGTATTTTTTAAAATTGACAAAGAACTGCCCCTGGTTGGCGCCGGGGACTAGGGCCGCAGGCAGCGTAAACACTGTACGCAATAATCTTTTATGAGCATACGGATCTCTTCGCAATGTTATCGAACGATCAATTCCGAAAACGGTTAAGGGAGCTGTTCAGTTCTCAAAGTCTGGCAGCGTTATCCACCCACCATGATGGTCAGCCCTATGCCAGCCTGGTTGCCTTTTATGCTTCGGATGATCTGCGGCATATTTATTTTGTAACACCGAAAACAACCCGAAAGTATGCCAATTTAGCAGCCGACCGCCGCGTGGCGTTAATGGTCAACAGCAGCACGAACCAGATCTCGGATTTTCATCAAGCCATTTCTGTAACCGCCGTCGGCAGCGCTGAAGAAATCGGCGAAGCGGAAAAGGTGCCGATTGTAAAACAATATCTGGCGAAGCATCCCCACCTGGAAGATTTTGTTCGGGCACCGACATGTGCCCTGGTGGGGGTATCCGTAAAAACCTATTACCTGGTTAAAAACTTTCAAAATGTTATGGAGCTGCACCTGGAACCATGAACTGGATTCTGTCTGCTGAAGAAATCCAATCCGCTGATCGTCGCCGGGTGGGCGGTAAAGGATATGCACTTTCGTTACTGGTGAAAAGCGGTTTCAGGATTCCCGCCACCGTTTGCATCACCAGCGATGTTTATCAGGAATATGTGCTGCGGACGGGATTGCGTGAGCGAATTTTGCTCGAACTTCATCGTAAAGATTTCAAGGAAATGCGCTGGGAAGAAATCTGGGACTGCGCCACCCGCATCCGCAATATGTTCCTGGGCAAACCATTTCCGGATAACCTCGCCCGGGAAATTCGTTCCGCCATCGGCGACCGATTCCGGAATGTCACAGTGGCTGTGCGATCGTCGGCGCCGGAAGAAGATGATGCCCGATCGTCCTTTGCCGGACTTCATGACTCCTTTATCAATGTGGCTGGTGCGGAATCGATTTTAAAACATATCCGCCTGGTGTGGGCCTCACTCTGGTCGGATGCTGCCTTATTGTACCGCCAGGAAATAGGTCTGGATGTTGAAAAGAGCTCCATGGCAGTGGTGATACAGGAGACCGTGGTCGGTGATCGGTCCGGGGTGGTCTTTACCCGCAATCCCAATGACGAGAATCAGGGTATTATCGAATCCGTCTACGGGTTAAACCAGGGGCTTGTGGACGGCACCGTGGAACCCGATCGCTGGATACTGGATCGATCCCGCAACACGATTGTTACGCACACCCCGTCTGAGCGCAAGTGCTGGATGATACCGGGCCCAAACGGTGTTCGCCTGGCGGAGTTGCCTGCAGAAAAATCAGCCCATCCGCCCCTGAGCCCCCAGGATGTCAATTTCGTATTTAAAACGGCGCGCCGGGCGGAAGAATTTTTCAAATTGCCCCAGGATGTCGAGTGGACCTATGACGGCGACACTTTGGTCCTGCTTCAATCCCGCCCCATTACGACCCTGCGTTCTGATGAATCCAAAGACGAACGCGGCTGGTATCTGAGCCTGCACCGCAGCTTCGATAATCTTAAGAGCCTGCGCCGCAAAATTGAAGATGAGCTGATTCCCGGTATGATGGCGGTGGCCGAAAGCCTGGGCGCCATAGATCCTGCCGGGCTGCCGGATCAGGAGCTGGCAGCTGAAATCAGAAAGCGCTGGGAAATCAACCACAAGTGGGTCAACATTTACTGGGCGGATTTTATTCCCTATGCCCATGGTGTGCGGATGTTCGGACAGGTCTACAACGATGCCGTGCAACCCGTTGATCCCTATGAATTTATTGATCTGCTGACCAACACCGATATGGCCAGTATCGAGCGAAACAACATGTTGCTGGATCTGGCTGCTATCATCCGCAGCGATCAACAGCTGGCGGAAAAACTGAAGCAGGGGGATGAATCAGAACTTGATGCCGAATTCCGGTCAATAATTGATGCGTTTATCGAAAAATTCGGTGACCTGTCCTGTGCCGTGACCGGTGGTAAGAATTGCGTGCTGGGAACCGGTCCGCTATACCGATTGCTGCTGGAAATGGCCGAGCATCCGGCGCCGGCTGAAACGCCTCACAAAAAGGATAGAGTCAACCGCTTGCATCAGACTTATTTCAACAGCTTTGACGACGATCAGAAAGGGTGGGCGCAAGAACTGCTTGAACTGGCCAGGAGCAGTTATCAGCTGCGGGATGACGACAATATTTATCTCGGCCGGATTGAAGCGCAGCTGCTGGCGGCCGTCCAGGAAGCCAACCGTCGGCTTGCAGACCCTTCAGGCCATCCGGGATCGGAAATATTGAAACAGGCGTTGGAAGAGGTCAATTTCGGAACCGAATCCCCGAAATCAGGCCCTGCTGCCGCAGCGACCGGAGATAACCTTATGGCCCGCCAGCTGCTCGGCCAGCCCGCGGGTCCCGGGATTGCCAAAGGCAGGGCCCGGGTGATCCGGAGACATTCCGATTTGGCTGATTTCAAATACGGCGAGGTACTGGTTTGCGATGCGGTCGATCCCAACATAACATTTGTCGTGCCCCTGGCAACAGCGGTTGTCGAACGCAGGGGCGGAATGTTGATTCATGGGGCCATCATCGCCCGTGAATACGGACTGCCCTGCATTACCGGCATCCCGGACGCAACCGCCTTGATTGAAACCGGGGATCAAATTACGGTGGATGGATACCTGGGAATTGTCACCCTGGGTGACACCGGGCTGTGAGTGCCGGCCAAGGCTGCCAATAGGTGATGGCGTTTAGGAAACGGAATCCGGCAGATCTTCGAAGGATGCCCGGGTCAGGCCGTTGAGCAGCAAAAAGGATTTTATCTTAATCTGAAAAACTTCTGCGTCGGGGTGGCCCATGAACTCATCTAAGTGGGGGTGGGCTGCTAACAGTTTCCGGCGAACCCTTTTTTCTTTGGCAGGATCCGTAATTTTTTTAAAGATACCTTCAACGGTCATTGCCCGCGCTGCAGATCGGGGCGATGTGTCACGGGTGTCAATCATTAGACTGACAGCCGGATTGGCAACTAAATTTTGATACTTCTGCGTTTGCCTGTGGGTAACCATGTATATTTCGGTGCAGGCCCCATTGGTGACATAGGCCATCAGGGAGCAATATGGTTTGCTGCCGGTTATGGTTGCCAGAACGCAACTGTTTTTTTCTCTGGCCAGCGCTTTCATTTCTTCCAGCATCATGGTTTCTCCTGAGAGGTCCTCGGTTCATTTAGACATTGCTTTTTAGCATAATAATCGGTTAACAAAAATAAATAATTTTTAGCGCTAACAAATTTATCAGGAGTTACAGCATGGAGACAAAATTCAGGATTGGTATCAGCAGCTGTCTGCTTGGCAATGAAGTGCGTTGGAATAGCGGTCATAAGCTGGATAAATACCTGGCACACACCCTGGGACAGTTTGTGGAGTATGTTCCGGTCTGTCCCGAAGTGGAGGCCGGCTTCGGCGTGCCCAGAGAATCATTTCGATTGGTAGGCGATGCGGACAGTCCGCGCCTGGTAACGTTTAAATCCAAAACGGATCACACCGATCGCATGCTCACCTGGACCCAAAAACGTGTCAGGGAGCTGGAAAAGGAAGAGCTATGCGGGTTTATTTTCAAGAGCGATTCTCCCAGCAGCGGAATGATTCGAGTCAAGGTTTACAACGAGAAGGGCATGCCCCATAAAATCGGTATCGGAATGTTTGCCCGGGCTTTTATGGAACACTTTCCCCTGATTCCGGTGGAGGATGACGGCCGCCTAAACGATCCCATAATCCGGGAAAATTTTATCCTGCAGATCTTTACCATGAAGCGCTGGCGGGATAACCTGGCCCGCAAACGGGGGATGGGCAACCTGGTGGATTTTCATACCCGCAACAAACTGTTACTGATGTCCCACAGTCTGAAGCATTATAGCCTGATGGGCAAACTGGTCGCGGAGGGCAAGAAGATGCCCCTGGGGGATTTGTATGACCGGTATCAACTGCTGTTGATGGAAGCATTGAAATTAAAAACGACCATCAGAAAGAATATCAACGTCTTGCAGCACCTGATGGGTTATTTCAAGAAGCAGCTGAGCGGAGATGAAAAGCAGGAACTACTCGAAGCTTTCGACCAATATCGCAGTGAATATGTACCCCTGATCGTGCCCATAACCCTGATCAACCATTACGTGCGCAAGTATGATCAGCCCTATCTCAAACAGCAGACCTATCTGAATCCCCATCCGGTAGAGCTTAAGTTGCGTACCCATGTATAAAAGCTCATAGCTGATAGTCGATAGCTCATAGCACCGCCGCGGCGGGACTGATAGTCGAAGGGATTGATCCTTTTTGCTATGAGCTATGAGCTCAACGCTATGAGCTTTATAGTGCAGGGCTCTTGAGCCTGATCTGGGTTTTTGAAACCACTTCTACATGCAGTAGATCTGTGCCGCGCTACTGGTTACGATCAATAGTAGTAGTAGTTTTTGCCTATTATTTAGCTCTTATTTGTCTCCGGTTGACCATTTGTAAATTGTGACTACCTTTATTCCAGTAAGGAAATAAACAAACTATAAGGAGATTAATCATGGCTGATGAACATAACTATATTGAAACTGATTCAGAAAGAGAAGAAGGACATGTTGATACGCGTGGAAGAAACCATGAATGTGAGAATAAGGATCCTCATCTCGGATGTGATATGGGAATAGATGTTGCCGGGTAGTGAACAGAACTGAGCTTTTTAACTGAAAGTCAGCGGCAAGAGCAACATGCAACAGGGCAGAGCCATTTTGGATTCTGCCCTGTTCATATCATATTGTACAGCCCCTGATAAAGGAGATTCTTGACCTTGTTCTGAACCAAGAAGGGGAAACCAGGCCATGAAATCAGATCAAATTCTGGTAACCGGTGCTACCGGTTATGTCGGTGGGCGCCTGATACCAGCTTTGCTTGATTCCGGCTACCGGGTGCGCGCAATGGGACGCAGCCTTGAGAAGATCGGCTGCCGTCCCTGGTCCGGGCACAGCCGGGTTGAGCTGGTTCAAGGCGACGTTCTGGATCTTGACTCTCTTAAAAAGGCGGCTTGCGGGTGCCGGGCGGCCTATTACCTGGTTCACTCCATGATCGCCCAGAAGGAAAAATTTGTCGAGGCCGATCGCCGGGCAGCGCAAAATATGGTAGAAGCGGCAACAGCGGCAGGATTGGAAAGAATCATTTACCTCGGTGGGCTGGCCGAGGCCACTCAGGGGACCTTAAGCAAACATCTAAAATCACGCATTGAAGTGGCCGACATCCTTCAAGCCGGACCGGTGCCTGCTACCGATTTGCGAACGCCCATGATCCTGGGATCCGGCAGCGCTTCTTTTGAGATTTTACGCTATCTGGTCGAGCGTCTGCCCGCCATGACCACACCCCGCTGGGTGCGCTCTTTGAACCAACCCATCGCTATCCGCAACGTGATAACCTATCTCATCGAGTGCCTCACACACGAGGAAACCATCGGTCAAACATACGACATTGGTGGTCCCGATATTTTAACCTATCGTGATCTACTGGATATTTATGCCGAGGAAGCCCATCTTCCCAAACGGTTGATAATTCCGGTGCCCGTTCTGACGCCGACGTTGAGTGCGCTGTGGATTCATCTGATCAGTCCGGTGCCCGCATCGATCGCCCTGCCGCTGACCGAAGGCCTGACCAGCGATGCGGTCTGTTCCGAAAACCGCATTCAGGCAATCATACCCCAGAAGTTGTTGAGCTGCCGGGAGGCGATTGGCCTGGCCCTGGATCGCATCAAACAGGAACAGGTTGACACCTGCTGGATGGACGCGGGCGATTTGCTGGAACCTGAATGGGCCCATTGCGGCGATGCTGAGTGGGCCGGCGGAACCATCATGAATTGCGGATATCGGGCCCGGATAAAGGCAACGGTTGAAGACGTCTGGCAGCCTGTAAGCCGGATCGGCGGCAAAAGCGGCTGGTATTTTGGAAATTTTCTGTGGCGCCTGCGCGGCATTATGGATCGACTCGCGGGAGGCGTCGGACTGAGACGGGGGCGGCGGCATCCAACTGAAATCGGTGTTGGCGATGCCCTGGACTTCTGGCGGGTATTGGAAGTTGACCCGCCCCAGCGCTTATTGCTGGTTGCAGAGATGAAAACCCCCGGTGAAGCCTTGCTTGAATTTAAAATAACCCCATTGGCAAGCGGAGAGGTGGAACTTCAGATGCTTTCGCGATTTCTACCCAGGGGATTGTTTGGTATTCTATACTGGTATGGACTTTATCCCTTCCACCAGTGGATATTCTACGGCATGCTCAAAGCGATTGCCCGATCCATAAACAAACCCATGGCCTCCGATCCCGAACGATTCACCCCCAAACTGCACACGTCGTGTGCCCTTCCACCGCAAAAAACATAACATTGAATAAAAATTTTCAGGGTTGCCCGTTGTCAATCCCGCGAAACAGACTGTGTCGCAATTGGCGATACTGCATTTGTTGCTGTTTCGTCATTCCGGGCTTGACCCGGAATCCAGTGCTTTTTCAGAGTAGTACGCTACTGGATGCCGGATCAAGTCCGGCATGACGGGCAGAATTTAAACGCTTTTTTGAATTGCGACACAGTCTGGAAAGCGGGGATCCAGAAAACATAGAGTTGCCTGGACTCCCGCCTCCCGAGCATATAGCCGCCGGCGAAATTCTTCCATTTGGTCTTCTTGTCATTTCGGTTCCGGATCAAGTAGGGTCGGCCTCCGTGCCGACCATTAGTCTGGCATCCCGGTATAGAGGCGGGTACCGAGACCCGCCCTGCGAAAGCTTTGACACTTAATTTGGCGCCGAAACGCCGCGACGGGGCTGATAGTATGAGGGATTAAAATCTTTTTTTGGATGAGCTTTGAACCGACTTGTCTATTTCCGGGGAATGCGATAAAGGATACCTCAGGCTGGCTAAAGGGATAAATTCTCTGAGCAGCCTGGCTCCCAAGGTCATTACTTTAGTGCTTGAAGACAGGAGATTACCATGAAAAAAGTCAGCCTGTTGTTGATTCTGGGCCTAAGTATCTGGCAAACCCCATATTCACTGGCAGCCGACATATCGGTCAGTGAAGCCAGTTCCGAATGCATTGATTGCCATGCATCGGTTCATCCCGGCATCGTTAAGGACTGGCAGAACAGTCGCCATGCCAAGATTACGCCTAAAGATGCAATGGCTGTGGAGGGGGCAGGGCGCAAAGTATCAAGTAAAAAGGTGCCCGAAAACTTAAGGGGCACGGTGGTCGGCTGCGCCGAGTGCCACATGCAGCGCCCCAAATCCCATGCCGATACCTTTGAACACAACGGTTATGAAATTCATGTGGTTGTCAGCCCCCAGGATTGCGCCACCTGCCATTCACAGGAGGCGGAGCAATATTCTAAAAATCTGATGGCCCATGCCTATGACAACCTGGCCGAAAACACCCTTTATCAAAAACTTGAGCGCAGTATTATCGGTACCAAAAAAAGAAGCCAGGGCCGCATAACCCATGGACCGGCCGATGAAGCCACCAAAGCCGAGGCCTGCTATTATTGTCACGGGACCAAGCTCAAAGTCGCCGGTAAAGAAACCCGGGATACCGAAGCCGCCGGTGAACTGGAATTTCCGGTCATTGAAGGCTGGCCCAACCAGGGCGTGGGCCGGGTAAATCTTGACGGCAGCCTGGGATCCTGTTCCGCCTGCCACACGCGACACGCGTTTTCAATCGAGATGGCACGTAAACCTTACACCTGCAAGGAATGCCACGTCGGGCCCGATGTGCCCGCATTTAAGGTGTATGCGGCCAGCAAACACGGCAATATTTTTTCGGCCATGCACAAAACCTGGGATTTTAGCGCCGTGCCCTGGACCATCGGTAAGGATTTTACGGCACCGACCTGTGCTGCCTGCCACGTGAGCCTGCTCGTCAACGGGGATCAAGAAATGGTATCCGAAAGAACCCACCAGATGAACAACCGATTGCCGTGGCGTATATTCGGTCTGGTCTATGCCCATCCCCATCCGCAAAGCCCGGATACGACGATTATCCGCAACAAAGAGGGCCAGCCGCTGCCGACCAGCCTGGACGGCACTTTTGCCACTAAATATCTGATCGACGCCAAAGAACAGGATGTGCGCCGCAAGTCCATGCAGGCCGCCTGTTTGAATTGTCATGATACTTCATGGGTAAGAGGGCACTGGCAGCGCTTTGAAAACACGATCCAAAAAACCAACGGGAATATTTTGATCGCAACCGGTATCATGGAGGACATCTGGCAGGCCGAATATGCAGATTTAAAAACCAACCCCTTTGACGAGGCCATCGAAAAAAAATGGACGGACACCTGGCAATTTTATGCCAACGGGGTGCGCTTTGCATCGGCCATGGGGGGCGGCGGTGACTACGGGGTGTATGCCGACGGTCGCTATCAACTCACCAAGGCACTGCTGGAAATGAATGACTGGTTGAACTTGCACCAAAAATTAAGTGCTTCCGGTAAAAAATAGCCAATCTTCGCCGTTTGTATCATAAGGGCCATTCAATATTTCATTTATCCTGAAGGATCAGAATGCCAGTTCAGGCCACACGCATCAAGCCCTTGAATGATGTTGACATCCGTAAAGGCGATTACGTCCTGTACTGGATGCAGCAATCCCAGCGAGCTGCGTGTAATCATGCCCTGGAATATGCCGTTCAGCAGGCCAATAAACTGAGCCGGTCGCTGCTGGTGGGTTTCGGGTTGACGGACGAGTACCCGGAAGCCAACCTGCGTCACTACGCCTTTATGCTGGAAGGTTTAAAGGAAACCCGGGCGGCCCTGGCATCACGGGGAATTAAAATGGTATTGCGCCGGGGGCATCCTCCGGAGGTGGCCCTGGGCCTCGGGCGGCGGGCGTCTATGATCGTCTGCGACCGCGGCTATCTGAGGCACCAGAGAGTCTGGCGTCGGCAGGTTGCGAAGCAGGCCCAATGCCCCGTCGTTCAGGTC